>OBLT010000491.1_pt1 | contig 25601 bp, 16 predicted proteins | sample 1518721 | NCBI WGS metagenome assembly OBLT01 (sample SAMEA3539307, study PRJEB22396) | soil metagenome | biome: tundra; feature: field; material: soil | place: USA | collected 2010-05 | depth 0.15 m | reverse complement strand
CCTCGATGATGCCGTCCGGGTAGTTGACCGGCATCAGCCAGCCGCCAAAGTCGATGAGCTTCGCGCCAAGTCGTTGGTGCGCGCCGGTGAGGGGTGTTCTTCGGGGTTGGCTGTGGGGCTCCATGAGCGGGGCGATCATGCGGAAAACCTTGGCCGGGCACAAGCGAAACTACCGAGCAACGTCACTCTTGTTTTTCGGTCGCGGTTGACGGGCGTCAGCGGCGCACCTATTGTCAGTCGCGTACGGTACAGTCGTGGCGGCGTCGGGGCCGGCCGTGTTTGCTTAGCACCTTCCCGCACGAAATCGCACGAGGAACAGCGGGCTTTGTCCGACGTTCCTTACCGCGGGAGTCGGTAAGAATCCTTCGAAGGTTCTTATTCAGGAGGAGATGATGACCAGCGAAGATCCGGAAAACCAACCCGCAGAGTCGAGCGAGGAGCAGATGACGGCCGAGGAGTATCGGCAGGTTGCCAAGGTACTCGCGCGCGAAGAGCGTTGGGAGGATCTGGCTGCTCTCTTCGTCGAGCGGGCCGAAACCGCGACCAGTGCCAGCAATCGTGCCCGCCACCTGGTACACGCGGCTCAGGTCTTCGAAAAGAATCTTGGTGACGCCGACCGGGCTTACATCACCTTGCTCGCGGCATTCCAGGACGATCCCGCGAACGAGGATGCCGTCGCGGAGCTGACAAGGGTAACCGCCCCGCTGGGACGTTTCCCAGAGCTCTTGCGAGAGTGCATGTCGGTGGCGGCCCAGCTGACGCCGCCCGAGAAGCAGGCCGCCATGTATGTCGCCATCTCGACCTGGTTTCAGGAACAGGCGGGGGACGCGGATTCGTCGGAAAACGCGCTCGAAGCGGCGCTGGCGGCGGATCCCACCAATCCGGCGGCCCTGCGCGCGCTGGTCGACATTCACAAGCTGCGCGGCGATTTCACGCGGGCCGCGGCGTACCTGGCGGGAGCAGTGGCGGCCACCCGTGACATCGAGTTGCGAGTCGGATACGGGTTGGATGCGGCGGACATCTATCGCGCGCGGCTAGGCGATCGCGACGCGGCCAGCGAGCTCTACCGTCGGGTGCTCGAAGCAGATCCGACCAACCGGACGGCCGTCGAGGCCCTGGCCGATCTGGGCTGGGAAGCCAAGGACTGGGCCACCGTCCTTCCGCTTTTCGAAATGCGGGCCACGACGACCGAGGAGGGCGGGGCGCAGGCTGCGCGCATGTTCCAGAAGGCCGGCTGGGCTGCCCAGATGCTTGGCGACAACGACCGTGCCCGGGTCAACTACCGCAACGCCCACGGCGCCGATCCGGCGTACTTGCCGGCCTTGCTGTGCTGGGCGTCGCTGGCCTTGTCGGAGAAGTGGTGGCAGGACATGGTCATCGCCGTGCCCGCAGTCATGGCGCGCGCCGATGCCGGTCTCACGAAGGACGAGCAGGTCGAGCATCTGGCGGGGCTCGGACACGCTCGCCTGGCGCTTGGCGAGGCCGAGGCCGCCGCCGCCGCCTTCACGCAGGCCCTGGAAATCGCGCCCGACAACAAGGAATGCCGCGAGGGCTTGGAGCAGGCCCACGGACGGCTATCGGGCAAGGGGCCTGAAACCGCGCGTGCCATCATCGAACAACAGCGCACGCTCTTGCAGGGCGCGGCCACGCCCGACGAGAAGTTCGAGGTTCTTGCCAGGATCGCGCAAAGCGAATGCGAGCAACTGGGCGATCTGCACGCGGCGCTCGAGACCTATTTCGAGATGCTGGCGCTGCGGCCCGACGACCCGGTGACCTTGCACGAGGTGTTCGAGATCTACACCCAGGCCCGCGATTGGGCGCAGGCGGTGGAAATCCTCGAGCGGCTGGTCAAGGTGGAAAGCGGCAAGATCCGGGCGCGGTTGCTGGTCGCCATGGGCAACATCCTCAACTACCAGTTGAGGATCACCGAGCGGGCTCTCGAGGTGTACAACCTTGCGCTCGACGAGGATCCCGACGACGAACGTACCTTCGGCCGCATCGAACGCATCCTGACTGCGCAGAATGCCTGGCGGGAGTTGGCACGCAACTACCGCCGCATGATCAAGCGCATGGGCAGCTCGCCGCCGCCGGAGAAGCACGCTCAACTGTTGGCGGTTTGGCGCAAGCTAGGCGATGTCTGTCGCCGACGTCTGCACGAGCGTGAAGCCGCCATCGCGGCCTACGAGGTGTGCGTGCAATTGGCGCCAGAGGATCGGCGCCACCGCGAGGTGCTGGCCGAGACCTGCGAGGTGATGGGTGCGGGCAAGCTGGGCCAAGCCGTCAAGGCGCGTGAGGCGGTGCTCGAGGACTCACAGGACTTCGAGGACATGGCGAAGAACATCCGCGCGCTGGCGCGCCTGTTCGCCAAGCACCAGATGTACGACCGCTTGCACTGCACCAGCGCCGCCCTGGTGGCGATGGGGCAAGCCATTCCACAAGAGCAGGCCTTCTACGAGCGTACTACGGCGCCTGAGATCCCACGTACCCGCGGAGCCCTGACTGAAGCCGTGTGGCAGCGCTACGTGCGCAGCCCGCGCCAGGAATGGTGTGTTTCCCACGTGCTCGCCGTGGTCAGCGCCGGCGTGGCCATGGCGCGCGCCAAGGATCCCGTGTCGCTGGGGCTCAACCCCGCGGAAAAGTCCGACTTGTCGATGGATGATTCGTCGGTGGGGCAGATGATCGGCTATGCGTGCCGCGTGCTCGGCGTGGCGCTGCCGCCGGTGTACGTGTCTCCCGAAAGCGAGGGCGAGCTCGAGCTGCGCATCGTGCTTGAAGGGCAGCAAGTCGTGCCGTCCTTCTTGCTGGGCAAGAACCTGCTTTCCGGGCGCTCGGAAAAAGAGCTGGCCTTCTTCCTCGTGCGCAAGCTCGCCAGGTTGCGCGCCGACCAATTCCTACTTTCGCCCGAAGCGGTTTCCTCGCTGGATGAGCTGCGCGTGATCGTGGCCGCCGCCGTGAAGCTGGTTCACCCCGAGTTCGAGCTGGCAGGAACGGATGCGGCGCAGGTGCGCCAGTACGCCTCGTTCTTGCAGCGGACCGTTCAGCCCCTGACCCTCGCCTCGGCGACAGCCGCCATCGAACAGATCGTGGCCGATCCGGGCCGGGTCGACCTGCAGGCCTGGGCCGCCGGCGCCAACCAAAGCGCGGATCGCGCGGGCTTGCTCCTGTGCGGCGACATCGTCTCCGCGATTCGCGAAGTCCTGCGCTCGGCCGAGACCCAAGGCGGGGACGCAGAAACCGCAGTCAAGAATCTGATTCGCTTTAGCGTGACCGGCGACTACCTCGATCTTCGCGAACAACTTGGCCTGGTCACTGAGGTCGCGCCGGCGCCGACCACTCGCAATCCCGAACCCTTCCCGCGCCGTCCGTATCGTCCGACGTAGAGCGGGTTCCCATAAAAATGGACGTATAGGTGAGCGACCGCTAACGTCGGTGGGACGTGGCCACTTCCATTCGTTCTTCCGCCAACGTGAGCTTGGCGATTCTCACCTCGCGCATCTTGGGCGTGGCGCGCGATTCGATCTTCGCGCGTATCTTCGGGGTCAGCGTGCTGACCGACGCCTACGTCGCCGCCTTTCGCATTCCGAACCTCTTGCGCGATCTTTTCGCCGAGGGCGCGCTGTCGAGCGCCTTCGTGCCGACCTTCAGCGATGCGCTGGTCAAGGGTGGGCAGGAGCGCGCTTATCGTCTGGGCAATCTGGTTCTCGGCGGGCTGTTGCTGGTCACCGGCGCGCTCAGTCTGGCGGGCGTGCTGTGGGCCGATGAAATCGTATCTCTCATCACGCGCGGATTCGGGGGCAGCGCCGCTCAGGTCGCCACCGGCGGGCTGCTCGCCCGCATCATGATGCCCATTCTGACCCTGGTCAGCGTGAGCGCGGTGTGGATGGGCATGCTTAACGCACAGCAGCGCTATCTCGCGCCTGCCTACGCTCCGGCCATGTTCAACGTCACCAGCATCGCGTGTGGTGTGCTGCTGATGGTGGTTCATTTCTCCGAGCGCACCGGCATGGTGGTGTGGAGCGCGGGCACGGCCACCGCGGGCTTGGTTCAGGCGGTGGTGCAACTGCCCAGTCTTCACCGACTTGGCTATCGTGTTCGCCCTACCCTGGCGGGGATTCTGCGTGACATGGATGTCCGGCGCATCCTGCGCTTGATGGGGCCGGCCACCGTCGGTCTGGCCGCCATTCAGATCAATGTCTTCGTCAACACGCAGTACGCGGCGGCGCTCGGCAGCGGGCCGCTTACGTATCTGCAGAACGCCTTTCGCCTGTTCTACCTTCCCGTGGGATTGTTCGGCGTCGCCCTCGCCACCGTCACCACTGCGCGGGCCTCGCAGGAAGCGGCCCGGGGAGACAAGAACGCGCTCATCGAACGAGTGGCCGATGGCGCCCGCGGGGTGTGGTTGCTCGCGCTACCGTCGGCAGTCGGGTTGGTGGTTCTGGCCAAGCCGGTGGTGCAGTTGCTTTTCCAGGGGGGCAAGTTTCTGCCCGTGCACACGGTCGCGACGGTGCCCATCGTGCAGGCCTACATGCTCGGCGTCTTGCCCTACAGTCTGGTGAAGGTTTTCGCGCCGGCCTTCTTCGCCGTGGATCGTCCGCGCGTGCCCATGGTTGCATCAATGGCCTCGGTAGCCGCGAACCTGCTCTTCAATAGCTTGACCTACCGCCAGCTGGGCGCGCCCGGATTGGCCCTGGGGACGACCGTGGCAGCGCTGGTGAATCTCGGAATTCTGCGCCTGTGGTTCGGCCGGATCCTGGGGCAGCCGCACAAGCCAGGCTGGTTGCGCGACATCGCTCTTTTGATCCTGGCCAATGTCGTACTCGCCAGCGTAGCGATGGGCGTTTGGTTCGGCGTTTCGCGCGCTCTCGCAGCCGTACCCATCGCCTGGCCAAGAGGCATCTTTCGCGTCGTCCACGGCGTCTCGCTCTTGGCCACCATCGCCATCGGATTCGTGACCTATGTCGGCGTCCTTCGCCTGTTCCGCCTGCGCGGCGCCGAGGATCTGTGGGAGCTCCCGCGCAAGGTGCTGCGGCGCCTGCGGCCGCGTCTCGGCGCGGGGTAAGGAAATTGAAACACAGAGAACACAGAGAACACAGAGAACAGAAGGAACCCATTCTTTCCCGTCCTCTGTGTCCTCTGTGTCCTCTGTGTTGAATCTCTTACTTGCTACGCTTTGGTCGGCCGCCGGAACGAGCGAAAAAGGCCACCTTTTCTAGCGAAACCGTCATGTCGATGTTCTCCACGTAGATGCGCTCGTGCAGGCGCAGGACGATGGGCGCGAAGTTCAAGATGCCGGTGACGCCCGCCGCGACCAACTGTTCGGCGGCGTGTTGGGCCTGCTCGGCGGGCACCGTGATGATGCCGATGTCGATGCGCTTTTCGGCCAGGATTTCGGCCATCTGGCGAACCGAATAGCAGTGAACTTCGCTGAAAGTGAGACCGATCTTGTCCAGATCCACGTCGAACGCAGCGGCGAGGCGGATCTTGTGCGACCGATTGGTGAGGAAGGCCGCGATAGCGCGTCCCAGGTAGCCCATGCCCACGATGGCCACCGCGCGAACCTCTTGCGAATCGAGAAACGCGGCCAGCGACGTGAGCAGGCGTTTGACATCGTAGCCACTGTTGGGGTTACCGCTGTAGCCGATGGCCATGAGATCGCGACGGACTTGCGCGGCCGTGAGTTGGCAAGCATGGGCAAGCTGGTGCGAGTAAACGCTGGGTCCGAATTCGTGTCGGGCGTGCAGGAGGGCGCGGCGGTAGATGCTCAGGCGTTCGACGCTGCGGGTGGAGATCTTTTGCTTCTTCATGGGTTTTGTGGTGTCCCGGTCCTGCCCCAGGCTGCTCGGAGTGGATCGCTTCCGCGTAGCGGCTAAATCATACCGACAATCTCCGATTTAACAAGGTGGGCCGGCGCATGCTCCCATAGCCGATTTGCTTCCCGCTAACGCCGTGGGCCGAGCAAGCGGGGAAGCCCAGCCAATGCCTCTTCAAGGTTCGCGGATTCGTCGCGTTCGCGCGTGCGTAGGCTCTCCACGTCCTCGATTCGGCTGGCAAGCAGGCGAGCTCGGTCTGCCGCCATGCGCACGCCCTGATCGTCGATCCAAGTGCTGGGGTCGCCTTCCAGCGATACGGAAACCTGCGAGGTACGTTCCTGCGCCGGGCGCGGAGCCGTGATGGGCACGCCACCAACGGGCGTGAAGCGTGGGGGAAGGGCCTTGTAGCCGAGCAGCCGATCGAGCATGGGTTTGCACGCCGGAGCCACTTGCAGAAACTGTACGCCCATCCCGTGGGCGCGCTGGGGCTCGTCCGGGGCGTATTCGCGGACCCACGTCACCTTGCCGGTGCCGTGCAAAAGCGGCGGTCCTTGCATGAGGGCGACCTCGAACGTGATCACCGTGCCCACAGGGTGGGGTGCGCGGCTGGCGAGGAAGATTCCTCCTCGGGTCACGTTGGGCGCGAACCTTTGGATGAAAACGCCCTCATCGGGATAGCGAAGTTGGATGCGGACGATCGGAACTTCTTGGGTCGACACGAACGCGAGTATCGAATGCCTGGGGGCGAGGGTCAACCCACAGGCTGTGCCAGATCCAGCTTGAACAGTCGAAAGGCGTTGGCCGTGGTGGTCTCGGCGGTCTGGGATGGCGAGATGCCGCGGATTCGGGCCAGCGCCTCGAGAGTCTGCGCCACGAAGGCCGGTTCATTGCGGCGGCCACGGTGGGGAACGGGTGCCAGATAGGGGGCGTCGGTTTCGACCAGGATGCGGTCGGCGGGGGCGAAGGCCGCTGCTTCGCGCAATTCCTCGGCCTTCTTGAAGGTGATCACACCCGAAAATGAAAGGTAGAGGCCCATGTCGAGATAGCTGCGCGCCTGCTCCACATTGCCCGAAAAGCAGTGAAGGACCCCACGAGCCTTGGGGATGGGCCCGGCGTGCAGGACTTCGATGGCGTCGTCGTGGGCGTCGCGCACATGACAGATGACCGGCTTGTTGACCGACGCCGCGAGAACGAGAAAGCGCGTGAATACCTCGCGCTGAACCGGCCTCGGCGAGTGGTCGTAGAAATAGTCGAGTCCGGTTTCGCCGATCCCCACCACGCGCGGGGCCTCGGCCAGCTTTTCCAAAACCGGCCAAAACTCGGGTAGAATCTTGCCCGCATCGTGGGGGTGAATGCCGACGGCGGCGAAGACGTCGCACTCCTTGCTCGCCAGGTCGGCGGCGCGTTCGGCGGTGGCCAGGTCGCCGCCCGAGCCAACGCACACCATGGCCACGATTCCGGCGCCACGGGCGCGCTCGAGTACGGCGGGGAGATCCTCGCGAAAATCCTCGAAATCGAGATGGCAGTGCGAATCCACGATGGGCAGCATGAGCAGCGCACATTAGCGCGAAATGAATACCGCGCTACTCTACGATTTCGATTCGCCGGGGGACCTTGTGGGGGGCCAAGCGCTTGGCGCAATGGTCGAGCATCGCATCGGTTTTGCAACGACCGCCGGGGGTGATGCGCACAACGATGTGCGTGGAGCCGGCGGCGTCGTATTCGACGTGAGCTTGCGCGGCCTTCACGTGCGCCATGCTCTCCAGACAGCTTTCGATTTCCCCCAGCGCCACCCTTCTGCGGTCGACCTTGACGATATCGTCCTCGCGGTGGCTGAGGTGAAGGCGCTTCTCTCGGTCGAAGTGGCCCACGTCGCCTGTGCGCAGCCAGCTCTCGAGCAGTCCGCGCCCGACCGCAATCTTGTCCCCGCGCACGGGCAGGGTCGGCAAGAACGTGGTGGCTACGCCCGCGCCGCGCACCCAGATGGGCCCAATCGTCCCCACCGCCAGCCCTGCGCCGTTGCTGCTCGCAATGCGGATTTCGATGCCGGGCAGGGGGGTACCCACACTTTCTGGCGCGGTTCCATCGAGATCGACGGCTACGGGACCGGTTTCGCAACCGTGGTAACAGGAAAGCACGGGCACGCCATAGCGTTTGTGGCACGCGCGCGCTATCGAGACGGGCAGGGGTATGCCCGAGGAGACCAATCTCGTGCCGCGCTCGCGCAGCGGCTTGGCGTTGGTGACCCGCGCGAGCAAGGCGAAGTCGCGCGGCGTGGCCGCGTAAAGATCGATGGCTTGGTCGATGAGCGTCTTGGCCAGGCGCGGCCCTGCGGTTCCATCGTCGAGGTACAGGGTCGCGCCGTTGGGAAGCGCGGCCAGTAGTCCGAAATCGAAACCCTGGCAGTCGAAGAGTGGAGCGGCGCAGAGGACGTTGGTGTCGGGCTCGATACTGAAAGCTGCGCGGAGGGTGCCGGCGATACCCCGAAGTTGGGTCGCACCGCGTACGACTGCCTTGGGATCGCCGCCGGCGTCGAGTGTGAAGAGCGCCACCTCGGGGGCTTCGGTGTCGTCCACCTGCGGCCGAGTCCAGGGGTAAAGCGAGCAGGTGAGCAAAGTGCCCGAGACGCGATGACGGCTTTCCGCGGTTACCCGGGGAGTGTGTGGCAGGCTGCCCAGGCGCAGGGTTCCCGAGGGCGCGGCCAGTGGATCGATGGCGTTCGGGCGGGTAACGATGGCACGCAGAGGGGACGCATCGAGAATCATGTCCAGATCGCGCCCACCCGTCGTGGGATCGATGGGCACGACCACGGCGTCGAGCTTGGACAGCGCGAGCATTAGCACGACGAGCTCGGGATCGTTGCCGAGCATGAGTCCTACCCAGTCCTGGGCGCGGATGCCCATGGCCGCGATTTCGCGAGCTCGCCGTTCAACGCGATGGAGGAGTCCGCGCCAGGAGAGATAGGTGTCGTGGTAGATGATCGCGTGCCCCGAGCCGCCAACGGCGGTTCGGCTTCGCACGGTATTTTCCAGCCACTCAAACAGCAGCGACATGGCATCCTTCACCCGCGACTCGGGGAAAAGATTGTATCAGCCTAGCGACGAAAGTGACACAACTAGCCCGCATTGTTCGCCACGAGTTGGTCTCCGACGAGCTTTCGGATAAAGTCGGAGTTAGTCGATTGTAATGGGAACCCTCGAAGGGTTCCCAAACCCTCCTGGAAACCCTCGAAGGGTGTGCTCTGCACTCGGCACCTGCCACCCGCCCCGCCACACCCTCGCTGCGCTCGGCCTCGCCAAACCCTCCCACGATGCTCCGCTGCCGGCGGAGCCGGCAGGCTCCGCACGCGTTTGCCTAACCCGCTCGCTGCTTTGACCAGATGCGGCTGATGAACAATGCGGGCTAGCGATGTGCGAGAAGGTGGCCGTGCTTGCTCGGGCCTGCCGGGCCTGGACCTTCCGTGGCCAGGTAGTCGGCGACCAGATGGCGGGCAACGAAATGGGCCCTCAGTTGCGAGGCAACCGGATTGCCGAGCAGCACGGCGAAGGCAATCTTGGGGTGGTCCGCTGGCGCAAAGCCAATGAACCAGCTATAGCCGAGCTGGCCGGCACCGAGGGTGGACGTTGAGCTGGGCAGGATCGGATCGTGCGCGCGCCCGCGGTAGAACAGGGTGCCGGTCTTGCCCGCCACCTCGATGGGCAGGGTTGGGTGGCCATTGCGGTCCCGGAAGCTACGGCGCGCGGTTCCCATCGTCGTCGTGAGCTGCATCATCCGGCCGACTTGCTCGGCAACCGCGCGGTCGAGCACGCGGTGGGATGCCGTCTTTGCCAGCTTTACGGAGACGCCCTTGGCATCGACCGCCTTCTCGATGAGGCGGGGCGCAGGCATCTCGCCATGATTGGCGATGGTGGCGGCTAGAAGTGCTCCGTGCAACGGGGAGAGCGAGCTGTGCCAAAAGCCAGCCGCGGCTCGGGCGAATTCCAGCGGCTCGCGCGGGATCTCGACCTCGGACGGCTCCAGGGGGGCGTCGAAACTGATGTCTTGGCCAAACCCAAAGGCGTTTGCCATGCGTTCCAACTGCTCTGGGCGCAGGTTGCGCGCCGCCAGCTTGGCGATGATGGCGTTCTGGGACTTGCCAATGCCGTAGCCCAGGCTGGCACAGCTGCGGTCGATGCCGGGCATGTCGATGAGATTGTCGCGCAGCACGGAAGAGACCCCGGCGTGGTAGCAAACGCGCGTCTCGGGATCGACGTGTGCCTGTTGCAGCAGCGCCGAGGCCGACACGACCTTGAATACGGATGCGGCAGGTGCCCATGGGTGCAAAGCCAGCGTGGCGGCGTCGAGGGTTGGATCGGCTTTCGAGTAGCCGGCGAGCACCAACACCCTGCCGTCGGGGATCGAAATAACCGCTGCCGCGGCAAAGGGCAGGTGGTGGGAGGCCAGCGCGTCTTCAACTGCCTTTTGCAGCGCTGGATGAAGTGTCAATTGGGCCAGTCCGCCGCCTTCAAGATCGGCAACGAAATGCGAACCGCGCAGGGCCGCGGTATCCAGGACGACCATCGGACGTCTGGGATCGGAGTATTCGCCCAGATCGTCATCCTGTGCCGCCGCCGGACTTGCCCCGATCCCCAAGGTCACCAGCGTCGCGAGAGCTTTGAAAGAGATCCCGGCAGTGCTGCGAATCGGTGCCATGTATACAAAGTCATACATGTAGGTAAATGTGTCAAATAACCCTTCTTCTTTACCGCGCAGCATTCCTGCCCTAACCTGGTCATGAACCTTGGCACGTCCCCCTTCCAAACGAGACGACACCACGCCTGACCTGGATCGTGTTCGGTCCAAGACGGTCGTCACCAGCATCAACCGCATCACGGAGCACCCGCCCACCAAGGAGGCGTGCTTGGTCGTGATCTACGGTCCTGAGCTGGGACGCAAGTACAGCCTTGAGAGTCCATCAATGACTCTCGGTCGCTCGAACAAGTGCGATATCCAGATCGACCAGGAGTCGGTTTCGCGCGCCCATTCCAAAATCGTCAACGCCGGCCGTGCGGTGCGCATCCGCGATTTGGGCTCCACCAATGGAACCTACGTTAACGATGAACTGGTCGAAGAGCGGACTCTCGTCGACGGCGATTTCATCAAGATCGGCCGTACCATCTTCAAGTTCTTGTCGGGCGGAAACATCGAGCGCGCCTACCACGAGGAGATCTACCGCTTGACCACCGTCGACGGTCTTACCCAGATCTTCAACAAACGCTATTTCTCCGAGGCGCTCGCGCGAGAGATCGCGCGCGCCACTCGGTATCGGCGCGAGCTGTCCTTGGTGATGTTCGATCTCGACCACTTCAAGGACGTCAACGACACCCACGGCCACCTGGCCGGCGATGCCGTGCTCAAGACGCTCTCGCTCACCGTCAAGGCCAAGATTCGCACCGAGGATATCTTCGCTCGCTACGGGGGCGAAGAGTTCGCCATCATTTTGCCCGAAATCGACGGCCACAATGCGCACCAGTTCGCCGAGAAGGTCCGTCGCATCGTCGAGACCACCGAGTTCCACTTCGAGGCCACGAAGATTCCGGTGACCATTTCCATGGGCGTTGCCACCCTCGATTTGGAGGAGCCAACCGCGGCGGCCATCATCCGGCGCGCTGACGAGCGGCTCTACGAGGCGAAGTCGGCTGGCCGCAATTGCGTCAGAGGCTAGGTCGCGACGGTCTTTGACCGCGGTGGAAACCGTGCTGTAGTCTACGCCGTGCCCGCCAGGTAGGCGGGTTCCACCCAGCCAAGAATGGAATGCCGATGAATCCAGGCAAGATAGCTCTCGCGCTCGCAACCCTGGTCTTGTGCGCTGCCGTTCCCGTTGCCGCTCGGGCGGAGAGCGAAGCGGAGAAGAAACAGCAGGCCAAGGAGCACTACGAGATGGCGACCCGCTTCTACGACGTGGGCAAGTATGGCGAGGCCATCGCCGAGTACGAGCAGGCCTATCTGTTGGTCGAAGACGCGGCCTTGCTGTTTAACATTGGGCAGGCCTATCGGCTGTGGGATCGGCCGGAAGACGCCATACGCGCCTACAAGAACTTTCTGCGCCGCCGTCCCGATGCCGGCAATCGCGCCGACGTCGAAAGGAAGATCGCGGATTTGGAGAAGCTCGTCGAGGAGCGTCGTCGTGGCCTGCCTGGCCAGCCGACACCCGCGCCGGTTCAACCCGCACAACCGATTTCTCCGCCAGGCCCAGGTCTGGCGCCGGGGGCCGAGGGGCCGGCCCCCGTGCCTGGGGGGCCCGCTTCACTGGCACCGGCCGCGGCGCCCAGGCCCGAACCACCGCCGGGCGTGGCATTCGAGCAACCGCGCCAAGAGGAACCCGCATCTCCCAAGAAGAAATGGATCGCCTACTCGTTGTTGGGACTGGGTGGCGCGTGCCTGGTGACCACGGTCATCGCAGCGGCCGCAGGCGCCAGCAAGGCGAAGACCCTGCAGGATGCCTCGCAGAATCGACAGCCTTTCGACCCTGCGGTGGAATCGAGCGGCAAGAAGGCGAATGCCGTGGCTGGTGTCGCGGCTATCGTTGGCATCGCCAGCGTGGGCGTTGGTGGGTACCTTCTTTGGAAATGGCGAGGCACGGCCGCGCCATCCGTCTCGGTCGCGCCTGTCGCGGCGCCAACCTTCGCCGGGGGCTCGGCCCTGCTGACATTCTAGGATGGAGCCGCTGATGACCAAGACGATCGTACGCGTGCTCGGACTTTCCGCGTTGCTTGTTCTTGTCGGCTGCTACAACACCAACAGCATCAAGAACGGTGGCTTGGTCTGCGGAACTGGTGGCACCTGTCCATCCGGCTTCGAGTGCAGAAACGACGGCCAAGTGGGATCGGCTGGGCACTGCTGGAAGAACGGAACACCCACGGACGCCGGAAGCACCTCCAATCCAGATGCCGGACCTGTCTGCACGACCGCCCCGGAGCCGGGGCTCGGCCCGTTTACCAACAACTGCAGCGCGAAACAAACGATTCCGAACAGCACCTGCGATCCGGTTTGTCAGTCTGACTGTCCGTGCTACCACCGCTGTGTCCTCGACGACCAGACCAACACGTCCTTCAAATGCGAAGACTCCGCGGTTGCGCCCGGGACGATCTTCGTTGCCCCCCTCGGCGCCTGCAGTGGCACCAGCCCCGATCTTTGCGCACCTGGCGCGGTGTGCGTGCCCGACGATAGGTGTGGAGATGTTTGCTACAAGACCTGCAGGGCCGACCAAGATTGCGCCAGCAACAGCCGCTGCACGGGCACCATCCCCATTGACAATCAGACGGTGCAAAACCTGTACTTCTGCTCGCCCCCCATCGAGTCGTGCAATCCCACGGGAAGTGCGGCTTGCGCTACGGCGCGGACCAACTTCAACTGTGTGTTCCTCGCCGGACTCACCGGGGTCGGAAATACGGATAGCACGGTCTGCGACTGCTCCTCCTTTCACTCCGTGGCGGTCGGCCAGAAATGCACCACCAGCCCCGACAATTGCGCACCCGGCTCTGTGTGCGTGAATGCCGTTTGTCACACGGTGTGCAGCTTGAAAGCCTCCGGCTCCGCGTGTCCGAACGGGGGCGGCTGCAGCGCGATCTATGGATCCCAGAACTACGGTTACTGCCGCTAGTTCCGCCAACTCTCCCAGAGACGCAGCTTCAATCTTGTGGTATTCGCAAGTAGATTCATGAACGACCGGGAAGGCAAGACCGTGCCAGACGCTCGGGCGGCAGGGCTCGTCGGTGAAGTCGCCGACGAGGCGCTGGTCGAACGCGCCCGTGCCAAGGACGAAGCTGCCTTCGAGGAGCTCGTCAACCGATACGAGAACAAGCTCTATCGTCTGGCCATGCGCTTCGTGCGCAACGAGACCGATGCACAGGAAATCCTACAAGATGCCTTCCTCTCGGCTTGGCGCAATCTGCCTAGTTTCGAGGGCAGGGCGCAATTCGGAAGCTGGATGTATCGGGTCACCGTCAATGCCGCGCTCATGCTACTGCGCAGCCGCAACCGCCACCCCGAGGTAACCGTCGACGACGTCGAGCCCACGGTGCTGAACGACGCCTTGGCCGAGAGCGGCCAGACCATGCGCGCCAACGCCGACTGGTCGCAGCGACCCGACGATCAACTGCAATCCGCTGAGATGCGCAAGCACATCCAGACGTCGGTGGATGCTCTGCCCGATGGCCTGCGCACGGTCTTCCTTTTGCGCGACGTCGAAGAGCTTTCGACAGAAGACACCGCCGAGATGCTGGGCCTGTCGGTGCCAGCCGTAAAGACGCGCCTGCACCGCGCGCGTCTGGCGCTCCGGGAAGCCATCGGTCGCTACTTCGTGCGCTAAGGGCTCGTCCGCCTCGGATTGCCGCTATACTTCCAGCATGCTCGTCTGGCGGTTTTGCCCGCGGGGCCGCCTTTGGGCGGCGCTGATAGTTGCTTTCGCGGTCTCGCGTCCCACGTGGGCGATGAGCGACGTTCTCGACCACGCAGCCGAGCGCGCACGCGAACAGATTCGGGCCAACCACGGCCGGCCGGAGGCCATCGCCGCCCTGGCCGCCCTGGCGCAAGACGAGGAATCTCTCCTGCCCGGGCATCTAGCGCGGGTGCTGCGCGAGACTGTCGACGGAAAGCTGGGCGGGCCCACCGACCCGCTGGTGGCATCCCAGGCCGCGTATCTGCTGTCGCTCGAGGAAGATCGGCGCGGCGATTTTTCTCGGGCTGAAGAACGGCGGACTGAGCTTGGACTTGTCCGCGACTTTTGGGTGCTTGGCCCCTTCGACGCCCAAGGGCGTAGTGGGTTCGGGCGCGCCTTTCCTGTCGAGGAGGAAATCAAGATGCTCGATCCGCGCGCGGGCAAGCACTATGCAGGAAAGGAGCGCGAGGTGGCCTGGCGGCGAATTCCCGCGGAGGCTTTCGTGCAGGGGGCGGTTCTTGTCGATGCCGTTCTTCGACCGGACAGCGATGCCGTCGCTTATCTCCTCACCTACGTGAGCAGCGACCGGGACCGGTGGGCGGCCTTGCGCATCGGGAGCCCAGGTCCGGTAAGGGTTTGGCTGGATGGAAGCGAGAGCCACGCGAACGACGTGGTCCGACCTGCGTGGCCGGATCAGGACGCGGCACCCGTGTACCTCAAGCGGGGCGCGAATCCCTTGTTGATCAAGACGGTCATCACCCACGGTTCGTGGCGGATGTTCCTGCGCTTGACCGATCTCGATGGTCGTCGGCTGGCCGGTGTGACGGTCAGCGCGGATGTGCCGTCGCCGGGGAGGTTTTCTTCCACGCCGCCGGTTCGCAAACCCAAGGTGCGCGAGCTCGGCAAGTTGCTGCGCGAGCGGGCCGAACGGGCAGGGTCGGCGTCTTCGGCGCAAGCATGGCTCGACGAGGCACTCTATCTCTCGCTGGTGATGCCAGAGGATAGCGAGCTGCGAGCTATCGAGAAAGCGGCGAACAAGGCGCTTCCGGCGCCGAACGCTCGATTGACCCCTCTGGCGGCCGAGGCCCTGTTGCTTCTGGGCAGCGTTGCGCGCGAGGATGACGACCGCCGCGCGGCATTGGAGCGTGCGCTTCCCGCGCTGACGCGGGCCAAGGATCGGGCGCGGGCGCTGGCGCAGATTGGCCGGCTTTGGCGCAGCCAGCGTCGCGACGACGCTGCGACGGCGCGCTGGAAGCAAGCCATCGCCCTCGACGCAAGCTGTGTCCAGGCGCAGCTCGCGCTGGCCCGCGAGGAGCAGGACGCGGGGCTGTCCGCTTCGGCACTGGCGCGCGTCTCTACCCTGCCCGAGGATGTACGCAAGCTGTCGCTGGTGCAAGATGCCCTCGCCGATATCTTGAGGACGCTTGGTCGCCCGATGGAGGCCGACGCCGCGGTTGGGGGTATCTACGAGGTGCGCAGATCCGACGTCGGGGTTTTGCGCGAGCTGGCCTTCGGCGCACGCAGACGCGGCGATTTGGCGGAGGCGGCGCGATGGCAAGGCGAAGCCCTGCGCTGGCGTCCGGATTTGACCGCGCTGGTTTTCGATCAAGCGAGCGTGCTCGAAGGCCGTAGCGATGTCTCGGGTGCCCGCTCGGCGCTGAGCAAGGCCATCGCGCGCCTACCCGACGACCCAGGCCTACCTGACGAGCTTGGCCGCTTGGAAGCACGCGCCGGGCGCTTCGAAGCCGCCATCGCGAACATGCGGCGCTCGCTGGAGTTGCGACCGCAGAACCCGGGCTTGCGCCGCTACGTGGACGCCCTGATAGCCGCCCAAAGGGCGAAACGCGAAACGCGCTCGATCGACGATCTGGCTAGCGAGAATGCGGCAGACGGCGAGGCGCTAGCTCGCGAGGTTTTCTTCGGGCCGAGTCCCCGCGACGATGCCTCCGCAGAGATCGTCCTCGACCGAACCGCGGTTCGCGTGCACGGCAACGGCCTGTCCGAACGCTTCGTTCAGCGCTTGGTGCACGTGCGCACCGAGCGCGCCGCGCGCGACAACCAGGAAACCTGGATTCGCTTCGAACCCGGACGACAGGAGGTCGAGATCCGCAAGGCCCGCGTTTTGCGCCGGACCGCGAACCATGGCATCGAGATTTCCGAAGCCACCGGGCGCGACGAACGCGACCTGTCCGAGCCGTGGTACGGGCTTTACTACGACACGCGCGCCCTTGCCGTGACTTTCGAGAACTTGCGCGCCGGCGATGTGGTGGAGGTCCAGTACACCGTCGCCGACGTGGGCGGGAGCAACGAGCTCGCCGACTACTTCGGCGACTTCGAGATGATCGCCGACAGCCTGCCCACCCGGCGCTGGGAGTACACGCTCATCGCCCCGCAGGCGCGAACCTTCTATTTCAATCAGCCGCGCTTGGCCGGTCTTGGGCCCAAGATCGAAACCCGCGGCACCGAGGTCAGCTACCACTTCGAGGCACGCAGCGTCCCCAGCGTCGAGAGCGAACCGGCCATGCCCGGTTTCGCAGAAGTCGCGCCCTATTTACACGTCAGCACCTATCGCAGTTGGGACGAAGTAGGCCGCTGGTACTGGAATCTGGTGGCGGACCAGATGCAGGACGACGGAACCCTGGCCAAGGCGGCGGCGAAAGCCACCCCGGGGCTGACCACCACGCTCGACAAGGTGAAGGCCATCCATCGCCTGGTCGTCGAGAACACCCGCTACGTCGGACTTGAGTTCGGCATTCACGGCTACAAACCCTACAAGTCGACCCAGGTGTTTCAGCGTCGCTTCGGCGATTGCAAGGACAAGGCGACCCTGATGATGACTTTGCTTCGCGCCGTGGGTGTGGAATCCGAATTGGTTCTGCTGCGCACCCGTCGCGGCGGTCGCGTCGATGAAGCGCCGGCGTCGCTCGCGGTGTTTGACCACGCCATTGCCTATGTGCCCGCGCTCGGGCTCTACCTCGACGGCACGGCCGAGTTTTCCGGCCTGGCCGAATTGCCCGCCGAAGATCAGGACACCATGGCCCTGCGCGTGTCCGCGCAGGGAGCCAAGCTCGTGCGTACGCCCTTGCTAGCCCCGGAAAGCAATCAGGCTCTGCGCAAGTGGCAGGTGAATCTGAACGAAGACGGCTCCGCGCGCATCGCGGAAGATCTCACCATCGCGGGTCAGGCGGCGCACGAGTGGCGCTCGCACTACCAGACGGCCGGCGAGCGGCGCGAACGCTACGGCAAGGTGTGGAGTGGTCGCTTCGCCGGTGCGACGCTTGCAGATGTCGACATGGATGTCGCCGATCGGAACCGGTCGGTGGCCGTGTCCTCGACGGTGACCGTTCCACAAATGGGCGAACGGCTGAGCGGCGGGGAGCTTCGCCTGCCGTCAAGCTCGCGCGAAGCCGACTTCACCAGCACCTATGCTCGTCTGGGCCAGCGCCGCTTTCCACTCGTGCTTGGCTATCCTTGGCGTCACGAAGAACAGGTCACCTACAACCTGCCCGCCGGGGCACGCGTCCTTCACGCCCCGAATGCGCGCAAGATCGAGTCCCCGTTCGGCGAATTCACTCTCGCCGTCGCAAGCTCCGCCGATGGTCGCTCTATTGGGGTTACCTCGGTGCTTGTGGTGGCCAGGAATCGCATCGAACCGGCGAGTTATCCCGCCTTCCGCGCTTTCTTGCGCGACACCGACGCCGCGCTGGCTGAACGGGTGGTCGTCGAGGTGGAAAAGACGCCATGAACACGACAATGAGGATGTTCCACCGAAGATGTGTCCAGAAATTGGAATTCGGGGCTGGGGTTCAAATGGGTGACGACCGGTGGCCGCGAGACGATGGCCAGTGCCACGGAGGAGCAAGTATTCCTCACCCCTCACCCCGCTCCCGGAGGGAGAGGGGTGAGGAAGAGCACGGCAGTCACAGGCAAAATCCGCCCCTCTCCTGCCGGGAGAGGGGCCACGGGGTGAGGGTGAGCCGCCCCCTCAGTGGCAGTGGGCATCGCGTTCCCTCGTATGGTTGGGCTCCATCCTCCTCGCCGCGTCCGCTTCGATTTTTGGACACCTTACGACGCCTTGCTTTCCTGCTGGTTGCGGTCGCGGGCTGCGCCTCGGCAAGTCAAGCACGGCGTGCCGGCCAGCCGGAATCCGAGGGCGTTCGTGGCTGGCAGGCCCTGCGTGAAGGCAAGGCAGCGGAGGCCACGGCCAGCTTCGTGCGCGCGCTCGCGCAGGATCCGTCGGACGCGCGAGCGCTTTTCGGCGCGGCTAGTCTGGCCTTCGAGCACGGCGACCCCAGCGCAGCGCTGGGTTACGTGCTTACCCTGATGGAGTCTGCAAGCAAGGGCCAAGATCCCCTTGCCGTGGCGCTTTCGACCGCGACCCTCGCGCGCGTTTCGCGCCTCCTGGCGGAAGAGTCCGATCGCAGGCCTGCGGAGGAACGGCTCATCGCGCTTGCGCCCGAACACCTGTCCTGGCAGGCCCAATACCTGCTTGCCTTGACCGTCATCGACATCGCTCGCAAACGGGCGGACGAGGCCCTTCTGACCAAGGCCGTGCTTCGTGCCGGCTGTGTGCCTTCCATCCAGATGGCGGGCTCTTGGGGACGCCTTCCCCTGCTCGATCTCGATGGGGAATCCTTCACGCCAGAAGACAAGCCGCGGTCGCTGCTCGCGGCCGGGTGCCAGTTTCAGCTCAACGCCGCCGACAACCGGAACGGTGTCAGGGCGCTGCGCTCGGAGCTTGCTTTGGCGGGTGGGCAGTACGACCTTGTCCTCGACTATAACGGGCCGGCCCGCCTGCGCGTCGACAAGGGGCCGTGGCGCGAGCACGGTGGATCGCCGGATCTATACGGGCCGCGCTGGTCCGCCGCGCGCATCGAAGTCGTCGCGGGCAAGCACACGGTCGAGATCCGCATTGGCAGTTACGGATCGACCGCGGACCTCGCGCTCTTGGCTATTCCCGCCGACGCTGAAGGTGCAGCACATCGGAACATTTCGCCAGCCGATGCTGCCATGATGGATTTCGCAACCGCACTCACGGCGAACCTGACGGGCGAGGTCGACTTACTGCTCGCCGAGATCGATCGCCTTTCGGCGCATACGCATTTCGCGCTCGGATTTGCGGCGGCGGGGCGTCTTGGGGAAATGGATCCGACGCGGCCTGCGGATATCATGCGCGACCGGGCCCGCGCTTTGTGGCAGCAAGCGCTGGCCAGCGACCCTGGCATGGCGCGCGTGTGGCTCGATCTCTCGAAGCTGGACCTGCAGAATGACCGAACGCGCGAAGCCGCAGACAAAGCCGAGCGCGCTCGGAAGGTAGCGCCCAAGTGGTGGCCCGCGCACTTTGCGGTGGCAACGGCTTTGCGTGGGCAAGGGCTCGAACAGCCCGCCGACGCAGCGCTGGCGACGGGGCTTGCGCTGGTCGAAGGCGGTTCGGGTGCTTGCGAAATGCTCGAAGAGGCTTTTCATCGGGCCGAGGCGCGCGATGACGTCCGAACAGCAGAGCGACTGGTGGAGCAGCTCGGACGTTGCGATGCCCAGAACGGCAATCCGCGGCTCTTTGCCCTGAGACACGGCGACCTCGACAAGGCGCTGTCGCTGCTGCGACGAAGCCTGCCCACGAGTGCAGAGCCGCTGTGGCTGCGTTCGGAAATCGCCGACTTGCTGCTCGCCCAGGGGCAGCTTCAGGCGGCGCGGGACGAATGGGCGGCTCTCGCGCAATGGGCCCCGCGAGATACGCGCATCGCGATTCGCTTGGCCGATGTCGAGGCGGCGGTGGGCGCTCCCGAGCAAGCTCGCGCCATCCTCGGGCAAACCCTTCACCAATTTCCCGGGCGAAGCGACGTTCGCCGGGCGGCCCGACTGGCCGGGCTGGCCTTGCCTCTCGACGAATACCGTCTCGACGGCGAACAGGTCATTCGCGCGTATCTCTTGTCCAAGAAGACGTACCAGGCGCCCGCCGTCGTCGTTTTGGATCGGGCGGTCGAGCGTGCCTATTCCGACGGCACGCGCCTGGTCCTTACCCATTCCATCACCCAAGTGCTGAGCAAGGACGCCATCGAGGCGGTGGGCGAGGTCCACGTCCCCGAGGGAGCGGAAATCTTGATTCTGCGCACGCGCAAGGCTGACGGCAGGTCGCGCGAAGCAGAGGAGATCTCCGGCAAGTCGAGTATTTCCGCGCCCGAGCTAGAGGTGGGCGACTTCGTCGAATCGGAGACCCTGGAGGTCAAGGAGCCATCCGTGGCTTCCGCGCCGGGTTTCGTCGGCGAGCGCTTCTACTTTCAGTCCTTCGAGGCACCGCTCGACCGCAGCGAGTATTTGCTGGTTGCGCCCACGAGCATTCCGCTCGACGTGGATCGTCGTGCCGATGCACCGACGCCCACCACGACCCTAGCTGGCGACGGAACCCGCGTGCTCACCTTCACCGTGCGCGGCAATCCCCAGGTCTTTCCCGAACGCTCGGCGGTTCCAGCGGCGGAATGGATTCCGTCCGTTCGCGTGTCCAGTGCCGTGCCGAACGACGGCTGGTCGCGCTTCGTCGCCAATCGAGCGTTCGGCCTTTGTCGAGGCTCGCCCGAGGTCCGCCAGGTGGCGGCGTCGATTGCGGATCGGGTTGGTCGAGATCGGGGTCGCCTCGCGGAGGCCATCGTGTCGTGGGTGCGCGAGCACATCGAGCCCGAGAACGATTTCGGGGTGTCAGCGACCACGACCTTGGCCCGCCATCGCGGCAATCGCGCCTGGTTGATGCTGGCGCTTGCGCATGGCCTCGGCCTCCGCGCCGATTTGGTTCTGGCCCGGTCGCTGCTAAAGGCCGAGGCGAGTGAGGCCATGGTCGCGGCGGAGCAGGACGACTTTCGCGAGCTGCTGGTGCGTTTCCCCTCTTCGGCCGGAGATCGTTTCGTGGATCCGCAGATCAGGCGAGCGCCTTTTACCTATCTTTTGCCGGGCCTCGACGGCGCCCCGGCCGTGGTGGTCGGGACGCAGAACATGGTGAAGGTTGTGTCGGGGGTGAAGGACAGTCGCAGCGTGACCTTGCGCGCGCGGCTTGAATCCGACGGGGACGCCAAGGTCGCGGTGACCGAACAATTGTCGGGCTGGCCTGCGGTGGAATGGAGCGAGCTGCTCGATCGTGCGGGCAAGGATCGCAGCAAGCTGCGCCAGGATTTTGAGCAACACTGGCTGGGCCAGCAGTTTCCAGGCGCCCAGCTCGACGATCTCTCGGTCGAGCCGGGCGAAGGCGGTGCCGGCACACGGGTCAGCTACACCTTCCGCTCGGCACGCATGGCCTCGCGGCAGGGCGGGGTGCTGCGCCTGCGGCCAGAATTCTTCCAGGCTCAGCCCGGCCGGCGCTTCGGCACCGAACCTCGGCGTAAGACCACGCTCATGCTCGGCTACGATATTCCCCTCGATCTCGACGCGGAGATCGCACTGCCCAGCGGTGCCAAGGTGATCGATATAGGACAGGGCGGAGACGTGAGCACGGGCGGCGCGCGCTTCTTCGAGAAGCGGCAAGTGAACGACGCCCAAGATGGCTCGCGCAGCATCTCGCTACACCGCCAATCGCGCCTTCCCATCACGCGCGTGTCGCCCAGCGATTACCAGGGCGTAGCGGCCAAGCTGCGCGCGGTGGATCCCGTTGAGCAGGGCGAGATCAGGATCGCGGTGCCGGTGAAGTAGGCATCCCTAGCCGGAGAGCTGCGTGCGAAATCGTTTTGTTGAGCTACCCCTTCGTGATAGCGGACGTGCAGGTCCCCAGGCATTGAGAGAAGCGGTCGCTGGCGCAGTCGCAGGCTTCACAGAAGGTGCAGAAGACGTCGCTGCAAGAGGTGACCTCGTCAAGGCACTTCGTGATGCATGCGCTGTTCGTACCGCTGCAAAGGGCATCGAAGGTGGGGCCCTTCAGCGTGGGGCAGAGCGCGGCGAGCTGAGCCTTGGCTCCCGAACAAGTGGCGAGCCCCGCGGGGGAGCAGCCTAGATACTTGCCTCCGCCGCAGACGCAGGCCCCATTGGAACTGCACTGCGGGAACGGGCAGTAACACCCCTCCGCAATAGGGGCGCAACCATTCGTGCGGTGACAGGCGCACTCGTCCAGGGTCTTGCAGTCGGCCTGCGGCCCAGCATCAACCGGCACGCAGGTCGGGCACCCGCAGGGAGGTGCAACCGCCTGGTACCCGGCCGAGCACAAGGGAAGGGCACACGGACCGGACAAACATGCCGCATCCGTCGCGCTGTCCTTGCCCGCGCCAGCATCGCGTTGCGCGCAAATGGGACAGCCACAAGGCTCGGGGTTCGGCAGATAGCCACCAGGACAAGCGGTGTCGACACACAGGGTAGGAAGGCAGGTGGATCCGCCCGCACCCGTCACGCCGCCTGAGGCACTGCCGCCTGAGCTCGAGCCGCCAGCTCCAGAGCCACCGCCCCCAAGACTCCCGCCGGACGCGGTGGAGCTGCTTTGCCCACCCGTCCCCGCGCTTCTGGACTTGAGTCCGCCGTCGTTGCACGCAAGTCCAATCGAGGCGACCAAGAAGAAGGCGAGGGCACCGTTGACTCTGTTCATGGGATGTCTCCGCCAGGCTCTTACAGCAAGCTTCGTGCCGAGGTCTGTGCCGTGGGGTTGTCTTGTCTTCCCTTCTGTTTGCGGGGGGTGAGACGAGCTCACCGTCAGAATTTTGAGGCATGCACCCAAGGATTTCAGTGTGTGCGGCAGCCAATGCGCGAGGTGGCGACCACGACGTCGTCGTAGAGGATGACCTGCGCCTCGGGCGCGTCAGCGGGCAGCGTGCCGCGTTCGTAGTAGGCATCCAGGGTCACGCGCTTGAAAAGCACCTCGGCTGACGACCGGAAGTCGAAGCCCTCGAAGTCCTGCGCGTCCTGGTAATACTGCCCCCAGGTAAAGAAGTTGTCGCGCAGCCAGCGGCCCCGCGGCGAGCCCGGCCGATACTCGTCCACGAGCACGTCGTTCACCCACAGGGCAAGCTCACCGTCCGAGGTGCCGACCGTGTTCGCCTTGGCATGGATCTCCACGCACAACCAGGTGTCGCGCGGGAAAGCCGTCTGGCCCGCGGGCGAGAAGTTGTTGCCGTAGTAGTAGGTGGTTCCCTGGTCGCCCGCGCAACCGGGTGTGGCGCTGCCGTCGTTGCAACGGCCCGAGCGCATCTTGTACCAGTAGACATAGAAGCTGAAGAGCCCGTCGCTGCGCGCGCCCAGGTCGAACCAGAAACCCTGGTCGCCCGCGGGCACGGTGTTGGCCAGGCCATCGGAGTCGAAGCTGGTGGTGCCCGCCGCCACCCGCACCCAATGGTGCGGCACCGCGGTCTGGCCCACGAAGCGCGCGTAGAACCGCCAGTACACGTCGGAAACCCGGCGCGGCAGGTCGACCTGCGCGTTGGCCGAGATGTACTGGTCGGCGGCCAATTGCGTGCGCGTGACCTGGGCGCGCAGGTAGCCGGTGCCAGCGTTGGCTAGCGCCGCGTCGGTGAGAACCGCGATCTGGTCCGTGTTCTTGGTATAGCGAGTCCACCCGTCGAGGCCGCTTTCGAAGTCGCTGTGGAACAGCACGCGCGGATCGCTGGCGATGCCTTCGTCTCCCGGATATCCGGCCGCGATGGTCCCGGCCGGGGCAGGTGGGGTCGTATCGCCCACAACCGTGCTGTCCGGCCCGCCGACCTCGACGGCGACCGCACCGTCCCGTGTGCTGTCCGAAGTCGAACAGCCAAGCGCTAGCCCCAAGGCCAGTGCCCATCCAGCATATCCTCGTTGCATGCGCGATCCTCCAGGATTGTCATTGTACGCCCGGGGCGCGGGGCGCGGGGGGCGCTGCCTTCATCAGCACGGAAGCTCGTTCAAGGCACGCGGGAAATTTAATCTGAGGTATCGTGAGCCACGGCGGAAGGGGTCGCCTACCGAGAGATTCTTGGGAAGTCCGTGCACCGCTGCGGAATCTCCGCGTCGCATGGGCTGGACTGTCGCCGATCACCGAGGGCCCATGATCAGCACCCGCGCCGCGAATTCTTATCCGCTTATTCGACGGCCATCACATTTTATTTCGCCCGCTCCGGTGCCCCCATTCTTGTCGGTCTCGTTGGCCAACAGTCCGGAATCACGAGATCTCATCGCCTGCCCCCACTACCAGAGCCTGAGAACATCGCAAAAATATTGGAAACCTTTCGGCGTAGAATATGAGTTAGCCGGACATAAATGCTTGAAGAGTCAAATCCATACTCGGCGCCGAAATCCGATATCGGGCTGGTTGAAGCATCACCATCGAGGCGGATTGGGTGGAAGGCGTACGCTTATGGAATGGCGGTCATTCAGATCGTTGGGTTCTTCTTGGATCTAAAGAAGATCTATCCTGAGGAAATTCTCGACGACTTGGTGACCACCATCGGAATGATTGGCTTGTTTGGCTATGCCTACCGACGACCCTTTTGGCGACGGAAAATTTGGATGCTTTGGGCCGTCTTGTTTCCGGTGTCGAATGTCGTGGTCGGAGTGTGGGGAGGAGCAGGTCACAACGGCCCATACGCGCGAATCGGAAACTTTGGGGCGATGCTTTTCCTTTCTCCTCAGTATTTGGCAGTGATTCGTTATGCGTACCGCTCTCGTGAGCTGTGGCGCAGACATTCGGGGCGCGATGCCGGCTAAAGCCGTTGAAGCGGATGGTCGGCCGCGGACGGCCGCCCACTGCTTAACGGCAAGGCGTTCGACAGACGATGTGGTAGGCGAGCTTGTTACTGGACGGCCGCGGCCTCAAACTTGTGGTAGGGACATGTGACATGACAGAATTAGCGCGAGATTTGGGTGTGTTGGTCCGGGGTTTACACCTGCGCTGGCCTTTGAAACATGCTTTGATCCTCCTGCTGACGGTTGGAGGAGGTTGCACTTCTGCTGTCGCGCACAGTATTTCCACTTCGGAGTTTCAGCGTAGCTGCTCGGTCGATTCGGATTGTGTGCCCGTTTACGAGGGAACCCTGACCTGCTGCGCTCTTGGCGAGTGCCCAAATGCTGCAATCAACCAGCTGAGCTACACGGCGTACAAGTCCACTGCAGCAAGCCGCAAACCGACGTGTGACGGTGTCCCATGCTTAGCCATAACGATCACATGTAGATCAGCGGTAATCTGTACCGGTGGGATGTGCGCGTTTGAACAACCCGGGACCGATGCTGCGGGCCTAGACTGATCACCGTCCCGCGTTCGTCCGTGCTCCTCCGCCTCTCGTCGCGTGCCCACAGAATGGATCAATCGAGCGGGGGGCAGGCGACGACCGCGCTGTCATAAAGCCGTTGCAGCGGACGGTCGCCTTCGGCGCCCGCCGCTGAACGGGTGCGCCCAGCATGAACGTCGTCTTGGGGGTGAAAGTCCCCCCGAAAGGAGA
>OBLT010000488.1_pt1 | contig 25756 bp, 19 predicted proteins | sample 1518721 | NCBI WGS metagenome assembly OBLT01 (sample SAMEA3539307, study PRJEB22396) | soil metagenome | biome: tundra; feature: field; material: soil | place: USA | collected 2010-05 | depth 0.15 m | reverse complement strand
TGAGATCGATCGACTGCCACGGAATCACCGGGTATTCCTTCAGCGACGGCTTGCTTTCCTGGCCAAAGGCATCCACCGGCTCATAGACATCTTTAAGCTGACCGCGTGCGGCGTCATTCACAATCTGGGGCCAAGTCGCATCCGCCTCGCCCAGGGCAACAGCGTCGGCGTGGCGCGGCCCACCATCGCGACCAAGTGCCTCGTCGGCCATCTCAGTCACGTGCGGTCCACCCATCACCACCGGAACTCCCGTCGCCCGGACCGCGTCCGCCATGCGATACGCCTTGGCAATCATTCGCGTCATGGCGCCGATGCCGACCAGTCCAATATTGTTGTCGCGAACATACTGCGCGATCCCCGCTTCATCCATGGGTTGCGCGTTGCCATCCACGAGCAGCACCTCATGGCCCGGTGGCGTCAGCGCCTGCAGCAGAAACATCCATAGATGCGGCATGAAATTACGGGTGACGCCGTTGTCGGGGTTATAGAGCAGAATTTTCATAGGGGGGTTAGCGATTCTGCAAAGCGCTGCTTTGCGGACTGCTTGAGTAAAGGAAGAAATCCACTACGCCAGCGCGGCGGGGTTCTCTGGCGCTTAGTAGTCTGGAAACGTTCGTTTGAATATACCTTAGCGTACAGTATACCGTGCGCTCGTATACTTTGGCCGATTATTCGCGCTGGAGCCGCCCCGGATTGGGAATCGGGCGTTACCGTGACGTTCGGGGGTTCGCATCCGATCAGTGTATCCCAGAATCTTGTTTATGGTCTGAAGAACCAGGTTTCGGAAGTCCCGAAGTCGTCATTCGGATAGCCACCGGCCAACAGCACGCTGCCATCCTTCAACTTCGTCTCGGTCATGAAGTGGCGCAGGTCGCGCATCTTCCCTGCCGCAACCTTGAACTTACCGCTAGCGGGATCAAAGATCTCCACCTCTCGGCTGCCGCCGGCAATGAGTAATTCGCCGTTGTTGAGGACTACCGTCGTCTCCGGCAATTTGAAGCGTGCGTCGCTCATCGCCGCTGTGGCCGAGAACTTCCCCACCACCGGGTCATAGATTTCCGCGCTGTTGAATTTGCCTTTCCAATCGCGCTCGTCCGAACCTCCGGCAATCAGTACACGTCCATCCGGAAGCAAACCCGCCGTATGCTTGTATCGCGCGGTCATCAACCGCCCCGTCTCGCCAAACTTTCGCGTCTTCGGATCGTAGAGTTCGGCCACCGCCGCCAGCGTTTCTCCGCGTCCGCCCACAATCAGCACTCGACCGTCCTTCAGTAAAGTTGCCGTGTGCGAAATGCGGGCGTAGTGCATGGGGCTAATCGCCTGAAAGGAAAGCGTGGCCGGATGAAAAACCTCCGCAGCCGAAATTCCTCCGGGAGTATCATGGTCAGCCCCACCCGCAATTAAGACATCTCCATCGGCCAGCAGCGTTGCGCTCGGGTTGTCCCGCCGCGAAGTCATCTTGGCGACCGCCGTGAATCGCCGCGCTGCAGGGTCGTACAGTTCAGCCGAGTCCGTAGCTTCCTTCCCGGACCACCCTCCCGCTATCAGCACCTTCCCCGAGGGCAGCAGCACGGCAGCCTGTCCCACTCGGGCAATTGTCATGTCTCCCGCACGCTCAAACCTCGCCGTGGCCGGATCGTACAACTCGACGGATTTGTAGAAATCCTGATTCCGCCGCATGCCGCCGGCGATAAGAACTTTGCCGTCGGGCAGGAGCGTTGCGGAATGCCCGGAGCGGGGCTCCAGCATCGGCGGACCGGATGTCAGTGATCCCGGGGCCGACGAACCCAGAGCGGCCGCGAGAAGAGCAAAGGCAAACGAAAGGAGCGCGCCCAACAAGAAGCACAATTGGAAACCGGACCGTTGCATAGGAGAACCCCGCACAGGTAGACGTCTTCAAATCGTTTTGGTGAGCAACACGGGCTGCTCAGGCAGTCGTGAGTTCCCTTTCCTCGCTCGGTTCGTACTCCACGATGTACCCCGCCACCGCGCTCGCGGCTACCGTCAGCGGTGACGCCAGGTACATCTGCCCCGGCCCGCTGCGTCCCGGAAAATTTCGGTTCTGCGCGCTGATGACGATCTGGTCGGGACGAGTCGATACTCCCGGCCCCGCATTGATGCATGCGCCACAACTAGGCTCGATCACATGTGCGCCCGCCTGCTCAAAGATTTCCAGATAGCCTCGGCGCTTCGAGTACTCGCGCGTTTCCTGCGAACCGAACTGGATCCAGAACTCGACATTCTTCGAAATTCGCCTGCCCTGTTTCAGCGCGTCGGCAAGGACGGACGCATACATATCCATATCTTCGTTCTTCCCTGCCGTACAGGTTCCGCCATAAGCGATTTCAATAGGCACGCGCGCGCTGAGTTCGCGGACATACTTGCCATTTCCCGGATCGCCCGGAGTAGCAACCATGGGCGTGATCTCCGCCGCGTCGAGTTCGATCACCTGCGCGTAGTCGGCATTAGGATCGCTCTGCAAGCCTTCGATCATCTTCTCAATTTCGGCGCGCTTCATACCCCGTCGCTCGACCAGAAATTCGACCACCTTTTCATCGGGAGCGACGATGCCCGTGAAGCCTCCGATCTCGGCCGCCATATTCGTCATGGTGGCGCGCTCGTCCACTGAAAGCGCCACGACCGCTTCGCCCGCGTACTCCATCACTCTCGCGAGCGCCTTGCCGCTGCGCACATAATCGAGGGAAAGAATCTTGAGGATGAAATCTTTCGCCGTAACATTCGCATGCCGCTTGCCCCGAATGACGATCTTCACCGACTCCGGCACTTTGACGCGAACGTCTTTCGTGATCCAGGAGTTGAATACGTCGGTCGTCCCGATACCAAACGCGATGCACCCGATGGCGCCCACGTGCGGCGTGTGCGAATCGGAACCGACGTTCACCTGCCCCGGCAGCGCATAAGTCTCCAGCATCACCGAGTGGCAGATGCCCTCCGAGCCTTTCCGGTCGGTGAGTTCGCCGTGCAGCTTGATTCCCTGCTGCTTGGCGAAATCCTCCTGCTTCAGCTTGAGCTGCGTGGCCAAGTCGAGCAGGCCCATTTTTTTCTTTTCTTCGGAAATCACTTCATCAAGAAACGTGAGATGGTCGCGAAAAAAACGGATGCTCGAAGCATCGTTCACCGGAACATCCTTGCCAACGTATTGCTCGTAGAAGATGGACGCCATCGGCGTGACGTACTCATGACTAAAGCGCAGATCGACGCGAGTAAAGCCGGTGTCGCCCGGCTGAACGTAACGTGTGGCGACGGGGTTCTGCCCCGTCCAAGCCGACCGCAACTCGGCAGCCTTTAATCTCGGCGTGACCATGTGCGCCGCAAAGATTTTTTCCGCCAGAGTCATCGCACGTGCCTGGGTCGTTATCGACGGCAAAAACACCTTCCCCTGCATCCGCGCCACGTTGAAAGGAAACAGCCCGCCGTATTCGATCACCTGCTTCGTGATCTCGTCTTCCCCGACAGTGAATTCACGGAGCAAAATTTCTTCTCCGGCGCGAATCCGGTCAATCAAAGAAAAAACAGTCGAAGTCAGCAACCCAAGGTTCTGGCAGTTCTGCTTGTAGATGCGCTCAATATTCTCCGCAATCGCGACTTGAATCCCGGCGCACATCTCGGCATAGGGCGACTGCTCGCGACTAGAGCCTTTGCCGCGCCGCTTGCCGCTCACCGAGCACACGAAACCGCCTTTCTTCACATCGCCGCGCCCAATCGGCAGAGTGTCACCGCAGCGCAAACCAACATATGGGATCTCGCCCAGCGTCCGATCAAAGTAAAAGCAGTAGTGCGCGGGAGTAATCTCGTCGGTAGAAATGTCGTCGCGGAGTTTGGGATTGTTGGCGGAATTCTTCGTATCCCAGGGCAGATCCCAACCCGTCAACTGTTTCCGGATCAACTCCGGGTCTTCGGTGAGAAACAGAATGCGTCCCTGCAGCCGCACCTTGTTGGGGCGCTTTTCAAGCTTGCGTTCAAGAAGAGACGAAATCACGTCGGTAATTGTAATGCCTGCACGGTAACGGTGGAGCGGCGCTCCACTAGAGTCTTCGATCCTTCGCGTAGCTGACCGGACTGGCCAACTCTTCCAATCCTCGGCCTGCGACTATCTCCCCGAACTCGTGCAAGAGCGCATCGTGCACCAGCGCGTTCGACGCCAGCGTCTCGTGGCTCGCAATCTGGAATTCGCCGCCCGAAAAGTCCGTAACCTTCCCGCCAGCCTCTTGGACAATCAGCACGCCCGCCGCCGTATCCCATGGATTGAGATTGAATTCCCAGAAGCCGTCAAACCGTCCTGACGCGACGTTGCACAGATCAAGCGCGGCTGACCCCGCCCGCCTCACCCCGTGGGTGCGCAACGTGAGTTGGTGATAGAAATAAATGTTCGGATTCTTGTGCCGCTTCTGGCTGGGGAAACCAGTGGCGATCAGGCACTCTCCCAACTTCGGCGTCGTCGAAACATGCATCGCTAAGCCGTTCAGCCGCGCCCCACCACCCAGTTCAGCGGAGAACATCTCGTCGCGAGTCGGATCGTAAATCACTCCCGCAATCCGTTTCCCCAATCGTTCCACCGCGAGCGAAACGCAAAACACCGGATAACTGTGCGCAAAGTTTGTGGTGCCATCGAGCGGATCAACGTACCACTTGTAATCGCTGCCGGTTTCGATGCGCGTTCCCTCTTCACCCATCACATCATGCGCCGGAAACTGCTTGCGTATGCGTTCCAGAATCAGTGCTTCCGACTTTCGATCGGCCACCGTGACCAGATCCACATCGCCCTTATATTCAATCTTCACGTGCTGCCGAAAGTAGCCCATCAGCAGGCTGCCCGCTTCACGCGCCATAGCCTGCATCGGAGAAATCAGTTCCAAAGATTGCTGGGATGTCATGCGACGAGGACTTTCATTTCGGGATTGAGCGCTGATCTATCCACACATTGTCATCCTGAGCGAAGGACTATGGATTTGAACGCTGCGGCAATGCACAGGTCTTTCGCTTCACTCAAGATGACAGTTCAAACTTGTGGGGCAAATCTTGACACGATACTGGCAACTGGCTACTTTTTCTTGCTGTCTTCCGCGATGTACACAATCTCGTGCTTGAAGATGAAAAGATTGGGCCCGTCCTCGCGCGTCACGCGCACCATGTTCTTGTCGTAGTACTCAATCCATCCGCGTACTACTTCGCCGTCGGCCAGCTTCAAGCTCACGACCTTCTGCTTTTCTCCGAGCGCCTTCAGATAGGCAGCTTCTTCAAAAGTCTCGTCCGGAGGCGGAGTACGCTTCTTGCCAAAATTAGGATTTCCTGTCTGTAACGGCATTGGGCTATTTTACAACGTCGAGCCGTGGGCTCAGGCTTTCTTCGCAGGGATGTAGAACGCCGCGTCCTCCGGACGCACGACTCGCGGTATCCACAGCGGCCGTCGCAACCCGCCAGGCCCCGGAGCGGGACGAGTCAGCGCCTTCCACCGTTGATACACCGCGAACGAAAGATTCGTATCAACGAAGACGTCGCCGTAGCGGTCGTCAGCGCCCGCCCGCTCCACGCGCACCATTTGGTGCCAGCAGTGCATGCCGGTGATCGGGTCGGGATGCACCGGGAACGTAAGGTTTTGGTGTACGCCCGCGTCGCTCCACCACACGCGCTTGGTGTCGGGGTCAGTCGTTTCGTAAGGCTCCACGCCCGAAAGCTGACGCATCTTCCATTGTCCCTTGCCAACTTCTTTCAGATCGACCCACGCGCTCGACATGCGTTCCAACTGATCTTCCTTATTCGTACGCCAGCGTCCCATATGGTGAGAGCAGGCAACCACGCCCGGCGCCAGCCCCTCGGTGACCCAGGCGTGCAACACGAAGAAACCAATCTCGGTATGAACTTTCAGCAAGTCGCCAGTGCGGATATCGCCGAGTTTGGCGGCATCCACCGGATTCACCCACAGCGGATTCTTGTGCGCAATCTCGTATAGAAACTTCGAGTTCCCCGAGCGCGTGTGGATAAGATGCGGCAACCGGAAAATCGGCAGCAGCGTGTACACCGGGCCATTCGACTCCTTGGGCCATTCCACCAGCGGCATGTATCGGGGATCGAAATCTGGATCAAATTCTTCCGCGGTCTTTCCCAGCGACGCCGCTTGCGCCGAGCGATGAACGTGGCTGCGATAGTATTCCGGAAGCGCGAATTCAGGCCACTTCCAGTCCACCATCGTTTTCGAGAACAGCTCCAGCTTTCGCGATGGCGTGTTATAGCCGACGACCGCTGCGCCGTCGACCATCACACCCACCGCCTTGCCTTCTTTCGTGACCACGCCATTCGCTTCAACTTTCGATCCGGAGAGATCGGCGGAAGCCACCGGCTTCTCGTTCAACTTGTAAACGTCGGTGGTCACTTCGTAGGCGCCGTACTTCCGCATGTATTCCAGCGGCTTCAATCCTTCTTTAGCCGCGGCTTCAGGCAAACCCGGAACTGAATTTTCAAAAATCCAGCCGTAGTATTCGTCAACCGTCAGTTTCTGTCCGGGACGATACGGCGATTCGAACCACTGCCGAATTCCCATCGAACCATCGGGATCGATCGCCCACGAGAGGTTGATCCAGAATTCGTCCTCTTCCCAAACTTCTCCAGGATTCGCCTGATAGGTGTAGTCGAATTTCTTTCCTTCTCGTTCCTGCAGAACGCGCAACACGGGCTGCCGAAAGCCGATCCACTTTCCCGCGTAAGATTCCTGGCTCATCAGGTCGTGCCGCTCGGAACTGAAGCCCATGGGCAATACATAATCCGCAAACCATGCCGTCTCGTTCCAGGTCGGCGTCAAAGCCGCGTGCAAGCCAACTTTTTCTTCGTCGCGAAACATCTCGATCCACGAAAATCCGTCGGGGTAAGTCCACACCGGATTGAACACGCGCGTGAAATAAGCCTCGATACGTCCGCGTCCTTCCTTGAGAAAGTGGGGCAACAGGGGCGACATTTCATGCGTGCACAGCGGCCACTCCTGCGGATAGAGCAGTTCGTTCCAGCGTTTCTGCAGCGGCGGGTTCTTGTACGGACGCGGCACAAACTTATTCCACGCATTCAAGTTATGTCCCCCCGGGGTTCCCACCGACCCGGTCAGCACGTGCAGCAGCATCAATGCCCGTGCCGATTGCCATCCGCCCAGATTGCCCGACGCACTGCCCCGCCATAGATGCGACGCAAAGCGGCTACCGGCAGTCGCGATCTCGCGCGCCGTCTTGACGATGATTTCCGCTTTCACTCCACTTTCTTTTTCCGCAAACTCCGGCGTGAACTTCGCATAGTGCCGCTTCAATGCCTCAATCAGAGCTGAGAAACTTTGGCCCTTGGCTGAGAAGCCATCGACTTCGAGTTCTTCCCAGTTCGTCCAATTCTTAACGAACGTGGCATCAAACCGATTTTCGCCAAGCATGACCATCGCCATCGTCAGCAGCACCGCCGCTTCCGTACCGGGATAGCTCGGCATCCAGTAATCCGCCATGCTCGCCGTATTCGAAAGCCGTGGGTCCATGACGGCAAGTTTCGCTCCCGCCATCTTTCCTTCGATAATGCGCTGGGCATGAGGATTGAAATAGTGACCCGACTCCAGATGCGCCGAGAGCAGGAGAATAAAGCGCGCGTTCGCATGATCGGGCGAAGGCCGGTCGGCATAATGCCAGAGCAGATAACCAAGGCGCGCCGAAGACGAGCAGACATTCGTGTGGGAGTTGTGACCGTCGATGCCCCACGCCTGCAAGGTGCGCTCCATAATAAAGTCGTGTCCCGGACGGCCCACGTGGTACATAACTTCTTCGCCACGATTTTCCTGGATCGCTTTCCTGATGCGCGTTCCGAAAGTCTCCAACACTTCATCCCACGAAGTCCGGGTCCATTTTCCGCCGCCGCGCGGCCCCGAGCGCTTCATCGGATAAAGGATGCGATCGGGATCATGAATTTGAGTAATCGTAGCCGGGCCTTTGGCACAAAGACGTCCCCGGCTCGCGGGATGCTTCGGGTTGCCTTCAAACTTCGCGACTTGTCCAGTTTCCTTATCGACGTAGGCAAGAAGTCCGCAGGCCGATTCGCAGTTGAAGCAGATGGTGGGCACAAGCTGGTAATGCTTCTCGACGCGCCGAGGCCACGCCCCAGCATCGAGTTCGACCCAATCGTCCCATTTCTCGACCGGCGGACAATAAGAAAGATGGCTGCCGTCGCGCTTGAATTCGGTCATTGTGAAATCTCCATATGCCTTTACTAGTGGAGCGCCGGGCGTCCCCGCCCGGCCCGACGGGCGAGACGTCCGTCACTCCACAAAACAACCCGCGCCCACTAGCTATTCGGCACGCTTTGTCCTGCCATCACGAAGCACCATTCAAAAGTCAGAAGCCCCGCCAGCGCCATTACGCTCGCGAGCCCAACTGCGACGCGGTTGGGCGCAAACAATAAACCAACCAACAGAAGCAGCATGGGAACAACTCCGCCCAGTACAACCGCGCCACCCCAGAACGCGCGCGCGAACGGCCCATGAGTCATCAGTCGAGCCCCGTAACGTGCGTTGTCGGTCGTATGCGGCATTGCAACCTCGCCGAGCAGCATAAGCAGATGCAAAACTAAACTGATGACCAATGTGGGGACCGCGATGGATAATGCCTGCGCCGAACCGCCGATCGCATCCGGAAGCAACGCTAGCACCGCCGAGCCACAGAGTAATGCTTGCACGATCAAATGTGCCGGCAGAAGCGGCGTTTGCCACAGGTCGCGCCCTTCGCATTGTCCGAAGAGAAACGCGGTGTAGGCGGCGGCGCAAAAGCCAACCACCACCGTCGGCCACAACAAGATCGAGGCAATGCCCGAAAATCCAGCCACCGCACCTAGCCAGAACACACCGCACAACCCGCTGTAGGCGATCAGAATGAACGCCCCCCGTGCCAGCCACGATTTACTTTGCGGCGTAAACACCACCCGCAGAAAACGTTCTTTATGATCGAGATCCCAAACCAGCAGCACGGTAGTTAAAGCTGTGAACAACAACGCGACGCTCGCGACTGCAATATCGCGGACCCGGTCGCCCGACAATCTTCCGAGCGCCATCGCAATGGCCGGCACAGCCAGAGCGCCCGCACCGATCGACTTCGTCCAGCAGTACGCCGGCACTTGCCATCCCCACGGCCGCGCATGCGAAACGTCATAGGCCGCGAGAGCGTTCTCTTGCAGCAAGGGGCTGTCGAGCGGATACACAGCGCCGCCACCATGCACCGCCTCATTCCGCTGCGACCACATGTAAATCGATTCATGCCGCGCCGCCGTTGGAACAATCGCGCTTTCATCCCCATCGATGTAGTAGAGCTTGGGCTGAGTTCCCTGCTCAGGCTTGCGCACGCGCACTGGTTCCCGCGCCACGAGTTGCGCCGCTTCGCTTGCTGGATCGCTAAGATCTCCGGCAATGATGGCGTGTTCAGGACACACGATCACGCACGCAGGTTCCAATCCGACTTCCGTGCGATGCGCGCAGAAATGGCACTTCGTCGCCGTTCCATCGTCCGGATCTATATAAATCGAATCGTACGGACAGGCTTGCATGCAGGCTTTGCAGCCAATGCACTTTTCAGAATTGAAATCGACAATCCCATCCTTGCGCTGATACATCGCGGTCACGGGACAGATCGTGACGCAGGGAGGCTTCTCGCAATGATTGCAGCGCGTGACTTGAAATACGCGGCGCGTGTTGGGGAAAACGCCTTTCTCCACGTACTTGACCCAGGTCCGGTTCACGCCCAAGGGCACCTGGTTCTCGGTCTTGCACGCCACCGTGCAGGCGTGACAACCGATGCACTTGCGGTTATCGATTACAAAGCCGTATTTCATTCGCTGAAAGTTCGACCCGGAAAATGTATGTCAATCATACTTGGACCCACTCGAAACCGGAGTTTAACTTGTTGGGTCGCGCGGTAAATTCGTTTACCACAAAGGACACGAAGGTCCACGAAGGATAAATCCATAGGGTTTCCTTCGTGGACCTTCGTGTCCTTGGTGGTGAATGCTCTAGATCTGGTAATCGATATCCTCAATAATCCGTTGCAGAGATTCTGAAACCGGCTCCAGCCCGCCCGTGCCCTCCAGGTGGCGCACTCGCTCCGCTAACCTGTTCACTTCAGACGCGACCGCGGCCAAGGCCTCCGAAAGCGGATCGTTGATCTGCTTGGGATCGGTGATGACCACGCGCTTGCCTTCTCGAAAAATAATGTGTCCGGGCACGCCCACCACGGTGGAGTCGTCAGGCACGTTGCGCAGCACAACCGATCCAGCCCCAATGCGGCAATTGCTTCCTACCGTAATGTTGCCCAGAATCTTTGCGCCTCCGCCGACAACCACGTTGTCGAGCAGCGTCGGATGCCGCTTCCCATGTTCCTTGCCGGTTCCACCCAGCGTCACGCCCTGGTAGAGCGTGACGTCCTCGCCGACAATGGCAGTCTCGCCAATCACCACGCCCATACCATGATCGATAAAGAGCCGGCGGCCGATTTTCGCGCCGGGATGGATTTCGATGGCGGTGAGAAAGCGCGCCACCTGCGACAACCAGCGCGCCAACAGCAAGAAATTGTGGTTCCACAACCAGTGGTTCATGCGATAAAACCAAACCGCATGCAGGCCGGAGTAGCAGAGATAAACTTCCAGGCGCGACTTCGCCGCAGGATCGCGCTCCAGCACGGTGGCAACGTCCTCGCGGATTAGCGACAACAGATGCGGCATGGGCCCAAGATTAAAGATCCAAGATTAAAGATCAGGCCGGAAGTTGCGACGTCGGAATCTGCAACGCCTGGTTCCGGAGTCCTTCGAAGAGGATACTACTGAGGTAGCGCTCGCCGAACGACGGCAGAATCACAACAATCAGTTTCCCAGCATTTTCCGGACGGCGCGCCACTTGCAACGCCGCAACCACCGCCGCTCCCGAAGAGATGCCGACCAGAAGACCTTCCTCGAGCGGAAGCCGCCGCGCCATGTCGATGGCGTCGTCGTTGCTTACGGTGATGACCTCGTCAATGTAATCCCGGCGCAGAATACTGGGGATAAATCCGCCGCCGATTCCCTGAATCTTGTGCGGCGCCGGCGTTCCCCCGGAGAGCACCGCGCTATCCGCCGGCTCCACGGCCACTGCCTTGAACGACGCCTTCTTGGGCTTGATGTATTCGCAGATGCCGGTGAGGGTTCCGCCGGTGCCGACTCCGGAAATCAGAAAATCGACGCGCCCGTCGGTGTCTTCCCAAATCTCCGGACCGGTAGTTTCAAAGTGAATCTTTGGATTTGCCGGGTTGTCAAATTGCTGGAGCATGTAGCCGTCTGCAGTTGTGGCCAGCAATTCCTCGGCTTTCAGAATCGCTCCCTTCATTCCCCGCGGGCCCGGCGTAAGAACGATCTCGGCGCCCAAAGCCAGCAGCAGCACCCGCCGCTCCATACTCATAGTCTCGGGCATGGTGAGGATGAGCTTGTAGCCCCTCACGGCCGCCACAAAGGCAAGAGCGATTCCGGTGTTGCCGCTGGTCGGCTCGATCAGAATGGTTTTCCCGGGTTGGATCCGGCCGGCACGCTCGGCATCGTCAATCATGCTCACCCCGATGCGGTCTTTTACGCTGGCCAGGGGGTTCTGGCTTTCCAGCTTCGCCACGACTTCTGCAACCGCGCCCTGCGTAACCCGGTTCAGCCGCACCAGCGGCGTATGGCCAATCAGTTCCGTCACATCCTTTGCGATTTTCATAGATTTTCGATTCCCAGACTTGCCGGTTCGATTCTTCGATTCTTGGAACCAGCAGTACTTCGGATCTTCCCCGAGCAAACACGACTAACTCTACTACTATACTCATCTATTGAAAACGCAGACACATCGCACAGTTCATCCCTCACATAAGTGGTATAGCTCCTGCGGCTGTCCCTCGCCATAGCCGCCTAGCGCTGACGCGGCTTTCGGCGTCCCACCCGAGCCAGAATGCGCCGCACCTTCTTGGGAGAAATCGAGAGCCGAGCCGCCACTCGCGACACTTTGCGGCCTTCGCGTTCCCAGACCTGCGCAATCACAATCTCCGCAAATTCTTCGCTGATTTGCCGGAATGTCTTTTCGCCCACCGCACCCTGCGACCACGCCTTCAGCGCCGGATGAACACTTCCCTTGCGCAGAATCTTCGCGCCCAGCGTCTGCAGATCCTGCCACATGTTGTCGGGAGGATTCGCTCCACACGACACCCGCGCCAGATCATAAGACTCGCGCGCCGCTTCCGGATTGTCGAAAAACGAATTGCACTGCGTCAATCCCTGCCACAGATGGGCATTCGCGAGCAGCAGATGGTGCTGGGTATGCTTCGCCAGATCAATCGCATCTTGACTGAACTCGAGTGCGCGGCGGGCATGGCTTCCCGGATCGGCGCCCTCACCAATCTCTTCCTCCACCTTCGCATTTTCAATCATGCACTCCAGAATCCGCGCCCGGCCCATTAAAATGTAGTCCTGCTTCTGTTCGGCCATGGTGTACGCCGAAGCTGCTTCTTCCTCGGCACGCTGAAAGTCTCCGCCATCGAGGTGGATGTACGCGGCATTCAGGTAAACCGTGCCGACTCCGTGATGATTTGGGCGCTGCTGGTAGATGGCCCGGGCGGCATCGAGGTGTTCCAGCGCTTCGCGGCGAAGCTGGGCCAAGCGGCCACGATAGTCATGCTGGCGCGAACCCTGATTTCGAAAGTCCTGATTTCGAGAGTCCTGATTTCGAGAATCGAAGCTGGTTGCGCTCGGTTTGACTTCGCGGCTGGCCGTGCTCTTCCGGCGCCGCTGAACATCGCGGTCAATTCGTTTCTGCAACTGAAGGGCGATCCCGCGCTTGGCGAGTGCCATATTGGCAAGCGATCGCGCCAGGTTCGGATGCTGTGGATCGCGCTTTCCATAATGGCGAATGGCACTTTCGAAAAACTCAATCGCCTTATCGAATCGGCCTTCCCGGCGCGCCATGCGCCCGTAGAACGATTGAATGTTGCCGAGCGTCACATAGTCATCGGTCTCGCGGAGCGCAGTTTCAGCCGCCTGCGACATGCGCACCGCTTCTTTCCCTTTGCCCTGCTGAAACAGAAGCCAGCTCTCCAGCACCTGCATCACCGCCGCCATGCGCAGATGTCCCAGCCCAACTGCCAGATCTTTTGCTTTGCTGGTATAGGTCAAAGCTTCGTCGTACTCGCCTCTTCTCCGCAGGCAGCGGCCTTTCCAGAAATAAACGATGGCCAGCAGAAACCGGTCGTCCAGCTCTTCCCCCAAGCTCAGGACGAAATCAAAATGAGCAATCGCCGTTTCCATCGCCTCTTCCACCATCGCGGCCATGCCCTCGGCCAGGCGCAGGCACAGGTAGTCGGCAATCGAGAGCTTCGACCGCAATTCCGGCGCTGAGTGTTTAAAGCGTTGTAGAAGTTCCTGAAGTGGCGGCCCCTTGAATCCGATATCCGTCCATATCGCAAGTTGCGCCAGCAGACGAGCGGCATTTTCCTGGGAGGGATCGAACTGGGCGATCAGATCCTGGTGCGACCGGAGACACGCAATCCCGCGCTCGATTTCACGCGCGGCAACATGTTTCCGCAACTGCGCGAGAAAGCCCGCGTCAATCGGCAGGCTGGCGGGAGTACTTCTGCGTGCGCCCATCAATTGAACTTCTAATCCAATAAGTCATAACTGGCAAGTGTCAGGAACTCCGCAAATTCATGGCTCGTCGTCAGGTCTTCGAGGACTCGTGCCGCCTGCCGCAACTTTTCATCGTTGCCCAACTGCGCGCCCAACTCCGCCGCTCGCTGATGGATGATCTCCCTCACCATGCTTTCCGTCACCAGCCTGCCATCTTTAAGATGTGCGCCGTGCCTCACCCACTGCCACACCTGGGCGCGGCAAATTTCCGCGGTCGCCGCATCCTCCATCAGGTTGTAAATCGGAACGCAACCCGATCCCTGGAGCCACGAATGCAGGTACTGCAATCCCACGTCGATGTTCCAACGTAACCCTGCCTCAGTGATATCGCCTTTGGGAACCGCAAGCAGATCTTGCCCCTGCAGCGTCCGGCTGACTGCCTGTGTTGTTTCTTGCGCTCGAGAAATCTGGTTCGGTGCGGGCATGTAGGTATCGAAAATTTCTTTCGCCACCGGAACGAGGCCAGGATGCGCCACCCAGGTGCCGTCATGGCCCGCTTTCACTTCCCTAAGTTTGTCGCGCCGCACTTTCTCCAGCGCCTGTTCGTTAGCTGCCGCATCATTTCGGATGGGAATCTGCGCCGCCATTCCACCCATGGCATGGATGCCGCGCCGGTGGCAGGTTTGAATCAGCAATTCGACGTAGGAGCTCAGAAAATGCACCTCCATCGTGACCTGCGATCGATCCGGCAGCACGAATTCAGGATGCGCGCGAAACTTCTTGATGAAACTGAAAATGTAGTCCCAGCGCCCGCAGTTCAGTCCCGCCGAATGCTCGCGCAATTCGTAAAGGATCTCGTCCATTTCGAACGAGGCGAGAATGGTTTCGATCAGCACGGTGGCCCGAATCGAGCCGCGCGGAATGCCCAGTTCATCCTGGGCAAAGCAGAACACGTCGTTCCACAGCCGCGCTTCCAGGTGATTCTCCAGCTTCGGCAGATAGAAATAAGGGCCCGTACGTTTGCTCAGCAAGGTCGCGGCGTTATGAAAAAAGAACAGGCCAAAATCGAACAGCGACGCCGAGATCGGCTTCCCTTCCACCAAAAAGTGTTTTTCGTTCAGGTGCCATCCCCGCGGCCGTACCAGCAGCGTGGCCAGGTTAGACCCAAGCTGATACTGCTTCCCCTCCGGACTCTCGTAGCGAATCGTGCCGCGAATCGCGTCCCGCAGATTCTGCTGGCCTTCAATATTGTTACTCCAGGTCGGCGAATTCGAGTCCTCGAAGTCGGCCATGAAAACGCTGGCCCCCGAGTTCAACGCGTTGATGATCATCTTGCGATCGACCGGCCCGGTAATTTCCACGCGCCGATCACACAAATCCTGCGGGATCGGCGCCACCTTCCAGTCGCCTTGGCGGATTCCGGCCGTCTCCGGCAGAAAGTCCGGAAACTTGCCGGCATCGATTTCCCGCTGCACGGTTCGCCGCCGCGCCAACAGTTCCTGCCGCCGGGACTCGAACCGAGCCGCTAGTTTCAACAAGAACGCGCGGGCTTCCGCGGTAAGGATGCTGGTCTCGACCTGGTTGGGAGTCTGGCTCTCAAGGGCATCGTTCTGAAGAGAAGTCATGGCATTCATAAGTCAACATCATAGCTATCTTCCGGCGCAAGTCCTTCGCACTGGGTCATTTTGTCCTAGTGGGTCCCGGCGGACAGCGCGGTTTGTCTAGAAATGCAATTCGGCGTCTACTGCACATGGACGCAAACTCCGGACGCAAATTTTTGAGTGGGGATAAATAGATGACGACTTCAACTTCCAACCGCCACGCCAGCAATACCGACGACACAGTCTTGGAGGCAGGACACAGCCACGGCATTACCACCTCGGCGGCTCTGTACTATCCGTCGTTGATCGGGAATTGCTGGGACGACGAACTGCTGCCGTCGGGCGATTAGTACCGGATTGCGCCGATCCTTATGGCATCGGCGCCACTTTCCAAGACGACAAACCAGCAACTGGCAAACCATCCCTCGGTGGCGCGGCATCCCGCGTCCGTGAACCCAACGCGATATCCATTGAAGTCGAAAAGGGAATTCCCGGTCAGAGTAATTCCCACCCATACGACCCTAACGCCCTGGTTGCGATTGGCAGGACGGCTGTTCCATAGAGGCGATCCCCGGTGGTGCTGGAAGATGAGGAACGGCGTAGCATTACTGATGGAGCGAAGGACACGATTGTCCATGGAGGCGGAAAATGTTGATCAGCGCTGAGAGCCAGGAAACCACTACGACGATGTTCGACCAACAGGTCACCGCCGCGAAGGAATGGTTCGCGAGCCCCCGATTCGACGGGATCGTCCGTCTCTACTCCCCGCGCCAGGTGGCCGAGCAGCAAGGCACGCTTTCCGGCGACTACACCGTAGCGCGACAGGCAGCTGAGGAGTTCTACGCACGGCTGCGCGAGCTTTTCGATCAGCGCAGGCAGATCACGACCTTCGGTCCTTATTCGCCAGGCCAGGCGGTGATGATGAAGCGGATTGGGATGGAAGGCATTTACCTGGGCGGCTGGGCCACGTCCGCCAAGGGATCGCTGGCCGAGGATCCGGGTCCCGACCTCGCCAGCTATCCGCTCGGCCAGGTGCCAGACGAGGCCGCCGGACTGGTGCGGGCACTTCTTACCGCCGACAAGAACCAGCACTTCGCGCGCATGCGTATGACCGAAGAACAGCGCAGGACGACACCGGTCATCGATTTTCGGCCTTTCATCATCGCCGACGCCGATACCGGTCACGGCGGAGACGCGCATGTCCGCAATCTGATCCGCCGTTTTGTCGAGGTCGGAGTGCCGGGCTACCACATCGAAGACCAGAAGCCGGGAGCCAAGAAGTGCGGCCACCAGGGCGGCAAGGTGCTGGTGGCCGGCGACGAGCAGATCAAGCGCCTCAACGCTGCCCGCCTGCAGCTCGATATCATGCGCGTCCCAGGCATCATTGTGGCTCGCACCGATGCCGAGTCCGCGACCTTCCTCGAGAGTAGGAGCGACGAGCGCGACCAGCCCTTCATCCTCGGCGCGACCAGCGTCGATCTGCCCAGCTACAAGGCCGGCTATCTGGCCATCTTGCGGAAGCTCTTCGAACTGGGCGTCGAGGAGGTCCGCGGTCACTTGCTTTTTGCCATGTCCGAGGCCGAGTACTCGGCGGCCTACGCTTGGTTCGAGCGGGTGGGGCTCATGTCCATCATCACCGAGCGTGCCCCGGCTCTCAGGGATATGCCCGCAACCGAGCTCGATGCGGCACTCGACAAGATCGACACGCGCTATGTGGAAACCTGGCAGGCGGAAGCGGGGATGAAGACTTATCGTCTCGCGGTCGCCGAGGTGCTGGAGTTCCGCGCGGCCGAAGGCGAGCGTTTCGACATGACTCTCGAGCAATGGCTGGCGTTCTCAAAACGGGCTTCTTTCTACGAGGCACGCGAGCGAGCCAAGTCGATGGGCCTCCACGTCATCTGGGATTGCGAGCTGCCCAAGACTCCCGAAGGCTTCTATCAGATCCAAGGCGGGATCGATTACGCCATCGCCAAGTCGCTGGCTGTGGCGCCCTTCGCCGACGTGCTCTGGATGGAGACCAAGACGGCGGATCTCGAGGATGCCGAGAAGTTCGCGCAGGCCATCCATGCGCAGTTCCCCGACAAGATGCTGGCCTACAACCTGTCGCCCTCGTTCAGCTGGGACACCACGGGAATGAACGACGAGCAGATGAAGCGCTTCCCCGAGGAACTGGGGAGACTCGGCTACGTCTTCAACTTCATCACCTACGGTGGCCACCAGATCGACGGCTTGGCTGCCGAGGAGTTCGCGACCGCATTGAAGCAGGACGGCATGCTGGCGCTGGCCCGTTTGCAGCGCAAGTTCAGACTGATCGAGTCGCCCTATCGCACCCCGCAAACGCTGGTAGGAGGTCCCCGCCTCGACGCCGCATTGATGGCTTCGTCGGGACGCACCGCTGCGACCAAGGCGATGGGCAAGGGATCGACGCAGTTTCAGCACCTGGTTCAGACCGAGGTCCCAACCAAACTGCTGGAAGATTGGCTAGCGGAGTGGAGTAAGTACAACGACTACGCCGCGAAAATTCGCGTCCAGCTACGTCCCCACACGTCCGGCTCCGAACTGTTGGAGTTGAGTGTGCTGAACCAGCCCAGCGGCGAGAAGCTCGCCAACGTGGTCTTCGCCTACATTCTGGATCGTCGCGGGCGCAGCATCCTCTCGATTCGCGACCAAAACACGCTCGCGCCCGTACGCAAGAAGCGGCTGATGACGATTGCCCAACTGTTCCTCATCCACCGCTACAATGCCAGCTCGGTCCACTACGTCACCCCGACCGAGGACAACGAGTTTCAGACCCAAAGGATGAAGAGCGTGGGCATCTTCTCGGATGTGCATACCGAGATTGGCCAAATCATCGTCGCACAAGTCAACAGGGAACGCGTCGCCGAACTGCTCAAGCCTGACCGGGTACTTCTCTTGGAGATAATCCGCAAGACGTCGCCGGCATTGCAACGTTAATTCGACGACCTTGCTGGTGGAGCGGCGGGCGTCCCCGCCCGGCTGGACGAATCCGTCGCGAAAGCGCCAGACGCCCGTCCGCCAGCGTACACTTCAAACCTGTTCGACTGCCTTTGCCCGTCCGCGCTTGTCTTCGCGAAGTTGCGCGGCTGTAAAAGTGGACCCGCAAGTGCCGCATCTCCAACTTGTAAACGCGCTGGTCACCAGACTTGTCCCATCACTCGTCGTCTGGGATTGGTTCGCACGCACCGCCAGAACCAACTCACCACCGCAGTCCGAACATTCACGTTTTTGCATAGCCCTCGTCAAAAAATGGGTCGCCCAGCTGCAGCTTCCCCGTTCGTATGACTATGGCACAGATATCCGGAAAGAACTGGTCAATATTGACCGTCGGTTGCGCGCCGCCCCTATCTCGCTGAAAACTGCGGAATGTACGCGTTCATGAACTGAGCCAAACGGTACGTCTGGTCAATTTTGACCAGTCTCCAAGTCCTCTTTCGTTGCATACATAAGTAGAAGCAACTCCTTGTTGGACGAAACAACTCAGCCTGCAAATCCGGCGGGGCTCGTCTGCAAACCGGCCTGCTTTCAATACCCGTACTCAAGTGAGGGACCAATGTCGCTGCCAATCACCGTTTTCTCGGATCGAATATTGGAAGTAGTCCCCCCACGCCCTTTGGTACTGGAAGGACTTCCAGCGGCCCGCACCAGAATTTACTCGAAGCCGTCCCTACCCAGTCGAATCGCGGTGATCGGGAACTATCTTCCGCGACAATGTGGAATTGCAACGTTCACCACCGACCTCTGCGCAGCGATATCCGCGGAGTACGGATCCGCCCGATTGCTGGCGCTCCCAGTAAACGACACCGAGCAAGGATATGATTATCCCGCGCGGGTGCGGTGGTCGCTTGCCCAGGACGACGTAAGGTCGTATCAAGACGCCGCTGAGTTCCTGAACTTCAACAACATCGACATGGTGTGCTTGCAGCACGAGTATGGAATCTTCGGTGGTCCAGCCGGACGCCATATTCTGCATCTGCTGCGCGGCCTGAAGATGCCTGTCGTGACCACGCTGCACACGGTTCTGCGCGAGCCCGACCCTGACCAAATGACGGTCATGAAAGAGATCGCGGAGCTTTCCGATCGCCTCATCGTGATGAGCCAGCTCTCGGCCCAGTTCTTGCAAGAGATTTTCAAGGTGCCCGGCAACAAGATCGACATGGTTCCGCACGGCGTTCCGGACATGCCCTTTCTTGATCCCAATTTCTATAAGGACCGCTTTGGCATGGAAGGCAAGGCGGTGCTGCTCACCTTCGGCTTGCTCTCGCCAAACAAGGGAATCGAAAATGTCATTCAAGCGCTGCCCCAGATCTTGTCGAAACACAACAATGTTGCCTACATCGTCGCGGGCGCGACCCACCCTCACATCCTCCGTCGCGAGGGCGACAAGTATCGAGCCAGCTTGCAAGCATTGGCGAAAGAAGTGGGAGTCGAATCCCAGGTAATCTTCCACGACCGCTTCGTCAGCCCTGAAGAAATGGCCGAGTTCATTGGCGCCGCCGATATCTATATCACTCCCTATCGCTACGAGGAGCAGGTCGTTTCCGGAACCCTTGCCTACGCGCTCGGGGCGGGCAAGGCCATCATCTCGACTCCTTATTGGCACGCCATTGAATTGCTGGACGACCGCCGGGGCGCGCTGGTTCCCTTCCAAAATCCCGACGCGATCGCACAGAAGACAATCGAGCTCTTGAACACGCCCGCGATCCGCCACTCCATGCGCAAACGCGCTTACCTGTTCGCGCGCGATATGGTCTGGAAAAGAGTGGCGCAAGGGTACATGGAAAGTTTTTCCCGCATACGCAGTGATCGCATGGAGTGTCCCCGCGTCCAGTTCTCGGCTAGCAACGCCCCGAAATCGCTTAATCAGCTACCCGCATTAAAACTCACTCACGTGAACGCGCTGACCGATGATACGGGAATGCTGCAGCACGCGATCTTCACCATTCCCAATCGAGCCGAGGGCTATACCACCGACGACAACGCGCGCGCGCTCATTTTCACTGTGCTCCTGGCGCAACTGGGTACGGAGCAGTCCACGAAAACCGAATCGGCCAACCCCGACTGGCCTTTCCGTTATATGTCGTTCCTGGAGCATGGGTTCAATCCGGCGAACGGCAGATTCAGAAACTTTCTCGCCTATGATCGCCGGTGGAACGAAGCCGCTGGCTCTGAAGACTGTCATGGCCGCGCCTTGTGGAGCCTGGGAACCGTTTTAGGGCGCTCCGAAGATCAGGGACTACGAAGTGCTGCCGGGCGTCTGTTCGAGTTTTCCCTCCCCGCGGCTCTGGAATTCAGCAGCCCTCGCGCCTGGGCCTACACCCTACTCGGAATTCAGGAATACCTCAATTCGTATCCTGGAGATCGCGACGCGCAGAAAGTAAGATCCGTACTCAGCCAGCGCTTGCTCGAAATGTACGAGTCGATTCGCAGCCCGGACTGGAAGTGGTTCGAGAACGTTCTAGCGTACGGCAACGCGAGATTGCCCCAAGCCCTGCTGCTCGTGGGCGCATCTTGCGCGGATGATCGTATGATTTCCGCCGGTCTCGAAGCACTCGATTGGTTGTCGGAAACGCAGCGTTGCGAAACCAGCCGTCACTTTGTTCCCATAGGATCGCAAGGCTTTTATCGCCAGGGTGGTGAAAAAGCCCGCTTCGATCAGCAGCCGATTGAAGCCGCCGGCGCGGTCTCCGCGTGTCTCCAAGCGTACCGTGCAACCGGCGACAGCCACTGGCGCCGCGAAGCCTGGTCGGCGTTCAACTGGTTCCTCGGCGACAACGATTTGCAGGTTCCTCTCTATAATGCCGTCACCGGTGGCTGCCGGGACGGACTGCATCCCGACCGCCCCAACGAAAATCAGGGAGCGGAATCAACGCTGTCTTTCCTCATGGCACTCCTCGAAATGCGCTCGCTGCAACAATCTGAAAGGCCGCTCGAAAGGACACCAGACCGCTCATGACCGCTCCTGACACAACCATCTTGAACGTCGAAAGCAATCACTATGCGCCCCTGCTTCTGCGTCATCCGGGCAACCCCATCCTCACGCGCAAGGATTGGCCGTATTCCATCAATAGCGTATTCAATGCCGGCGCAACCTTACTACCGGATGGCACGACGCTGCTCCTATGCCGCGTCGAAGACCGCCGTGGCTTGTCCCATCTGTCCGCCGCCCGCTCTAAGAACGGAGTTGATGGATGGCAGATTGATCCTGAACCAACCATGATGCCCAGCCCGCAGCAATATCCCGAGGAAATCTGGGGCATTGAAGATCCGCGCATCACGTTCGTGCCTGAACTGCAGCAATACGTGGTCACTTACACGTCCTATTCCCGCGGCGGCCCCGGAGTTTCTCTCGCCCTCACCAAAGACTTCCGAAGTTTTGAGCGCTACGGCGTCATCATGCCCCCGGACGACAAAGACTCCGCCCTTCTCCCTCGCAGAATCGGTGGCTACTGGGCGCTGATTCATCGCCCCATGACCACCCTCGGATCGCATATGTGGATTTCCTACTCCCCCGACCTGCGCTATTGGGGCCGGCACCGGCTCATGCTGGAAGCGCGCCGCGGCGCCTGGTGGGACGCCAACAAGATCGGCCTGTCGCCGCCGCCGATCGAGACTTCCCGAGGATGGCTGGTGTTCTACCACGGAGTGCGGCACACACCTTCGGGCTGTCTCTATCGACTGGGTTTGGCCCTCTTCGATCTTCAGAACCCGGAAAAATGCCTGTCGCGAGGAGATTCGTGGATCTTTGGCCCGGAGGCGGACTACGAACGCCACGGCGACGTCGACGATGTCGTTTTTCCCTGCGGTTACACGATGAACGCCGATGGCGACACCATCAATATTTACTACGGAGCAGCGGACTGCGCCATTGCTCTGGCTCGGGCTAGCGTGCGCTCTCTACTCGCTTGGCTCGATGCCAACGGAAGTTGCGAGCGTCGCCAGCGCGCCGAGGATTTATGAAACCGCTGCTTTCGATTTTCCAGTTTACCTTCGGCTGTCGTCACCGCCACCGCAGTGCTGTGTTCACCATCAAGAACCGGACCTATCAAGTCTGCCTGAACTGCGGAATGGAACTTGACTATTCCTGGGCACTGATGCACTCCGTACGATCGAGCGTGGCGGATAGCTCCAATGCGTCCTGACTCGCATTCCACGCGCTGAAACACTAGCGCGTTGATTTTCATCGCGGCCCAGTCCTCGCAATCGTAGTTTCGGCATGTGAGCTATCTTGCTCAGACGCACAAGTCCGCACCTGTCATTCTTATTCTGCTGAGTGTGCGGACGGAGCCGCGAACGCTGATTCGTAGGTCAGGTCATCGGTTCACCGAAGAGCGACCACACCCATCCAATTCGGCATTCTTCATCCGTGTGTACGCCGCACGAACCGGCGAAACGCGATTCGACCCTAAACTCGCACATTGAAATTAGGGCAACACCTCCGGGCGGATCAGAGGCGTTAGCCCGCGAAACAAGGAAGGTTAGAACTCATGCCTCTAATTCAACTGCTCGAAGTTCTCATCGTGGTGGGTGTCCTTCTGTGGCTGGTGAATCGCTTCATTCCCATGCAGGGGACCATTAAGTCCATTTTGAACGGCGTCGTGGTCATCGCCGTGGTGCTGTGGCTCCTGAATGTTTTTGGACTCTTTCATTCGCTTTCCAGTATCCACGTTGGCACCTAAGAGGAAACAACTCTCCCAGGGGCCAGCAGAACCGGAGAACTGAGCTCCTTGTGTCCGGCAAAGTTATCGACAGCCCGGTCAACGCGACCACAGGAAGCTCGCGCTAAAGCAAGGCTATGTAGCGAACCGTAAATATTGGAGACACTATGAAAATAATTGGACTCACCAGCACAGCCCTTCTGTGTTTGCTTCTCGGAATCGCGGCTCCTGCGTACGCGCAGCACGAGCAGCAGGGCGAAAAGCAGGACCATCCCCAACAACAAAGCAAGCAACAGCAAGCGAAACCGGAACAGCAGCATGCGCAGCAGCAACGTCAACCGGCCCAGCAGCAGCATGCTCAACAACAACAGCGGCAGGACCAGAACAAGCAGCAACAACAGACGCAGCAACAGCAACGGCAGGATCAGAATAAGCAGACACAGCAGCATGCCCAGCAACAGCGACAGCAGGATCAGAGTAAGCAGACCCAGCAACAGCAGCGGCAAGATCAGAATAAGCAAACACAGCAACGCGCTCAGCAACAGCAGCAGGACCAGAACAAGCAGACCCGACAGCGTGCTCAGCAACAGCAGCGGCAGGATCAGAACAAGCAGACACAGCAGCGCGCCCAGCAACAGCAGCGGCAGGATCAGAACAAGCAGACGCAGCAGCGCGCCCAGCAACAGCAGCGGGACAATCAACACCCCCAGCGCACTCAGGAACAGCAGCGCGTTGAGCAGAGCGCATGGCAGCAGCATCGCTCACAACATTGGGATTCCGACCATCGCAGCTGGCAACAACGCGGTGGCTACAACGGATACCGCATTCCTGACGACCGCTTCCGCGGATACTTTGGCGAGGGCCATGGGTTCCGCATCTACGGCCTCCCCTTCATGGTTGAGGGGGGATATCCCCGCTTCCAATACGAAGGCTACTGGTTCAGCATGGTTGACCCGTGGCCGGAATACTGGGCGAATGACTGGTACGACACCGACGACGTCTATGTTGCCTACGTCGACAATGGCTATTATCTGTTCGACCGCAGGTATCCCAACGTCGGAATTGCCATACGCATCTCGATGTAGATGTTCTACCCGGTGCAGTTTCGAGAGAGGCTGCGCCCATCACGAATCCATGACAAGGAGCAAAACATGCTTGGAACTATATTGATTGTAATTTTGATCTTAGCTCTCTTGGGTGCACTACCAAGATGGTCGCATAGTCGAGACTGGGGTTATGCTCCGTCCGGAGGATTGGGACTTATCCTTTGCATCGTTGTCATTCTCCTGGTCCTCGGTCGGATTTGACCTTTGCGTAGGTCGTCATCGCCGGTCGATCTTGGCGCGAGCCCACTCCAGGGCTCGCGCTGCTTCTTCGGTGCAGCAGACGATCACAAGAGTCCAGTTGATCGAACCTGTTAACAGGCGCGCTTAGTTTACCCTCATTCTGTCGTCGCGCTAAAGAACCCGTTCATGTCGGGAGCCCTCTTAGCAGCGCTGGGTAATTGCTCCACTCCGAGCGCTCTCAGGCTGAACCGCAGAACACTTTCGTGATGATAGAGTTCGTCGCGGGTAGTGCCGGCGGGAGTTCGTGAGCTAACGATCAGCACGGGAATGCGGCCTCCGCCTTTCAAGTTCAAGTCGCTTCGGATCGTACCTCGAATCTGCTTTCGAGCCCGTCCCACATCCCTCATCAAACAGGATCACTAAAAACCCGACGCGTTTGAAGGTTGCCGATTCAATCAGCGGCTCCATGTTGGCCTTCAGCCAGGTATCGATTCCTTGCAAGGCTCGATGATCTCCACTGCCTGCCCGCTGCCGTGTCACCGCATTGTGGTGCGCGTCGTTATACAGGTTGGGCACGATGAAACGAGTCATCGGGGAGACTGTCGTGCTGCAAATCACGCGCGAAATTCTCAAAAGACACAATATTGGCTGCTGGTGACGCTTGCCCCGGCGCAACGTGGCCCCGACGGACGCTCTCAAAATACGCGAACGGGTTGTGCCGTTTTACATAGGGAAAGTGGTCGGCGCCTTTCCAAGTCTTGCCGTTCGCCGTCAGAATGCTGGCGATGTTGTCTCCCGCCACTTCCCCGGGGAATTTGTCGGCTAGATCCCCGATCCAAGGCGATCTGGTGCCACTCCGACCCGCGGTCAAATAGAAGTAGTTGTTGATTGAGGGGTGGGCATTCGCGTAATAGTTCGTAGCCACGCCATATTTTGAAGCCAGCGTGTTCAGATACGGCAAGTCCTTTGTGTTGCCGATTACCTCGTCGTAGTCTTGGTTCTCCTCGACAACCACGAATACGTGTTCGAAACGAACCATCGGAGCCGGAGCGGCTGTTGTGAGCACCTCAGAAACCGCAGTCCGCTGCCGCGCGCAGGATAACCAACTGGCACAGAGTAGAACAACTAGCATTCGCACGCGCATACCCGCTTGGCATAACGCCAGACGGCCGGCCGGATGTGTGCACTCTTGACCAGAATCGCAGGGGGATCAATGCCACACTGTTACTGGACATCTGAATCGCTGGAAGGTACACGAAATCCATGCCAAGCTCTGGTCTGACCAGCCCCAGGCACTCATCGCCGTCGCTCCGCGCCATCGCCGCCCGCTGGCGATGGTTGGCTACGCGCGCAGTCACACTTCTGCTCGTCGTGGTGATGGGCACGAGCGCTTCGTTCGCTTACTCCGTTTTGACGCACGAGGAAATCGTGGACCTGCTCTGGTCTGACGAGATTCGCCCCCTCCTGCTCAAGCGATACCCCGGGCTTTCTGAGGACCAGATCAAGGAGGCCCATGCCTACGCCTACGGAGGCGCCGTCATCCAGGATCTGG
>OBLT010000486.1_pt1 | contig 25813 bp, 24 predicted proteins | sample 1518721 | NCBI WGS metagenome assembly OBLT01 (sample SAMEA3539307, study PRJEB22396) | soil metagenome | biome: tundra; feature: field; material: soil | place: USA | collected 2010-05 | depth 0.15 m | reverse complement strand
CCCTGGATTACTCCTACCAGACGCAGCTTGAACTGCTGCAGAAGGTCCGCCGCGGAGTGGCTGACGTGGCAACGTCGCGTAAGCGTGTGGAGCTGCAGATCAACCAGCTTCAGCAATCCTCGAACAAGCTCGACAAGCAGGCGCGCGACGCGCTCGCGGCCGGCCGCGAGGACCTGGCCCGCGAGGCGCTGCAACGCAAGTCGGGGCTGCAGAGCCAGCTAGTTGACCTGAACACGCAGTACACCTCGCTGCAAGGCGAGGAGGAGAAGCTGACTGGCGCGTCGCAGCGGCTGCAGGCCAAGGTCGATTCCTTCCGTACCAGGAAGGAGACCATCAAGGCCACCTACACCGCAGCCGAGGCGCAGACCAGGATCAACGAGGCCTTCACTGGCATCTCCGAGGAAATGGGCGATGTCGGCATGGCGATCCAGCGTGCCGAGGACAAGACTGAGCAGATGAAGGCGCGGGCTGGCGCGATTGACGAGCTGATGGCTTCGGGCGCCCTGGACGACGTGGTCAGCGGGCCGCGCGATGACATCCAGGCGGAGCTGGACCGGATGGGCGCTGGCCACGACGTCGACCGGGAACTCGCCCGGATGAAGACCGAGCTTGCCCAGGGCAGCGCGCCGCGGCAGATCGAGGGCAATGCCGCCGCGCCGGCGCCGGCCGCCGCCCCTGCCGCACCGGTCGCCGAAAGCCAGCCGGCCGGTGCCGCGCCGGCCGCTGATCAGCCTCCGGCGGGTGACGGGCAATGATTGTCCGGATCCTCGGCGAAGGCCAGCTGCGGGTCGACGACGCGGCCGTGGGAGAGCTGAACGAGCTCGACGCCAAGGTCGAGGCAGCCGTTGACCTGGACGACGAGGCGGCCTTCCGGTCGGCCCTCGACGCCCTGCTTTCGCGGGTGCGCGCGATCGGCACCCCGCTGCCGCCAGAGGATCTGCACCCATCGGAGCTGATCCTCCCGCAGGATGACGCGACGATGGCCGATGTGCGCAGGCTGCTTGCTGATGAGGGGCTCATCCCCGGCTGACCCGGCGGGGAACGATCACGGGCTGCCGCCCGTTGCAGGGATGGCCGGTACGCCGCGACCGGCCGCCTCTGCGTGTCTTGGACGGGCGCACGGCGTGTCTTGGACGGGCGCACGGCGACGGGCGCAACAGCTCCGGCGCTGAGGTGTAATGGAGTAAGAGGGCCTGCATCAGCGGCCGGAACTGAACGGAGGCGTCGCCGATGGCGCGGACGCGCTATGCGACCGACAGAGGGCTGATCGCGCGGATGGGCGCGACCATGTTCCTGCTGGGCCTGGTCTTTGTCGGGTTCATCACGGCCCTGATATTCATCCTGCTTGACTTCAGCACCGCGCGCAGCGGCGGCCTCATCGTCATCGTGGCCCTGCTCGGTATCGGGACGGCGTTCGCGTCGTTCTACTGGTCAGACAAGATCGCGCTGAGGACGGCCGGCGCGCGGCTGGTCAACCCGGGCGATTCCCGCGACGCGGCCAGGCTGCACGCGGTCGTCGACCGGATCTGCGCGCTTGCGGATATGCCCAAGCCCCGGATCGCGATCGCCCCGGCGGCCATGCCGAATGCCTTCGCCACCGGGCGGAGCAGCAAGGTCGCGGTGGTATGCGTGACGCAGGGCCTGCTGAACAGGCTGGACAGCAACGAGGAACTCGAGGGCGTGCTCGCGCACGAGATGTCGCACGTGGCGCACAAGGACGTCGCCGTGATGACCATCGCGTCGTTCCTCGGCATCGTCGCCGCGCTGCTGGTGCGTTTCGCGTTCTATTCCGAGCTGTTCGGCGGCGGCGGCCGGGGCCGCGGCAGGGGCGGCGGCAACCAGCAAGCGCTACCGGTCATGCTCATCGTCATGGTGGTGGGCATGGTGGTCTACGCGATCAGCTTCCTGCTGATCAGGCTGCTGTCGCGGTACCGCGAGCTATCCGCTGACCGGTCCGGCGCGCTGCTGACCGGGAACCCGTCCGCGCTGGCCAGCGCGCTGGTCAAGGTGACCGGCGCGATGGCGCAGATTCCGACCAGGGACCTGCGCGCGGCTGAGCCGCTGAACGCGTTCTATTTCACTCCTGCGCTCTCCGCCAGGAAGGGCGAGTTGAGCCTGTCCGCCCTGTTCTCCACGCACCCGAGCCTGGAGCGGCGGCTGGCCGAGCTCGACAAGGTAGCCAAGCAGCTCGGCAGGTAAGGCCGCGCGCTAGCGGAGCCGCGCTCGACGCCCGGGAGGTCGCAGGTGGGATTCCTCGACACGCTGCTCGGCAGGACCAAGCCCGTGCAGCCGAAGCTGGACAACCTGTTCGGGCTGCCGTCGGCGGCGATCACCCTGCAGGCCTCGATGAACATGCGCCCGACCGGGACCGGCTCGGTCTGTTTCCGCGCGGCTGAGGGCCGGGCATTCAGCGAGATCGAGTCCGACGTACGCGCGCTGCTGACTATGGGGGACAGCAAGACGCTGATCGAGGTGTCCACGGACAACTACGGGTTCACCTGGCTGGTCTGCCGGCATTCCGCCGATGATGTCGAGGGCCTGGTCACCGACCTGCACGCGGTGAACTCCTCGCTGGAGCAGGGCGGCTTCGGCCCGCAGCTGCTCTGCACGATCCTCGCGTTCACTGACGACGACCACCACCGCCTCGGGCTGGTCTATCTCTATAAGCGCGGCACCTTCTACCCGTTCGCGCCGCTGACCGGCGAGCGCCGCGACAACGGGCTGGAGATGCGGGCCAGGGGCACACTCGGCGACGACCTCAAGATCGAAGCCGACCTCAGCCGCTGGTTTCCCGTCTGGGGCGCACCAGGTTTGTGACGCCAGGGCGCCGCTCGGGGCGGATGCTCCGGATTGGATGCTCCGGGTCGGCTGACGAGCTCAGGCCGGGGAGCTGGGGCAGGGCGGCCGGAATGACCGCGGGGGGCATATCGTTGACACTGGACAGACGAGGTCGCGCCGGACGGGGCGGCGGCCGCAGCCGAACGCAGGAGCTAAACACAGATGACAGTTCAGGGCGAGGCGACCACGCAGAGCATCAACCTCACCGACGCCGCGGCGGTCAAGGTGAGCAACCTGCTGGAGCAGGAAGGCCGCGATGACCTGCGGCTGCGCATCGCCGTCCAGCCAGGCGGCTGCTCTGGCCTGCGCTACCAGCTCTACTTCGACGAGCGCCAGATTGACGGCGACGTGGTCAGCGAGTTCGGCAGCGTGCGGGTCGTCACGGACAAGATGAGCGCGCCCTACCTGGGCGGCGCCACGGTCGACTTCGTCGACACCATCGAGAAGCAGGGCTTCACGATCGACAACCCGAACGCGACCGGGTCCTGCGCCTGCGGCGACTCTTTCCACTAACCGGCAGCGCGCCCAGGGAGCCGCGCAGAGGGGGTAATCTGTCTCCGCCCGCTCTGCTTCCCACCAAAGGACTCGACTGTGCGCATTGCCGTCACCGGCTCGATAGCGACCGACCATCTCATGACCTTTCCGGGCCGGTTCGTTGATCAGCTCATGCCGGACAAGCTGGACAAGATCGCGCTGTCTTTCCTGGTCGATACGCTGCGGATCCGGCGCGGCGGGGTCGCGGCGAACATCGCATTCGGAATCGGCTGCCTGGGGCTGCGGCCGCTGCTGATCGGCACCGCCGGCGCCGATTTCGCCGATTACCGCGGCTGGCTGGAGGAGCACGGCGTCGACACCAGCGGGGTGCGGGAGTCGGAAGTCCATCACACCGCGAGGTTCGTCGGCACCACGGACGCTGACCTCAACCAGATCGCATCGTTTTATCCCGGTGCGATGAGCGAGGACCGGGACATTGACCTCGGCGAGGTGGCGGCCGGTCCGGATGGCGCCGACCTGGTCCTGATCGGCGCCAGCGATCCGGAGGCGATGCTCAGCTTCACCGCGCAGTGCCGGCGCCGCCAGATCCCGTTCGCCTCCGATACCTCCTGGCAGCTGGCCCGGATGGACGGGGAGCAGGTACGGGAGCTTGTCGATGGCGCCGCGTACCTGTTCTCGAACGACTATGAGGCGACGCTGATCGAGCACAAGAGCGGCTGGAGCGCCCGCGACATCCTGGCCAGGGTCGGCGTCCGGGTGACCACCCTCGGCGCGGACGGAGCCAGGGTGGAGCGGACCGGTGAGCCGGAGGTTCTTATCCCGCCGGTGAGGTCGGTCAGCCCGGCGGAGCCGACGGGCGCCGGAGATGCGTTCCGGGCGGGCTTCCTCTCGGCCGTCGCCTGGGGGCTCAGCCTGGAGCGGGCCGCCCAGCTAGGGAACCTCATCGCGGTGCACGCGCTGGAGACCATCGGCACGCAGGAGTACGAGCTGAAGCCAGGCCCGCTGGCCGAGCGGCTGGCGGGCGTTTACGGCGCCGCGGCCGGGCAGGATCTCGCCGATCATTACAGCTGACGTCCGGGCGGGATCGGCGCGGATTATTTAACGATGAACGCGCGCTGATCATGCGAAACGGCGGGGACGGTCCGGTGCGGACCGTCCCCGCCGTCGCGAGGTCACCGAGCGGTCAGGCGGGCCTGAAGGACTCGATGTAATTCCGGGGCGAGCCGACGCCGGTGGCGTCGTCGTAGCCCTTGGTGGCATGCAGCGCCGCCGCGCCCTCGCCGTCGATGCCGAGGGTGCGCAGGAAGGTGAGCAGCGGTCCCTGCTTCGTAGCCCCGTTGGTGTAGTTGTTGCGGACCTCGGCCAGGTAGCCAGGACCGAGCGGGTGGTCGGTCACGTCGCGGAACGCGCTCGTGCCGTACCTGCGGTAAATCACCGGGTCCGCGAAACCGAGCGGGTGCCGGGCGGCCTGCTGCGCGTCGGCCTCGATGCCTGCGAACGTCGGGCAGGCAACCGACGTGCCACCGATGCGGCTGAGCGAGAAGGCGTAGCTCGTCCCGTTCGGCTGCAGAGTGGTCTCGCCGACGAGCATGCCCGTGCTCGGGTCGGCGAGGGCGGAGACGTCAGGCACCACGCGCATTGCGGACTTGCTGGTCGTGCCGCCCGGCAGCCGGTGGGACAGCCGATACGGCACCACGCCGCGCTGGTAGAACGGCTGCTTGTACTGCGTGCTCGTGCCGCCGCCGCTGCTGCCGTCGTAGCCATCGGGGTAGGCCCCGGGCGGGGGAGACGACCAGGATGTGCCGTTGGCCGCGAGTTCGTTGCTCAGGGTTCCCCAGGAGGTCTCGAACTCATACCTGCCGCGCTGGCCGATGGCCAGGCTGGTGCCGCCCACGGAGGTGACCCACGGGCTGGACGTCGGGTAGTCGGCCTGGATCTTGTCAGAGCCGGGGTTCTCGGCCGGCGACTCGTATCCGCTATCTCCCGAGGAGAAGTTGAAGCCGATGCCCTCGGCGGCGCCCGCCTTGAAGATCAGGTCGAACACGTTCGTGATCACGGCCTGGTCAGCGGGCCCGCCCCAGGAATTGCTGACGATGCTGGCCACGTGGTTGTTCACGATGTAGGCCAGCGCGCTGGCGAGATCGGAGTCCTGGCAGCTCGCCGCGCCCACGAAGCGCACGTTGGCGCCCGGCGCCTGCCCGTGCACTGCCTCCACGTCGAGTGACTCCTCGCCATACCAGCCCGGCGCGTCGCATTCGTTCGCGGCTGCCAGGGTGAACGGCCGGAGCAGGTGCTGGGCGTACTGCCCGCGGCGGAATGGCCTGTCGCCGGTGACCTTGGCGAACTCGTTGGCGTCCGCCAGCATGGTCGGCGAGGCGTAGGCGTCCACGACGGCGACGGTCTGCCCCCTACCGGTCATGCCGGACTTGGCCACACCGTAGGCGTCGCGGATCTGGCGCTGGGTGTAGCCGCAGTTGTTCCAGGGCTGGTGCTTGCCGTACGCCTTCGGCTCGCCGGTCGCGATCTTCTGCCCGTAGTAGGTGGAGCACGGCGGCGCGACCCAGTAGTTCGGACCGGGCGGCGGCAGCGCGGGCTTTGCCAGGTGCGGTGCGGTGTCCAGGCCGCTGACGGCCAAGATGTCGCCGGCCACCGAGCCTGGTGCGGTGGCGGCCTGTTCCGGGGCCCGGTAAGCGCGGCCGTTGGGTGCCGTGAACATGCCGAAACTGACGCTGAACGCCTGGCGGGCGGCCTGGACCGAGCCGGTCACCGAGACGTAGCCGCCCAGCTGGCTGTCCGCGCCGGTGACCTTGAGCCCCGCTGAGCGGACCCACGCCTGAATCGCGTCGATCTGCCCGATGGTCGGGCCGAAGCGCGCCCGGACCTGAGCTGGCGTCAGGTAGTGGCCGTAGAGCGCGTTGCCCGGCGTGGAGACGGCGGTGGCATAGGCGGTGAGCCCAGCCTCGTCCTGACCGGCCAGGTAGATACGCGCGCTGACCGTCCCGGCGCTGACGGCTTGGGTGCCGGCGCGGCGTGCCGCGGTAGCCCACGCTGGATGGGTGCCCGCGATGGCGGTCCTCGGGGCGGCCTGCGCGGCGGTAGCCATCGCAAAACCGCCGAGCGTGAGCGCACCGGCAGCAACCGCGGCGCTGATCACCCGTAGCCGAGTGACATGCGGCATACGTGATCCCTTCGTAGGAGTTTTGTCGTAGTGCATGATTAGACCAGTTGATCAGCCAATGGCGCCAAGGTTCGGGTACCGCGTGTCCAGAACGCAACCGAACCTCGCGGGTCAGCCCGGCGCCCCGCAGGCACGCCTCCCGCCCGCAGGCACGCCTCCGCCCGCTGATCCCCGCCATGGCGGTAGCGTGGCCAGATGGCCGCCCTGCTTGCTTCGGGTTATCACGGGCCGCCGGAGCTGACGCCGCTGCGGGCGCTCACCGAGTGGACGCTCGATCCGTGGGCGCTGGCGTTCGTGCTGCTGCTCGGCGGGCTCTACCTGGCCGGAGTCTGGCGGGTGCGCCAGGCGGAGAGCTGGCCGGCCTGGCGCGCGGTGGCGTTCTGCGGGCTCGGCCTTGGCTTTGCCGTGATCGCCACCATGTCGTGGGTAGGCGTCTACCAGCCGGCCCTGTTCTATGTCCGGTCGGTGCAGACGATCCTGCTGCTCCTGGTGGTGCCGCTGTTTCTCGCGCTGGGGCGGCCGCTCACCCTGGCGATCACGGCACTGCGGAGGATCGGCCCGCGGATCGAGGCCGGCATCCGCAGCCGGACCGCGGTGATCCTGACGTTCCCGGCGATCAGCACCCTCGTCCTGGTCGTCGTGCCGTTCGTCCTCTACTTCTCGCCGTGGTACGCGGCCGGATTTCACGCCACCCTGGTACGCGAGCTGACCTACGTGGCGCTGCTGATTCCTGGCTTCGTGTTCTTCTGGACGCTGCTGCGCGTCGATCCGGTACCCAAGGCCTATCCCTATCTGGTGGCGCTGTGGATCACCGGGGCGGAGGTCGTCGGTGACGCGGTCCTGGGCCTGGCGGTCATCGCGGACCAGAACCTGATCGCCAGCGCCTATTATCACGCGCTGGCCAGGCCGTGGGGGCCCGGGCTGGCCGGGGATCAGGTGCTCGGCGGCGGGGCGCTGTGGGTACTCGGGGACATCGTGGGGCTGCCATTCCTGGCCGCCCAGCTGATCCAGATGATCCGCGAGGACGAGGCTGACGCTACGGCCATTGACGCGGAGCTGGACGCCAGGGACGCCGCACGGGCCGGGCAGGCCGCTGCCGGTGCCGGTGCGGCTGCCGGTGCCGGTGCCGGCGCGGAGCGGCCCTGGTGGGAGTCCGATCAGCGCTTCGCTGGCCGCTTCCAGCCGGTCGAGGACGGCCGCTGCCAGCCGGCCGACGACGCCACCGAGTAGTCACCGGCCGCCGACGCCAGTCGCCCCCCGACGCCAGCCCCCGACGCCAGCGGGTAGTCAGTAGCAGATCCGTCAGTAGCTGCGCCGGACGAGGAACGCCCAGCCTGCGGGCAGTTCAGCTGTGTGCACGAACTCCTGTGACTTGATCATGCACCAGGCGGGGATGTCGGTGACGGCGGCCGGATCGTCGGCCAGGACCGCGATGACCTGGCCCACTGGTACTTCCCTGATCCGCTCGGCCAGCATGATGATCGGAATCGGGCATTTCCTGCCTAGCGCGTCGATCGTGAGCGTGGGCGCGGGCGCGGGCGCACCAGCCGAGGGGAGCGGGCGAGTCACGCGATTACGATACCCGCCCGTCGCGGTGGGTAAGCAAGCTCATGGCCTTGAGTGACCGCGACCAGCCCGCGGGCGCGGCGGGCGCCCTGCGCGCCGCCTGGCCGAACTTTCTGCTGTCCTGCACCGGGGGTCCCGCCAGGTGCGGAAGGCCCGCGCGGTACTGTTTTCCACGACAGGCTGTAGGACGAGCAGAGAACCGGCCAGTGGAGCCGGGAGTCATCCGCTGGGAAGGCAATCGGTGAGCCCACTCCGCAGTTCCCCACGCCAAGGGGACGCTGACAGTCCTGGCCGTGCAGCCGGCCAGGTCAGCCCGCAGGAGCCGGCGACGGCACCTCATCGCGCCCAGGCGCGCCCGCGGCGTCGCGCGGCCGCTGTCATGGCCATGCTCGGGCTCGTGCTGCTGGCCACGACCGGCTGCAAGTCGACGGCATTCAACCGGATGGGCATGCCGGCAGCGGTGACCAAGCAGGGCCAGGTGACGCTGACCCTGTGGCGCGGATCCTGGGCTGCCGCCTGGGCGGTCGGGATCGTGGTCTGGGTCCTGATCCTGTGGGCGATAATCTTCTACCGCAAGCGCTCGGACCGGGTGCCGTATCAGGTCAGGTACAACCTGCCGATCGAGATCCTCTACACGGTGGTCCCGTTCATCATGGTCGGAGTGCTCTTCTACTTCACCGCACGGGATGAGAACTACATCGACAAGCTGTCCCCGCATCCGGACGTCATCGTGAACGTCACCGGCTTCCAGTGGAGCTGGAAGTTCGACTATCCGCAGTACAAGGTGCCGGGCCCGGGGCCAGGTGACGTCACCCAGGTCGGCCAGATGTGGAATCCGGGGACGGCGGCTCAGCAACTTCCGCTCCTGGAGATTCCTGAGAACGAGACCGTCCGGTTCAATCTCGTGTCCGTCGACGTTGACCATTCGTTCTGGATTGCCCCGTTTAACTTCAAGCGCGACCTGATCCCAGGGCATCCGAATCACTTCGAGGTGACGCCGATCAGCACCGGCACCTGGATCGGCCGCTGCAGCGAGCTGTGCGGCGTCTTCCATAGCCGGATGCTGTTCAATTTCAAGATCGTGACACCGGCGCAGTTCCGCCAGTGGATCGCGGCGCAGCAGGCGCAGCAGACCGCATCTGGGGGTGCTCAGTGACTACGATCAATCAGTCGGCTGACCAGCCGGCGACGATTGCCGCGCCGCGCAGTTACCGCAAGGGCTCCCTGCTGGCCGACTGGCTGTCGTCCACCGACCACAAAGTGATCGGCCACCTGTACCTGATCACCTCGTTTGCGTTCTTCCTCATCGGTGGCCTGATGGCGATGGTCATGCGGGTGCAGCTGATGGGGCCGGACAACCACATCGTGTCCGACCAGCAGTACAACGAGCTCTTCACCATGCACGGCACGATCATGCTGCTGCTGTTCGCGACGCCGCTGTTCGTCGGGTTCGCCAACGAGATCATGCCGCTGCAGATCGGCGCGCCTGACGTCGCGTTCCCGCGGCTGAACCTGCTCAGCTACTACATGTTCCTGTTCGGCGGGCTCATCCTGCTGTTCAGCTTCCTCACCCCCGGCGGGGCGGCGGCCTTTGGCTGGTATGCCTACTCGCCGCTCACCAGCTCGCTCTACTCGCCGGGAATCGGCGGCGACATGTGGATCATGGGCCTGGTGCTGGCCGGGCTCGGCACGATCCTCGGCGGCGTCAACTTCGTTACCACGATCTTCTGCATGCGCGCGCCGGGCATGACCATGTTCCGGATGCCGATGTTCACCTGGAACATCCTGCTCACCAGCATGCTGGTGCTGCTGGCCTTCCCGGTGCTCGCCGCGGCGCTGCTCGTCCTGGAGATCGACCGGAAGCTCGGCGCCCAGGTGTTCGACGCCAACAGCGGCGGCGCGATCCTCTGGCAGCACTTGTTCTGGTTCTTCGGCCATCCGGAGGTCTATATCGTGGCGCTGCCGTTCTTCGGCATCGCCACCGAGATCCTGCCCGTGTTCGCCCGCAAGCCGCTGTTCGGCTACAAGGGGCTGGTCGGCGCCACCATCGCGATCGCGGGCCTGTCGATGACGGTGTGGGCGCACCACATGTTCACCACCGGCGCGGTGCTGCTGCCGTTCTTCTCGTTCATGACCTTCCTGATCGCGGTGCCCACCGGGGTGAAGTTCTTCAACTGGGTAGGCACGATCTGGCGCGGCCAGCTCACTTTCGAGCCGGCCATGCTGTTCATCCTCGGCTTTATGGTGGTGTTCCTGTTCGGTGGCCTGACCGGGGTCATCCTCGCCTCGCCCCCGCTGGACTTCGCGGTCAGCGACAGCTACTTCGTGGTCGCGCACTTCCACTACGTGCTGTTCGGCACGGTGGTGTTCTGCATGTTCGGCGGCTTCTACTTCTGGTGGCCGAAGTTCACCGGCAAAATACTCGACAACACGCTCGGGAAATGGCACTTCTGGGCCGTCTTCATCGGCTTCAACATGACGTTCCTGGTGCAGCACTGGCTGGGCGTGGAGGGCATGCCGCGCCGGATCGCGAACTACCCCTTCCTCGGCGGCAACGCCACCACGCTGAACGACATATCGTCGATCGGCTCGTTCATCCTGGGCGCCTCCACGTTCATCTTCCTTTACAACATCTACAAGACCTGGAAGTACGGGGAGACGGTGACCGCCGACGACCCGTGGGGCTTCGCCAACTCGCTGGAGTGGGCGACATCATGCCCGCCGCCGCGGCACAACTTCACCTCGATACCGCGGATCAGGTCCGAGCGGCCCGCGTTCGACCTGCACTACCCGCACATCAAGACCGGGCGGGACCGCGATGCCGACTCCGAGCAGCAGGCGGTCAGCGCGTCCGCCGGGCAATCCGGCTGACAGTGGAAGCTGATGAGGCGATGACGGCTACGGCAGATTCGATGGCAAAGGTGTCTTCATGAAGGTCGAGGGGTACCTGTTCCTGGGCTGCGCGGTGTTCTTTGCCGGCGTCGACGTGATCTACTGGCACTTCTCCCATGACCCGACGGGAACGACCGCGCTCGCGCTGTCCGTGGCCCTGGCGTTCCTCACCGGCTTCTACGTGCGGTTCACCGGGCGGCGGCTGCCGCCGCGGCCCGAGGACGACCAGCGCGGGGAGATCTACCAGGGCACTGGCGAGCTGGGCTTCTTCAGCCCGCACAGCTGGTGGCCGCTGTTCGTCGGGCTGTCGGCAGCGCTGGCCTGCCTGGGCGTGGCAATCGGCTGGTGGATGTTCCTGATCGGCATGCTCTGCGTCGTGCTGAGCGCGATTGGCTTCGTGTTCGAGTACTACCGCGGCCACTACGCCCACTGACCGCCCTGGCCGGGGCGCGGCAGGCCACTAAGGCGTTAGATGGACGTCTACGAGGCGCTCTACACGACCAGGGCAACCAGCGCGCCGCAGGACCGGACCCGGACAGTGCCTCGATGCCGCGGATGACGGCGTTCCCGCGCAGCCCCCCAGGCACCCAGCTCGTCAGGGGCCGCCTGGGAGGCGGGTGCGGGCCCCCCTAGGAGCCCGGCTGGCCGCTATCACCGTCGTCGTCGGCGGGGCTGGCGGGGGCATGCCCGCTGCTGCCCTCCTGGCCGCCTTCAAGCTCGCGTGCGCCACCAGCGGGCACGATAGCGGGCTCAGCCTCGCCGCCGTGGCCGTCCCCGTGGCCGTTGCCGTGCCCATCTCCGTGACCGCCGTAGCCGTTGCCTTCGCCCAGCGGAACGGACTCGTTGACGACCTTGTTCAGCCGTTCGCGCACCCGGCCTGCGCCGCCGCGCATACGCGGCGCAGGGACATCCTGCTCCGCGGGCGGCAGGCTGAGCGGCTCGGGCCTCGACCCAAGGACGGCGCGGGCCTCTTCGGAGACTGGCCTGGTCACCTCGATGAACTCGCCGTTCGGCAGCTGCCTGATGATGCCGGTCTCGACGCCGTGCTCCAGCAGGTGCAGGTCCTTGCGCTGCAGGCCCAGGCAGATGCGCTTGGTGATGATGTACGCGACGACCGGCACCACGAATATCGCGACCCTGGCGATCTCCGTGGTCTGGTAGAGCGAGATATTCAATTGGTCCGCGACGACGTCGTTGGCGCCCTCGAGCCAGAGCACGCCGTAGAACGAGATAGCGGCGATCCCGACCGCCGTCCTGGTGGCGGCGTTGCGCGGGCGGTCATTGACGTTGTGCTCGCGTTTGTCGCCAGTGATCCAGCGCTCCAGGAACGGCCACAGGGCCGCGCCGGTCATGATGAGCCCGAGCGGTACAAAGGCGGGAACGAACACGTTGAAGGCGAACGTGTGCCCGAAGACGACCCACTGCCACGCGGGCATGATCCGCAGCGCGCCCTCAAGGAATCCCATGTAGAAGTCAGGCTGCGAGCCTGCGGAGATCGCCACCGGGTTGTAGGGGCCGTACAGCCAGATCGGGTTGATCTGGGCGAAGGTGGACGCGAGCGCCAGCGCCGCGAACGTGAAGAAGAAGAACGCGCCGGTCTTGGCCATGAAGTACGGGTACATCGGGGCCCCGACCACGTTGTGCTCGGTACGTCCCTTGCCCGGCATCTGGGTGTGCTTCTGGTGGAACATGATGAACAGGTGCGCGGTGATCAGCGCCAGGATCAGCGCGGGGAGCAGCAGTACATGCAGGATGTACATGCGCGTGATGATGTCGTTGCCCGGGTACGGGCCGCCGAACAGGAAGAACGCCAGGTAGGTCCCGACGATCGGGATGGACTGCATGACGCCCTCGGTGATCCGCAGTCCGGCGCCGGACAGCAGGTCATCCGGGAGCGAGTAGCCGAAGAGGCCTTCTAGCAGGGCCAGTGTGAACAGCCCCAGCCCGATCAGCCAGTTGACCTCGCGCGGCTTGCGGTAGGCGCCGGTAAAGAACACCCGGAGCATGTGCGCCATGATCGCGGCAACGAACAGGTCAGCGGCCCAGTGGTGAATCTGGCGCATCAGCAGGCCGCCGCGCACGTCGAAGCTGATTTTCAGCGTCGAGGCGTACGCCTCGCTCATCTTGGCGCCGTCCAGGTGGGTGTAGGACCCGTGATAGACGACCTCGGTCATGCTCGGCTGGAACCAGAACGTGAGGATGGTCCCGGTCAGCAGCAGGATGATGAACGAGTAGAGCGCGATCTCCCCGAGCAGGAACGACCAGTGGTCAGGAAAGATCTTCCGGAACAGGGTACGGAACCCCCTGGCGCCGCGGAACCTGTCATCCAGGGTTCCGCCGATGCCCTCAAGCGCGCGCTCGACACTCATGATCGCTCCCAGAAGCTCGGGCCCACCGGCTCGTGGAAGTCGCTTCGCGCGACCAGATAGCCTTGCGCGTCGGTGGTCATGGGCAGCTGCGGTAGCGGGCGGGTGGCGGGCCCGAACAGTACGGTGGCCCCCCGCGGCGCGTCGAAGGTCGACTGGTGGCACGGGCAGAGGATGTGGTGCGTGGTCTGCTCGTACAGCGCAGCCGGGCATCCGACGTGCGTGCAGATCTTGGAGTAGGCGACAATGCCGTCGACGGTCCAGTTCATTACCGTCGGCGGCTGCAACACGCCCGGAGCGAACTTAATAATGATGACGGCAGCCTTGGCGAGCGCATCGAAGTCCTCTTCGTACCCCTCGGGGACTACCGTGATCATGCTACCGGGACTGCTGAAGTCCGTCGGCCTGAGCGGCCGGTTGCTGCCGTAAGTGATCAGCCGCAGGCCCTTGCGCCAGACCGTGTGATCCAGGCTCGTGCCTGGCAGCGGGCCCATGTCACGCAGCAGGAACAGCGGCGCCAGGCCGAGCGGCACCGTCGCGGCGATCAGTGTCCTGCGCAGCAGCGGCCGCTTGGTGAACTGGCTGGCGTCCGCGCCCACGGTGAAGGTCTCGGCAAACGCCTGCCGGTCTTGCGGGGCGGAAGCCATCGGCTTACGCGCCTCGCTCAGTTCGACATCGGGCATGATGTGGCGGACCCAGATCGTGGCGCCAACGCCGAGGAGCAGGAAGGCAAGCGCCATCGTGGAGCCCAGGGCCAGATTCGACCGCAGCACCGCGTCGACCGAATGAACTCGCAGGCCAACATAGAACGCGAGGAAGGCGATGCTGGCCAGCATCGAGAGGAGGAAGCAGGCCGCGACCACGCGCTCTGCCTTCTTGGCCACCCGCAGGTCCGCCGGAGCCTCGGGCAGCTCACGCTGTGGCTGCGGCGGCTCGTCGCCCCCGCCGGATCCGAGCAAGGTCCTGGCTGTAGCGGGCGCCGGGGTGCCGATCACGCGATGCGGGCCGACCGCGGCCTGGTCTCCGGGCAGGTCAGACGCGGCCGGCTCGTCGCGGGCCGCCGGGTAGTTAACGTCCTCGGGGCGCCCGCCGGGGGCGTTGGTGTCACTCATGGGCCTTCCCATGCTTAGCAGTAATCCACATTGCCGCAGCCACCATGAAGAAGAGCAGGCCGAGGAATGCGACCAGCCCCTCGGTCACCGGCCCGACGCGGCCCAGGCTGAAGCCGCCCGGGTTGGCCTGGGCCCGGGCCTGCGTGACATATCCGATGATGTCGCGCTTCTCGGTCGGAGTGATCGTGGTGTCGTTGAACACCGGCATCGCCTCGGGCCCGGTCAGCATGGCCTCGTAGATCTGGGTCGGGGTGGAGCTGGTGAGCGCGGGCGCGTACTTGCCGTAGGTGAGCGCGCCGCCCGCGCCGTCGAAGTTGTGGCACTGCGCGCAATCAGCAGTGAACAGCGACTGGCCAAGGGCGAGGTCGGCGCTGGACGAATTGACCTGCTCAGGGGTGGGTATCGTCGGGCCGCCCGCCAGCGAGGCGACATACGCGGCGACCGCGTGGTCCTGCGCGCTAGCGAGCTCCAGAGGCTTGCGGGGCATCTCAGCGCCAGGCTCCTTGGCCGGCATCCGGCCGGTGCTCACCTGGAAGTCGACCGCTGCTGCGCCGACCCCGATCAGGCTCGGCCCGTTGACGGTGCCCTGCGCCTCCAGGCCGTGACAGGTGGCGCAGTCCTGCAGGAACAGCTGCCTGCCGGCGTTGATCTGGGCGGCCGGGCCGCCGGCCGGCGAGGCGGCGGAGGCATTTCCGCCGCCCCCCGTGATGGCCGAGTAGACCGCGGCTACCACGAGGAGCCCGAGCAGGACGACAGCGTAGCCCGCGGCCGGGTGCCTACGCCTCGCGGTGATCCAGCCCACTGCTGTCCTCAGCTTCCGGTCAGTGGATCAGGTAGATGGTCGTGAACAGGCCGATCCACACGACGTCGACGAAGTGCCAGTAGTACGAGACTACGATCGCGCTGACCTGCTGCTCATGGGTGAACCGCTTGGCCGCGAAGGTACGGCCAAGCAAGAAGAGAAACGCGACAAGGCCGCCGGTCACGTGCAGTCCGTGGAATCCCGTCGCGAGGTAGAACACCGAGCCGTAGTTGTTCGACGACAGCGTCAGGTGCTGTTTCCTGACCAGGTCCAGATATTCGTACCCCTGGCCGGACACGAAGTACAAGCCCATCAGGAACGACAGGACGTACCACTCCCGCAGGCCCCAGCGCGGCATGTTCCAGATCCTGCCGGTACGCCGGATTTGGCCCCGCTCCACCGCGAACACGCCCAGCTGGCAGGTGACGCTGGAGAGCAGCAGGACCGTCGTGTTGGTGAAGCCGAGCGCCAGGTCCAGGTGCACCTTGGGCCACGCCTGGCCCAGGCCCTTATCCACCGAGCGGATGGTGAAGTACATGGCAAACAGGGCCGCGAAAAACATCAGCTCGGAGGAGAGCCAGATGATCGTGCCCACGCTGACCAGGTTCGGCCGGCTGGCCGGGGTGCGGGGCACCACCTCGGTTGTTGCTGTTGCCACGTGCACATTATTACGACACCGCGTAGGCGGACGTCGCCCGACCCCCCGGGTCGGTACCATCCAGTTCCATGAAAGTCGTTGTGTACAGCCATGACGCCGACACCCGCGCCCGGGTGCGCCTGGCCATAGGGCGGCGGCCCGCGCCAGACGTCCCGGAGGCGGAGGTGCTGGAGGTAGCGACCCAGCCCGCCTTGATCCGGCTGCTCGACTCCGGTGCCGCGGACGTCATGGTGCTGGACGGCGAGGCCCAGCCGGCCGGCGGCATGGGCGTGTGCCGTCAGGCCAAGGACGAGATATATGACTGCCCGCCGGTGCTGCTCATCATCGGCAGGCCCGACGATGGCTGGCTGGCCACCTGGTCCCGGGCCGATGCGGTGGTGAGCCATCCGATCGACCCGGCGGCCCTCGCCCACGCGCTGGCTGGCCTGATGCGCCAGCGCGCGGCGGACACCGCGCCGGCGAAGCCCTGACCCGATGCTGTCCCGGCGGCCGCACCGACCTGATGCCCCATCCGCGCCCGGCCGCCGCCCCGATGTGCTGCCGCCCGGATCTGCCGGCCGCCGCGCCCTGTCCACCGGGCCGCCCCCGCGCCCAGCGTTCCCGCCGCCCCCTAACCGCCTGACCGCCTGGCCGTCTGCGGCCCAGCGTCCTGGCACCTGAGGAAGCCTCCATGGACTCACGCGCAACGTGGCCAGCCCTGATCGGCGCGCTGGTCAAGGGGGAGACCCTCACGGCGGACGAGACGGCCTGGGCGATGAACGAGATCATGGACGGCGCGGCCACGCCCGCCCAGATCGCGGGCTTCGGGATCGCCCTGCGGATGAAGGGCGAGACCGTCGCGGAGGTCAGCGGCCTCGCCGAGGCGATGCTCGAGCACGCCGCGCCGATCAGCATCCCCGGCCGCCTGGTCGATCTGGTCGGTACCGGCGGCGACGGAGCGCGCACGGTCAACATCTCCACGATGGGCACTATCGTCGCGGCTGCCGCCGGGGCCCGGATGATCAAGCACGGGAACCGGGCGGCGTCCTCGGCGTGCGGGACTGCGGACGTGCTCGAGGCGCTCGGAGTTGCGATCGACCTGCCGCCCGCCCAGACCGAGCGGCTGGTGGCGGAGACCGGGATCGCGTTCCTGTTTGCCCCGCTTTATCACCCGGCGCTCCGCCATGCCGCCGCGCCCCGGCGCGAGCTTGGCGTCCCGACCGTTTTCAACTTCCTCGGGCCGGTGGCCAACCCGGCCCGGCCAGCCGCACAGGCCGTGGGCGTGGCCGACCCCCGGATGGGGCCGATCCTGGCCGGCGTGCTGGCCGGCCGTAGCTGCTCCGCGCTGGTGTTCCACGGCCAGGACGGGCTCGACGAGCTGACCACGACCGGCCTCTCGCTGGTCTGGGTGGTGCACGACGGGATGGTCAGCGAGGTCAGCTTCGATCCAGCCGTGCTGGGAATCGCCAGGTCCAGGCCAGAGGACCTGCGGGGCGGCGACGCGGCGCACAACGCGTCCGTGGCCCGTGCGGTGCTCGGCGGCGAGCCAGGACCGGTGCGGGACACAGTGCTGCTGAACGCGGCAGCGGCGCTGGCCGCGGCGGACGGCCTAGCCGGACCTGAGGGGCTCCCAGCAGCCCTCCAGGGCGGTTACTACCGCGCGGCGCAGGCGCTCGACTCCGGAGCGGCCCGGGCGCTGCTTGACCGCTGGGCGGCGGCGAGCCAGCGCCTGGCAGCCGGCCACGCCTGACATCCGACTACGCCGGTCATCCCCCGCCACGCCGGTCATCCCCCGCCACGCCGGCCTGCCGCCCACGGCTGACCGGACGCGGTCGGCCCCACTTCGGCCTTGCCGGGACTGCGGCCGCGCCCAGAGGCGTGATCGTGACGACTTTTCAGTAGATAGCGCTGAAAAGTCGTCACGATCACGGGCCGGACCCCCGCAGGCGCGATGGGACAGGTCGGGGCCGCTGGGCAGTGTGCTGTAAGGCCGGGCCGGTGCTGTCAGGCTCGGGCGGGTGCTGTCAGGCCGGGTCGGGGTAGCCGATCGCGAACGCGGCTTCGAGATCGTGCCGCGAGTACGTGCGGAACGCGATGTGCGTCTCAGTGTGCGTGACCCCGGGGACCCTGTTCAGCCTGGCGGGGATGACGTCGCCGAGTTCCTCGTGCTTTCGCACCCGGACCATCGCCACCAGATCGAATTCGCCGGTCACCGAGTAGACCTCGGTGACCTGAGGTATCTGGGCGATCGCCTCGCCCGTCTCAGGGATGCGCGCGACATCGGCCTTCACCAGAACGATAGCGGTGACCACTGCCGCCTCCTCCGCCCCGTGGGCGCTCGTGCTCCGGGCTGCGGGAGTCAGCGTACCGCCTGGCCGACCGGATCCACCGGGAGCGGAGGCTGAATGCCGCCAAGCGTCAGCACGCCTGCCGTAGCCAGCCTGCCGAGCAGCCCCTGCAGTACGTCTGCGGTGGCCCTGGCATCCGGCAGGGCACGATGGCACGGCCGGGTCCGTGCGCCGAAGTACGCCGCGAGCGTGGCCAGCCTGCAGTCGGGTACCTCCGTCGCGAGCACCAGCCTGGCCAGTGCGGCGGTGTCGAGCACGCTGAAGGCGGGCCATTGCAGGCCGCAGCGCTGGCAAGCGGCGGCGAGGAAGCCCACATCGAACGGCGCATTGTGTGCCGCCAGGACGCACCCGCTGGCGAAGGCAAGGAACCCGGGCAGCACTTTGGCGATCGGCGGCGCGTGGCCGACCATCTCGTCGGTGATACCGGTCAGCGCGGCGATCTCTGCCGGGATGGCGCTGCCGGGATGGACCAGCGCGGCAAATTCGGCGCGCGGCGCGCCCCAGCCCAGCTTGACCGCCCCGATCTCGGTGATGCTGGCCTGCTCGGGCAGCCAGCCCGTGGTCTCTACGTCAACGATCACGACTTCGAGGCCCGTCAGCGCGCCAGCCGCGGCCTGCCGGTGCGGCCAGGTCCCCTCCGTTGTCATCACGTGTTCACGGTAGGACCGGCCACCGACAGTTCAGCTGCCGTTTCCGGCGGGGCTGCGGGTGCCCTTCCCGGGCAGGCTGCGGGTGCCGTTCCCGGGCGCGGCCCGGCGGCCGTTCCTGGCCGCGCCCGACGGCCGGCGAGTGCCCCGCGAGGCTGCGACTGGCCGTACTCCGGCTCCTGGCCAGGATCTTGTTATGGTTTTGTTATGTTCTTGGAATGGTCAAGGTCAGTGCGAGTGTGCGCGAAGTGGTTGAATCCTGCCACTGAACCTCACTAGTGTCGTGCGCGAGCCGTATCGCTCAGCAGTCGCCGCCTTGGCGACGGCGATCGGCCGCCGCCGAATTTCCGGCGCTGGCCAGTGCAGGCCACGCCGGAGAGCCGGGGACCCACCGGACGATCGCCGGGCACCTGCCCGGAGTGGTTCCAGGGGTGAATCGGCTCGGGCCAGTTAGCTGGACCGAGCCGTAGGGCGCGCTTCCACAGCCCGAACCCGTCAGCTCACCCGGTAAGCGGACAGTGGGAGAAGGAGCGTGCCACGCACGTGTATACGCGGCCATCTGCTCATGCCATTTTGAGGCGTCGCGGTGCGGCTTCGGCTGTCAGTTTGGCCGCGGTCGGCGTTGCGACGGTTAGCTTGCTGATTGGGGCCGGCGGTGTGGCGGGCGCGGCCCCGCAGCCCACGGTTACCCAGGTCCAGCAGCGGCTCAGTCAGCTGAACACGCAGGCCGACCGGGTCGGGCAGCAATACGACCAGGTGCAGCAGGAACTTGCCTCGGCCAATCAGCGGCTGACGCTCGTGAACCGCGAACAGAGCCGCTACCAGACCCAGTTTCAGTCGATGCGGAACTCGGTCGCCCAGATTGCCGTCGCCGCCTACGAAGACGGGAACCTGACGTCCCCGGCGGCCCTTCTCACCTCGGGCAATCCGCAGAAGATTCTCAATCAGTCCTCGATCCTGCTGGAAATGTCGGCCAACAACAGCGCTGCGGTGAACCAGTTCCTGTTGGCTGCCCGTCAGCTCACCGGGGCTCAGCAAGAGGCGCGCCGGGTCGACGCCGGGATCGTCGCCCTGAAGAACAGCCTGAGCAGCAGGAAGCAGGCACTTAACAAGGTCATCGCCCAGCAGAGCACGCTGCTCGCTCAGCTCACCCCGGCGCAGCAGGCGGTCGCCAGCCCTGGCGGTGGCACCACCGCCCCGCCCCCTGGTAACACCAAATACAAGGGCCCGACCTCCACGCAGGCCGACCAGGCGGTCGCCTTTGCCTACGCCCAGATAGGCAAGCCGTACGTGTGGGGCGCGACAGGCCCCAACTCCTACGACTGCTCCGGTCTCACGATGTCGGCCTGGGCATCAGCAGGCGTTTCGATCCCGCGCATCAGTTACGACCAGATGAGCTCGCTTCCTGCGGTGTCCCTCAGTGATCTGCAGCCGGGCGACATCCTCGGCTTCGCAGGCAACTCGCATGTAGGCATCTACGTGGGCGGCAATTACCTGATCGACGCGCCGCAGACCGGCTCGGACGTCGAGAAGGTCGCGCTCAGCGGCTGGTACCAGTCGGAACTCGACGGAGCCGTCCGGCCCTGATCCTGGCGTAGACGCAGGTTGCCTGGCTTGGATCCGTCCGCCCGGTCCGGGTTCGGGCGGGTCGGTCCGGCCCGGGCGGCGAGCGACGTTCGCGGCCTGGTCATTAAGATCGCTAGGGCCGCATCCGCGCGGCTTGATCGTGGTCAGCCCGGCTGCCTGGCGCCTGGTGGCCAGGGAGCCCGATGCCGAACGTACTGATCGTGACCAACGACTTCCCGCCGCGCAGCGGCGGCATTCAGTCGTTCGTGCACGCACTCGCGGCCACGATGCCCGCAGGCACGGTGACTGTCTACGCGCCGGCCTGGGCGGGAGCTGCCGAGTTCGACGCCCGGCAGCCGTTTCCGGTGATCCGGCACCCGGGCTCGCTGATGTTGCCCGTGCCATCCGTCGCACGCCGGGCGGTACGGATCCTGACGGAGCGCGACTGCGACACGGTACTGTTCGGTGCCGCCGCACCGCTGGGCCTGCTGGCGCCGGCGCTGCGCCGCGCTGGGGCCAGGCGGACAGTCGCGATTACCCATGGCCACGAGGCAGGCTGGGCGGCGCTGCCAGGCGCCCGCTGGCTACTGCGCAGGATCGGCGATCAGGTGGACGTCGTCACCTACCTCGGGGAGTACTTCAGGGCACGGCTGGCGAGCGCGCTCTCGCCGGCGGCGGCCGCCCGGATGGTGCGGCTCGCCCCGGGCGTGGACACCGCCGCGTTCCGGCCGGGCGCCGGGGGAGCCGCGATCAGGGCGCGCCTCGGTCTCGGCAACAGGCCCGTTGTCCTCTGCGTATCCCGGATGGTGCCGCGCAAGGGCCAGGACACGCTGATCCGGGCGTGGCCCCGGATCTTGGCGAGGGCAGGAGGAACAGCGGCCGTGGCCGGAACGGCAGCCGCCCGGGCGCCCGGCGCGTCAGCGGCTGCAGGCGGAACGGTGGCGGGTCAGGCGGCCGGCAATCCGGGGCCTACCTTGGACGGCGAGCCGGTGCTCCTGCTGGTCGGGGACGGCCCGTACCGGGGTGACCTGGAGCGGCTGGCGGGGCGCATCGGGGTGTCCGGTTCGGTGGTGTTCACCGGACCGGTTCCGTGGGAAGAGCTGCCCGCCTACTACGACGCCGGCGACGTGTTCGCGATGCCGTGCCGGACCCGGCGATTTGGCCTGGACATCGAAGGCCTCGGGATCGTCTACCTGGAGGCGTCTGCGGCCGGCCTCCCGGTGGTCGGCGGCGATTCGGGCGGCGCGCCAGATGCGATCCTGGACGGCGAGACCGGTTTCGTCGTGCCTGGCGGCAGCGTCGGCGCGGTCGCCGACCGCGTGACCAGCCTGCTCGATGACCGGGCTCGTGCTGCGGCGATGGGGGAGCGGGGCGCTGCGTGGGTGGACAAGGAATGGCGATGGGAGCTAGTCGCCGAACGGCTCGCGAAGATTCTCGCTGGCTGATCTGCCGGGGCTCACCGGGCTCAGCGCGCTGGCGGCGAGCTGTACAGAGCCTCGATGTCAGCGCCGTAGTCATTGGTGACGAGGTTCCTGCGGACTTTGAGTGACGGTGTCAGGTGACCGCTTTCCTCGGTGAAATCGGTGTCGAGGATGCGGAAGCGGCGGATCGACTCGGCGCGGGAGACGGATTGGCTGGCATCGTCGACGGCTGCCTGGATCTCCGCGATCAGCTCCGGATCGTCCTTCAGGTCCGCGGGCGTCGCGTTGGCGGGCTTGCCGTGTTGCTGGCTCCAGTGCGCCAGCACCTCCGTGTCCAGGGTGATCAGGCAGCCGATGAAGGGACGCCCATCCCCGACAACGATGCACTGGCTGATCAGCGGGTGCGCGCGCAGCCTGTCCTCGAGCATCGCCGGCGCCACGTTCTTGCCGCCGGTGGTGACGATCAGCTCCTTCTTCCTCCCGGTGACCCGCAGGAATCCCTCGTTGTCCAGGGTCCCGATGTCGCCGGTGTGCAGCCAGCCCGCATCATCCAGCATCTCGGCGCTGGCCGATTCGTTGTGCCAGTAGCGGGAGAACACGTTGCGGCCCTTGATGAGAATCTCGCCATCATTGGCAATCCTGATGGTGACCCCGGGGATCGGCAGGCCGACTGTGCCGACTTTGTTGCGGGTCGGCTTGTTCACCGTCGAGGCCGCGGCCGTCTCGGTAAGGCCATAGCCTTCAAGGACCGTGATCCCGGCGCCGCGAAAGAAGTGGCCGAGCCGCTCGCCGAGCGGGGCTCCGCCAGAGACCGCGTACGTCACCTGGCCGCCCACGGCCGCCCGCAGCTTGGCGTAGACGAGCCGGTCGAACAGGGCGTGCCGCGCCCGGAGACCTGGTCCGCGCGGGCCGCCGTCGAGTGACTTGCTCCAGGCGATCGCTGTCTGCGCGGCGGCGCCGAAGATCCGGCGCTTGGCCGGGCTTTCGGCGGCCAGTTGCTGAGCGCTGTTGTAGACCTTCTCGAACACCCGCGGCACGGCGAGCAAGAAGGTGGGCTGGAATTCAGGCAGTCCTTCAGCCAGCGTGTGGGTGTCAGGCCAGTGGCCCATCACGACGCCGGCCTCCAGGCAGGCGACCTGGATGATGCGGGCGAAGGAGTGCGCAAGCGGCAGGAACAGCATGGTCGAGCCCTGAGCCTGGTCGAAGAGCTCGGGCATCGCGCCCGTGACAGCGTTGCGCGCGTTGGACAGCAGGCTGGCGTGGCTGATCTCGCAGCCCTTGGGCCTGCCGGTGGTACCGGAGGTGTAGATGATCGTGGCCAGGTCGTCGGCACGCTGCGCTGCCCGGCGCCGCTCGAGCTGCTCGTCGTTGACCTGCCCGGCACCCTCGGCGGTGATCGTGGGCACATCGTCGATGAGCCACAGCTGCCTCAGATCGGACAGCCTGCCGCGGACGCTGCTGATCATCTCTGCGTGCCTGCCCGACTCCGCGAAGACGGCTACGGCGCCGGAGTCGCTGAGTATCCACTCGACCTGCTCGACCGAGGATGTCTCATAAACCGGCACCGTCACGGCGCCCGCGGCCCAGATCGCATAGTCGATCAAAGTCCACTCGTAACGAGTCCGCGACATCAGGCCCACCCGGTCGCCGTGCTGGATGCCGGCCGCGATCAGGCTCTTGGCGAGACCGGTGACCTCATCAAGGAACTCCCTCGCGGTCACGTCCTGCCACCGGCCCTCGCCGACCCTGCGGCGCAGCATCACCGCGTGCGGCTCGTGCTGCCCGCGCCGGTAGACGATGTCCGCGAGGCCGGCCGTGGCGGGCACATCGACCAGGGTGGGAACGCTGTACTCGCGCAACGGGTCTCCTCTGGATTACCGCGTATGAGTGAATCTCTCATGGACCGTACCCCCAGGACCGCGCTGAGCTCCAGCATGGGCTGGGCGCCCTGGCCGGCCGCCGGGCCAGCTGCCTAATGTGTGGGCATGCGGGTGCACGTGGTGAGTGATGTGCATGGCAGACACGAGGCTTTGCGCGAGGCCGCTGACGGTGCGGACGCGCTGTTGTGCCTCGGCGATCTGCTGCTGTTCCTCGACTACGCCGACCACGGTCAGGGGATCTTCCCTGAGCTGTTCGGCGCTGAGGCCGCCGGGCAGTTCATCGCGCTGCGCACCGCACAGCGATTTGACGAAGCCAGGGCAATGTCGGCGCGGCTGTGGAGCCGGCTGGACGGCGACCCTGTTGCAAGGCTCGAGGAAGTGGTGTCCCGGCAGTACGAGGAGCTGTTCGCCGCGCTGCCGTCCCCGTCGTACCTGACCTACGGCAACGTGGACATACCGCGGCTATGGAGCGCCCATTTGCGACCCGGCCAGCACGTGCTGGACGGGGAACGGGTAGAACTCGGCGGCTTGACGTTCGGTTTTATCGGGGGCGGCCTGCGCTCCATCTACCGGACTCCGAACGAGCTGGCCGACGAGGTGTATGCGGCCAAGGTCGCGGCGGTCGGGGATGTCGACGTGCTGTGCACGCATATCCCGCCGGCCGTGCCTGAACTGCTCTACGACACGGTGGCCCGCAGGATGGAGCGGGGGAGCCAGGCGCTGCTTGATGCAGTACGGCGGAGCGGGCCGCGGTACCTCCTGTTCGGCCATGTGCATCAGCCGCTTGCTCGTCAGGTGCGGATCGGCGACACCGAGTGCATCAACGTCGGTCATTTCAGGGCGACGGGACGGCCTTTCGCTCTTGACTTGTAGCGGGCTGGTTTGGCTGGGCGGCGCTCGTGGCTGGCGTGGCCGGGATTGCTGGCGTGGCTGGGCGGGCGGCTCGCGATTGGTTGCGGGCAGCACTGCCCGGTTTGCGGACGGCTGGAGGTACGCTCCGAGGATGGCGGACAAGACGACCTCAAGCATCGCTGTCGCGGTGCCGAGGGAGGACGTCATGGCGGTGATCGCCGATTTCGATGCCTATCCGGCCTGGGCGACCGGGGTGCGTTCTACTGAGGTGCTATCCCGTGGCGAGGATGGCAGGGCCAGCAGGGTGCGTTTCCAGCTGGATGCCGGGATGATCAAGGACAGCTACGTCCTTGGCTACGACTGGGCCGGGGATGCGCAGGTGAGTTGGGAACTCGCGGCGGCGGGCTCAGTCATCTCCGAGATGTCGGGTGCATACCGGCTCGCCGACCGGGGCAGCAGCACGGACGTGATCTACGAGCTTGCGGTCGGGATCCGGATACCGATGATCGGGATGCTCAGGCGCCGCGCCGAAAAGATGATCATCGATACAGCACTGAAGGGGCTGAAGTCACGTGCCGAGAAGACGGTTGGACAGCGGTGACTGAGCAGGCCGGGGAGCCCGGCCGCGATAGCCCGGACCGGGCTGGCTCAGCGAGCAGGCCCGCAGCCGCGAACGGGTCGCATCAGCACCATCACCAGCCCGCCGATGGCGGCGAGTCGCACCCGGCCTCGGATGGCGCCGCGTCGCACCGGTCCTCCGGTGGCGGTAGGTCTCGCGGCCCTTCTGAGGGCGGCCAGTCTCGTGTCTCCGCCGAGGGCCGCGACCGTGCGGCAGGCCACCAGTCACCGCAGCGCCATGAGTCTGCACCGCGCCGCGAGTCTGCACCGGGCCGCCAGCAACCGCAGGGACGCCCGTTCGGTATCGATCTGGCCGGTGAAGTCCAGCGGTGGCTGATTCGGTCCGGAGCGCGGAGCATGCGCCGCGAGTTCGGTGAGCAAGTGCGGCGGACCCTGGGTGGCAGCCGCCCTGAACCCGGGGACGTCTGGGGGGCGGCTACCAGCGAGCCGCCGCCCGACGAGCTGTTCCAGACCCCGGAGTGTGCCTGGTGTCCCATCTGCCGGGCTGCCCGCCGGGTCAGGGAGTCGGGCCCGGGCCTTAGATCGGAAGAGCGTCGTGTAGGGAAAGAGTGTAGATCTCGGTGGTCGCCGTATC
>OBLT010000485.1_pt1 | contig 25827 bp, 20 predicted proteins | sample 1518721 | NCBI WGS metagenome assembly OBLT01 (sample SAMEA3539307, study PRJEB22396) | soil metagenome | biome: tundra; feature: field; material: soil | place: USA | collected 2010-05 | depth 0.15 m | reverse complement strand
CGACGGGCTGGCAAGAGAAGGGATTTGACGACTCGGGATGGAAGTCGGCGGTGGTTTGGTCGCAGCGACCGGGGCCGACGAATGCGCCGCTGGGACATCCGTGGATTCCGGATTCGGTGAAGGCGCTGGAGTATAAGTTTACGGTGAGCGCACCAGTGAAGAAGGCACGGCTTTATTCAACGGCTCTTGGCGCCTATGAGATGTTCTTGAATGGCAAGCGCGTAGGGGACGATGTGCTCGCGCCGGGGTGGACTGATTATCGGCAGCATGTGAAATACCAGACCTACGATGTGACCGCGGCAGCGGCAAGCGGGAAGAATGTGATTGTGGCGCTGCTTGCACCGGGCTGGTACGAGACACCACTGGAATGGTTCCAGCAGCCCAACAATTACGGGGAGACACCGCCGGCGCTGCGGGCGCAATTGCGCATTGAGCATACGGACGGCACCGTGGAATGGGTTGCAACGGATGCGACGTGGCAAGCAGGCACCACAAGCATTCAACATGCTGAGATCTACGACGGCGAGACCAGGGATGCGCGACTGACGCAATTGGGTTGGGAAACGGGGTCATTTGAGATGGACGCGCAGCGCGTTTTGGTCATTGATCCAAAACCGCTGGCGATCGAGGCACAGGACTTCCCATCGATTCGCGTCGAGCGGACGATGACGCCAAAATCGATGAGCGAGCCGAAGCCGGGCGTTTACGTGTATGACTTCGGGCAAAACTTTTCCGGCGTGGAGCGGGTGCGGGTTTCGGGGCCGAGGGGCACGGATGTGAGGCTGCGATTCGCGGAGATCGTGAATGCGGATGGGACAGTTTATACCGACAATCTGCGCACGGCAAAGGCGACGGATCACTTTATTCTGAACGGCCACGGTGTGGAGGAATTTACGCCGCAGTTCACATTTCACGGCTTCCGCTATCTCGAATTGACGGGGCTTCCCACAGCGCCGGGCAAGGATGCTGTAAGCGCGCTAGCTTTTCACACGGATGCGGCTTTCACGGCGAAGCTTGAAACCGGCAGCGAGATGATCAACAAGCTGTGGACCAACATTCTGTGGGGGCAGCGGTCGAACTTTGTGGGTGTACCTTCGGACTGCCCTCAGCGCGATGAACGGTTGGGATGGATGGCGGATGCGCAGGTTTTCTGGCGTACGGCGAGTTACAACATGGACCTGGCGACGTTCTCGCGCAAGTTCGCCGGAGATATGCGGGGCACGCAGTCGGGGACACCGTACTACGGTGTCTACTCGCCGGGAACCGCTCAGGAGTCTTCAAGCTCCGGGGCAGGGTGGAGCGACGCGGGCGTGATTATCCCGTGGACATCGTGGCTGCAAACGGGCGATACGAGAGTGATTGAGCACAACTGGGCGGCGATGGAAAAGTATCTCAATGCCATCGAGTCTTCGAATCCCGATGGATTGTGGCTGCACAACTCCGGGATTCCGTATGGGGATTGGCTATCACCTGAGGGAAAGACGGATCAGAGGCTGATTGCGACTGCCTATTGGGCCTATGACGTGACGCTGATGCAGCAGATGGCGCGCGCGACGGGACGCACCGAGGATGCCGAGAAATATTCGCGGCTTTTTGAGAAGATCCGTGTGGCATTCCAGAAGAAATTCGTGCATGCCGACGGTTTTGTGGCCGGTGCCGACAACAGCCCTTCGCCCTTCGGTGCAATCAATAACCCCAACGCAAAGAGTAATGGTGGCGCCACACAGACCGGTTACGTATTGGCTCTGCACATGAACTTGTTGCCGGAGGAATTGCGCGCGGCCGCTGCTCAAAAGCTGGTAGACAAGATCGAAGCCAATCATGGACTGCTGAGCACGGGCTTTCTGGGGACTCCGTACCTGCTTGAGGAACTGACCAAGAGCGGACACGAGGAACTGGCTTATCAGTTGCTGCTCAACACGCAGTATCCGTCCTGGGGCTACCTGGTGGGCCACGGCGCGACGACGATGTGGGAACGGTGGAATGGCGACCAGATGAAGGACGATCCAAGCATGAACTCTTACAATCACTACGCTTATGGCGCGGTGGCGGATTGGATTTATCGCTATGCGGCGGGCGTGGATGCATCGCCGCTGGATGCGGGTTTCCACACGGTGGCGTTGCATCCGGTGTTCGACAAGCGTTTGGGAAGCGTGAAGTTCGACTACGCTTCGACGTACGGCCCGATTCATTCGGATTGGAAGGTGGCGGGAACGACGGCCATGTGGCATGTAACCATCCCAGCCAATACAAAAGGCTTGTTGAGTTTGAGTGAGAACGCGGCAAAGCGGTACAAGCTTGCGGGCGTTCCGCTGGCGGAGAGCAAACAGGTGAAGGGGTTCACCGACGGCGAGAAGAACGGGTTTGAATTGCCGGCAGGAAGTTACACGTTTTCGGTCGAGATGTAGCAATTGCAGCCCCATTTATCCGGCAACGTATTAAAAAGCCGGAAGCGTGGAGAAGAGGTGTTTCAATGCCGGTAATCCTGGCTGGGATAGGGTGGCACATGGTTGGGGCGGCATCGGCCGCTTCGTTTTATGCGCCCATTGGGAAGGTGAAGAAATGGTCCTGGGAGACCACCTGGGCCGTCGCGGGGTTCTTCTCATGGATATTGCTTCCAATTTCCGTGAGCTTTCTGCTGCTCCCAGACTTTCACGCGTTTTATGCATCGATCGACACGCATGTGCTACTGAAGGTGGCTCTGTTTGGAGCGATGTGGGGAGTCGGAAATGTGAGCTACGGCCTCACGATGCGCCACCTGGGAATTTCTTTGGGAGTCGGCGTGGCCATAGGCGTCACTCTCATGGTTGGTACCCTCATGCCTCCCATTCTGCACGGCCACGCGGCGATTCTGTTTACGACGAAGGGCGGCCTGTTCACCATGGCAGGAGTCCTGGTTGCCCTTATGGGTGTAGCGGTTGTTTCCTATGCCGGCCACCAGAAAGAGATACAACTGAGCGGCGAGCTCAGGGAGTTCAACCTTAAGCTTGGGCTCATTCTGGCGGTTCTTTGCGGTGTGTTTTCCTCCGGCATGGCATTTGCAATTGATGCGGCGGAGCCGATGAAGGCTGCGGCGCTTCAGCTGGGCGTGAATCCGCTCTACGCTGCATTGCCAAGTTACGTTTTCATCATGGGAGGCGGCGCAGTCGTGAATTTGAGTTATTGCTTCATTCGCCTTGCCGCATTGAAGAGACTTTCGCTGCGCAGCGACCTTTCTCACCCCCGGGGAACGCTGCTGAAGAATGCATCGCTGGCCGCAATGGGCGGCATCATGTGGTACCTGCAGTTCTTCTTCTACGCCTGGGGGCAGGCCAACATCCCAGAGCGGCTTTCGTATGTGAACTGGATGCTGCACATGAGCGGCTATGTTCTATTCGCAGGTTTTGTCGGTCTTGCGCTGGGCGAGTGGGCCGGGGTTGGAAGCAGGCCGGTTCGCATTCTCTGGGCGGGGATGATCATCATCATTGCGGCCGCCAACCTGGTGGGATTGGGGCTGGCGTCTTAAGAATCGGGACCCGTTCGCTTGTGCTTAAGCCGGACGGTCCGATTGCTCAACTCGATTGCAAAGTCAAAGGCAAGGTAATGCTATTGGGAACAAAGAATGCCGGGGCAAGCGCCCCGGCATTCTTTGTTTCTGGCCGGTACGTTAATCGATGGTTTGATTCACTCTCAAGTCGCGCGATGAGGCGCCCATGCTCAGGGTCCTCTTGCCAGTTGAGATGACCCACTTGCCATCCTTGGTGGACCAGTATTGCAATTGGCGCTCTGGGACGTGGAGGGTCACAGTTTTTGCTTCGCCCGCTGCCAGGTGAACGCGATCGAACCCTACGAGAGCCCGGACCGGGAACTGAACGCCTGTGGGGATCTCGCTTGGTGCGCCGAGATAGACCTGTGGAACCTCGTCCGAGTCCACATTGCCAGAGTTCTTGATGCGGACCTTAACGTCAAGGCCACCATCCGCGGCTTTAGCAACCTTCAACCCGGAGTATTCGAACTTGGTGTAGCTCAGGCCGTGTCCGAAGGCGAACAGAGGTGCGATGTTTTCCTGGTCGAACCAGCGGTAACCCACATTCACGCCTTCGCTGTAGGTAGTTTTTCCGTCCACGCCTTTGCGGGAACGCTCGGGGTGTTTCGGGTCGGTTGCAGGATAGTCTTCAAGGCTCTTGCCCCAGGTCACAGGCAGCCGACCGGCAGGGCTGGCTTTGCCGAGAAGCAGATTGGCGGTGGACCAGCCGCCCTCGTCGCCTGGCCACCACATCTCAAGTACTGACTTGACCTTGTCGACCCATGGCATGGCGACGGGCTGGCTGGTGTTGAGAACGACGATTGTGTTGGGGTTGACCGCTGCCACTTCCTCCACCAGCTTGTTTTGCTCGCCGGGGAGGCCAAAGACCGGCGAGAGGCGTGTCCACAGGAAAACCACTGCAACCTTGGCGTTCTTGGCTGCGGCGATGGCGGCTTCGTGGTCAGTTACACGCTGTTCTGGGGTATACCAGCTGAGTCGGACCTGAACCGGAGAGTTCGAGCTATCGGGGCTGGTCTTAACCTCGATCTCGTGAGGTCCTTCCGACAGTTCCACGGCGCGGCGCACGTTATCGAGATGATCGGTAGTGGGAATGGCGTTGTCCTGGTTGGCCTGCAGGATATCGCCGTGCACGCCTCCCTGGAATGCGCCAGTTCCCGCCAGACGTTTGCCGTCAAGGGAAATATTGGCGTTGGTGCCCATGGCCTGTAGATATATCCAGTAGGTGCCAGCGTGGGGTGCTGTGAGAGACCCCTTCCAAGTGACGGTGGAGTTTGGCGCAAGGGCATTGCCAGCCGTGAAATTGAGCTGGCCATCTGTTTGCGGGTCGCCGCTGCCGGTGCGAACCAGGCCGGGCTTGCCGTCGTGGTTGAATGCGCTGGCCGGAATTGGTGTTCCTGTCATGTCGTCATCAACGGCAAACTTGATGTTGGAGTTGCCTGAGATTTTCTTAAGAGCTTCAAGCGGGCCAACCTGACGCTCAGGCAGGCCAACTGAGCGCTCGCCGTTGATGCCGATCGAATCAACCTGGCCGGCGGTTGGGCCGATGAGAACGACGGAATCAAGATCCGCAGCCTTCAGAGGCAGAGCGGCGCCTTCATTCTTCAACAGGACCGCGGCTTCTTCGCCAGTCCTCTCGATGATCTTGGCGTTGGCTTCAATCGACTGCTGGGTGACGTCGTGCTTCGATTGGCCGTCGAGGTAGCCGAAGTGAACGATCTCATAGAGCACACGACCGGCGGCGCGGGTAATTGTGGCCTCGGTAACAGTGCCATCCTTGAGGGCATCGCTGATTTTTTTGGGGTTGAGTTTGACGCCGTAGTCGCTGCCATCTCCCCGACCCATGGCGGGTTCCTCGGGGATATGACCGCCAAACATGTCGCCTCCGGCCCCACCTTCACCCGCCCGACGCGCCGGAGGCGGAGGAGGGATTGGCTGCAAGTCAAAGAATGAGGGAAGAGAGAAGCCACTGGCTCCCGGCGCGGGTTCACCTGGCATCTCCATATCAAGGCCGGCGTTGATGAAACTTACAGCGTGGACCGCGCCCCAGTCCGAGGTGACAAAGCCCTTAAAGCCGATCTCGTCACGGAGAATCTTGGTCAAAGTGGCTTCGTTGCCGCAGGCGAAAGTGCCGTTGAGGCGGTTGTACGAACACATGATCGAGGAGACGTCAGCCTCCCTTATGGCTGCATCGAATGGGGCGACATAGATTTCATGCAGCGTCTGGTCGTCGATGTACGTGCTGGCTCCGTTCGAGTCGTAGCCGACGAAGTGCTTGATCTGGGCCATGACGTGTTGCGATTGAATCCCCTTGACTTCGGCAACGCCCATCTCACCGGACAGGAATGGGTCCTCGCCAAATGTGTTGTAGCCACGACCGAATTCGAGGTCGCGGTCGATATTCACAAAGGGCTGCAGAGAGACATCAATGCCAAGCGCGCGGTCTTCGCGGCCGATGACCATTCCATTGTCCTCGGCCGACTTGCGGTTGAAGGTTGCGGCCACACCCATGGTGGCGGTTTCACCCTGAGAGGGATGGCGGGTGAGCACGCCCGGAGGCCCGTCCGCAAAGCGCAGGCCTGGGATACCGAGGCGGGGAATTCCCCCCAGATAACCTGCCTGTGCCTGGTACACAGCTGGATCCTCGTGTGTGCCGTGAATCAATGTCAGCTTTTCATTGAGTGTCATCTGGCTCAGCAGCTTGTCGACTCGGGCGTCACCGGTGACTAATGGCACGCTTTGGGACAGCGCGATGGTCGATGCCAGCGCGACTGAAATGACAGCAAATATGGCGCGCGTGGGGACGCTCCATTTGCTTGAATGCAGATAAGTTGTTCCTTGCAATTGAGTCAATTTTGGTACTCCTCACCTATGTCTGGACGGATCAGCCTTGTTTCGAGACGCAGCCCTTTCATGGGTGCGGTCATTGAGCTGGCATTCCCTTGTAAAACGATTCAGTTCGGGGCGCCAGCCAGACTCAAACAAGTGTAGAACACCCGAGCGGAGGTCGTAACGGAGGTGAGTCGCCAGCCTTTGAAGCCGCGGCTTCGATGCTCAGCTCGGTACGACGGAGTGGAGCCTGTCGAAAGGATGCCCATTCGAACGAGCGTTTGCAGCCGGATCTGAAGATCTTCGAGTTCTCTGGAGGCGAGAGCTGAGTGCTGGAGAAGGCAGGCGTCACAAGGCTTGGCTAACGCCAGCTTCCATCTCGGCAAGTAGGGACTCAAGGCAGGGCAGAACACACACGTCGGTTGGTCAGGGAAGTGGGAGTTGGCTCGCCAAGCCAGCAACGATCAGATCGGCGCGGAGCTGTTCAACAGTGGAGAAGTGGATCGCTCGAATTCCCAGAGCCCGTGCAGCTTGAATATTGACCAGCTTGTCGTCGAGGAACAGCGTCTCTTCTGGAAGCGTACCGAGTTCTTTCAGGACATGACGATAAATCTCGGGGTCGGGCTTTGCCATGTGGAGTTGATAGCTCCAGACCAGTACATCGAAATCCTGAATCCAGGCGAACTCACGCTCGATGTTGGCCAGAACAGAGTCGCCCATATTCGAAAGGATTGCTGTACGAAGGCCGCGCTCCTTGAGCTGCTCATGCCATGCCAGCATGACCGGGTTCTGCGCAGTCCACATCTGGGAATCCCACAGGTTTAGTTCTTCGGCCAGACCGGGTTCAAGACTCAAGCCAGCATCGGCGATGAATTTCTCCCAGAATGCGATGCCGGTGAGGACGCCAAGGTCGTAATCATGGCGGTGGGCCCAATAGAAGTTCTCGAAACGATCCAGAGGGAGGCCTGTGATGCGAAGCAGAGACGCGTGCGCTTTTGGGTCGGGCTGACCGGTTAAGACCATTCCGTAGTCAAAGACGACTGCGCGCAGGCCCAATGTTCCTCCAGATTTGGTCCGTGTATGGTTGAAAAGGACGCCTGCTCTTATTGTGCACGACCACCTGCGATGGGGCAGCCAGGCCCAGATGATTGTTGGAACCAAATCATGAGCTTTTCTCGACGAACGAACTGGAATACGGAGGAGAGCGAGCTGGCGCGGGCTCATAGGCTGCGGAAGGAGTCGGGACTTAAGATTGCCGACCTGACGGCCTCGAATCCGACGCGGTGCGGGTTTGAGTATTCACCAGAGCTGCTTTCAGCGCTCACCGATCCACAGGCGCTCGAGTACGACCCACAGCCCAAGGGAAGTCTCCCCGCGCGTGAGGCGGTTTGCTCATATTATGCCGACCATGGAGTTGCTGTTGAACCTGAACAAATCGTCCTAATTACAAGCACCAGCGAAGGTTATAGCTATCTATTCAAGCTCTTGTGCGATCCAGGGAGCGAGATTCTCGTTGGCCAGCCGGGCTATCCTCTCTTCGACTTTCTGGCGGTCCTGGACGATGTTCGCCTGAAGGCTGCGCCCTTATTGTATGACCATGGCTGGCAGATTGACCTGGAGGGATTTCGACAGGCGATTACCCCGCAGACTCGAGCGATTGTGCTCGTCCACCCTAACAATCCTACGGGGCATTTTACGAAGTGGTGGGAGTTGGAGGGGTTGGCGCGGTTGTGCTGGGAGAACGACTTGTCGCTCATTGTTGACGAGGTTTTTCTGGATTACGGTCTGGGCGGTGCAGAAGCCAGCTTTGCCGCCGGGCTTGAGGGCGTCAGGGTGTATGTTGTCAGCGGGTTGAGCAAGATCGCCGGACTGCCGCAAATGAAAGCTGCCTGGATTGTGGTTACAGGGCCGAAGGCTGAGCCGGCGTTGGAGCGGCTGGAGGTTATTGCAGATACGTTTCTCTCGATGAATGCGCCGGTGCAATGCGCCATTCCGGCGTTCTTGGCGGGGAGAGAGGCAATCCAGGACCAGATCCGAAAGCGGGTGGCAACCAACCTGGCCGAACTCGATCGTCGGTTGGATGAGGTGCCAGAAGTGCAGAGGCTTGAACGGGAGGGTGGCTGGTACGCGGTGCTCCGAATTCCTGCTCTGGCACCTGACGAGCAGACGGTTCTGTCTTTGCTTGAACGTGGGGTGTGGGTCCATCCAGGGTACTTTTTCGGATTGCCCGAATCGGGCTGGCTGGTGGTGAGCCTGCTTGGGGATGTGCATGAGTTTTCCACAGGGGTGGCCAAACTTGTTGACTATTTAAAAACGAATCAAGGTGGTAATAATTCGAGAGCTGGAGGGTAAGTGTTGCTTGAGATTATTCTTAGAAGTGATTACAAATAAATAAGTTAATGCTTTAAAAATCCCATATTTTATAGCGCAGAAATGGGTTGCTGTTGCGCTCTTCTCCGATGGTCGTAGAGGGTCCATGACCGGGTAGGACCTTTGTCTGCTCGGGGAGAGCCATGAGCCGAGACTGAATCGAATGCAAGATTTTCCTGGAGTTGCCGCCGGGAAGATCGGTGCGTCCAATGCTGCCGGAAAAGAGTGTATCGCCGGCAATGAGCATTTTGAGCGGGGCGAAGTGGAGGCAGACCGAACCCTCCGTGTGGCCGGGGGTGTGAATGACCTCGGCCGGATAGCGCTGGAGGCCGACGACAAGGCCGTCAGCCAGGTCCGCGTCTGGGGGAGTGGTCTCGGGCGTCTCCATGCCAAGCCAGCCGGCTTGCGTATCCATGATCTTTAGTTGGGGCAGATCGTTCTGGTTGAGCAGAATGGGCGCGCCGGTGAGCCTCTTGAGTTTCAGGGCGCCGCCGATGTGATCGATGTGGCCATGGGTTACGAGAATCTGCTTGAGCTTGAGGCCATGCGCGGTAAGGCGGCGGTAGATGCTACCGATCTCGTCGCCTGGATCGATGACAATGGCTTCGCCGGCCTCTTCGTCACCAAGTATCGTGCAGTTACATTGCAATGGGCCGACGGGAAAGGTCTCAAGGATCATGGCTCCATTCTAGGCTGGGGGGGCTGGGCTGCACGCAGGAGTGTTCGCGTGCGGCTCCGGGCGCATCTCCAATCAGTTTCAAATGAGGGCGGGCTTGCGAAAGGTGAGAATGTACCATTCGCCGGTTCTCGCATTTTCGAGATGGATCTCCTGCATCTCGGGCGGCACCAGATCGATTGGCGCGCTGACCGGTTGCTTGCGATTCTTGTAGAGGTGGCCGCCAGGGCCTTGCTCATAGACTCCCTTCACGTGCTTCTCGGTTTCATCGGCGATCAGCAGCAGGCTGCCCGGCTTGGCGACGCGAATCATCTCGCAGATGGCTTTGGCGCGGTCGTTGAAAAAGTTGATTCCGCCGACGTGGAAGACGACATCGAAGGTGGAATCGGTGAAAGGCAGGCTCTCGGCATTGCCGAGATAGAGATCTGCATCCATCTGCCAGCGGCGGAGGTTCGCCTGACAGTTGGCCAGCATTTCAGGTGAGAGATCGAGGCCGGTGAGCTTGACGCCGCGGGGCAGGTATTTGAAGTTGAGGCCGGTGCCGACTGAAGTCTCGAGCACGGAATCGCCGGGTTTGGCTTCTAGCAGGCTCATGTAGCTGCGAAAGTAGGCATCCCGATCGAATCCTTTGAGAGCAAGGAAGATGCGCTGGATGTCGTCATAAAAGCCGCCGATGACCTGATACAAGTGGTTGTATTTGCCGTTGTCGCCGGTGAGGTCACTTGCCGTGAGGAACGAGGGGATACCGTTGCGGATGGGGAAGCGCTCGCCTGAGATGCTTAGCAACGCTTCGCGGCCTTTTTCGGTGACGACATGCAAGGGGTCGCCGGTAGCGGGACTTTGCAAGAGGGCGACGGTCTGTGGCCGCTCAGCCCAGGACTTTTGTTTGCCCGAATCGCAGAGGGCCAGCACGGCGAGGACAAGCGCTCCAAGGAGGCCACCCCAGCCAATGGCAGCGTCGAAGGGAATGATTTGCGGCACTGCTGTGCCGGTGAACACGCGGAAGGAACAATATCCGGCCCAAAGTGCAAAGACCAAGGTAAGGAAGGCGTGACCTTCGCCAAGTTTCGAGCGCCGGAATTCCTGGTTCCACATCCAGATGAGTACCGCTGCAAACCAGGAGATGAGAAGCAGAGGGATGGCGGTTGAAGGAGTTGCTGGGACGTGCATCGGCGGCGAGATGACTACTTTGAACGCGACCGCAGCCAGCGGAAATGGCAGAGTGGAAAGCAAGCCTGGCAGTCGGGGACTGATTAGCCGGTGGAAGGTGAAGGGCAGAATTCCCAGCACGGAGACCAGCAACGTCAGGCCGAGGTAGCGGAATGCGGGCACGGGGCCGGAGAGCGGGAAGTTGCGCCAGTGATAGAGCAGGCTCGGAATGAAAGAGAAGGCCAGCATCCAGACGAATCCGCGGCGAGGTTTTTGCGTGCCAACGAACCAGACGCCGGAGATTGGACCCGTCCAGGCTCCGACGAGAGGAAAGAAAAAGCCGAGTATAAAGATGCAGGCTATGGCCCATGCCAGGAAATGCGACCAGCGGCTGGTACGAAGGTTGTCTTGCATCGTGCGGTTCTCCTTTGAGTGCGCGTGTAGTGTGCGCTGGTTGCGGACCTCCCGGGGAAGCTCAGGACTCTTTGGCGGCGTGCCTGGCGTCTGCTTTTTGTGAACGCGCAGGGTTGGGTGTCTCCATGGATGAAAGCTCGTTAAGCGCTGAATCGCCCCATTCAAGGGCGGCGCGCGTCATGGCGATTCCGAGGCTGAGAGTGAGCATCCAGAACGGCTGATGCGGGTTTTGCGAGCTTTGCGATCGGGCGAAACGTTTAATCTCCAGCATGGTGGCGAGCGAGCGCCGGTTTCTTTCCTGCAATTCGCGCACATGACCGATGGATACGCTCGGAGGTGCTTCGCGGCCAAAGAACAGCTTGAGCAGGAATTCATTCCGGGGAGGATCGTTCTGGAAGGGCTGCGCAAGCCACGCCTGGAGGGAAGCGCGGCCGGCATCAGTGAGCGAGTATTCCTGGCGGCGCTGCCTGGGTTTGGAGGTTGATCGACTCGGGGTAATCAGGCCCTCCGTGGTCAGGCGTTTGAGGGCGGGATAGATCTGTCCGTAGCTCTCGCTCCAGAAATAGCCGACGCTGGATTCGATGGCCTTTCGAATGTCATAGCCAGACAAGTTAGGTTCGATGGAAAGCAGGCCGAGGATCACATAGTTGGTTCTGCTCTGGTTCATATAGCTGCAAGATATATCTAACAGATATAATTGTCAACTTTATTCTGGCTGAACAGTTGAAAGGGGAGAACTTTAGCGGGGCCAAAAACTAGAACGGCAGGCCGTTTGGCCTGCCATCGGTCGATCGAGGTTGCGAAAAGCGCGCGGTCTACTTGCCGGATTTGGCGGGTGCTGAAACTGGGGCGGGCTTGACGCCTTCCAGAACCGAGTGCGTGCCGACGGAGCGGACGTAGAGGACGGTCAGGCTAATCGAGGTGAGCATGAAGATGACTGCGGACCAAGTGGTGAGCCGGGTTAGAACATTGGCTGCAGCTCGGGGACCGAACGCAGTTTGCGACCCCTGCCCACCGAAAGCGCCTGCCAGGTCGGCCGAGCGACCCTGCTGCAGGAGAACGACACCAATCAGGAAGAGGGACACGATCACGTGCAGGACGATCACGACGTAAAGGAGAATCTGCATTGCTTAATCTGCTTTCAAAGTCTGTCCGGATGCGCAGGACAGGAGAATCTTTGGTGCGGAAGAGGGGACTTGAACCCCTATGCCTTTTGGGCGCCAGCACCTCAAGCTGGTGCGTCTGCCAATTTCGCCACCTCCGCACGGGAGTGAACTCTACAAGTATAGCAAAGCCGGAGAATGTTGAGAACGGCAGGACTCACGGCACAAAGGACGAGATTTAGCACCTTCGGTGAGCTCAATGCGCGGGTTGACCGGTAGTTGCCATCTTTGCGCGCATCCGCTTCTCGTCCTCTGAGGTCCAGTATTTGCAGTCCAGGCGGATGAAGACAGAGGTATAGGGGATGGTCATGTTGGTTTTGAGGACAAGAATGTGAAAGACCTTGCCGGCGTCATCGATGTTGGCGATGAGCTTGGCGTGGGGGACGGCCTCAACGGGGTTGCCTTTGAGAAGATCCGCGATCTGTTTCCGGTAGGCGGATGCGCCAGGCGCTTCCTGGTCCGGGACGAATGGCAACTCGGCATCCATATAGATGAGGGGGCTGACGTGAATCGAGTTGCCGATCGAGTCGAGGACATATCGGACGACATCCAGCTGGTCGGCATTCGTTTCGATGGTTTCAACCCCAGGTGAAGTTTGCAGCGGATAAGCCGAATCGACGACAAGGACCCAGTTCCGATGACCGAGCAGAGGCATGGTTTCTGTCACTCTGGCTCGCCAGTCGGGCGGTGCAGGCGGTGCAGCGGCGAAGATGCTGGGCGCTGCGAATAGAAGACCAAGAGCGATGAGAAGCTTCTTCATTGGACGACAATCCTTCCTGGAGCGAGGCACTCGGCAGGGCGAAAGTCTCGTATGACACATGGAACATTACACCATCCCAACATGAGCCGCAGGAGAGATGTTGGGCTGAACAGGCCATTTAAACCGCTGCGACGCCGTGACCCTAGTCGATCAGGCGGGCCATCCAGGCGGCAAGAGCCTGTTCCTCAGGTGTTCCCGCTGCGTGTGCGGCCTGAACGTTGAGGCGTTCGGCGGCGATGCGGTTCTGGCTGATCTTGAACTTGCCTTCGATGCGGGAGATGACGATCCGGAAGCCGACGATCCCTGCCAACATCGTCCGGCGAAAGCCTTCTGGCATCACCCGCCAGCGTTCTGCAAAAGTTGGGTCGTTGACCTGGATCAAGCCAGCCAGCAGTGCTTCTTTGCCGGGGTCATCTTCGATGAGCGAAAGGGTACCGTACGCATGGACTGCGACGTAGTTCCACGTGGGAACGGACAGCGGCTCGACGTAGAGAGTGGGCGAGACGTAGCTGTGCGGGCCGGAGAACACGACAAGAGTTTCGTGCCCGGCGAGGGACTGCCAGTGACGGTTTGCCTTGGCGAAATGGCCTTCGATGAGGCCGTGTTCACCTTCATCCTTGACGACGAGAGGGAGGTGGGTGGCGACCAGCGGCGCTGGAGACTGCGAGTCTGATTGCGGGCCGAAGAGAATGGCAAATGGATAGGCCTGCATGGCCTCAATGAGGATGGCACGATCGCCGACCTGGTTGAACTTGGGAGAATACATGGAGCCCCTATTGAATGCGTTCGAAGCGGAAGCCAGACTCGCGCAGAGTGTGGCTGATGGCGGTGATGTGGGTAGCGCCGCGGGTTTCAAGAGTTACATCGATCACGGTCTCACCCAGGCTGACTCCGTAATAGGCGCGGTTGTGGACGGTCTCAACAATATTGGCGCGCTGGACGGCGAGGATCTGGGTGAGGGAGAGCAGGGCGCCAGGGCGGTCCTGAAGATAGACGCGGACGCGCAGTAGACGGCCATCTTTGACGAGGCCGCGCTCGATAATCTTGGCCAGGAGGGAGACGTCGATGTTGCCTCCGCTGACTAGGACGACTGTGCGGCGGTGGCGGAGGTTGGTCTTGGACTGGACGACCGCCGCCAGTGCGGCGGCGCCGGCGCCTTCGGCGAGGGTCTTTTCGTGCTCCAGAAGAAGTAAGATGGCGCTGGCTACCTCTTCGTCGTCGACGGTAACAATCTCGTCCACGTAGCGGGAGACCAAGGGGAGGGTCAGGTCACCGGCGCGTCGAACGGCGATGCCGTCGGCAATTGTGGCTTCAGTGGCGATGGTTACGGGATGGCCTGCTTCGCGAGCACGGAGCATAGAGGGGAGCTTCTCCGGCTCGACGCCGATGACGCGGATCCTTGGATTTGTCTCTTTGAGCGCACAGGCGATGCCGCTGATGAGCCCACCGCCTCCGACGGGGACGACCACGGCTTCGATGTCGGGAACCTGCTCGAGTAGTTCGAGGGCGATGGTGCCCTGCCCCGCGATGACTTCAGCGTCGTCGAAAGGGTGAATAAAGGTCTGTCCTTCTTCGATGCGACGCCGCATCGCTTCTTCGAATGCTTCGTCATAGGTTGCGCCGTGGAGGATGACCTCGGCACCGAAACCCTTTGTGGCGGCGACCTTGATTTGCGGCGTGGCCAAGGGCATGACGATCTGGGCGCGGATGCCGCGGGCTGCGGCATGGAAGGCAACGCCCTGGGCATGGTTGCCTGCGCTGGCAGCGATGACGCCGCGTTTGCGTTCCGTCTCACTTAGAGTGAGGAGCTTGTTGAGTGCGCCGCGCTCCTTGAAGGAGCCGGTGCGTTGCAGGTTATCAAGCTTCAAGTGCAGGGCAAAGCCGGCCAACTCGGAAAGGTCGTGCGAGAGCTGGCAAGGCGAGACGTAAATGGACTCGCCGATGCGGGCACGCGCGGTCTGAATGCTGGAGAGGGTGACAGCTTCCAAGAGATTCCTCCTAAACCGAGGGAACAATTGCGTGGAGATGAAAAAACCACCAGCCGCGTTTGCGGGTGGTGGCCTGTGTGATGCTCAACTCGAAGATTCCGATTTGTCAGGCTTCGATTCCCGCGCTCTTGTTGGAGAAGGTAATTCGGCAGGCGGGCATCGGCGGAGTACAGACCATGTCAGGAAAGGGCTTCGTGTTGGCAATTGACCTGTGCATGATGTTATCGAAGTAGAACAGAGGACGGACGACGCGTCAAGGAGATCGTCATTTCGCGGCCGAGGAGCACGCCCTTGGAAGATGTATGGGCGGATCGATAATTCCCGGACAGAGAAGGATGAACGGCCTCGGTGGAGTGCCGGAGCCGCTCTTTGCCCATGTTGGGTATATTTGGGCAGTGGCTAAGGCTTGGCTTTCTTATCATCCGCCGCGGGCTTGGCTACCGGCTTGGCGGCTGCTCCCGACTTGGGCTTCCAGTAGCCAGGATCGGCCTTGATGAAATCTGCGGGTACGTAGCTCTGCGCGGGGTTAACGGAGTAGATCTCGGTGCGATCCTCTTCGAGGCATTCGGCGCGCAGTTCGCGGAACTTCTTCTTTTCGTCATCGGTCAGGGTTGCGCCAAACTTGTCGTTGTCCGCAAAACCAGTGTCGACGTCGGTAAGCGAATTGTCAGTGGTCAAAAACACATAGTAGCCAGTATCTTCGCCGTACTCTGAATGGAGCGCGACCCAATGAGCGCTAGTGCCCGCCTTTTGATAGAGGTCGACCCACATTTTCGCCAACTCATGAAATTCCTTGCCATGGCCGGACTTAACATGCATGATGTCGGCTTCAAGGTAGCGGTGGTGCAACAGGTCGACGCTTGGCCGAAGACTTAGATCCGGCACGTAACTGAAGAGCAACGTCTTGCTGTCTTCGAGAAGTTCGCCATCAGCAACGTTGAGAGGCTCAAACTCCGCCGCAACAGCCGGATCATCGAAGATCTTGTTGGCCTTCTCCATTTCGGCAAAAGAGTCAAACCCTGAAATGTAAATGGCGCGCGGCTTGCCAGACATTGAGTTGTAGGCGAAGTAATTGATGGGGAACTTGGCCCTGGCCATGGCACGAACGAATGCGCCCTCGGTCTTGTCATGAGCCGCTCCACCCTTGCCGGGCTTGGTGTATTCAACGGTGATTTGGAGATACTTGGGAGACGTCATTGGAGCGGTGGTAGGCTGATGTTGCGCTGCAGCCACTGAGATGCCGGGGACTGCAAGGGACAGTCCCAAGAGCAGGGGGCTGATCTTTCTCATTTTCTTAATCCTCCTAGATTGGCTCTTGGATCGCACACAGGGGAGGCCTGAAGGGAAGTCAGTGCTGCGTTCAGAGCATATGAACTTGTATCCTTTTTGGCGCATCGATGTAAAGTATTTCAAAATGGGTTGCCTTGAAGGGCCGCTGCAGATTCAATGACGCCCATGGTCAGACCGCAGCGGCATTGAGAGGCATCGCTTCGATTGGCCAAGTTACCCGTACGGCAGTGGAGACGGAGCAATAAGGCGGGAAATCTTTCTCAAAGTTGTCTAACTTGAGTCGGAGACAGGTTACCAACGTGGACTCATTACACTTGAAGGTCTCATACCCCACGGGTACACTCATTGAGTGGAGTCCCCGAAGGTTAAGACATTCGCTCTAGTCGTGTTGGCGCTTGTTTCCTCCGGCTCAGTTTGGGGTGCGCAGGCAACCGGACTGCCCTCAGGCTGGGTTGAGACGAGTGGACCGGCTGGCTCTGCTCCTGACGACCAACACTTGCCGTGTGCCACCTACTCAGAAAATGAGTGGCAGGTGTCAGCGCATGGGTCGGACCTGCGCATTGTGGATATTGGCAGCGGAAAGCGAGTGGACGATCCCCTGCCTGCGCATTTTGTGCGCACGAAAGAGATGCAGGGAAGGGCAAAAGCAGTCAAGGTGGATGATGGTTGGCTGATTGGGTTCGATGGGGGACAATTTGGCGGAGGTCTTTGGTGGACGGATGCCGAAGGAAGACAGTCAAGACAACTGACCGGCGAAAATGTTCGCGTCATCCTGCGAAGGGGGCAAGAGGCCCTGGTGCTGACTGGCCTGGCGCACATGGACAGCGATCATGGGGCGATCTTCTCCTATCGGGCCGCCAGCGGAGGGGCCGGTGATTTCGTTCGGATCGCTGATCTGGGATCTGCTCCGGCTGCAGCGACGTTCCGAAGCGGTGGAGCTCTCCTGATAGCCGCAGAGGCACGGGTTCTGGAATTGACAGCCGATAACCAACTTCATGTGGTTCTTCAAAACGGTGGCATGAGCCTCTTATTCCCTAACTCAATTATCGAAGGCAAGGACGGTTCCATATTCGTGGGGATGAGGTTCTATGTTCTTGAACTGCATCGCGGAGAAGACCATCCCTATGAAGCTTCATGGTTCGTTCGATCCAGATGCGTGCGAACCAAGATATCGGACTTCCGCTGCGTCTGCGTTGGTGGTTCAAGCGACAAGTAAAACACTTGAAGCGGGCTTAGGTGATTGGCTGCTGGTCAACGCTCAGGGCTTGTTCATGGGGAGATTCGCGGGGACGCAGGGATTGAGCTTTACGCATTTATTCGCACTGACAAATTGGGTGTCGATTGCATCCGCAATGTCCTTCATGTTGGCGATGACGTTCTCTGTAGTTGGCGCAACATTGACGGTGACTGTGCCGTACTGGCCGTCGGTGATCAGCTTGTGATTCGTGTCCTCAAGGCATGTTCCTCCGATTCCGTAATCGGGTTGGCTGCCAGCGGTATGCTCCCCTGAGGAATCGTGGTCCATTGGAGAAAAGAACCGTGGCCCAGGGCATAGGCACTGGTCTAAGGGACCTGTGTTCCGTCGACGAGCTTTTTGTCAAACGTGCCGTAGAGGAATTGCTTGTAATAGCTGCTGAAGCCGGCCGTGTTCAGCCATGCGGGCAGGGGAACCGTGGGCTCTCCGGCTATCGGCCAGGGAGTACCGTCGAAGTTTCGTCGCACGATTCGAATGAAAGTGTTTCCTGGCGACGCGCTATCCAACGTGTACCACTTGCCGGTAAGGTCTGCGTCTCCTGGTTTGAATTCCAAAGAATCCACCAGGGGTGTCGTCACTTTGGCAGGCTGGGCGTCCAACTCCGTCATCATCTTGGCCAGGGCGATATCCATTTGCTGATCAAACGTGAGCGCCGCAGCACCGCCGCCGGTCTGAATCGCGTTGGATGCTACGCGAATGCCGACGATGTTTGAGGACATATCCTCGGGCGAGAATGCGGAAAAGTCTTCGACAGAGTCGTTATTCCATATCGTGGTGTCGCCCCACGTGGATAGTTCGTGAGCCCAGGCATCAACATAGGCAATTGCACCGGCAAGAGCGAGGACCTGGCTCTGGTTGGTTGGGATATTGGTAACGCCGACTGCGCCGCCGTATGTTGTAAACGCATGCTCGCCATTCATCAAGTGGGCGTAGATCCAAAGCGTCATGTCGGCGTTGTCGCGCACATGCCCGATGTCTACCAATCCTGCCGCCGCGGTATAGACCTAGCCGACGGGTTCATCTGTGATGCCCATCGACTGCGGCAAAGAGGGGGTGTTTCCATACTGGTGAAGCGGTGCACCTTTCCCAGTGATGTTGGTCAGCGCCGAGGGATCAAGCTCTTCTGCGTAGCCAAGGGAGCAACACGTCCGGACTCCCGGCGGCCCGATTGCTACCTGCCTGGCTGGAGGTGGCGGAGCGACGCATTGCGCTATTGAAAGCCCGAACGGAAACACCAGCGTGATTCCAAGCACAAATGCCGGCATGCCCGCGAGAATGCCAATCATGGATTTCATCAGAGTGTCCGATCCCCTCGCCCAAGAAGCCTGGCGCCAAAATGAGGCGCCGGGCTTCCGATTGATGTTTGGGTGCGATCGGCGTTCAGGGGGTCTGCATCTTGTGGAGTAATTCGACGGAATGTTTCTCATCGATGTTGTGGCGGCGGCCATCCTCACTGGTGGTGGCGCCTCCGATGATCAGATGGATGGTCTGTTCGGGCGTCAGTCCTGAATCGAGGGCGATGAGCTTGGCGGCAAGGTTGACCGTGTTGGGCGAAGCCATTGAGGTTCCGGAGAAGCGGACCTTATCGCCGCCGGGGAGGACGGATTCAACCTGGTAGCCGTTGGCATCGACAAGAACAGTTGGGCCATAACTGGTGAAGCTGGCCTCGTCGCCGGCCTGGTCGACGGCGCCAACAGTGAGCAGGTTGGGCAGAACGAAAGATGAGGGGATCATCTCGTTGAAGCTGCTGTTGCTATCCGCGTTGCCAGCCGCGCAAATGAAGAGGATCTCAGGTGCGCTCTTGAGAGCGTTGTAGAGGCCGTCACGCTCAATGGCAAACAGCTTGTTGGCGATGGCCTTGCGATCAGCCGCGTCCTTGCCCATGCCGTTCTTTTCAAGTGCCGTCTCGTAGTCCTCAGGGCCACCGCCCCAACTCATGTTGATGACCCGGATGTGATTGGAGCGGAACCAGTCAACGTAGGCCTGGCTGTCCGCGGCGGCACGCCGGGAGAGCTCTTCGGATGGAGCCATGGGAATATTGTGCCAGTCGAAGGTGATTCGACCCACCGCGAGGCGAATGGCTGGGTTGCCGCGAGAAGCGATGCCTGCAACGTGGGTTCCGTGCGAGTAATCGCCGAAGAAATTGAGCTGCTCAAGGAAGGTAGGAATATCAGCCGATGACATGCTGCCCAGTTTTTTCTTCAAGGCCGAAGCTTCGGGGCTGTCGATTGAAAGTTGAAGGTCGGAGAGGCCTTTCAGCTCACCACGCATGCTCGGGTATAGTTCCTGCTGTTTTGCATCGAGAGGGAGTAGATAGCCGTGTGTGGGCAGGCCCATGAGGTCAAATGCGATGTCATGCGGATCGCCTTCCGCCGCGGGATTTGGATCGGTGTAGGTGCGGCCGGGGAAGAGGGCAAGATCGGAGCCGGAGTCCCAAATGGCGACTCTTACCGGGGTGAGCTTGTTCGCATCCGTCAGCGTGATCTCGCGCGCTTCCCAGATGTCGGCCTTCTGGACGTTGTTGGCAGCGACCTCCTGCGAGAGCACGGCAACGGTGACGGCCTTGAGCGGGATGATGAACTTGAGGACGAATCTGTTGCTGATGAGGCCCCATGCGAGGTCGTTGCTTAGCTGATGGGTCTTGGCAAGGGCAGGCTCGATTCCTGCTTGCACACTACCAAGGACCAATGCGGCGCTAACGATTTCCGCGCTGCTCTTGGCCTCTTTGATGCGGTTGCCAACGATGGCCCAGGGCAGCGGCTGAAGCTTGGCTGCGTATGCCTTGGCAAAGGCTTGTTCAAAGGCCGGGCCGGAGACCTGGCCGGTGGCAGTGTGAGCGTCAAGCATGGCAGTGACACGAAGGCCGCTCAGCATTTTGGCATCTGGCTTGTCTTCGAGATTGCGAATTGTGTCCATTGTTTCGAGCGCGGCCTTGTCCTGGTCGCCGGCAAGAACCTGAAGCGTGAGCCGAACACCCAGAAGACTGCGCAGGGTGCCTCGGTCCTGGATGTCGTAATCGTTGAGAACAGAGTCGACATCGGCTCGGACCTTGTCGGCGAAGACTTTGAAGGTGGCGTCATCGGAGTTGAGCAGCTCAGTTGCGGTCCCGGCAATTGGGTAGTTGAACCGCGGCAGATCGTTCTCAGTCTTTACGATCTTCTTTGCGGGAGACTGGGCGAAGGAATTTGCCGCCGATGCGGCGAAAAGGGCCGCGACAGCAAGATTGAACATTGCATTGCGCGGGATATTGCGGAAGGCGCTGCGATTCATTGGGTGCTCCAGGAAGAGAATTCTGCTTTCAGGTAAGTTTAGACCGGGATTTCCGGTTTGCGCATTGGCGACGAGCCAATATACTCCATGGCGGCTCCAGAGGGGCATGCCTTTTTCCCAGCTATTGAAGGGTGCGGAGACTAAAAGATTGCGTCGAGTTTGGCGAAGGAATCCAGTTCGAGCAGTTGCTGGCCTTCGGGCGTGGGGTCAAGGGTCGCGTGTTCAAGGACCCATGTGTCCTTGTGGAATAGGAAGACGGCATGAAGTCCGGCGGCGAGGGCGGGGTTGATGTCGCTCTTGATGCTGTTGCCGATCATCCAGCTGGTGTGCGGCTTGAGCTCATGGCGGGCAATGACTTCGCGATAGGTGGGCGGGTCTTTCTCAGCGACGATCTCAACTGCAGAGAAATGCGTGGAGAGGCCGGAGCGCGAGAGCTTGTCAGCCTGCTCGGCGCGGTTGCCCTTGGTCATCAAAATGAGATGGTGGCGAGTGGATAGTTCGGCCAGCGTCTCCGCAACACCGGGGAGTAGTTCGATCTCCTGCTTGGCGATGGAACGGGCGAAGCCGAGAATGCGCTCGGCCTTCTCTTCGGTGACCGGCGCGGGGCTGAGTCGTTCAAAGCAGGTGACGAGGGAGCGGGTAAAGCTGGTGAGGCCGTAGCCGTGGGCGAGGATGGTTTCGCGCTCGACGGCGTTGAGGGTCTGGCGCACTTCGGCGGGTGAATACTCACGGTGGTTGAGATAGCTGATGAAGGCGGCGATGGCGCGCTCAAAGTAGATGTTGTTTTCCCACAGGGTATCGTCGGCGTCGATGAGCAGGGTTTGACCGGCAGGGAATTGGGGCATGGGAATTATGGTAACGAATTCGATTAGGTCGGTTAAACAGTGTCATGTGGATTCCCACCCTTGGCGCGAAGAGACGGCGTCAACAGCGGGTACCGGATTTCGTGATGGAGCGGACGGCCCAATTTGCTACTTCGGAGTGTCGGGTAGGGTGTACTCGAATTCGTAAGAGTGCTTGCCACTGTCGTTGGTAATGGTCATGGATCCGGAGATGCCGGTCAACTCGCCTGTGCCTGAGCCGGGCACTACCGTGACGGAGAGCTTTAGACTCTTCTGGTCCATGACGCCGATGTGCTGGAGGGCAAAGGTGCCGGTGTGACCGTTCAGGGTGCCAGTGACTTGTTCGATGGCGACGTAGCCGGCGTTACCGCTGGAAGGATCTCCGGCGGCCAGCATCTCTCCCTTGCTGATGGCTTCAAGATCGCCGTGGAACTGCTTCACGAGAGCGTAGCGGCCGATGAGAGTGCTGGCGGTGGCGTCGTCTCCGGGGAGCGGCGAGGTTTTGACGTCAAACGGTCCTGCTGCGTGACGGGTCATGACGGGGTCCTTCCTTTGGAGCTTTAATGCCGGAGCCTGGGAATGTACCACCAGGGTCAGGCACACGCAGGCAGAAAGAGCGATGCAGTTCAGGGTACGCATCTTCATATGAGAAGCCTTTAGTCAAAAGGTTGGCTTCATGCTAGCCCACCCGAGCCGCAAAGACCAAAAAGTGGCGAGGATGGGCGGATGCCTCTAAGGCTTCGGTTGGGCGGCGAGCCACCGATCCAGATTTGTTTCTTGAAGGGTCCGGAGCTCGATGCAGGCGTTGATTTTTTCGATGGCGTGTTTGAGAGCAATATCAGATTCGGGAACTGTGTGGGTGGAGAAGAAGCTCTCTACAGAGTCTCGATCGGCAGCGGAACAGAATGTGCCGGTGGCAGCAACCACATAGGTACCCAGCCCAGTGGCAAACTGGACGCTGACTTTGCCCCAGTTGGTCTCAAGATACTTCCAGGCCAGGTCGCGGGTCTCGCGGGTCTGAATGGCGTTTCTGATTTGAATGGCGGCATCCTGATTTCTGACTTTGCCGGAGACAGCATAATCCAGAGCGCGTTGGACGAGAGCTGGATCTTGAAACTCGGCGAGCAGATGGAGGGCGGTAATTTGGATGTCAGGATTGTTCGAGGTTTCAAAGACCTTCTGCAGACGATCAAAAAGGACGGAGTCGCCGTTGCGGGCTGCTACGTAGAGGGCGGTATGCGCAAGCGTGGGATCGACTGAAGATGGATTGTTGAGATACTTATCAGCAATTTGCTGGGCCTGGGCAAGCACGGCAGGGTCTTTGTCATAGTAGCCGAGAAGTTCGAAGAGCTGTGCGCGCAACTCGCGTGTGTTGGGCGAATCGCTTTCAGTTGGTGCGCCGAGCCTGGTGTACTGCGGAGCGAAGGTGTTTCGAATCCATGCAGACAGGCCAGCTCTCTCCTCAGGAGTGGCGGCAATTTGTATGTAGGCGGCACTGATTCCTGCGACGGTCTGCTTCATGACGACGGCATTGGAATCCGACTTGACGGTGGAGGCGAGGTGAAGGTAGTCGCTCACGGTAGCTTTGTTGGCTTGAACCTGCGCCCATTCGTCGCCGACGAAGCTGATGCGCTCGGCGGCCGTCAGGCTGGTCTCGATGCCGGCAACGATGGCGGCGTAGGTGTTGCGCGAATAAGCGGTGCGGTAGTAGCCTTTGCCTCGTGCATTGGCAAAAAAGAGCCCAGTTGCGGGCACGTTTAAGTTGGAGCCATCAGGGGTAATCAGCTGGCAGTCCTGTCCCTTTGCGGTCTTCATGCAGACGGGAAGGGTCCACTTCTGCGCGGGGTCGGGTTGGATGCTGGGGCTCAGGAAGAACCGGGTTTGCGCCACCGGCGCCTTTCCGTCGGCCGGATCGCCGAAGGTGAGCAGTGGCTCACCGCGCTGGGCGATGAGGCTGGCCATGATCTTGTCCACCGGCTTTTGGCTGGCGGCGGTCTGTGCGTTCCAAAAGTCTTCAGCGGTGGCGTTTGCATAAAGGTGTGCGGAGAGATAGGCGTGAACGCCTTTGCGGAAGGTTTCCTCGCCCAGGTAGTTCTCGACAGTGAGCAGGACGTCGCTGGCCTTGCCGTAGGCGATGCCGTCAAACATCTGTTCGATTTCTTCAGGTGTGTCGGCGCGGGCCCGGATGGCGCGGGTGGTGGGCAGCGCATCGAGATTGAGTGTCTCTTCCTTGTCGGCGGAGACGCCTGAATTCATGTTCCACTCGGGGTGCATGGCCGCTACCGCCTTGTTCTCCATCCAGGTGGCAAAGCCCTCATTGAGCCAGATGTTGTCCCACCACTGCATGGTCACCAGGTCTCCAAACCATTGGTGCGCCATCTCATGAGCAATGACAACTGCGACCCGCCTTTTCGCATCGATGGACGCCGTTTTGGGGTCGAGGAGCAGGTCAGTCTCGCGATAGGTGATGGCGCCGAAGTTTTCCATGGCGCCGGCCTCGAAGTCAGGCAGGGCGATGAGGTCGAGCTTCTTGAGCGGATACGGAATGCCGAAATAATCGTTGTAATAATGGAGCACGTAACTGGCGATATCGACGCCATAGGGAGTGAGCGAAACCTTGTCAGGCGTAGCACAGACACGGATGGCTACACTGTCCTGTGCGCCTGAGGAACATTCGAAGTCGCCGACGAGGAAGGCGACAAGGTAAGTGGACATCTTCGGGGTGGTGAAGAACTTGAGGGTGTGCTTGTTGGCGGGGCCTGGTGTATCAGACTCGACAGGGGTGTTGGAGATTGCAGTGTCGGCGGCGTCGATGACCAGAGAGACATCGAAGGTTGCCTTTAGGGCGGGCTCATCGAATGACGGGAAAGCGCGCCTTGCATCCGTTGACTCAAACTGGGTGACGGCGTAGTTGCGCCGGTCGGTTTTGGAAAGATAGAAGCCTCGCAGGTCGTTGTTGAGGATGCCTGTGTACGTAATGGCGAGGGTGACCTTGCCGGCAGACAGCATTTCAGGGAAGGTGAAGGTGGCCTGCTCCTTGTCTTTGTCGAGCGAGACAGTGGCCTGGAACTGCTTGCCGTCGACAGTGGCAGAAACACTTCGGAACTCGATTTCAGCCGAGTTGAGGGTGACGGTGTATGTGGGGTCGGCGAGGGCGACGTCAATGGTTTCAACGCCGGAAAACGTCGCAGCTTTGAGATCGGGCGTAAGGGTGAGCGAATAGTGCAGGGGGCGGACCGTATCTGGCAGGCGCTGGGCGGTGGCCGGGCCGGGGGTGGCCAGGAAGATGCATATTACGGTGGCTGCGAACAACGCAAAAAGACTGTTGGGTAAAAAGAAATCACGGCGAAAAATCATTTATTCCTCATGAGTCAGCGGAATGATCGAACAAAGGACTTGTGGGGCGCAATCTAACTCTTGTGTAACGTTGTCGTTCGCGCTCATTGGCTCAGGAGGCGCACCGTGCTGACTTAGATATTGTAAGACAGTCGATGACCGGCCTGGGGGTTAGGCGCGGTCACTGGATGCCGACCTCTGCTGATAAGTTGGAAGAGGCAAGGCATCGTTCAGGCGATGTTCCTCATTCCTCAGGTTCTCTTCTCTTGACGACTTCTCATAAATCGGATGGGCTGGCTGAGTTGTTGCGGTCAGTATTTGGCTTTGCGCGGTTCAGGGCAAATCAAGAGGCGGTTTGCCGTGCGGCGATCGGGGGGCGCGACCTGCTTTTGGTGATGCCTACAGGGGCGGGTAAGAGTTTGTGTTACCAGTTGCCGGCGATCGCGCGAGGCGGGACAGCTCTGGTGATCAGTCCACTGATCGCGCTGATGGAAGATCAGGCGGCCAAGCTGGACGCATTGGGGCGGCGGGTGGCGCGGATTCATTCAGGACTGGATCGAAGCGTGGCGCGGCAAGCCTGTGTGGATTATTTGGCGGGGAATCTTCAGTTTCTATTCATTGCGCCGGAGCGGTTACGCGTGCCGGGTTTTGCCGAGATGCTGGCCAAACGCAAGCTGGCGCTGATTGCGATCGATGAGGCGCATTGCATTTCACAATGGGGACACGACTTCAGGCCAGATTACCGGATGCTGGGCCAATATCTGCCGGGGTTGAGGGCTGGGGACAATGCAGCGCCCGTGTTGGCGTTGACAGCAACGGCGACGCCGACAGTGCAGGCAGACATTGTGGCGCAACTGGGGATGGTGGAGCCGATCAAATTCATTCATGGATTCAGGCGCGACAACCTGGCGATCGAGGTGGTCGAGCTTCCGGTCCCAGCACGGCCAGGGGCGATTGCAAAT
>OBLT010000484.1_pt1 | contig 25884 bp, 16 predicted proteins | sample 1518721 | NCBI WGS metagenome assembly OBLT01 (sample SAMEA3539307, study PRJEB22396) | soil metagenome | biome: tundra; feature: field; material: soil | place: USA | collected 2010-05 | depth 0.15 m | reverse complement strand
CAACTTGGCTGGTTAGGCGTCGTCCATGTTCCTACGTTTCGCAAATGGCTCGACAAGGCCTTTCGCCCGTTGCCCAACGTGCCGGTGGAGGTGGCAGGGTCAGAGGTGCAGGCAGAACCTCGTGCGCCTGGTGTCGTGTCAGATCCAGTGGTGGCCACTGCTACGCCGCCTCCACCTACACATCCTGCCATCGCCGCAGCGGCAGAGCAGGAAAAATCGGTCCGGTCTGATGCTGGACACCAGCCTCCGTCCAGCGCAGGCGGATCAACGTCGGCGGCCTCATCTCTGCTGCCGGAGACCCCAACTCCGCCTCGCGTAATCCAGACTCCCGCCAGGCCTCCAGAACCTCCGAGGCCCGAGGATACAACTCAGAAACCTGCGCCAGCTAAGTCCGTCATCACGATCCGGCCAATTGAGACAGCGCAAGAGTCCACACCTGCTCCTGAAGTGTCGCAGGATGCTCCGGTCACAGCTAGTGCCTCGAAGAAAGTCCCCCCGGCCAGCCGTGCACAGGATGCTAAGAAGTTGACGCCCGGCCGGAGTCGAGCAAGCGAGAAGGAACAAAAGGACAAGCAGAAGAAATCAGCCACGGATGATAGCGATGAGGGTGGCGCGAGCCCGTTCGGGGTGACGCCAAAGAGCGAAGAATCAGAAGATCCTTTCTCCCCGTAGGTTCTGGGTTCGAGTCGATTTGTCTGCTTGCGTAGCAGGTGAGTGGGTTTCTCGGTTTTCCAACTGAATCGCAAGGCAGTTGTCGGTGCGGATAGCGATTACATCGGGGCTGGCCTTGAACTGCCGTACACGCACCGGTCGGAATGTGTACACTAGCAGGAACTAGAGATTGACTACACATACCAGTGGTATACAGTAAGACCTTGGCAAGGCGAGCAAAGGCAGGCGATCCAAAGGTGGCAGTCGGCTACGTTCGCGTGAGCACGGACGAGCAGTCTCTCGGCCCAGAGGCCCAGCGAATGGCCATAGAGAAATGGGCGGGAGCACGAGGCGTGCGTGTGGCAGTCGTTTTCGAGGACCACGGAATCAGCGGTGGCGCGCCAGCTGAGAAGCGCCCTGGCTTGCTGGCCGCCTTGGCCGCCCTTCGAGAGAACAACGCGGGGTTACTGGTAGCGGCCAAGCGAGACCGGATCGCGCGCGACACCGTCATCGTGGCCATGGTCGAACAGGCCGCCGGTCGTGCTGGCGCCGCGGTGACCACGGCCGATGGCGCAAGCGATGGTGCGGGCCCGGAAGGACAGTTGATGCGGGGAATCGTCGATGTGTTCGCTGCCTATGAACGGGGCGTTATCAAATCCCGAACTAGGGCCGCCCTTGCCGTGAAGCGCAGCCGTGGTGAGCGAACTGGGAACATCCCCTACGGCTACGAGCTGACTGCCGATGGTGTCCACCTTGCTGAGAACGCGTCCGAACAAGCCGTCATCCGGCAGATTCGGGCACTTAGAACCGCTGGCCTTTCATTTCGGAAGGTGACGGCGGAATGCGCACGCCGGGGAATTGTATCCAGGGTTGGGCGACCGTTGGCACTCACCCAAATCGCGCGGCTAGCCGCATGATCCTCTAATTGTACGGACGAAAGGAACCTAGAGATGGGCCGAACGAAGACCGAGAAACCAAAGGGACCTAGTGTGCAAACCGCCGTGCGCCTGGATGCCGATGTCATTGACCACTTGGACACCATCGCTAAGAAGCTGTCTCGGCCTGGCCTTGAAGTTACCCGCACCGACGCCCTTCGAATCGCCTTGATGACCGGCATAGAGGTCATCGAAAAGGAAAAGTAGAGGCGCTCTCGCCAACCACATGCCACAGAGGACCGGAGGAGGAACTGCCATGCGAATCGAGGTCTATAGCGTCTATGGCGGAACCACCGAAGTCTTCGAGGGCAATGATGAAGACGTGCGAAAGCAGATAAATGCTAGATTCAGCTACCTAGCCAGATACAGGCACACTTCCCTGGAGGAAGACATCCAGAAGCTCGGGAATACCCAGGCCTTCTTTGTGAAGATTGAAAGGTAGTAGGGGGAGCCGGCGGGTGACTGAGTGAGGAGGTCAGTCCCGATCAAGGGGATGACACAGAATCAAAGCCCACCTCGTTCGGCGCATCGGTCGGCAAATACGAGCAACCTTTCCAGGTCGGTGGGATGTTGTGTTCCCTTGTTGGCATGGGCACGAATCATCGGACCAAACCAGCGGTTAGGAATGGCGCTCTCTCCAAGGAATGCACCAAGTAGGGCGCCCGTAATGGCTGCATTGGTGTCGGTATCGCCGCCCCGGTTGACCACATCGATCAAAGCTGCCTCGAAGGTGGGGGCATGGAACAATTCCCAGAACGCCAGCCGCAAGGCGACGCGCACGAAGCCCATGTGGCCGTGAATGTGAAGGTCGAGCGAGTAGAGGCATGGGTCATTGGCGGTCGCAGCACGTAGATCGCTATCAATGTCACCACCGGCAGAGACAACAGCAGAGGATTCGCCATTTCGCTCCAGAATACGGAGCATGGCGTAGGGCTTGATGTCGAGGGCCGCCTGGCGTACGTCGTGTGGGTCAGGGGACTTGCCACTTGTCAACGCGGCTGCAATGGCAGCGTTAAGGGCCGCCGAAGCAAGTTGGCACCGCGGATCCCAATGGGTAATGGCAGCTTCGTCCGTAGCAGCCACCGCAAGTTCCTCCAAGGGACGCAAGGCAAACGCCACACCGATGGGTGCAGTGCGCATGAGGGCTCCGTTACCAGCAGGCTGTGGGTCTCTCTCATTCCAGACGTTAGCTGCGGCATCGGCCACCGGAACCCCTGCACGCACGCGGTCAAGTACATCCATGGTCTGGGTGCCCACGTCGGGCGCATCCGTGGCCCAGCGGGCATACCGGGCGGCAACATCCTCGCTATCGAGGCGAGACCGTTCGGCCAGAGAGGATGCCAGACAGGCAGCCATGGCTGTATCGTCTGTCGTGCCATAGGGCGGAATTCCAAACGGGCCGCCTCCAATGATGTCCAGGTGCGGCCCACGAACTAGGTCGGTGAAGCCACGCTTAGGTGGCTTCGTGAATTCGAGCGTGGCACCTAGCGCGTCGCCGATGGCTAATCCCAGAAGGCAACCACGTGCTCGGTCACGGTCGATGTTACGGGGCTCCCTCACTTGGTCCCCTTGAGAAGAATGATAAGCGTAGGGTCGACTTCAGGCAGGATGGTTCTAAGAATTGTGAAGGTGAGGGGCTGCCTACGCCACAGCCCGCGCTCGACCATTCTCGCCGTCGGTAGCGGCAGCAGCAAGCCGATCCTCGACAAGGCGAAGCCCAGGATGATTTGCAGGAAAGTTGCGCCGAAGCGCATCGAGCAGCGAGAGGACTTCAGGGTCGTACGGGCCGGCGGCGTTGAGCAGGGTGAGCACGTGTCCAACGATGATCTGTTCCGATGCAACTATTCGGGTGAACGCGAGATCGAGGGCACGCGCCTGGGCGATGTACTGAATCGCTTCCTCCAGCATTCCAATGGAGTCGCAGGCTACTGCGAGCAACCAGACTACGAAGGCAGACTCGACGCCCAATGCGGTCAGTTCCTCGTGTACCCCAAGTAACAGAAGGCGGGCGCGTGCGAATAGGTGTTCGTCACAAAGATTTTCCGCCTGCTTGATGGCGTTGCGGGCGTGGGCAGGGACCGGATCTGATTCAAACTTGGATCGTTTTTGCTCCATACGTACCTCCTCGGATTGGTCGCTATAGCCGATGGCAAATGCCTGCTCGGGCTCGTGCTGTCCATAATTGGAACAACAGAAAAGCGACCGTGTGGTGAGAGGCACGATACGCCTAAGATGAGGTTTCTGTCAATTCAATTCTGGACGTGACTATCCCATTGAAGGCAATTGAAAACAATCCCAGCGAGTAAGTGGGGGCCATTAGGAGTGGAGCTAGTGGCTATATGCAGAATCAGGTCAGTCCATTGTCTTCCCCTCTCTTCCCGAACCGGTGGTGTTGGCCGTTAGCAGGTAGTTGAGGCATGGCGAGAGCGAGCATTAGTCGAAGTCCAACAGGCCTTTGCCTCTTCGCCTGGGAACATCCTCGGTATCATCTGTCTCAAAATCGCAGACAGGCGGCTGTGTTAGGGCAATGCCGGTGGCTGTGGCCAGAGGCCGCTCCTCCTCCGAAGTAGCTATATCCTCAGGCTCAGGAGCTATAGCCGGTGGGGTAGCTTCATCCGGGGTACTGCCTTCATCCGGAGTTCTGCCTTCCTCCTGTGCAACGAGAATCTCGGTGGAGGAGGCAAGCATCTCCGCGGCCTCAAGAAGGTGCCTAGCCATCCGCCGGAGGATCATCTCCCCTTGCGCCACAGAGGCCTTGGGTATCGCTTCAGCAGCCATCCAGGTTCGCAGGGTACGGCTGGAGAGGCCTTGGGTTTTGCAGAAGTCTTGTTGCGATGTTCCTGTGGCTCGGGCAGCTTTCCATGTGTGGAGGAGTGTCTTTCGTTGTTCTTCGGTGAATATTCTCATGCATCTAAGATTGTTGTTGATGGTTGCCGACCATGAGCATCGTTCTCTTGGGTTGAGTGCAAATTCGGAATGGGACCATGTCGTCGGCTCAGCGCGGTATATGGGCGTTGATGACCGCCTTCCTTGAAAACCCCTTTCGAAAGGAGAGCGAACCAGCTATCAATACTGCATCTCTGGCTCAACGCACAGGGACTTCGAAGCCGTGGTAACTACACCACATCGACCGCTTCTTATCAAAACCTAGACCGGCCAGACGGGCTCGATGAGTCTACCCGCCAGATGCAGTGGATTGGCATTACCAATAACGCTCTATTGGTAATAATTCGTTATCAAAATACGATCGCCCGCTACCATTCGCAGCGCCTGACTGTGACGACGACCCCACAAGGGAGATGGCTGGTTTGGTACAATGCAATCAATATGGTCAGGCCGAATCCCCTGTAGCGCTATCGTTCTTGGTCGTAATTGTAAAAACAGTCCACTATTACTATTGAATCCGCAATCCCAAACGAATTGGTCTTCCAATTTTAGCCAAATACTGTATACTATATGCACTTCCATTTTGAAGAGTCGTGGTCAGCAACGGCCGCATCATTTTCGGCACCTCGAATTCTTACGAACAGAGGTTTGCTCGAACAGACCACCACGGCTATTCATAAGGGAAGACGTAACGCGAAGCGCATCGCAACATCTATCGCTGCGATGTGCTGAGAGGTGGTGGAATAATAGAAATGCCAAGTGCGCACGGCGCCAAGAAAGAGATTAAAATTAATATGGAAACAGATCCCGATTGTAATCCTCCTGACCAAACGAAGCAGCAGGACACCTTGTCACAAAGCATAGCTGAGCTGCAAAGCCCTAACCAAGTGAAACGCCTCTTGGCCCAGCTCTACGACGAAGGCGACTACTTCCATTATTTGCGTTATCAGGAAAAGGGCACACTTTACGCAAAGAAGGAGCGGCCTAGGCAGGAAGGGTTATCGTTCCACAGTAGTCATCTAGAGAGCATCGCATGTCAAATACTTGGCTATAATGCTCTTGGATTGGGCGTGGCAACTTCCGTTGGCAGCTTCGAAACAATGAAGACAAGGACCGAGGAATGCTGCACAAAGCTGAAGGCCCTGGCGATAGATATTGATGGTAAGAACATCAAAGCTCTGGATCTGGTTGGGCGGCCGCTAGAAGAGGTTGCCGAAGTTCTCGTGACGAAGCTCAACGCACAGGGCTTGACTCCTCACATGGTTGTAAATAGTGGTCACGGCCTTCACGTATACCTGCTCCTCGAATCTATGCTCATGACAACTGAAACTCAACGTCTGCATGCAAAGGGGGTCTGGTACTCATTGTGCAAGGTCATTGGTGGGGCGACAGACCGATTTGATCTTGCATCGATAATGAGGGTACCTGGTACCGTCAATTGCAAGTACAACGGGTTGATCCCGGTGCGATTCTTCGAGAGCTTCACAGACGAAAAACTCCCCCGTTACAAACTAGAAGATATTGAAGCTGCAGTGGGGTGCGAGAAAGTCGTCATAGGCAAGACCAAGAAGCATAGAAAGGACAGCAGCGGTACTGTTCCAATGTCTTCCAGCAGTGATGGTATCCAACCAATCTCAAGACCCCTTAGCCAGGAGCACCAGCAGCTTTTGGATGCGGCGCTCAAACTAGACGAGGTTCAGAAGGCAAACACTCCAAATCTGAAAGGCAGCAAAGACCTGAACCAACTGCGAGCACAGACCCTCGATCCCAGTCCCAAGATAGACCACAGCAAGGCGGACTTTGCCTATGGCTCTCGCCTGCTCCAGTGCGGCATGCCAGATGAGGTAGTGTTGGGGGAGCTTCAAAACGGGGTCAAGGCACACACTGTTGCAGACGCCGACTACTACTGCCAACACACGCTAGGGAAGTTAGAGACGGCAGTTGAAATTGCAGAAACTGCAATAGATACGCGGGCTTGGCGGGTCGCCTCTGTTGCGGAAGCCACCACCCATAAATACTATATTGAGTTCTCAGATGGGATGCCAGTTGATAGTCCTTGTGAGGAGCCTGAGTCGCCCACTGGACAGGTTTCTGTAGTGTGTGAGCGCCCTGGCATGGGGAAGACACATCAATTGGTGGAATGGCTTACACGGCAGGGTGGAACGTATCACGATGGAATTCGGCGCCTGGTTCTAGGTGAATTCAAACGGGAGTTGCTACCGTACGAAGCTCGCATCAACTGCCTATATCCATTTGGTCGGCTTGATCCCTACGGAGATAGCTTCAGAGAACGGGACATCCTCTTACCGAACGACAACCAAGATCTCGTCAAACGTCTTGGTTTGAAGGTGGGCTCTGCAGAATACAAGGCTGCATTGGCAACGCCTGATCCTGGAGGCTTCTATCTAAATACGCGCCACCCTCTGGTCGCAGACGAGAGACGGTTCCAGGACGATGAAGAAGACCTAGAGAATGCATATAGAGACTCTGTGGGTGAAACACCGCAGCCTCGAATGACTGAGAAGGTGATCTTGCCCCCATTCGCTGTTGTAAAATTCCGAGGAACGACTGAGTACTGTCTGGCTGGGCATTCCAAAGGGGTATTAGATAGCAGAAAGCCACCATGCGGAACCACATGCTCGTATGGCAGTTGCCGAGCGAATTCTACTACGATTGAAGACTCGGTTCCCGGAAGCAAGACGTATTGGAAAGGAGCACAGGTCGCCCTTCTAACCCACCAGGGATACGCCGTGCAGCAAATGCTAGTTTCAGAGCGCAACGACTTTGATGAAATTTGGTGTGACGAATTGCCTCCTCTTGTCTTCAGGCGTCCCACCTTCACGATCATGCGCGTAAGGGATGATCGAGGCATTCACTGGTCGGTATACCCTCTCGATGGTTTGATTAGGTTTGCTGAGAAGGTTAATCAATATGCTGGGATGCGGCAGCGGGACCGCCTGACCTCCATTGTAGATAAATTGGAGGACCGACGCGAGAAGTGGATAAAGCAGGCCCAGAACCGCGAACGATTAGCCAATGTGCTCCAGAAGAAGAGTGAGCCCGCATATGACTTGGCTCGGACGGACCGCATTGAACCGTTGTTGTCATTGGAGGATTTCACATTTCTACTGGGCCAAAGCCAGAGGGTGGCACATCTGGAGAATGTGCCTGAGGATCTGTTTGACGTGGAGAATACCCCAGACGAAGACCGGGAGTCTCCCCATGCCTCAACAAAAGCACTGTGTATGCTCAAGGACTTCTGCGACGGCAGCAATGGAAACCTGAATGTCTTTCTCTGGTTTGGTAAGTCCAAGGAAGAACCCGTGTTGAAGATCACTCGACCTGTCAACGGTTGGAAAGAGCTACTCGGTCCATCGAATCCAAAGGTTACCATTCTCGACGCTACGGCTGGCATCGATCCTAGGTATCTTACTGCCGGACAGTTTGCTAAGGAATCGTATCCAAAGGCTGAATTCCCGAATACGAAGGTGGTCCTGATGCCTCCTCGGTCCAAAACTGGGGTCCGTAAACTGGGTGTGGATGATTTGGTAACCGAGATCAAGGAGCAGGTTGCAGCATATCTTGATTGCCAGGACAGCCTTTTAGTTCTCACGAATTTGGAGAATGAAGAGAAACTCGTAGGCAGGATAGATGTGCCTGGATATCTGCAATTGAAGGAAGTAAGAGTGGCGCATTTTGGAAATCTGCGTGGACGGAATGATTTTGGTAAGTTTTCGGCTGTCTATTTTACCAATCTATATAGATACGAACCTGACTACTATTCGTGCCTTGGATTGCTTGCCGACGGCTTTGACTTGGGGCGGGCTGGAAAGAATGTCGGGAAAACTGTAAAGGAAAGTGGCATTTCCTCGGATTGGATTCCGCGAAACTCTTGGAAACGTTGGGACAGCATTGAAGCTAGAGCCATTGTGAGTGATATCTACCAGGATGCGCTGAGGATTCGCATTCGTACTGACCCTAATGCTCCCGCACTCATCTTCTTGCCGACTTACGATAGCGCTGTTGTGACGCGTTTGATGAGGTTGATGCCAGGCGCAGGATTCCAGGTTGCTAATGGTCCAGTGCTTAGGCCGTGTCTAGGGGGCGATTGGGAGCCTGCTTTTCGGCAAGACGAACGGTCGTGCGTGAAGATTGTGCCAGGCAGTCCGGGATGTTTCTATCCGGTTGATGCGCAGGGGCCAGAATCTGTCATGGCAGCACAGACGCCACCCAGCAATGATAATGCGACTGAGGCAATCGGTTCAGTTGGCTGTTGCGATGATGGCGAAATTGAACCGTTGCCCGCAGGGTTCAGCGTCCCAAGTGGGGACAAATGGCAGAGGCGATCAAATGTGCAAACGCCGGAACATGATTCTGTGGAAACACGGCCTAGAGAGGGCATGACCGCGTAGTTGAGTAACAATCTTATACACTGGGGAGAACTAGAATAATGGAAAACGGGCGCAATATGACCACGACTACGCTATCAATAGAAGTAACTACCAATAGCCTGCTTGAGGAGATTCAGCACCACCTTCGCAGGACCGGTAGCAGGCACTACAAAGCCAGGATCATGCGCGAGGCGTTGGAATACTTTGCCAAAGGGTTGGGGCTGGAGGTGAAAAGGGCCGCTTGGTGCTGTGATGGGGATCAGCCGGTAGAAGAACGGGAGGGGCAGCTCTTGAGTAGCCTTTGTCCGCAGGGTGGTAGGTACGAAAGACGCGAGCCAGGGGGCGAGGTGGCTGCCCATTGAGCAGTAGTATCCACGATATAGCTGCGTTTCTCGCCAGCGACCCTGTAGCCCTTGCGGAGACGATGAGGCTCGTCGTCGGGAAGATGCAGAATTGTGGTACGGTTGGGATCTCGCCAGGCGTAAGCAAGGCGGGAGCGCTCTGTGACATCGGAATAGCTGCCGGGAAGGACTCCTCCACACCAAAGGAGGATCCAATGTATAAATGGGTTTCAAAACAACCGTATCGACACCACAAGAAGTGGCGGGTTTGGTACCGAGGAATTGACGGGCAGAAATGCCATGAAACATTCGGGACCGAGGCCGAGGCTAGGGTCTTCGTAGAGAAGGCGAATACGAGGCTGCTCGTCGGTAGAGGTCATTCTATCGGGGATCTGGTCACGACGTACCTGGAGAGCCGCAGGCAGATGCTACGACCTTCTAGTCAAAAGACCCTCGGGTTCAGGCTGCAGGCCATCTCCAAAGGGCGAGACGCCGTTCCGGTTGAGGCCTTTCCGTGGGTCAGAGCCTGGTCAGAGAACGTGGGGAAGCAGTCGACTGATAGTCAGGTTGGGATTCTAGCCGCGATCAAGGGGTTCGTGGCGTGGTGCAGGGTGGGAGGTCTGCTGAAGCGAGACCCTCTAGCAGAGGTCGAGGCGAAGGGACGAAAGAAACGAGGAAAGAAGCAACTCCATATCGATGAGGCGAGACGGTTCATCGATATGGCGCTGAAGCTACCGGATGACCCCATCGCTCTTGCCTGTGCCGCCATGGTCTACACGGGGCTTCGCCCTGGGGAGATCATGGGCCTTCAGGTAAGGGATCTGGATGCGGATGGAACGGTCCTCTGGGTGGAGAGATCGAAGACCGATGCAGGTAAGCGTACGGTCGAGGTCGCAGAGGTGTTCCAGCCGTTCCTTCAGAGCCTGGCCAAAGGCCGCCAGTCAGGGCAGTACCTCTTTGACTTCAAGCCTGAACGTTCCAGGGCCTGCCAGGACGAACGGAAACAACGCGTTGACGCCTTGCTTCGAAAGACCCGATCACTTTGCAAGGAAGCCGGTTTGCCAGTCGTGTGCTCTCACTCGATGAGAGGACTGCACAGCACTCTGGCCGCCGGATTCGGGGCCACAGGGCATGACGTAGCGAAGGCATTGGGCCACACATCGTTCAATGTCACGAAACGCCACTACGTCAACGGAGAGGTTCTGGCGAATGCGAATCTACGAGGCAACCTCCAGATTCTTCAAGGAGGCCAGAAAGCGGTAACCAGCCTCCAGAAACCAGTTACCGCTCAGGAAAAGGCCGCATAGGCCAGATGGTCGAGACAAAGGAAAAACCCCTTGTTTCCAAGGGGTCTTTCAGTGCGAGGAAGGGGACTCGAACCCCTATGGCTCTTAACCGCTAGCACCTCAAGCTAGTGCGTCTACCAGTTCCGCCACCCTCGCAGGTGTTGGGGGCTTATAGTCGTCCCTGAGCAGCAAGTCAACGCCACGTCGCGTTCCCATGTCCTGGGGATCCTCGCCGGTGATGGGTATCTAGAATTTCGCCGCCGTGCCCAGAATTTCGCGCAAGCCAAAGTGCTCCTGGCTGACGAAGAAGCGCAGCAGCTCTTTCAGCGGCCCTGGCTTCTGGGCTTGCTCGCGCAGATACTCCTGGCTGATGATCTCGGGCACGTCCACCGTGCTCTCGCGCAGCACCACCTGGACAGCCGCACGCAGCTCGCCGCACAGGAGCAACCCGGCCCGGTTGCCGGTTTCGAGCACCGCCGCACGCCACTGCGAGCAGCTGAGCTCGGCGTCGGCGTGCTCCTGGAAGATCTCGGCGATGCGCTTGGCCAGCTTGTAAGGCAGTGCCTTCTTGAGCCTGGCCGCTTCCTCGGCGGCGCTGTCCTCGGAACCTGCGCGCCAACGGTTGTGCTTGGGGTGGAATGCCTTGAGCGCCGCCGTGAACGTGTCGTCGAGTGTGACCGGATCCATGGTTGCGGCCAGGACATACTCGGGTCGCAACAATTCGAGGGCGTGACCGATGCGGAAACGCAGCTCTTGCACCGAGGCTTGCTCGGCGTAGCGCTTGCCGATGACGATTGCCGTCGGGGCGACCGAAACCAACCGGATGCCATCGAAGTCAGCGTCGGGTTTGACGTAAAGGCCCGCGCGCTGGTTGGACAGGGCCTTGCCAGCCTGGCTGAAGATCTTGGCCACGTCCAAATCCGAGATGGCCGACACTTTGTCTTTCGCGGTGACGCCCAAGCTGTCGAGTGTGACCTGGCTGAGCGCGGATACGCCCTCCCACAGGGCCGCGAACACGTCGGCCACCACGGCGGTTTGGGGATGAATGAGTTGGGCGTGGCGCTCGCTTTCGCCGATGCTTCCCGCGTAAGGCTCGTCGGTGGGGCGCACGGGCAGGGCGTGGGCCTCCAGAACCGCGCAATCTTCCGGGCTGGCCAGACCCAGCAGGTCGAGCAGCTCAAGGCAGCAGCGGGCTCGGTCGCTGCGGCCGTTTGCCAGGTAGTCGGCGGCCAAGGCGTGTAGGGATGCTTCGCAGGTTGGATCGAGATGGACGAGCGAGCGGTGGTTCTCCAGCGCCAGGGCCGCGTGGTCGGGGTGCTGCGCGTACAGCTTGGCCAATTGCAAGCGCGCCGACAGGCGTTCGGTGTCGAGGAGCACGGCTTGCTCCAGGGCGGCGATGCCGGCCCCGAGATCGCGATCCGCCACGGCGTTCCCCATCTCCTCCCACAGCGCGGCCCGGCTGCGCTCGGCCGTCGGATCCGAGGTCGCGGGCAGGCCGGGCAGCAATCGCCCGAGAGTGGCCGCGACGCTTCCAGCTCGGCCCGCATGCTCGTAGGCCGCGCACAGGTCGTGCAGCGCCGCCTCATCCGTCGGGTTGTCCTCCAGGACCTTCTCCAGCATGTCGGCGGCGTCCGAGAAGTCGCCCATCTCCACCTGCAACTTCGCCACTTCGCGACGCCGTCCAGCCCGCTCGCCAGCGTCTTCGACTGCGTTGGCAATCCGCTGGGCCGTGACGATGGCTTCGCTCACGGCACCGTCACCGCGCTGCAGATCGAGCAACTTCTCAAGCAGCGGGATGTGGGATGCCTCGACCTTCTCGACCATCGCGGATGCGTCGAGATAGGCGGCGCGGGCCGCGTCCTTGTTGCCAAGCGACAGCTGCAGATCGCCGATCTGCTCGAAGATCTGCACTTGTTCGCTTCGATCGGCCGACGACTCGGCCACCCGGCGCAAGGACTTGGCTGCCTCCAGCTTGTCCCCGCGTTCGATAGCCAGATCCGCGAGCGCGCGCAAGGTCTGCGGATGGCTAGGCGAAAAGCGCAGGGCAGCCTCGTGCAGGGCCGCCGCGCGCTCGGGCCGGCGCAACTTCAGCTCAGCCTGCGCGGCGTGGGTCAGGGCCTGGGCGACATCCTCGGGATACTGCGTAGCCATCTCGTGCTCGGCGATGGACTCGAAGTGCATGGTGGTTTCGCGCCAGCGCCGCGCCTGGAAACGGTTCTCACCAAGCGCGATGCGAAGCATGAGCTGTCCGGGCATGGCCCGGTCGGCCTCGAGGAGCTGGCGGTAGCCTTCCTCCAGGCGGCCGAGTTTCTCGTAGACCTCGCCCAAGCGGTGGTACAGCCGCGCGGTTTGCTCGGGCTGCCCGCGCAGGCGGCGCAAGGCCTCGTTCAAGCGGCGTTCGGCCTTGCTCCACTGCTGCTCGCGATAGTAGATGTCCGCCATGGTGATGACGGCGGGCAAGTGGCCGGGATCGAGCTCGAGCGCCTCGTCCAGTCGCGCCTCGGCCTCGTTGATGAGCTCGGGGTTCTCGAACAGAACCCGCGCCAAATGGGTCAGCACCGCGGCTTTGGCCGTGGGGGAATTGCACACCGCCAGCTGGCGTTCGTAGAGCTCCCTGGCCTCGTCCGCGCGGCCTTCCGCGGCTTCGAGAGACGCCAGAGCGCCGAGCGAGTCGGCATCCGACGGGTGTTCTTTGACGGCCCGTTCGAAACAGATCCGCGCCTGAAGGCTATCGGACAGTTGGTCGCGAAACACAGCCGCGGCTTCCAACAAGACCGCGGTCTGATTGGGTTGACCTTGCATGGCGTCCGCTTGCCGAAGCAGGGCGGCCGCGTAGGACTTGAAGTCGTTGCGCTTGAGGTGGAAACGCGCCAGCGCCGACAAGGCGGTGCTTGAGGTGGGGGCGATGACGAGAGCGGACTCGATGGCGTCGAGGGCGCCTTCGACGTCGTCCAGGTCATCGGCCTTGAGCTGCGCCTTTTCGAGGTAGAGGGCCGCGATGAGCTCGGGGTTTTCATCGCTCGTTCGCAGGGCTACGATGCGCTGCTCGAGGATGCGCATGGCTTCGTGGGATAGCCCCGCGCTGCGCAGGTTGCGCAAGAGGGCTGCTGCCGTATCCGGGTCAGAGAGGGCGTCGGGGCCAAGTCCGCGCAGGCACGCGGCCGCGGCATCGGGATTTCCGAGCTTCTCCTCCAGCACGCGCGCGCGTCGCCAAATGAGGTCGGTGCGTTCGGCCGCTTCGGCGACGCGGATGCGGCGTTCGAGCACGTCGGCGAGGGCTTCGAAGTGGCCGGCCGCGGTGTGCAGACGATCCAGCGAGGCCAGGGCGGCGGCGTCGCTCGGCGACCCGGCCAAGATGGCCTCGAGAACCTCGATGGCCTTCGCTGGCAGGGCCAGCTCGCGCTCGTAGATTTCGGCCAGGTGACCACGCGCCTCGCGCGCGCCTTCGCCATCTCCGGCCAGCTCCAACTCGCGTTGCAGGGCCGCCGCCGCCTTTTGCGCCAAACCAACCTTGCCCAAAAGGCGCGCCAGCGCCGCGTAGCCCGCACGCGCCTCGGCGACGAATTCAGCCGTGCGTTCCGAGCCGCCTTCGCCGAGCTTTTCTTCTTCGATGCTGGCGACGTATTTCTCCAGCGTGTCGACGGCTTCGTAGGGACGTTCCAGGCGATTCTCATAGAGCCCGGCCAGTTCGAAGGCCTTGCGCCGCATCTCCGGGCCTTCCAGTCGGCCATCGTTGACAAGCGTGCAGCGTTCGAGCACGGTCGCCAGCTCCGACCAGCGCTCGGTGCTGCGGTAGATGTTTTCCAAGCGATCCAGCGCTTCCGGATTGCTCGGGTCAAGCACGAGCACGGCGCGATAACGTTCTTCGGCGAGGTCGCCCTGCCCCAGCTCCTCGCGGATGTGGGCCACCCGCAAGTTGAAGCGGACTATGTCGGCCCGCGAACCGCGCTCGACCGCGCGCAGATACGTGGCGCACACGGTGTCCCAGCGATCTTCGTTCTTGGCCAGTCGCTCCATCTCGGCGCAGACGGCCTCGTCGCTGGTGTCGAGCACGAAGCCGCGATCCAGGGCTTCGAGCGCGCGATCCACGTCGTGCGCACCCCGCATCCAGATGTCGGCGACTTTCACCAGGTAACGGTGACGGGTGACCAGGTCGGCGCTGAGCAGCTCGTAGGCCTGCACCCATTCGTGCCACGGGCTTTCGAACTTGGTGGCGAGCATTGGCACCATCGGGTGGGCAAGCGATGGGGGCATAGGCGTTTCATCGAGAATATCGACGTCGAGGATATCGATCTCGCCGGTGATCTGCTCGGGCTCCAGTTCGCGCGTGGGCTCGGCGCCATCTTTGAAATCGGCTTCTCTTGTCGCCGCGGTGGCCAGTACCGGCACCGGCTTGGGCGTAAGCTCGCGCACGGGCTCCGTGACGTAGCGGCCGATCTTCTCGGCCAAGCGCCACAGGCAGTCGGTGATGGCTTGTTCCTCGGGCGCCAGGCGAAAGGCGCCCAAGTAGGCGCGGAAGGCGCGCACGTCGTCTTTGATCTTGGTTTCGACCAGCGCGGCCGCCCGCTGGGAAATCCAGACCTTCTCTTCTATATCCTCGGCTCGGACGAAGAGCTGGCCCTCCACGTTCAGGGCGTCTTCCCAACGCTCCGTGATCTCGGCCAGGCGCAGGATCTCCTGGTGCGAGGTCTCGCTTTCGGGGTCGAGCACGAAGGCGCGCAGGTGTTCGTCGAACGCGCCCGAAGGATCCTTCATGTCCTCTTCGCGCACCTTGGCCCGCTGGCGCAAGAGCGCGATTCTCTCTTTGGTGTCGGTCCGTCCGCGCGCCACCTGGGCATAGACATCCAGCAGGCCCTGCCAGTCGGCGGTATCGCGGCCCAGTCGTTCGAGCTCGGGCAACAAGGTCGCCGCGTCGGGTTCGTGCGCCAGCGCCTCGCGGAGAACCGTGAAGGCGCGCGCGGGCGCGTGCAAGCGCTCCTCGCACAGGCCTGCCACCTTGCGCGCCACTTCGACTTGATCGCGCGCCTCCGTCGAGCGGGCGCCATCGCCGAGGTACACGCTGATGAGATCCTCCCACAGCGAGTAGGTCTCGGCGGTGTCTTCCAGGCGCCCGAGCGTCGTGTCGTCGGGCTCTTCGTGGTAGGCGCGCCGGTACCATTCGAAAGCCTGGCGCGGTTTCTTGAGCATCTGCTCTGCCGCCGCGGCCATCTCGAATATCAAACGTCGGCGCTCTTGGGGATCCTTGGCCAGGGCCAGAAGCTTCTCGTCGACGGCGATGAGACGCTCGCCGTCCTGGGCTTCGGCGTGGAGCGCGGCCAGGGCGGCCAGCGCATCGGCCTGTTCGGGGTCGATCTCGAGCACGTGCTCGTAGGCGCGCACGGCCTTGGTCGGGTCGGCGAGACGATCGCGGCATAGCGATCCGATCTCAAGGCCGCGGATGACACGCTCCTTGGTTTCCGGGGTCAGCGCCAACTGGCGCTCCGCCACGGCCACGACCCGCGGCCAGTCTTGCATGCCCTCGGCCACGCGGTGCAGGGCCGCATGGGCTTCCAGGTTGCCGGGATCCATTTCGTTGATGATCTGTTCGAGCGCAGATACCGCTGCCGCAGGATCCTTGAGCTCGTCCTCGAACAGGCGGGCGCGTTCGAGCGCCAGGCTCGTGGCCTCGGCTGGGCTGGCGGCGATGCCGATCCGGCGCAGCAGCAGTTCCGCCAGGGTGGCGAAGTCGCCCATGTCCACCGCAATGGCCGACAGCGCTTCCAGCGCCTCTTTGTCCGAAGGCTGCAGCTTGAGCAAGGCTTCCCAGGCGTCTTCCGATCGGCTGGTCTGTTTGAGCTCGCTGCTGGCCAGCCGCGCGAGCCGGCGCAAGGGTTCCACCTGGGCAGCCGGATCGCCCTCCCTGGCCTTGACCTTGAGATCGAGGACGCGCGCCAGATCCTCGTGCTGCCCCAGGTGCTCGTACGCCACCAGCAAGGCGTCGATGGCTTCCACGTCGCCGGGCACGTGCTTGACGACCTTCTCCCAATAGGGGACAGCCTTGGCAAAATCCTTGATGTGATCCTGCAACAGACCGGCGATGCGTTTGATGATATGGAGCTTCTCGTTCGCCGACCCCGCGTAGCGCAGGTGGTACTCGAGCATCTTCACCAGGCGCGGCTCGTCGCCCGACTTTTCCAGGATGGTTTCCAGGCGCAGCAAAGCGTCGTTGTCGCCCGGAAGGAACTTCAGAATTTGGGTCGCGTCCAAGGAGGCCGCCGGGAGATCGGCGAGCTTCTCCATATCGATATCGAGCAGGCGGCGTAGGATGCTGACCTTTTCGGCCTCGGTGGGCGCGCTTTCGAACTGGCCGCGCAGAAGCGGCGCCAACTCGGCCCAGCGCTCGTTCTTCTCGTAGGTCTCGACCACGTTGCGCAAGGCCACGGTTTCGCGCGGATCGATGGCCAAGATCTGCAAATACACCGCGATGGCGTTCTCGATGTTGGCCAGCTTTTCGCTGTGCAGGCGGGCCAATCGATGCAGAACGTCGATCTTCTGCTCCGCATCCTCGGTGCGCTTCGCTTCGTCGACGAACAGGGGAACCATCTGGTCCCACTGCTTGGTCTTCTGCAGGATGCGCTTCTGGGCCTCGCGCGCGCGTTCGTAGCCCGGCGCAAGCTCCCAGATGCGGCGCCAGACGGCGAGGGTGCGGTCCATATCACCAAGCTTGCCTTCGACCAAGACCGCCACTTCTTCAAGGCGTGGCAGCAATTCCTCGACCGGCACGCCCTGTTTGAGATCGTGCTCGGTGGCGAATTCGAGCAGATCCGCCAGCTCGCGGAAAGAGCCGCTGGCGCGGAAGTGCTCGGCGTACGCCTTCAGCGCTGGCGCATCGCTGGGATTGACCTGCAGGATTGCGTGCAAATAGACAGCGGCCTGTTCCCGGTCGCCCAGGCGATCGTGGTACAGCGATGCCAGTTCGCGTAGCAGGGTAAGGCGCGCTTCCGGCTCGCTCGTGCGTTCTAGTTGCTTCTCGCGCAACTCGGCCAGCTTGCCGTAGTCGTGCCTGTTTTCGTACAGCTTGGCCAGGTGTTGCGCCGCCGGCCCGCCCGGCGGTTCCAGAGCCGTAACCTGCTCATAGGTCTGGATGGCTTCCTCGACATCGCCCAGCGACGTCTCGGCCAAATGCGCGCGCTTGGTCAGGATTGCGATCTTTTCCTGGTTGGTTCGCGCCTGGGCCACGCGTTCGCGCAGGAATCGATCCAAATCGGCGAAGCGATTGGATTCGGTCAGCACGCGTTCGAGCAAGGCCAGGGCCTCGGCGTGGAAGGGAACAGCGGTCAGGGCCTTGCGCAGGGACGCTACCGCATTGTCCACATCGCCTGCCTCGTGGCGTCGGCGCGCGATCTGGTTGTACAGGCCCGCCGCGCGATCGGGTCCGTCGGCCCCGTTCCAGTTGGGATTGGCATAGACCGAGGCCAACGCCTCCAGGGCCTTGTCGTCGCGCGGATAAAGCCGGACCACATCGCTCAGCTTTTGCGCTGCTTGCGGCAGATCGCCGATCTTCTCCGCCAACACCCGTCCGAGGCGGAACATGAGTGCGATGCGTCGCTTCGGATCGGCCGTGCCCGCCAACTCGATCTCGTACAGCCGGCAGACCATGGGATAGTCGCCCAGTGCGCTGTGGATTTTGCGCACGGCCTCTACGATCTTGAGTTGTTCCGAGGTGACCTCGGCGCGCAGGCCCGGCGTGGTCAGTGCGTTCTCGATACGCGCAATGTGCTGGCCGTACGCGCGGTCGATTTCGGCGCGCAATTCGTCGATGCGGGCGGTGTCGCGCGCCTGCCCCAAGGCCGCAGCTTCCACTTCCAGCATGTTGAGGTATTCGCTGGCGCGGCCCTGCTCGCGATAGATGTCCTTGAGACGTTTGACAGCCTTGCGGTGAGTTGCGTCGCGGCTGATAGCATGGGCCAGGTCGGCCTCGGCGCCGGCGACGTCCGAGAAGTGATCGACACGTACTTCCGCGGCCAGATAGAAGAGCTCGGCGGCCTTGGCTTGATCAGCAATGGCCTGGGCGCGGGTCTCGTACAGGGCTACGAGCTTGTCGAATCGCCCAGATTCTCGGTAGGATCTGCGCAAGAAGAGAAAGGCCTCGTTGTGGCCTGGCTCGCGTTGTACGGCCTGTTCATACTCGCGCTCGCTGGGCATGCGGCCCTCCGATGGGTAGAGCGGTCGTCTCGAAACAACAAAACAACCGAGATGGCGAAACTAGCACCAGGGCGCAAGGAAACCAAGGGGTTAGGCAGGAGCGGGAGCGGCGGGTGGCCACGGGTGGCTGTGGTAGCCAAGGCCATAAAATGGAGTCCAGCCGTGCGGCAACGCCTTGCGTATCGGTACGGATCGCCAGCGCAAAGTCGCGCGGAGCTTGCCCGCCGGCCAGCTTAGCGAGACGCTGCGCGCAGTTTTACTTCGGCGAGACGGCGCTGGATGTCACGGAAATTCGCGTCGCGCTTGTAGACGCGTTCGAAGTAATAGAGTGCTTCGCTGTGGTCGCCCAGGTTGTAGAACACGTTTCCGAGCTGGAAATAAAGTTGGGTTGCCTCGGTCTTCGTCGCGGTCGGCCGCTTGAGAGCGTCCTGGTAGCAGCGGATGGCCTCGGCCGAATCGCCAAGCGCCTCCGAGCACTCGCCGATCATCGACAGGGCGAAGACCTCGCGTTTGGGATCTTCCATGACTGCCTTGAAATGCTCGATGGCCGCCTCGTAGCGCTCCATCGTCTTCTCCATGATTCCCAGATCCGCGTGCGTGTCGGTGTCGTGCTCTTGTGCTTTCGCGGTTGGCGTGTGCGGGGAAAAGGCGCCCGTCTTGCGAAGGCCTCGCGTGGATTCGGGCGCATCGCCGTGAACCTGGGCCGGAACCGCGCCCTGCGACGATGCCGAGTCGGATTGGAGAGCGGCCAACCTTTCGCGCCGGTCGGCGACCAGCGCGTGCCCGGGCGACTGACTGTCCATCTCGTCGAGCATCGCGGTTGCCTCGTCCGTCAGCCCCTGCTCGATGAAGAAGTCGACTTGCTCCAGGTCCGCCAGGAGAGCGTCGTCGGATCCGGTTGGAGCGGGCTTATGACTAGCAAGGGCCAGATTCGTCGGCGCCTCATACTCTTGCGCTACGACCTCTGGCAGGGGCGTGTTGCCGGCTTGGGTCGCGCCTTCCAGGCCTTCTTGCTCGTTCTCGTCCCCTGCGTCGGAGGAAGACGGCCCACCATGGGTTCGAACCAGGTTGCCGCTGGTCGCCGCGCCACCCTCTGTGCCGGTGAATTCATCGGGTTCCGACATCTCGCCCAGAAGCTGGATTTCGTCGCTTTCGATGATGTCCGGTTCAGGTGTGCCCATGCCCAGCTCCGCCGGGATCGAACCTTCGCCCGAGGGCTCGGTCTCAGCTGGGAGAGATCCCCCGACCATTTCCAACACCTCCAGCGCCCGTCGCGCCGACGGGTTGAGCTCGAGTGCCTTGCGCGCATACTCCGCTGCGCTGGCCGGCTTGCCGGCCGTAAATTGCTGGGCCAGAACCTCATATTCGGCCGCGGCTTCGGCCTTGCGCCCCAGTTGCACCAGCACCGCCGCCAGCCTCTCGTGCGCACCCTGGTGGGTGGGAACGCGATCGAACACGCGCCGCAAGTGATCGGCCGCGCGATCGACGAGGCCGTATTTCACGAACACATCAGCTTCGGCGAGGATGCGCTTGACCTCGGCGTCGTCGTCGGATTTTTCGACCATGCCCGAGGCGATGTTGATCCGCTCGGACATGGTCGCCGGCATGGTCGCCGGTATGGTCGCCGGCATGGGTTCGGCGGGCAGAGTGACGTACTTGTTGCGCAGGGCCTGGGGCACTTCCATTTCGCTGAACGTGATCGACATGGGACGCTTGTTCAAACCGCTCGTGCCCGTCGTGGGCAGTGGGGTCAGCGAAGGCATGGACATGGACGAGGGCGTGGTCAGCCTGGCTGCGGCCTGCGCCTGCGGCGTCTTGCTCAGACTGCTGTGAGGCCGCCCCAGAAGCTCGTGCATCTCGGCGTCGCTCGGATCCATGGATAGCACGCGCTGGGCGGTTTGATTGCGTTCGCTGATGCGGCCACTTTCCGCGTAGACGCGCGCCAGTTCCTTGAGAACGGGCAAGGTCTTGTGGGGCTGGCCGAGTTGCTCAAAGGTGCGCGCCAGCAGATCCAGAACTTCGGGATCGCGCTGGTTGGCTTCAAACACCGGCTTGAGGCGGGAAAGCGCCGCGGGTGGATTGTTGTGATCGAGATACCTGGCCGCCATTTCCTTGGCCATGGCGTGGTTGTCCGGGTCGTAGTGCAAGAGCCGCTCGGCCACGCGTAGAAACTCCTCGGTGCGGCCCTGGGCCCTGACCAAGCGCGCGGCCTCCGCGAATTCGGCGACGGCTTCCTTGATGGCTCCAGACTGGGATGCCAGCTCGGCGTAGCGGATGCGCGGATTGGGTTGCTCGGGATTGAGATCGATGATCTGCTTGAGCGCGGTGAGGGCCTCGGCCTGGCGGTTCGATTTCTGATAGAGCGTGGCCGCTTGTTCGAGTTGCTGAACGGCGTCCGAGAGCAGGCCGAGTTGCCGAAACACCTCGGCAAGCTTGATGCGGGCATCCACGAAATCGGGGGAGAGCTTGATGATGTTCTTGTAGACGGCGACGGCGCGCTGAAAGAACCCCTGCTCGACGTACAGGTCGACGGTCTTCTGGTAGACCTCGGTGGCTTTGTCATTGTGGCCGAGTCGGACATAGATCTCGGCCATGCGAAGCCAGGTGCGGGTGTCCTTCGGGTCCTCCTTGACGGCATTCTGAAACTCCGCCAAGGCCTTCTCGAAGCTTCCCCGCTCCAAGTACTTCTGCGCTGCTGCGAGGTGCTTGTCTTTCTTCGTTACCACCTGTTGAAGTCCGCATGCACAGTGTTACCGGGAACACCACACGTGTAAAGGAGCCTCCAGATTTTTGTCCACGCGGCGAGCTTGGGCAAGCCCCGAAGATGCGTCCAGAATTGGTATTCAGGGCAGGGGTTCAAATAGGTGACGACCGGTGGCCGCGAGACGATGGCCAGTGCCACGGAGGATCAGATATTCCTCACCCCCCGCCCCCTCTCCCGCAGGGAGAGGGGTGAAGAAAGGCGCGGTAATCACAGGCAGAATCCGCCCCTCTCCCTTTGGGAGAGGGGCCACGGGGTGAGGGTGATACGCCCCCTCCGTGGCAGTGGGCATCGCGTTCTCGCGGATGGTTGGGCTCCATCCTCCTTGCCTCGTCTGCTTCGATTTCTGGACACCTCACGAGCGGCAGGAGTCACAGGCGTTCAAGGAAGTGGGTGTCGAATCGTCCGCCGATGAAATCGGGATGATTCAGCACCCTGCGATGCAAATCGCAATTGGTTTTGATGCCTTCCACCACCACCTCGTCCAGAGCCCGCCGCAGCCGGGCTAGTGCGACATTGCGATTGTCACCATGCGCGATTAGCTTGGCCAAGAGGGAATCGTAGAAGGGAGGAACACGGTAGTGGGCGTAGATGTGGGTGTCGATGCGAACGCCGATGCCACCCGGCAGGTTGAGCGCCGTGATGGTTCCCGGCGAAGGCGCGAAGGTGACGGGATCCTCGGCGTTGATGCGCAGCTCGATGGCATGGCCACGCGGGCGCATCTCGGCAGGCAGGTGCAACGGATCGCCGGCCGCCAAACGCATCTGCTCGCGCACCAGATCGACGCCGAACACCATCTCGGTCACCGTGTGTTCGACCTGGATGCGGGTGTTCATCTCGATGAAGTAGAACTGCTTGTTCTCGTCGAGCAAGAATTCCAGCGTGCCGACGGTCTTGTAGCCAATGGCGGCGGTGGCCTTGCGCGCGGCTCGCAAAAGCTCGACCCGGCGGGCGTCGTCGAGCGCGACCGACGGCGCTTCCTCGATGAGCTTCTGGTGACGGCGCTGGATGGAGCATTCGCGCTCGCCCAGGGCGATGGCGGACTGGCCGTCGCCCAAAACCTGCACCTCGATGTGGCGCGGTCTACCGATGTAGCGCTCCATGTACACGGCCGGGTTGTTGAACCCGGCTTGGGCCTCGGAGCGCGCCGCTGCCAGCTGCGCGAAGAGTCGGCTCTTGTCCTCGACGATCTTCATACCGCGCCCGCCGCCGCCGCCGGTCGCCTTGATGATCACCGGGAAGCCGATGCGCTCGATGGCCTCTTCCGCTTGCCGGTCGGTTTCGATGATGGGGCTGCCAGGCACCACGGGCACCCCGGCGGCTTCCATGGCACGGCGGGCGGACACCTTGTCGCCCATGGTGCGCATGACCTCGGGCTGCGGTCCGATCCAGTGTAGGCCGCACTTCTGCACCACCTCGGCGAACTCGGCGTTCTCGGCCAGAAAGCCGTAGCCCGGGTGGATGGCGTCCGCGCCCGTGACCTCGGCCGCGCTGATGAGAGCTGGGATGTTGAGGTAGCTCTGCCGGGCTGGGGGCGGCCCGATGCAGACCTTCTCGTCGGCGAAGCGAACATGCAAGGAATCGGCATCCGCCGTCGAATGAACCGCGACCGACTTCAAGCCGAGATCCCGACAAGCGCGGATCACTCGCAGAGCGATCTCACCACGATTCGCTATGAGAACCTTTTTGAACACGCGTGCACCGTCCGTAAGCGTTGATGGCAGACTTCACAGAGCCGGAGAGAAGCGGGCGATCTCTAACCGCGCCGCCGCCCCCGGCATTCCGCGCTTTCTGCGACGTCTGCTAGGCCTTTTCGATGCGGAACAAGGGCTGGCCGTACTCGACGTGCTCCGCGTTCTTCACCAGGATTTCGAGGATCTTGCCATCGAATTCCGACTCGATCTCGTTCATCAGCTTCATGGCCTCGACGATGCAGACCACCTGTCCCTTGCGTACGCTCTGGCCGACATCCACGAATGGTGGCGCCTCGGGTGCGGGCGCCCGATAGAAAGTTCCCACGAAGGGCGAGGTAATAAGGGTACCGGTTTCGGCCGGCTTGGCCGCCTTTTCCGCGGGCGCGGCCATGTGAATCGGGGACGGGGGCAAGGGCGCCGCGGCGGTGACAGGGGCGCCGGCGGCGCGCCTGACCACGCGGACACCTCCACAAGCATCCAGCTCCAGCTCAGCCAAATCGAATTCGGTGGCGATTTCGGCCAACTCACGCAGCCTTTCCAGGTCAACGGGTTGACATTCACACGCGCACTCCTCGCGGCTTGCCGAAGATACCTTCTTGGCAGCGGCGACGGGGGCCTTGCGTTTGCTCATTTTCTCGCGGCTCCTTTCTTGGACGAAGTCGCGGCACGCGACTTGATTGGGATCGAACCAGATGGGATGGGACGGCCGCCGGCGACCGGCCGTTTGCGCGGCACCAGCCTGGCCAGCGCGTCGAGCGCCAGACGGTAACCGATGGGGCCAAGGCCCGCAATCTGCCCCAGACACACCGGTGCCAAATACGAAAGGTGGCGGAACTGCTCGCGCGTGTAGAGGTTCGACAGGTGAACCTCGATGGTGGGTACTTTGATCGCGGCGATGGCATCACGCAGGGACACGCTGGTGTGGGTCAATCCCCCCGCGTTGACGATAAGGCCGGCGGCCTTGCCGTGGGCTTGCTGGACGCGATCGATGAGGAGTCCCTCGTGGTTGGACTGGAACGTCTCGACGGTGATGCCGAGCTCGGAGCCGTGCGCACGCAGATCCTCGTCGATCTCGCGCAGGGGCGTCGAGCCGTAGATGTGCGGCTCGCGCGTGCCGAGCAGATTCAGGTTCGGCCCATGGATGACCAGGATCACCGGTTGGGCCGGCATCCGTGCGCGCATCTCCCCGGTCACAACTCGGCCTGTATCTGCGGGGCCAGGAGTCTCATCAGGTAGCGTGCTTTGCCGAAACTGGCCTCGGGCTTGAGCGCGCACGCGACGAAGTACTCGTCGCTCAGCAGTTGGATCAAGATCACCAGGTTGTCGGCCTTTAAGGTCAGCTCGCGCAGGCTTCCGACGTCGAGGTTGTCGGTTGCCTTCCTCATTTGGACGACGGCGTGGGCCAGCTCCATGCCGACGGTCTGGATATCCAGGCTTTCTTCGCCGTCCTTGGTGTACGACTCGACCGAGATTCCGTCGAATCCCATGAGAATGCCCGCCACGCTTCCGGCCAGGCGATCCACCATGCGCTGCAGACTTTCGCGGAACATCGTCGTTCTTTCGCTTCTAGTCGGAGAGATCCGGCGGTGTCAATAGCGCGAGCCGCTGACCGCCTAGGGGGTGGTGGAGGTGGATGTGGAGGTTGCGGTGGAAGTCGAGGCTGCGGGAAACACGCCCGGGCATAGGGCGACCGCTTGGGCCTTTCCGCCTATAGTCTCGGTAATGCCGCAGCAAAAGATCGTCTTGTCCTGGCCGTGGGGAAGACACGCGTCTCCCACGTAGGGGTTCGTGCTGCCGGCAAAGGACGCGCACATGGGAACGTTGGCAGGGTAGCGGTACGCCGCCAAGGCCGAATCTGTATAATCCGTCTGAAGGCAGCCAGCGCACACGTCGACCGTGAAAACGAAGGGCGCGCTCGTGATGCCTGTCCCGCCGTGGCGGCCTTGGGCCTTGATCTTCGCCGTGACCGCCAGGCCTTGAGTGGGGATCTGCGACTGCAGACACTGGGAGTGGGCGGCTGTGATGATATCCATCGACGCGCCAACCGCGCCACCTGGCGCGATGGTGTCGGTAACTTCCTCCGTGCTGAATGTTGCAGGACACGAAGCGTTCCAGGTGACACCCGGGGCTGAAAGCTCGATGTCGAAGTGGTGGAGCGTGATGTTGTTCATTTCCTCGGCTACCGAGGCACCGGAGGAAGCCAAGTTGTTGGCGACAAGCACGGGAAGGTAGTAGCGCGGTGTGGAGCCATCGGGCAGGGCTAGATCGAGAATGCCGTGATCGCGAAACAGCGCGGTGGCAGTGCCCGGGACGCTGCAGTCGCCTGCGCTCAGCACTTGTACCTGTTTGATCTGCAGCGCGGTGAAGGCGTCGGTGGCGCAGGCGACACCGAGCGCGACTGCGGCGCAGCCCACAACACAGGCAAACCACTTCCCCTGATGGTTCATAGCTCGTCCCCCATCGTGTAGTTGCATCATGGCGACACCTATCTAGAAGTCTACTGCACTCTATTGCCCGGCCACCCGCGATCGGTTGACGATGCGCGGGGTGATGAACACCAGGAACTCGGACCGGTTGTCGTTTTCCTTGCGGTTGCGGAAGAACCACCCGAGCACGGGTATGTCGGAGAAGAAGGGAACCCGGGTGAATGCGAGCCCGGTGTTGCGTGTGTAGATGCCGCCGATGACCGCCGTATCGCCGTCGCGAACCAGCATGGTCGTCCTGGCCTCTTTCTTCTGAATCGATGGATCGCCGC
>OBLT010000482.1_pt1 | contig 25916 bp, 19 predicted proteins | sample 1518721 | NCBI WGS metagenome assembly OBLT01 (sample SAMEA3539307, study PRJEB22396) | soil metagenome | biome: tundra; feature: field; material: soil | place: USA | collected 2010-05 | depth 0.15 m | reverse complement strand
ATGAAGGTCCCACAGTTTACAGCCTACGTCAGGAGGGGGCCGGGCGAGGTTTTACGTTCGAGCCGGTACAATTGCAGATCGTCCAGTCGATGCAATCGCCCCATACGCCGTCGCTGTTGTAGGTGATGCCAGAAAAGCCGATGAGTTGGTTATCTGGGGCCATCTCGTTGCTGCTCGAGTAGCCGGTGAGCGAAATCACGCCGCCACCGTTCTGGATCCACGCTTGGAAAGCCGCGACCTCGGCATCGCCGTAGGTCCACCAGGGCCCACTGCTCGAGTCGTCCGCTAGCGAGGCGAGGATGATGACGTTGTAGGTGGCCAGGAAGTCCGATGCCAAGGTTACCCGGTTGGTGAAGTTGTCGACGCGTGCCGTGCCGGCGCTACTGCTGGTGAGCCAGTCCTGCAGGGCGGTGTCTGGATCGCCGTTGGGATTCGCGCCCCACTTGCCCGGCTTGCCGAGGACGGCAACATTGAGAGGCGGGCAGGAGCAGCCGTCGCCGCCATCACAACCTACGACCTGGCTGACCGCGGCGTCGGCTGAACCTGACTGCGAGACCGGCGTGGTGCTGGGAATGGAAATCTGGACCAATCCACCGCCGCCCGACGTAGCTTGCCCGGCCGCCCCTCCTAAGGCACCCCCCGCAGGACCTCCCCCCGCAACGACCTCCCCCTTGGCGCAACCGCCGAGGCCGCTGAGAACGAGGCCAGCAAATGTCCAGTGCATAAGATGCCTACTGGGCGACGAATGAGAAACAAAGCTGCATCCAACCATATAGGGAGAGTCTACCCGTCCCCCGCCACGCGGTCATCATCGGTCGTGTGATCTTCAACTCGGCGCAATAGCTCTTTCGTGTCCATGGTTCTGCCGGAGCGGGGTCAGGCGCGAAGTCCTTCTACGGTCCGACAGAAACCGGCCAGCCGGTCGAATCCCACACCAGATCCGCGATTCGCAGCGTGGTTGCACCACTGGGCTTTACGTAGGCGTGGTAGACCAAGTACGCCCTGTTGCCTACGAACATCACGGACTGTCCACCGGGTCCGGCGAAGCTGGCGTCTCCTTCGGCGATCAAGCTTCCTCCCCCTTGTAGCGCCGCCGCGCCGGTCTTGTCGGTGAAGGGACCCGTGATGCTCGTGCCACGCACCACGCGAATGTTGTACGTGCTGTCCGCGCCCTTGCAGCAAGTATCCCAGGACGTGAACAAATAGTAATAGTCGCAGCGCCTGACCATGAAAGGCGCTTCCAAAGCGCCGCCCTTGTTGGGACGGCTGGCGATGGCGGTTACCGTGGTTTCTACGCGCTTGCCGGCGTCGTCGAGTTGGACGATCTGGAGGCCGCTCCAGAAGCTGCCAAAAGCCAGCCACGGCTTTCCGTCCGTATCGACCACCAGGTTGGGATCGATGGCGTTCCAATTGTCGCTGCTGTTCACGTTGGAGCAGATAGTGGCAGCGCCGTCGTCGATCCACGAGCCCGTGGCGAGCGAATCGCGGGTGGCGTGACCGATACATGACTTGTTCGAGCCGAAGGTCGACCCGGCATAGTAGAGGTGGTACTTGCCCGCGAATTGCGAGATGTCAGGGGCCCACAGATTGCTGACGCCCGAGATGGTGCTGCTGAGCCAGCTTGGCGTTCCGAGAGGACTGCCGGCGGCTTTCCACGCGGTGAGGTTGGTGGAGGTCTCGGCGCCCAGCCCCGTATAGAAGAGGTAGTACATGTTGTCCGCGGCGATGGCCGACGGATCGTGCGTGTCCAAGCTGCCGGTCAGGGACAAGACCTTGGGTGGGGATGCAGCATCGTAGACCCCGACATTGCACCGGTCCGAGCCCACTGCAACACCTCCCGTGCCTCCCGTGCCTCCCGTGCTGCCGGCGTCGAGTCGCCCTCCGGCGGTTGCGTCTCCGCCGGCGTCTTGCGTGCCGATCTCCGACGTGCCGCCCGAACCGGTTCCGCCACCGGCGCTCGTGGTACCGCCTGGGGCCATGCCTCCTCCGCCAGCCGTGCCCCCTGATCCAAGGGCGCCTCCAGACACCACGACGCCGCCGAAACCGGAGCTTCCCCCCGCACCCTGCCCGCCCTCCGTTCCCGTCGAGTGGCCGCTTCCACGACCCGAGCAGCCCACCAAGATGCCGCATACTGCGCATGCGACCGCAGGGGCGACGCTGGCTCCAATGGATCTCATCTTCTTTCTATGCCGCCGCCTGTTCGTACAGGTACTTCTGGAAGCCGGCGAAGACGCGGCCGATCTCGTCGGGGCGGCCGAGGTCGGCGACGGCGTCGGCGATGCTGTCGTGGTATTGCAGGCGCAAAAGCGGGGTCAGCTTGTCTTGGTCTAGCTCGTCCACGCCCACGGCCACGTAATGAGAGAGCACGAAGTCGAGGAAGGCTTGCTGCTTGCTGTTGAAACGGTGGTTGATGGCGAGCTTGGCGTGCTGGGCGCGCTCTGCGCGGGTCAGCGGGGCCAGGGCGTAGGCCACGTGGGCCAGCACGTCGAAAAGGTCGCTCTTCTCGGCGTCGATGATCTTCTGCATCTCGGTTAGTTGGTCTTTGCCAAAACCCTTTTCGGCCAGGCCTTCGAGCAGGCGCTTGCGCGTGTCGGGGGCGCTCCACAGGGCGCGCAGCTCGGCTTCGTTCTTGAAGAAGTCGGGCAGCTTGCCGAAGAGCAGCTCCATAAACTGCTGGGCCGACATGGGGGGTGCCGTCGGGGTGCCAGAAAGTGGTGCACATCATGTGCTGGATGGTGCGCGCCTTGCCGTCGGCGAGCTTGACCTTGATCTTCTGGCGCTTGGGGGCGGAAGGCTCGCCATCGCCATCATGCGCGTGATCTTCCCATTTCTTTGGGTCGTCGGGCTTGGGCGGCTTGGGTGTCGTCGCCTCCGGCTCGACCGGCTCGCCATCCCACTCGGGGTCGCTGAAGTGGTGGTGGGCCCTCACGAAGTCGTAGATGGTGAAGTAGTCCTTGCCGTCGTACAGGCGCGTGCCGCGGCCGATGATCTGCTTGAACTCGATCATCGAGTTGATGGGCCGCATGAGCACGATGTTGCGGATGTTGCGCGCGTCCACCCCGGTCGACAGCTTCTGCGAGGTGGTGAGAATGGTCGGGATGGTCTTCTCGTTGTCCTGAAAGGCGCGCAGGTTCTCCTCGCCAAGTTCGCCATCGTTCGCGGTTACACGCTGGCAGTAGCCCGGATCCTTGCTGGTCTTCATCTGGTTGACCAGATCGCGCGCGGCCAGCGCGTGGGCCTGCGAGGCGCAGAAGACCACGGTCTTGTCGTTCGGCTGAATCTGGTCCATGAACAGCTTCACCCGGTGTGCCTCGCGCTCTTTGATCTCGATGACCTTGTTGAAGTCCTTTTCCACGTAGCGCTTGCCGACCTCGATGTCGCCCTCGATCAGGCTGTCGTCGGGCGTGTAGACGTATTCGTCGAGCGTGGTGGAAATCTGCTTCACGCGGAAGGGCGTCAGGAAGCCGTCATTGATGCCGTCCTTGAGCGAATAGATAAACACCGGCTCGCCGAAGTACTTGTATGTGTCGATGTTGTCTTTGCGCTTGGGCGTGGCGGTCAGACCAAGCTGCACCGCCGGCGCGAAATATTCCAGGATGCCGCGCCAGGTGCTTTCGTCGTTGGCCCCGCCGCGGTGGCACTCGTCGATGACGATGAAGTCGAAGAAGTCGGGGGGATAGTCGCCGAAATAGGGCGAGGGCTTGCCGTCCTTTTCTGGCCCGCTCATGAAGGTCTGGAAGATTGTGAAGAACAGGCTGGCGTTCTTGGGCACCTTGCCCTTCTTGCGAATGTCGTCGGGCTTGACCCGCACCATGGCGTCGTCGGCAAAGGCGTTGAACGAGGTGAAATCGTTGTATGCCTGGGTCGCCAGGGTGTTGCGGTCGGCCAGGAACAGGATGCGCGGCCGGCGCACGGGCTCGCCGCCCAAGCTCCAGCGCGCTTGAAAGAGCTTCCACGCGATCTGAAAGGCGATCGAGGTCTTGCCAGTGCCCGTGGCCAGGGTCAGCAGGATGCGATCTTTGCCCGCAGCGATTCTCTCCAGCACACGGTTGACGGCGATCTCTTGGTAGAAGCGGATCTCCCACGAGCCGGACTTGTCTGGGAACGGCACCGCGGCGAAGCGGTCGCGCCAGTCGTTCTGCTTGGCAAAGGTTCTATTCCACAGCTCGTCGGGCGTGGGGAAGGCGGGCAGCTCGCCCTCGCGTCCGGTCTGCATGTCGATGCCGTAGACGCCCTGGCCGTTGCTAGAGTAGGCAAAGCGAATGGCCAGCTTGTCCGCGTAGTTCTTGGCCTGGCCGACTCCCTCGGTCAGCGCCTGATCCCAAGCCTTGGCCTCGACCACGGCCAGCTTGGTGTTGCGATAGGTGAGCACGTAGTCCGCCGTGAGCGGCTTGCCCCGCCGCCCGTGCCCCTCCAGCCGTCCCAGCGTGATGGGATACTCGCGCCGAACGCGACTGCCCTCGACCACGCCCCAGCCAGCGGCCGCGAGGGCAGGATCGATGTGCTCGGCGCGCGTTTCGGCTTCGTTCATAGGTTGGATCCGTGGCAGCTATCCGGGATTTCCGGATGACTGCAACAAGAATACCGCAGCCTGACGAACTATCTGGAATTTCCGGATGGTTGCCCGGGCGCCTACGCCGCCTTCACGTCGACCGTCAGGTGCAGGCCCGCCGAGCGGACTTGGTCTTGCAGCGCCAGCCTGACGAACTGGGATTCGCTCTGGGCAAGCGCCTTGGCGAAGCGTGCCGCCCTTTCCGGGCTGACCGCTCGTCGTCCCTGCTCGATATCGCACAAGTGCGAGCGCGAAACGCCCAGCAGCTTGGCAAACTCCGCCAGGCTGCTCGCCTCAGCCTCGCGCAGGCCCGAGAGCGCGGCACCAAGGGTCAGCGGTCCTCCCATCAGGGATTCGAGATACTTCGACGCATCTCGCCCAACCGTTCGCTTGGCTTTTCTAGTAGTCATGTTTGTTGACCTCCTCGACGTAGACAGCGTGAATCGTGCCGGTCTGCCGTTCTTGATAGATAGCTCGGTATGCCTCGCTCAGGCGAATGGCCCGATACTCTTTCCATTCGCCCTTGAGGCCATGGTCCCGGTATCCGGGGATGGCCCGCGCGGCCGCAAGACCTTCCACCGTGACGAGATCGACCCAGAGTGCGAACTTCTTGACGATGTGTCCGGGTACCTTGGCAAGTTGTTTCTCGGCTGTGTTCGACAATTCGATGCGCACACGCCAGAGTGTACCCCTTTCAGGGGAGCATTCAAGGTTACTTCGGCTAGCGCCGGGCTCGTCAGGTCAACTTGTAAGGAACGCTTACAAGTTCGCCCAGCCTACAATTCTCCGCTAAAGGCCTGGTGGAGCAGCGACTTCTTCAGCTCGTCGAGCGCGGCGAGCTTCTGCTGGTAGATGGAGGAGAGACGATCGGTTTCGGCCGCGAAGACCTTGATCTTTGCAACGAGTCTGCGCTGCTCGGGGATGGGCGGGAATGAGATGGAAACTAGCTTGGCAGCCGTGACGTTGAAATGCTTCTGTGCAGCGCCAACGATCTGACCGGCAACAAGTTCCTTACCCATTCTCGAATTGAAGAAGAGCGCAAGGTAGTGAGGATCGGCGTCGGGGCTCGGTCTCACGATCACCAGGTCGCTGCAGTTGGATATTGGAAGCGAGTCAGGTATCACAGCGGCTGTCCCAGGATAGCCTGTTCGGACGACGGCCACATCCCCTGGCCTGAGTTGAGACTTGGCCAAGGATTGGTGGAAAGACTTGTCGATAAAGACAACGTTTTCGAGCGAGACGTGGAACGGTCGGATGTTTTGGGACCGGAGGAAGGGGATCCCGTGATTCCGATACTGCTTCGCCATGGACCCGACATGACCAACGGTTATTTCCTTGCACACGTCATCGAGCTTCCGTTCAACGTGTGAGGAATCCGTTTGGGTAAAGACGGATTGGAGGTGGCTTTCGAAAAGGGCGTGGGCGTTTGGGAGGTTCTTTTCGGCGTTGGCTTTGGCGGTGGCGATGCCCTCAAACGCTTCGTCGAGGATGCCGACGATCCGCCGCTGCTCGGGAATCGGGGGCAGCGCGATTGGAAACGACGGAAAATCCCGGATCGATATGCGGTCTACCGTAGCGCCACGAACTGTCTTGCCATCCAAGAACTCACGGAACGGCGGCGAGATGTACTGATACAGAAAGAATTGCGGGACCACATGGTCCTTGTTGAGGCGAACCAATCCCATTCGTCTACCCAAACAGCATTCGAGACCTTCTGGGATGATCGCGGCCTGTCCCAGCCTGGTTTCGTATGAGAAAACGATGTCGTCAGCCTGTGGCTTCACCCGGCGGGTCCACTGACGAAAGTCGCTCGCTGTCACGTGCCGGGTTTCACCGAGATTTATCGTGCCATCCACAAGGGCGCCTATGCCCAAGAAAAGCGGTCCCTCATTGACGGTCTTCGGCGTTGCGTGTGGACCATCGAAGACAGACCCAACCTCAGCAATCGAGACTCTTCTCCAACCAGTCCTCTCCACCGCCCTACGCATCCGCCGCCTTCCCGGCCCATTCGACCAGCTTCTTTTGCAGCACCTCTTTGCTGGGCAGGTACAGCTGGTATTCGCGAGCGTGGATGCGGGCGCCTTTGGGCAGGGTGATGGTCACCAGGGCTTGGTTCTTCTTGGTGCACAGGACGATACCGACGGTGCGGTTTTCGTCCTTGGTGCGGACGTGGCGGTCGAAGTAGTTGACGTACATCTGCATCTGGCCGAGGTCCTGGTGGGTGAGCTTGCCTAGCTTGAGATCGACCAGCACGTAGCAGCGCAAGAGGCGATTGTAGAAAACCAGATCGACGAAGAAGTGATCGTCGTCGAAGCTGAAGCGCTTCTGCCGAGCCTCGAACAGGAAGCCCTTGCCCATCTCCAGCAGAAAACGCTCGATCTGGTTGATGATGGCGCCTTCCAGGTCGGATTCGGAATAGCGGGCCTGCTCATCCAGACCCAGGAACTCTAGCACCAGCGGCTCCTTGAGGATATCTTGCGGCTTCTCCACAAGCTGACCTTTCTTGGCCAACTTGCGGATCCCCGCCTTGTCGCGGCTCAAGGCCAGCCGCTCGTAGAGGCTGGTGTCAAACTGGCGCTTTAGCTCGCGCACGGTCCAGCTCTGGCTGGTGGCCTCGATCTCGTAAAAGCTGCGCTCGTCGGGATTACTGATCCCCAGTAGGAAGATATAGTGGGTCCAGCTCAGCGTGAATGGACGACGCTCGGAAAGCGCAGATTTTGCAATCGCTGATTGCAATTTCTTATCGACCCCGGATTTTCCAATCACTGATTGGAATTTCTTATCGACCCCGGATTTTCCAATCACTGATTGGAATTTCTTCGCGCGGTCGCGGTAGACCAGAAAGAAGCTGCGCATGTAGGCCAGACTGCTGGTTGAGAATCCCCTGCCGAACTCTGCGGTCAGGCGCTCGGCCAAAGCGCTGATGACCTCTTCCCCGTACGCGGCCCGGCCCTTTCCCTTCTGCTCCTGCTCGACGATACGGCGGCCGATTTCAAAGTTGGTGTGGACTTGAACCAGATCCACGCCGCGGGCGACAGTGGCGTGGGCCGAAACGATCAGCCTGCGGATGTCCTCGAAGAAGGCCTTCGTCAGCTTACTCATCGTTCTTCTCCCTTCTCGACCTCGTCGACACCTGCGGGCGATAGGCCAGACGTTGTCTGGCCTATTCGGCGGGGATGAGATTGTCGAGACGCTGTCTGGACTTTCCTGGAGGCGAGCATGCCCCTCACCCTAGCCCTCTCCCCACTGCGCGAAGCGAGGGTACCGGACGGGAGTGGACGGCCGCTTCTACCAAGCTCATACCAGCCCTCGGATCTTCGCCAGCACCTTCGCGCTCTCGGCGTCCAGCGCGGCGATCTCGTCCATGATCTTCTTGGGGCTGCGGTGTTTGACTTCTTCGCCGCCGTTCGGGTTCTTCAACGATAGGTCGAAGGTTTTCTCGTCGATGTCTTTCCTGTCGACGAGCCAGCTTTTGGGCGAATCGGCCTTGGTCTTTTGCAACTTCACGAACTCGGCCAGATCGTCGTCGTTGAGGGGATTGGTCTTGCCCAGGTTGCGGCCGGGGTCGAGTTGGTAGAACCAGGTCTTGCGCGTGGCCGAGCCTTTGTCGAAGAAGAGCACGACGGTCTTCACGCCGGCGCCCTGGAAGGTGCCGCCAGGGCAGTCGAGGACGGAGTGCAGGTTGCAGCTTTCCAGCAGGTGCTTGCGCAGGCTGACGGAGGCGTTGTCGGTGTTGGACAGGAAGGTGTTCTTGATGACCACGGCGCCGCGGCCAGGAGCCTTGAGCATGCGGATGAAGTGTTGCAGGAACAGGAATGCGGTCTCGCCCGTGCGGATGGGGAAGTTTTGTTGCACTTCCTTGCGCTCTTGGCCGCCAAAGGGCGGATTGGCCAGGACCACGTCGACGCGATCCTTGTCTTGGATGTCGGCCAGGTTCTCGGCCAGGGTGTTGGTGTGCAGGATGTTGGGCGCGTCGATCCCGTGCAGGATCATGTTCATGATGGCGATGACGTAGGCCAGGGACTTCTTCTCTTTGCCGTAGAAGGTCCGCTCTTGCAGAGTGCGCAGCTCGCGCGTGGTGAGGCCCTTTTTCGCTTTCAGAAAGTCGAAGGCCTCGCACAAGAAGCCGGCCGAGCCGCAGGCGCCGTCGTAGATGCGCTCGCCGATCTTGGGCTGCACGACTTGCACCATGGCGCGGATGAGCGGGCGCGGGGTGTAGTACTCGCCGCCGTTGCGGCCGGCGTTGCCCATGTTCTTGATCTTGGCTTCGTACAGGTGCGACAGCTCGTGCTTCTCGGTCTGCGAGCGGAAGCGCAGCTCGTCGATGTGGTCGATGATCTCGCGCAGGTTGTAGCCGCTGCGGATGTTGTTTTGGATCTCGCTGAAGATCTCGCCGACCTTGTATTCGATGGTATCCGGCCCGCTGGCCTTTTGCTTGAAGCCGCGCAGGTAGGGGAAGAGCTTCTTGTCGACGAAGTCGTGCAGGTCGTCGCCGGTCTGCGCGCGGTTGTGGTCGAGCGCCCCGTCTTTACCCTTAGGCGCGGCCCAGGATTCCCAGCGGTAGGGCTTGTCGAGCATGAAGGTGTACTTCTTGCCCGAAAGCTCCGCCTCGTCCGCCCGGTCTTGCTCAAGCCCGTCGAGGTATTTCAAGAACAGCAGCCACGAGGTCTGCTCGGTGTAGTCCAGCTCCGTAGTGCAGCCGGCCTCCTTGCGAAGAACGTCGTCGATGTTCCGGAAAGCTTGCTCGAACATGGTTGTCGAGGGCATTGTATGCCAACGGGGCGGGAGTTGGCGCGGGAAGGGCGCGGAGCCATTTCGCCGCGTCAGGTGCCCGCGATCGAGAACCGTCTCGCCGCAAGGATGTGCGTCAGACGCTCGCTTTTAGGTCCTTGAGCAGCCGCGCGAACGTCGCCTCAAAGCTGTCGTGATTCTTCCAGTTCGAGAAATCCGGAATGAAGTACTCGCGGATCTCGGAAGCCACGTCCTTTCCGGTATCGGCGTCGAAACGCTCCCAAGCCCGAATCGCTTCAAAGTCGACGAGCCGGATCGGGAATAGGACCTGGCGTCTGTCGCTGCGCTCGCGTTTGCGCGCCTTGAGAATCTCGGTCACGACCCACTCGCTTCCCATGCTGCCCTCCGAGAGCACGACGAGGAGCTTGTCGTAAACGCGGATTGCCTCGTCAATCTGATCGTGCAGCCTTTTTCCACCCTTCATCTCTTCCGGTGCGAACCAAACGCGCAGCCCCTCTTGCTGCATCCGCGAGTGCAGGCGTCGGCAGAACTCATCGTCCTTATGGCTGTAGCTGATGAAGCACGAGTAGAACTGGATCGGCGAGCTATTTTCGACCAACGATTTCTGTATTGCGATGATGTGCTCAGGGACACCGCAGCCACGCAAGAATGCGTCGGGGATCCGGCCCTTCGATTGTACAAGCGTGTCGATGTCGAGGCTGCTTGGCCCAAGGTGAGAGATCAATTCCAAGTCCACCGCCCCAGATAGGTCAATGTCGCACCACATGGTGCCCAAGGCAACGGTCCCTGCAAACTTCGTCCCGGCCACATCGGCCCCGCTGACGTTGCTCTTGTCGAGGCTGGCCCCACTCAGGTTGGCCTGAATGAGGTTGGCCTGGCTGAGATTGGCACTGCCGAGGCTGGCATCAACAAGGCTGGCCCCGCTCAGGTTCACCTCGATGAGGTTGGCCCCGATGAGGTAGGCCCCGATGAGGTAGGCCCCGTCGAGGCAGGCCCCGCGGAGGTCGGCCCTGCGGAGGTCGGCCTCTATAAGGCTGGCCGCACCAAGGCCTGCCCCACTGAGGTTGGCCCCGCTAAGTTTGGCCTCGCTGAGGTTGGCCCCACCGAGATTTGCCCCGCCGAGGTCGGCCCCGCTGAAGTCGGCTCCGTCGAGACTGACCCCGTTGAGGTTGACTCCGGTGAGTTTGGCCCTGCTGAGGTTGGCCTCGCGGAGGTCAGGTTGAAGGACTGGATCCGTCTCCCGCCACTCGTTCCACGCCCGAACGCCTTCCTTCAGCTTCGCGAGGTGCTCAGGGTTCGCCATGTGGCGAGCTTACCGAGTCTGGCTGTGAGTGGGAAGTCGTGCGCGAACCACTGAGCCCCGCTCCCCTAGGTGTGTACCACGGGCGCACCAAGCGGCCGGGCCTAGCAGAGGGGGCGCATCTCCATCTCTGACTGTTTGCGGGAGTCACCGCAAGCGAGTTCCGTTCAGAGGTGCGACTTGTTGTTGCTCTCGTCGCGAGAATGGGGCTCAGGTACCTCTACCCCCAATACTCTGTCCTGACCTTCTTCAATCACAGTCTTCCCAAGCTCCCCGGCGTGTTCCAGCGCGCCCGCAAGTGGATGCGGAATCAAATACGTGGCGAGCAACTTGGACGGAAACGCAACCACGATGCCCAGGCAGATGGCGCTGCCAACATTTTCATAGAGAGCACTGTTTGGGATACCTTGCATGCGCCAGATTGCCCGGATAGCGTTCTCGCCATTCACGCCGGTCAGCTTCTTGAGAAGGACTAGCGCGACGTCGGCAATGAGGGCAAAGAATAACCAGTACATGATCTTGAGCACGGGACGGACTTTCCAGGTGGTCTCATCTTCCTGACGCCTCTGGCAAAACTGTAACCCCAGAACGAACATAAAGGATTCAACGCTGAGAGCCCAAAAGAAGGCGTAGTAAGCTGCCCCTGGCCATCCGCGCGCGCGCGCGAGGTAGTATCCAACCGAGGCGCCACAGAGCAGTCCAACCCAGAGCAACCGGTTGAGGTACCTTCTGTTTGCGTGATTCCAAACCTTTATGAGGGGGATCAAGTCTGAGAATGCGAAACCACCTCGGTCGAGGAGAAACATGCCGTTCCTCAACCGGAAATCGCTAGGCTCGAATGAGAATAGTGCTCCTATCGGAAGGAACCATAACTGCCTTGCTTGCACGTAGGCATAGCTGTCTCCCCACGGTTTTCCGCTCAATCTGAGGTACACCGTGTAGACGATGGCTGCGACCAGTGCGTAGACCGGCACGAGAAACAACTTCAACATCATGAGGTATCGCGAATCCACACGGCCGGGCAGTGTTTTCCCCAGAACCGCCCGCAGATTCTGTTCCGGCTCTTGAGGATATGTTCTTGGTGTAACCAAACCTTGCTGCCGATTCAGGGCCGTAAGTCGGATCGCTTCTCTGAACTCAATGGCTGCCTGGTCCCGTTTGCCCAGGTTGGCAAAGGCACACCCCAATCCATTGTGAAGGACAGCAATCTCCGGGTATCTACCAATCACGCCGCGATACACTTCAATCGCTTCAGCAAAGCGGTTCAGCTGTTCAAGATCCCGCGCACGGTCAAGGTCGGGCCTCACGTAGTCTGGTACATTGGCAACCATTCATCGCCTCCTTCCGGGCATACTCTAGCCGAGCAGCGAGACATCCAAACGCTTGGCTGCTGGCTTGTCAAGACTTCGGCTGGACCCGGTCTGGACCAGGAGGATCGCTTGCTCGCCCCGTCCGTGCTCTAGAAGAGCGTCCCGCCCATGCCGAGACCGGGATGGATGGACCCGTCTTTGCCGGCCACCTGCACTATCATCGGCGTGAGCCGCCGATGCCACGACATGCGCGTCGGCTCCTCGTCTGGAATGCCATCGAGACTGCTCGTCGACAGGAAGGTGATGATCAAGCCGGCCAGCGCGCCGATGGCGGCGCCGCGATAGGTGCCCTGCGCGCTGCCGTTGTCGGCACCGGCACCCAAGAGGAGGCCGACCACGGCACCTCCGTAGCCTCCCCACGTCGTCACGCGCACGCGCTCGAGCGAGACCTCGCTGACCCTGGCGCCGAGCAATCCTAGGCCAAGACCGCCGTACAACCCAACCAGGCCCGCGACTGCAACCTCGCGTCCGGATGGCGACTGGTACTGCGAATAGCCGTAGTACGAAACCGTGTGTCCGCCGAATCCCAGCATGCCGACCGTCGAGAGGGCCAGGCCCCAGAAGCCAGCATCGCGCACGAGCTGGGTGTCGCCTGGATCGAGGTCGAGATGCTGGGCTGCCACGACCGCGATGGGAATGGACAGCAATCCGGCGACCGTGGTCGCCATGCCGGTGGTGCGGCCATTCGAATTTGCATCGGCCGCGCTCAGGACCAGCAAGGTGGTCGTCGGAACGTAGGACGTGATGGCGAGGGCCAGCGGCAAGTCGCCCCGATCGGGGTTGGCCAGCTTGAGGAAGGCCACCGAGCCGAGTGTGTAGGCAATTGCGCCGAGTGCGACCGGCGTCAGCACGTCCGAGGCACTCTGGGAATTCTGCCTGAGCGAGAAGGAGAGACCGAGCGACATGCCGTAGAGAAACGACGTGACGCTGAAGTCGACCTTCTCCCAGATCGTCAGGCGCAAACGTTCCGAGGTCTTTCGCGAGTAGGGCTCGTTGCGAATGATGACCTCGCCGTCGTCGGTGGCAGACGTGATGGCTGTTCCACCCGCCGCCGGCATCGCGGTCGGCGGCGGCGCGTGGCCTGCGGGCGCCACACGCAGAGCGATGATCGCGAGCGCGCGACGGCCCTCGCTCGCCTCGGGCGTGGCAGGAAACTGGGCGGCCAGCCGCTCGAAAAGCGAGCGCGCCAGCCGTAAATCGCCTGCACCGATGGCCGCATCGGCCGCGGCGAGCAAGCCGGCCGGTGTCGCCAACGGCTCTACGCGCGCCGGAGAGGGCGCAACCTCGGGCCCGGCCGCACGCGCCTCCCGCGCGAAGACAAGTCCAAACACCAAAGCCATCGCGAACGCAAACGGGCGCTGCATGGGTGGCATTGTGCCAGACCTCGTCGCTCCTGACACCGACGATCGCACAGATGTCCGAGATTGCTTTGCGAGGGCGGATGCGGATCACACCTCAGATGAACAGCACCGACCCCGACGAAGTGCGGAAAGTTTCGCTCACAGAATGGCTACGGGTCCGGTATCACATAACTGCCCCAGCAGGTGACGTAGCCGTTCGGACGCAGACCGCAGGTCGCTGCGATCTGGATGAAAGGACCGGCAGGTGGCCGAATGGCTGCTTGGTTCGAGGCATCGCCCCAACATCGCACGTTCCCGTCCGTGGCCAGTGCGCATGCATGATCGTAGCCTGCGGCAATCTGCGTGAAGGAACCGGAGGGCGGAGCCATCTGCACCGACGAACCGATGTACCAGCACGCGATAGCACCGTCGGTCTCGATTCCGCAGAACTGAGACGAGTCTGCGCCGATCGCGGCAAACGATGCCTTGGGAGGAACGGGGTTCACGCCATATTGATCAGCTCCCCAACACACGACGCTGCCGTCCAATCGCCTCCCGCATTCGAAGTACGCAGCTGCCGCGATGGCGGTGTACGGGCCGCTTGGCGGATAGAGTATCTCGCGATAGTAATCATCTGCGGCACAAGACACCGTGCCGTCGGCCTGCAAGCCGCAGACGTGTTGGTCGCCGACGGAAACCTGCACGAAGGTGCCGCTCGGCGGTTTCGGATAGGCGGGCCAACACGCGATCGAGCCGTCCGTCCGGATGCCACACGAGCTCCACGAGCCAAGCGCGATTCGGTCGAAGGGACCCGCCAGTGGCGTGGCCCTGCCTTCGAAGTCGTTGCCCCAGCACGTGGCGCTGCCGTCGGCCCCGATGCCGCACCCGTGGTCGTCGCCAATATCGAACTGGACGAAAGGCCCCGCCATGGGCGTCGCCTGCCAATGCGAATCGTCGCCCCAGCATTTGGCGCTGCCGTCGAGCTGCACGCCACAGGCGTGGAGACTCCCCGCAGAAACTTGGGTCACGACGAGATGGGCAGGAGGCGTCGCCTGCCCGCTGGAGTTGTCGCCCCAACATTGGACCTGGCCGTCGGAGCGCAATCCGCACCCGAAGTTCGCGCCTATGGCGATCTTCGCGAACGGACCAGCGGCGGGGGTGGACTGACCATAGGCGTTGTCGCCCCAACAGGCGGTGGTCCCGTCGGCGTGCAGCCCGCAGGTGTGCCAGTTGCCCGCACCGATCTGGACGAAGGTGTCGGTCGTCGGCGTCGACTTCACGGCAAGAGGATCGCCCCAACAGACCACCGTGCCGTCGTCGCGCATGGCGCACGTATGGCTCTGGCCGGTCGCAATCTGGGAATAAGCGCCTGCGACGGGCTTGGCCTGTCCGTAGGTGTTGTCGCCCCAACAGGCGGCGGAGCCGTCGAGCAACAGGCCACATCCATGGACCGCGCTCATCGAAATGTGCGTGAAGGACAGCGCGGGAGGGCTTGGCGGCTTTTGCCCCCAGCACGTGACGGAACCGCTGCCGCGCAGGCCGCAACAATAGGAGGCCGCACAGCCGATCTCGACGAAGGTTCCGTCGGGGGGAGAGGCTTGCCCATAGTAATTGCTGCCCCAACAAGCCACGCTCCCGTCGGCGCGCAGGGCGCAGGAGTGGACGTCGCCGGCGGCGATTCGCGCATAGTCATACGATGGGGCAGTCCACAATCCACCGTCGGCGAGCACATAGCCATCCGGCAAAGACAGCGTCTCCCGCGCCAGATGGACGTCGGGCCACGAAGCGTCCGGTTCCGTCCAAACGCCGATGCCCGCATCGTCCTCGCCCGGCACCTGTGCGCCAGCCTCCTTCCCGGCGTCGCTTGCGGGTCGACCGTTGCCCACGCAAGCGGGCAAGCAGCAGAGCCCGCCCACCCACAGTGCGTGCATCACCGCCAACCGTTTCATCGAAGGATCTCACTTGGGGACAACTGGGAAAAGCAAAGCGAGTTTTCGCCCGGATGGCCGTGCATGGTCAAGGCTACCGCCGTACAGCCGCCCCGACAGACGGTGCCGTTCGGACAATTGGCGCAGGCTCCGGAAAGCCGGGCCGGCTCGTCGCGCCGGTTGTAGGCGAATCGATGGGGATCGTTCCAGATGTCGGGCAACCTTTCGCGGCGAACGTTTCCTTCGATGCAGGTGTCGGGCAGGGCCAGGCAACCTTTCACCGATCCGTCGCTCATCACGCCCGCGACCAGCAGCCCCGCGAGGCAGCCACGCCACGCAGTGGGGAATCCGCCCTGCATGGTGCGCAAGGCACTGTCGTCCTCGGTGCAATAGCCGATGTTGTCCGTGATGTGCGGGCGCAAGCCGTGGCGGGCGGCGAGCCGCTGCAGCGACCGATAGAGCCGGGCCATCGTGGCCGGCGTCATCATTACATGTGGACGATTCGCGGCCCTGCCCGTGGGCATGGTCAGCTGCAACTGCCAGCCCATGGCCCCTGCGGTCTGCAATTCCTCTGCGAGCGTCTCGATCGTGGGGAGCGTTTCCGGGTTCAGCTGCGTGGTTACACCGACCTTGAATCCGGCCTGATCGAGCCAGCGGATAGCCGCCAAGGCCTGCCCGTACAAGCCAGGCACGCCACGCTGGCCATCGTGAACAGCGGCGGTTCCGTCGACGCTGACCGTGACGGACGCAAGCGGCGTCTTTCGCATGCGGGCAGCGACGGCTTGGTTCACGCCCAATCCCGAGGTGACCATGTCGACAAGCATGCCCGCTTCGGCCGCGGCCTCGGCGAGGATCGGCCAATCCTCTCGGCAGAGAGGCTCGCCTCCCATGAGGGTCACGCGCTTGCACCCCAGGGTGGCAAGATCGGAAATGACCGTCAGCCACTCCCGGGTGGAAAGCTCGTGTTTGCGCGCGATACCCGCGGCAGAGCCACACGTCACACATCGACAGGGACATGCAAGCGTGAGCTCCAGAGCCACGACGATCGGTATGCCTACGCTCTGCACTGCCGCGCCCTGAGAAGACAATAGGGATTGTCGTAAATCGTTCCCGTGCTCCAGAACGCCATGGTCGTGCAGCCGGCGCGACAGAGGCCGCCCACACGGCACCCGGCACACCCGCCGCAAAGCTTGGCAGCAGCGAAACGCGTCGAATAGGCGAATCTCTCAGCATCGCCCCAGATCTGCTCGATGCTCTCGTCGTGAAGATCGCCGGCGTCGAATTCTGGCGGCAGCGCCGAGCAGCCCCGAACCCGGCCGTCGTAGGTGATGGCCACCACACGGATGCCGGCCTGGCACCCCATCCAAGGCACCGTCTTGTCCGCGGTTCCGCGCAAGCCTAGCTCGTGCTCGGTGTAATAGCCGATGCTGTCGCTGACATCGATTTGGGGCAGTCCGCCGCCGCGCCTGGCCGTGGCGATGAACCCCAGAAGCTCTTCCAGATCAGACGGCGCCAGCACGAAAGGCTCGTCGATGTCTTGCACCCGACCGACCGGAACCGTGAGCTGCAATTGCCAGCGACGGACACCATGCGCGGCGAGCAATTGGTTAAGCGCCGGCAGCTCGTGCAGGTTACGTTGGTTGACCTGTGTGATCACGATCGTCTCGAAACATGGCAAGGCGCGCTCGATGGCGTTCATGGCTTGCTGCCATGGCGACGGTCCCGGACTTGGGCGAAGTCGCATACCATCGTGGGTGGCTTGCAGGCCGTCAATCGATAGGCCCACCACCGTGACTCCGACGGCTCGGGCGCGTGCCACGACGTCGTCGTCGAGAAGCAGGCCATTGGTGATGAGCGCGACCTTTACGCCGCAGCGGACGAGCATCTCGGCCAGCTTGTCCCAATCCGCGCGCAGCAGCGGCTCGCCCCCAGTCAGGTCGACCTGCTGGCAACCCAGCCGCACCAATCCCTGCGCGACCTTCTGCATGGCGGGCAAGGACAGCTCGTTCTCCGAGCGCTCTCCACACCGACTCTCGCAATGAATACAGCGCAGGTTGCATACCCGCGTGATCTCCCAGATGCAGACGAGCGGCCGTCGCGCCAAGGAATCGAGCGGGTGGCCGTTCACGGGAAACGGACTCCGATATAGACGGGATAGATAGGCGGTTCTCGACAGTCGAGCACGGAAGCGATGAACTCACTGGTCGACACGCGACCGGGTTGGCAATAGCTGGCCAGGCAGGAGGGGCCCGTCATGGCGCTGATGTCGTTGCAGGAACGCGTGGCCCAACCAGCGGTCAGGCCTTCGCGCCACGAGATCTTAAGTCGTTCGACACAGGCACTGATCGCCTGTCGGGTCGCCGGGTCCATCCCGCAAGCGATCATGATGTCCTCCAGCGAGCAGGCGCCGTCGCAAAGACGTGAAGCCACCTCCGGACCGGCGTCAGGGCCGGCCAGGATGATCAGGTCCGCGCTATCGGGTCGATTGCCGTCCTGTTTCTGGGCTTGTGGACCATCCGCCACGGCGATGGCGGAGGGGCCATCCGGCTCGGGCGCTGGGAAAGGTCCGTCGGCCGCAACGGAAGCCAAGGGGCCATCGGCCATAGCGACGGGCAAGGCATCCGCCACGATGCCGCTCGCATCCTGCCGGGAAACCGCGAGCGTTCGATGGTCCGTGCATCCGACCGTGGAAACCCCCGCGAGAAGGAACAGCAGTTTCGCCGCTGGCATCGACACCGCTGCCGCCAGCTTGGCAAAGGTGCCGCCAGAGGATGATTCAGGGGCCAGCGCAGCCTTGATCTCGTCGAGAAGCGCGGCGTAGCCGTCGCTGCTAAGGACCTCGTTGTCGATGATCTCAGCGGTCGCTGCGCTCTTGCGTCGGTGCAGATCCTGCGCCAACCGATCGAGCAGGACTTGCAGCGATTTCCAGAACACGGGGCAATCCCGCTTTGCCCGCAAGACCTCGTGAAGAGCATCGAGTGTCTCGGCCACGCCAGCCCAGGGCCGCACCTTCATTCCACACGCCTCGTTGAGAAAAGTGCGAATGCGTTGGATGGAGTTGGGAACGAGGTTCGACGACGTGTTGGGCATGGCAATGATCCCTGGCGACGATTCGGCGCAATTCGAAGTCAGGCGTTAGTATAGCAGCATGACAACCGTGCAGCAGAACGGAACGGTCTGGCCGGCGAGGCAAGGCCATTGATCGTTGGACACAGCATGACCGCATTGTCCTTCGCCAACTCGTCATCTGGGCGCCGACGGAAGGCCGATCCTGGTTGGATACGGTGAGCGCAAAATTCTTTCGTCCTTGCGGCGGTAGATCGCGACGCCGCTGACGGTTTCCGCCAAGGCGTAGTGAGCGGCCACATAGGCGGCTAGGCGCGGATAGCGCGCGATCGGGAACTTGTCGTAGCCATCCCAACCCGCGGCCGCGGCGTCGACGAAGAGCACGGGCCGCCTGGCCTCGAGATCGGCGAACAGCATGTCCCACGACTCGGGCAGACGGGTGCGGTCGGCGTTCCAGCTTCCGGTCTCGGTCGGCGTGCCGGGACTCTCGCCGGTCATGTAGTTGCAGAAGGTGAAGCGAGCGCCGAGGGGTCTGCGGGCCAGCACATAGAGTTGCGGTGAATTCCCCCACACGAAGACGCGCTCGTCGGGGCCGGTCAGGGCGGACATTCGGCGGCTGACGGTCTCGTAGGGTGGCTCGCGTTCATCCCAGCCTTCGGCAAGGGGCCGCGCGATAGTGGCCAGCAACAAGAACACAATGGCCGGTGCAGCGCATAGCACCGCCAGGAGTGCGCGCATGGCAGCGCCTCGCCGCCAGAGAGCGAGAAACCGCGGCGCCGCCAGCAAACACAAGGCGGGCAAGATCAGATGGAAGTAGTGCCCAAAAAAGCGCCCGCCCGCGCACACGGCGACAGCCGAGGTGACAAGCCACAACAGGGCGAGTAGCTCGCGCGGCTGATCCAGACGTGCGGCTCGCTGCGGGGAGCGCGTCGCGCGAGCGAGCGACACCGTGGCGCGGGCTGCGCCCCACAGCCCGAGTCCGTACGGGACCATGGCCACGCCACCTATCAGGGTCAAACGCCAAAGGCCTTGCCGCAATGCCAGCAATCCATCGAGTCCCGCGCCGAGATAGGAGAAGTTGAAGGCGAACCAATAGACGGCGGCCTCTCCGTTGCCACGCAAGAAACAAGCAGCCAGATAGAGCGCGGCGGGCACGAGTGCGGCAAGCACTTGGATACAAAGCGCGCTCGCCGCCTGGGTGAAGCGAATCCGTCGCGTTGTCGCGGCCCAGCCCAGCAGGCCGGCGGAAACCCCAAGAAAAGTCACCCCCTGGTACTTGCACAGCGCGGAAAGGCCAATCAGCCCACCGATGGCCAGTTGGTCGAAAACGAAGCGAGGCTGCTCGATCGATCCCTTGTTTACGCCGCGAAGAAGCAACAACGCCGCCGCGGTTTGCGGCACGAGCAGGAAGAGCTCACAGTTCGCGGCCAGGGCATCGTAGTCATGCCAAGTCGTCGAGAAAACCAGGAGCAGTCCCGCGGCGACGGCGCCCTGGGCGACATCCTTCGCTCCGTCTTGCGCCAGCTTCCAAATCAGTCCGCCAGTTACCAGCGTGGCCAGCAGGACCAGGAGATGCGCGCCGTGGGTATTGAACGCGCCAAAGAGCGCGAACCCCATCTGGTACAGGTGGTAGATGAGCGGCGGTTTGTGGTCGACCACGTCGCGATAGAGCAGCTCGCCCCTGGCCATGGCCGCCGCCGTCGCCGCGTAGATCGATTCGTCGTCCGAGAGCAAGGCGCGGGAAAACGACGGCAATCTGAGAAGAATGCCGCACGCAAAGACGACGGAAGCCCAGGCCCATTTCCGCACGGCTGGCGAGTATACTTGACCTGCGGTGCATCTCGCCGACAGGAAACCATGCGGAGAACAAGCATGAGCGGTGGAAGAAAGCGCTCCGTCGTGTTCGCGTGCTATCTGGTCGCGGCCTGCACGACGAAGAGTCCGACCCAATCCTCGGGAAACGGTGGAGCGACGGCCAGCGGCGGGGTGGCCAGCGCCGGTGGGGCAACAGCCACTGGCGGTATCACGGGCAGCGGCGGCATCACGAGCAGCGGCGGCGCCACGAGCAGCGGCGGCGTCACGACCGGCACTTCGAGTACCGGCGGAATGGGGCTCACGGGAGGCACGGTGGGCACGGGCGGTGTCACGAGCAACGGTGGCGCCACAGGTTCTGGTGGTGTGGCGAGCACAGGCGGTACGAAGGCGACCGGCGGCGTCACCAGCAGCGGCGGCATGACCAGCAGCGGTGGCGCGACTGGCGGGACAACGAGCAGCGGCGGCAACACCGCAACGGGCGGTGCGACGAGCAGTGGCGGTGCAACCAGCTCGACCGGCGTGGCCTATCCGTTCCCGCAGAACCACAAGGGAAGCTACTGCACCTATCCCACAAGCCACGACAACGACAAGGTGAAATCTGCCTACCAGGCCTGGAAGGATGCGACCGTCACCAGCGACGGCGCGAGCGGATTCCAGCGCGTGAAGAAACCCGACTCGGGAACGGTCATCGGCTCGACCGTATCCGAGGGCATCGGCTACGGCATGATCCTGGCCGTGTATATGAACGACCAGAAGCTGTTCGACAATTTATGGAACTACGAACAGCTCTATCTCGATGGCAACGGGCTGATGAATTGGGAGATCGGCCCGGACGGCAAGATCACCTCGGGTGGCACGGGCGCCGCCACCGACGGCGACGAGGACATGGCCTGGTCGCTGGTCATGGCCGACAGGCAATGGGGTGGCAAGGGTGCGCTGTCCGACACGTACCTTGGTCACGCCAAGAAGCTCATCGGCCTCATCTGGAATTTCGAGGTCGACCACTCCCGTGGCGAGATGCTCAAGCCTGGCGACCAGTGGGGCAACGTCGACGTCACCAACCCGTCGTACTTCGCACCGGCTTACTATCGCGTGTTCGGCCAGGTGACGGGTAAGGTCGACGACTGGAACAAGGTCGTCACAGGCAACTACGACATCCTCGAACGCAGCCTCAATGCTAAGAGTGGCAACGCCGACATCGGCCTGGTGCCGGCCTGGTGCGATTCCTCCGGCACGCCCATCTCTCCGTTCTCGGGGGCGCCCATGTATTTTCAGAACGACTCCACGCGTACGCCTTTCCGCGTGGGCCAGGACTACTGCTTCTTCGGCGAGCCGCGCGCCAAGAGCTACCTGGCCAAGATCACGTCTTTCTATGTTGGCGTCGGCGTGGCCAACATCGTGGACGGCTACGCACTCGATGGAACGCCGAAAGCCGATCGCGCGGTGAGCGGCGCGCAGGCTGCCTCGTTCATCGGCCCCGCGGGCGTGGGCGCCATGAGCAACGCCAAGTACCAGGCGTTCCTCGATGCCGCCTACGCCGACGTGGCCACCCTGAACCTCACCGCCGGAACCATCTACTACCAGAAGTCGTGGACGGCCCTGTCGCTGCTGATGATGACCGCCAATCTGATGGACTTCACCCAATTCTGACTTCACCCCTCTTGCGACAAAGCGGCCGTCGCGCGATCATTCGTAGCCGGCCAAGCAGGCGAGCTTTCGACGCGCGCCAGCAGGTCCTGGTCCCAGTTGACCGACCTCCACAGGTCGGTCATCCTCGCAACGTGATGCATATTCGGAAGGACGACCACCGATTCCTCGGCAAGCCATTGCCGATGAGCCCGATTCTACCCGCGAGGTCAACCTCTCGCGAAGGCTTCGCCCCTGGACCGGCTTCCGCAACCGCTTTTGCTCCACAAGAAAGAAAGGAGTGCGCAAAATGAAACTCGTTGGCTCCGTGGTCGTTCTCTTGATCCTGACTTCGGCTTCACTGGCGAAGAAAGCGGAGAGACGAGAGAAGAAGTCTGCCCCTGTTCACACAATCAATACACTAAGAGCCAAGGGGAAGAGCATCTCGTTTACGTGCAGCCCCACCAATTGTAGGGAACAACAAGATGGCAGTCTCTTGTTCAACTTGAGTTGCCAGACCAATAAGGAAAATGACAAGTTGGAAGTATATTTGGGCGACAAGAACCAAACAATCCAGTCATACGGGTTCGTGGACATTCCCGGGGAGATCAAGGCGCCCAAGAAGGGATCCGTCCCGATCAAGATATCCGTCAGCGAGGATGAAGATTCCCCCCGGACGACATTTGCGTTTAGCTACACCGTAGAGCAAATCAAGCGGCCCGCTTGTCGAAAGTACGGTGACGTAGAGCTATAGCAGCCGTAACACCTTTCCCCGCTCCTGCCCGGCGCCGGCAGAGCGACGGCCCGTGCAGCGCGCTCAGCCCAAGGTGGGCCGCAACGAGCCCTGTCCCGCGCGGCAGCGGCAAGCAACACAAGAAGTGCTGCGGCGCCGGCGCCTGAATTGGAGCTCTTAGCCTCAGCAGTCCCGGCCCTACGGCCGCGGGATCAGCGGGGGAGGTCGGCGTAGGAGACGCCGACCGGACCCCCAGCGGTGGCCACGGTTCGTGAGTAGAAAAGGCGCGTCGGAGCCGGGATGGGCGCCCACGCGTACGCGCCGATCTCGCTGGCGAGCAGCGTGGTGACCGCGCCGGCGCTGGTCAGCGCCGAGATGGTTACGAGGTCGCTCGAGTCGGGCGCGGTCCCGTAGACCGCGGCGGACCCGAGCCACGTGGCGAACGAGATGAAGTCCGGGACGGCGTGCGTGGTGGCGGCGGTGCCGTCGGTCGCCGCGATCGCGATCGCGCTCGGCGGGTACTGCCGCAGCAGCAGATGCGGCTGGGGGACACCGGGCTCGAATAGCGGGTCGCTGCCCGGGATGGTGACCGGGGCCCCTCCGGAGACGGGATACACCCCGACCGTCCAGTAGCCGGTCGGGACCGCCGTCCAGTTGCCGTTCGGGACCGCGACGTAGCCGCCGGCGGACACAATGCCCACAGGAAATGCGAGCGTATCGACCAGAACCCGCAGTGAACCGGCGGTACCGGCGGGTCCCGCATAGATCGGGCTCGTCACGGAGGTCGTCAAGTCGACCGTCGCCACCACGCTGGCGCTTTCGTCGCTGAACGCGAGCGAGAAGTCTCCCTCGGGCAGCACGCCGAGCGCGACGCTGCTGCGATCTTTCAGTGAGTAGGTCAGTAACCGCGTCCCGCCCGAGCTGTCGATCTCCGGGTAGACCAGCCAGGCATCGTCTGGCGAGAAGGTAAACGCGTAGCAGGCGGAATTCGTGGACACGTCGATGCGCGTGCTGCCATCCGCGGCGACCAGGGTCAGGGACGCAAGCTCCGCCGCGCCCTTAGGGCCGTGACAGAACGCGAGCCAGTTGCCGCGCGGCGACCAGATGCGGTTACCCAACTCTTCCGCCGCCCCGTCGACGAGTGTCTGCGACCTGCCGGAGGGCAGCGCGATGAGTACCAGTGAGCCGTCCGCGACACCATGGTCGCTTCCATATTTCCTGTACGCAAATGCCGTCCCGGTCGCGTTCGAAGCGTATCTGGGATCGCCGAATTCGGAGTGCGTGCCGAGCGAAATCGTCTTGCCGCCGGCAATCGGAGCCCCGAGATCGTAGTCCTCGTCTTGCACGGTGAAGAACACGGTCGAGCCGATCCCCACATCGCTGCTCACGGATCCATGGACCAGCCGCACGTTGGACCCGTGGGAATCGGCGGCCTTGAGCCTGCCGACGCCGCAATGGTCGACGCCGTCCCTGAACACCAGATCTTGGGAGTCACTGCTGAAGAAGACCGAGTAGCTCGACACGTCGTCAGCGACCACGCGCTGGCACGCTGAACCGTCGGATTGCAGCTCCAGCACCACCAGCGTTCCCAACTCCAACTGCGCACCCCTGCTGATACAGCCAGCCTCGATCGTGTGCGGGTCGCGCAGGAAGGCGACGTGCTTTTCGTCCGGGGCCACCACCATGGTGCCAGCCACCTGCGGGTCGAGCTGACCGCCTGGCTCCACGGAACCGCAAACCGCAATCCCGAAATTGCTGGCCCCCGAGCAACCGAAGCCGACCAACATCACGACGCCGATCGTGTATCCCATGGGGGCCCTCCTTGCGCGCGCGAGCGACAGGCGACCTTGCCATCTGCCCCGTTGTCATTCGTCGGCCCAACCTGCTTTCTGATGAGTTGGCCACCGATGCCCTGGTGGAACCGCTCGGTCATATAGTGCTCACCGTGATGAGAAATTGGAGCGCTGCCGGAAGCATTGATGACCACGCTGCCCGCTCAGACACGCAGATTCAAGCTGCGCATCTCTGCGATTTTGTGCGAGAATTCCAGCGATCCATTTCTGGACACCAAGGGTGCCGCGGCAAACGCAGCGGCGCCGCGACGGACGGCCGCGCAAGATGGTTCGCAGCTGGCCTACGTCGCTTCCCGGTTTTCCGCCCCGCGCTCACTGGCAGTAATTGATCAGCACGCTGATGTTGGAGGCGCCGTCGTTGGCGACGACGATGTCCGGTCTGCCGTCCGCGTTGGTGTCGCCGACGACGAGGTATTGCGGCATCGAGCCGACGGGGTAGGTGACCTGGGCCTGGAATGTTCCGTCGCCCTTCCCGTTGAGGATGCCCACGGTATTGCTGCCCTGGTTGGCGACCGCAATGTCGAGGTTCCCATCCACGTTGAAGTCGGCGATTGCCACGGTCTGCGGGTTCGTCCCCACCGCGGTGGTGGTTTGGGCCTTGAACGTCCCGTTGCCCTTGCCTAAGAGGACACCTACGTTGTTGCTGCCGAAGTTCGCGACCACGAGGTCGAGGATTCCGTCGTGGTTCAAATCGGCGATGGCCGCCGAGAAAGGCTGGGCGCCGGCCGCGTAGTTCGTCGCGGGACCGAGGGCCCCGCCGCCCGTCCCGAGGAGCACGCTAACGGTCCCGGCGTTGCGGTTGGTCACCACCACGTCCGGCTTCCCATCGGAGTTCAAGTCTGCGGTGGCGAGCCCCCACGCCCCAGCGCCACAAGTGTAGGCGACGGGGGCCTGGAACGTACCGTCGCCATTTCCCAGGAGGATGTCGACCCGGCCGTTGTCGACGTCGGTCACCGCGAGGTCGAGCTTTCCGTCACGATTGAAGTCCGCGGTGAATATGAGCGAAGGGTTGGCGCCGGCTGCGAAGTCGGTGCTGGGCCCCAAGACCGCGCCGGTGTTCATGAGGATGGCGGCAAACGCGGTGGCGGCCGCGACGTCGAGCTTGCCATCGTTGTTGAAGTCGCCGAGGGCGATGCCCGAGGGATAGCCTCCGGTGCCGGTCGGATAGGACGTCGGTGCGCCAAAAGTCCCATCGCCGGCACCCAACAGCGTCTGAACCATGTCCGCGTTGCCATAGCCCACGACGACGTCGAGCTTCCCTCTTCCATAGACGTCGCCCAGGGTGAGGGCATCGACCCCCGCTCCGGTGGCGTAGGTCACCTGCGGCTTGAAGAAACCCCCACCACATGGAACGCACACGCCAGTCGCGCAGACCGTCAAGGCCCCACAGGTTGTCCCGCAGCTACCACAATTGTTCGGGTCGTTGGCGGTGTTGGTGCAGGTGCCGGTACAGAGCGTCTGGCCCGCGGGGCAGACACAGGCGCCGGCTACGCAGGATTGACCTCCCGGGCAGACCGTGCCGCAGGCGCCGCAGTTCTGGTTGTCATTGTTGGTGACGGTGCAGATGCCACCGCAGTTGGT
>OBLT010000481.1_pt1 | contig 25963 bp, 21 predicted proteins | sample 1518721 | NCBI WGS metagenome assembly OBLT01 (sample SAMEA3539307, study PRJEB22396) | soil metagenome | biome: tundra; feature: field; material: soil | place: USA | collected 2010-05 | depth 0.15 m | reverse complement strand
AGCTTTCAGCGGTCAGCTCTCAGCACTCAGCCCCAAACGCTCCGGCTGATGCTGATAGCTGATCGCTGAAAGCTGATAGCCGATCGCTAATTGTCAAAGAACTGGTCGGGGACCCCGGATTCGAACCGGGAGTCTCTTGCTTCCAGGGCAAGCGGGTTAAACCGTTTCCCAAGTCCCCGAAAAACTGAAAAAGGGGGTGACCACCTGGTGGCCACCCCCTTTTCCTGAAATCGGAATGTTATCCCAGGTTCCGGTTAGGTAGCCTCCCACGCGTCCGTATTGACGCGTTCCTGCCGCATGGCTTGCGGTTTAGTACCGAAATGGATAACTGGTCTCACGCAATTAGATTCTAGCTTACTCTGTGGCTGGAGTGCAAGCACTTTTTTTCGATTCTGATGATTCTGATAGGCTGTCTGCGGCCACCTGCCGCGGAAGTCACTCCATGGCTTGTGGAATGTGGCCTTTACAGTGGGGCAGGCCCCTGGCCTGCGCGAAACTTTCAGTCCCGCTCTTCGGCCAGCTATGCTCGCCTCAGACGCTCCGTTCGCCGCGTTCATGTGCCGGCCTCCGTGTTCCCCCACCAATTTGATCCGGGGCCGGCAGGGACCCCGTCGGCGGTATCCTTCAGCGGTCATAGCAACCGCACCAGGCGATGCCGCGAGCCTACGGCAGTATCACTCGCCTCCGCAACTCCAATTCGACGTCCACTTCCGGTGCGCTCCAACTCACGCCGGCCAATAGCTTGAGTAGATCGGCCCAGGTGACAACCGCCAAGTCGGCGCAGAGCGCGAGAAGCTGGGCCGGGGCCCGGTGTGGCAACGCTCGCTGCAACTCTGAAGCGCTCCGATAGCGCTCCATCAGTTGAACGTAGGCGCGCGTTGCCGCGTGGTCGCGCACGAACATCCAGAAGGCCGGCCGGCGGCTGCCGCATCTGTCGAACACACAATCGATGTTGCGGGCGATCTGATTCCGCTCGGGATCGTATTTCGTGTTGAGCTGCACGTTGGAGCCCAGTTTCGCCTCCACGAAGACGAGGTAGCTTCGGCCTTCAAACGTGATGTCGATCTCGGACGGTCCCTCGACTGGCTTTATATTAAGGCTGCGCCTGCGCCATTTTTCGTTTTCCGCTGCGCGCATTCGCTCGCGGCTCAACACTTCATACGAGCGCGGGGCGGCTACCGTTTGCCAGAGCCGGACAACCGGGCAATCGCCCGGGTCGATTGAACTCTCGCCTGCGAGTTTCAAGAGATTCGGCCACCAAGAGGAAGCCGGCACGCTGTCGAGCAACTGAAAGAAGTTCCACGTTACGTAGTCCTCGCTGTTTGGCGAATGCAGAATCCGCTCGATATCGCCGCGCTTTTTCGATTTCGGCGAAGCCAGCAGCTTCGGGAGGTTGAGGATCGGGAAAGACGGACTTGCCGGAGCGTCGCTGGTCGCCTGCGGAGCAACAATCGTGGCGGGGTGAGCCGAAGGAGTTTGGTGCGTCAGGTACTCGGAGTTCTTTGCCCCGATCACGCTGTGCCAGTGATCCAGATCGGCCGTGGGGTGCGCCGGGGCGGGGAAATCGTACTCGGCCGACGCACGGATCTCGGACGCAAGCGGGATGTGGCCGGCCGCATCCTGAAAATCGGACGCGTAGCGCAGCCCGACAGAGCCGGGCGTTGAGTAGTCGCGGACGCTCCATGACGTCTCACTTGGTCCTTTATGGAAGAAGAACACGAACGTGTTTGGGGCCAACCGCTCGTTTATACAGGAAGCGGCGTCTGCTTTCCGGTCGCATGGTGTATAGAGCCAGTCCGGAAGGAATTCTCTCAAAACGAGTCTAACCCAAGCGCTTTCAATAACCTACCGGCATCGTCCGCGCAATTGCCGAAATCCTCCGTTCAACACCCGAACTTGCCGTACAACCAAGGAAATCAACAGTTTGATGGCCGCCGGTGGTATTGGTCAACCGTCATTAACTATACTGGGACAATCGAGCACGCGGCGAGGCCGTGCCGCGCGAGCGCGTTTATCTTAAACCGGTGGTTGCAAGGAATGTGCTGGCAACCCACAAGAGGAGTTCAAAACGGATGCACAAGCCTATCAAGTACGTGGAGAAAGCCCTGACCTACGCGGCGCAAGCGGCGTGGACCGTTTTCGATAAAGCCAACCAGATCAAGCAGAACCCGTCGTTCACCCCGAAGTGGTCCGAAAAACCGCTGCTCAAGTCGTATCAGAAGACCAAGCCCCCGCTGGGGTGGCCGCGCGAGACCGACTCGCTGTGCCCCCGCTGCATCCCCGAGATCCGCTCGGAAATCCTCAGCGGCAAGAAGCCGTTGTCCATCCTGCTCAACGATAAGGTGGGCGAGATCAAGGCCAAAGTCATCGAGCGCGACGGCAAGATCCTGATGGTCAAGGATTGCCCCATTCACGGCCACTTCGAGGACGTGATGTCCATCGATACGGCCTTCTTCAAGCATTTGGAAGAGTGCTTCCCCGGGCGCGACATCCGGTCGCACAACGATGCGCACCTGCATCATCACGGCACCAGCACCATCACGCATGGCCGCGGCTCCGTACTCACGATCGATCTCACCAACCGCTGCAACATGATGTGCGATCCGTGTTTCATGGACGCCAACCAGGTCGGCTTCGTGCACGAACTCACTTGGGAAGACATTCAGACCCTGCTCGACAACGCCATCTCCATCAAGCCCAAGCGCCAGATGTCGGTGCAGTTCTCCGGCGGCGAGCCGACGATTTCACCGTATTTCCTGGACGCCGTGTCGTACGCCCGCAAGGTTGGCTACACCAGTGTGCAGGCCGCCACCAACGGCATCGAATTTGCCAAGAGCCCCGAGTTCTGCCGCAAGGCCGCCGACGCCGGTCTGCGTTATGCCTACCTGCAGTTCGATGGTATCGGCAACGCCGCCAACTCCCACCGCAAAGTCGGCAACCTGTTTGATGTAAAGCTGCGGGCGATTGAAAACCTGTACACCAACGGCGTGGACATCGTGCCCGTCATCACGCTGATCAACGGCATCAATAACGAGCAGGTGGGCCGCGTCATCCAGTTCGCCCTCGACAATCCCAAGCGCATTCCGTTCCTTTCGTTCCAGCCGGTTTCTTTTACCGGCCGCGACGAGGCCGTCACAGACGAGCGCCGCATGGCGCAACGCTATACGCTGGCCAACCTGGCGCACGACGTGAAGAATCAGACCGGCTTGGGCGAACCCGCCCGCGACTGGTTCCCGCTGTCCTTCATCAGCACCTTTTCCGACTGGTCCGATCTGGTACATGGCCCGGACCACCAATGGGGCCAGTTAAGCTGCGGCTGCCATCCGAACTGCGGCGTAGGCATGGCCGTGATGGTGGATAAGGAAACCGGGGAATCGGCGCCCGTCACCGCGTTCTGGAACGCCGATCAACTGGCCAAGGACGTGGCTCGCGTTAACGACGCGGCGCGCGGCAAGTGGCTCTCGATTATTGGCATGGCGCTGGCAACGGCGCGCAACTACGATCCCTTCAAGTCGCCCACGCACTTCAAGCTAACCGACCTGATGAAGAAGCTGGACAAGACCTTCGGCGCCACCGGCAAGAATTACGGCAAAGTGGGTTCGGACCGCACCATGCAGGATATCGAAAAGCGCCGTCAGGACCGCTGGAACTTCCTGCTGATCGCGGGCATGTGGTTCCAGGATCTGTTCAACTACGACTTCCGCCGCACAGAGCAGTGCATCATCCCGTACGCCACGCAGGAGGGCGAAATCTCATTCTGCGCTTACAATACCGGCGTCGGCTGGCGCAACATTATCGAGAAGATGCACATGACCGCCACGCTCACCAAGTGGTATGAAGAGCACGGCCGGCACGAGATCTTCGCCGGCGGCAAGAAAGTCGCGCTGCAGAGCGCGGACCACTCCATGGTGCTGCGGGATGGCATCATCACCACCGAAGTGCAGCACGATCTCGACAAGCTGGGCATCGCCAAGAACTCCGGCGAGGAGAAGCTGCGCGCCCGCGCCGCCAAGATCAAGCAAGACGAAGAGAACGCCCGCATGGCGAAGCTGTACCGCCAGCACGTGCTCAAGGAGCAGCCCACGCCCGATCTGGTGCCGCTGGGAGCGATTCAGCTCGCACCGAAGCCCGCTGCAGTCGAGCGGGTAGAAGAGCGGGAAGAAGTCGGCTCGTTCGGGGATTAGTAGAAACGCTACACAGAGCGGCCTGCATTCTCGCTTCACCGGGACGGGGCATTACGAAGAAAATCGCACCAGCTTCGAGCTACGGATTCGTGCGTCTCTGGTGACGAGCGGAACATCGTGGGCCAAGCTGGTGGCTGCGATCTTCACGCGACGCAGGGTTTCGATTAGCGGCGGGTGGTCCAGTCCAAACCCGATGCGTCTTCGAGCATAGAGCATTTCGATTTCCCAGAGTACGATGTCTGAAATGCCCCACGCGTCCGCAGCCAGCACTTTCCGTTCGGCTTGCGTTAGCAAACCGCTGACGGCATGGATGAGGATGTGGGTATCAAGATTCTGCATCCCACTTGATCCCAGTCGTGAATAGGTCATCGCTCGGATCGATCACCATTTCTGGAACGCTCCCGATCAGATCCGCACAAGACTCGCGGACCGGCGTCAGTTTGGCCACCGGATGGCCGTGGTTTGTAATCAGGATGCCATCGGCCGGCAGGTCGTCCATCAACGCCAGCCACCTCTGCCCGAACTCACTGACGTTCATCTCTTGCACCACTATAGTGTACCAACGCAGGCAATCTTGCTAAATCGGCCGAACCGGCCAGGACGGTTGAGGACGCGAAAGGTCCCGATGCCAGTCAATCGCCAGCGCGCGGGTAATAGGCCGTACAGCGGTTTACGTTACTCCCAGCGCAACGCCTGCATCGGATCGATGTGCGTGGCTCGGCGCGCGGGAATATACCCCGCCAGGATCGAAACCAGCAGTACCACGGCCATCGCGCCCGCAATTACCGCCGGGTCGCTGGCCTGCATTTCAAAGAGCTGGCTTTCGATCAGCCTGCCCAGAGCCAGACTGGCCACCACCCCGATAACCAGCCCGGCCGCGGCCAGGATCAGCACCTCCTGCATGACGAGCCGCAACACACTGCCGCGCGCCGCCCCCAGCGCCATGCGGATGCCGATTTCCTGCGTTCGCCGCGTCACATTGAACGCCGTGATGCCATAGAGGCCGATGGAGGCCAGCAGCGTGGCGAGAAGCCCGAATGCCACCGACAGCCACGCCAGCAGACGGTCCAGGAAGTGCGTCTCATCGATCTGCGCATCGAGAGTTTTCAGGTCGTACACGGGCAGCGCGGCATCCATCCGGCGCACCACCTGGCGGGCCGCCGGCGCCACATCCAGAGGGTTCCGGGCCGTGCGCACATAAAACGTAACCGCTCCGGGCGCTGTGTTCTGCAGCACCGGCGTGAAGGTCCAGGGCCGGGGCTTCTCCTTCAGGTCGCCCTCCTTCATGTCCTTTACCACGCCCACGATCTCCATGTTCGTCGCTCCGGAATCGCCCCAGCCGATGCGGTGCCCGAGGGGACTTTCATGCGGTAAGAAGCGCCGCTGGAAGGTCTCGTTCACGATCACGACCTCGGGCGCGCCGGCGGTATCTCTCTCGTTGAAGTCCCGCCCGGCGATGAGCGGAACTCCAGCCGTGGAGAAGAATCCGGGCAGCATCTCGTTATAGCCGGGGTTCATATCTTCGCCGTTGGATGGCCGGTACCCTTCGATATGCACCGTGTTCTGCCAGTTGTTGTCCGCCAGAACCGCGTTGGATACGCCGCTCGCCGCCTGCGCGCCGGGCACGCGGGCGAGCGCGGTTTGCACATCCAGGAATAACCGCCGCGCCCGGTCTGGCGTGTAGTTGTGCATCGCTGGATCGATGGAGAATGCCAGCAGCCGGCCGGCTTCGATGCCGGAGTTCACGGTCATCAGCTTGTACAGACTGCGCGCAAACAGTCCGGCCGCGGCCAACAGCAGGAACGACAAGGCCACCTGCGCGCAGATCAGAACTCTCCGGAATCGGGTCTGGCCCAGCCCCAGCGAAGCTGTCCGGGATTCGTTTTTCAGCGCCGGCGCCAGGTCGGGCCGGGTGGCCTGCAGAGCGGGAGTGATTCCAGCCAGCAGCGCGGCCAGCAGGCTGACTGCGGCGGTGAAGCCCAATATCCGCCAGTCGGGTGACGTTCGGATGGCGGCGCCGATGTTGTTGAACGGCAGTGCGCTCACCAGCAGAGAAGCAATCCAGTCGGAAAGCAGCAGCCCCAGCACCCCGCTGGCAGCCGCGATCAGCAGGCTCTCCGTCATGATGAGCCGCATGAGCGATCTCCGCGTGGCCCCCAGCGCCAGCCGGATGGAAATCTCCTTCTGCCGGCCTTGCGCCCGGGTGATAAGAAGGTTGGCGACGTTCGCGCAGGCAATCAGCAGGAGTGTCCCCACCATCGCCAGCAATACGTATAGCGGCTTCGAGAAGAACTCCGGCATGCCCGCCCCGAAACCCTGCGACCCGCTGGCCAGCCGCAGTTGGTTCTTGACGTACCGCTCGGAGAATTTTGCGTTCCGCCCGTTCGCCGCCAGGTCGCGTCCCAAAGCGGCGCGGTAGGCGCCGGCCATGGCGCCCAGCGCCGCCCGCGGATCCGTGCCCGGCCGCAGCCGCGCAAAGACGTGCAGCCAGATGCTGTCCCGCCGGCCCATATCGTCCCAGGTGGGCGTCACTACCGTCTTCATCATGAGCGGGACGAACAGATCCGCCGGGCTCATCAGCGACAGACCCTGGAACCCGCGCTGCGCGACACCCACGACGGTCATCGGATGCCCATTGACGTCAATCGCGCGGTTCAGTGCGGACGGATCGCCTCCGAACCGGCGCTGCCAGTAGTCATAGCTCAGCACCACATACGGTTCGCCGCCTTTGCGCTTGTCTTCGTCCGGAGTGAGCATGCGGCCAAGAGCCGGCATCACTCCCAGAACGTCGAAATAGTTGCCCGACACCAGCTCGGCGGTGGCCCGCTCGGCCGGTCCTTTGTCCGACACGTCGACCGCATCTTGATATCGCGCCGCGATGCCGGTGAAGGCATCGGAAGAACCCCGTAGATCGGCATACATCGGATACGAAAAGGAGTCCTCGTAGCCACGGGTGCTTCCGCCAATGAACTGGCCCGTCCAATGGAACGCGACCAGCCGCTGGGGATCCTTGACGGGAACCACCCGCAAAAGGATCTGGTAGGTCAGCGTAAAGATAGCCGTGTTGGCGCCGATGCCGAGCGCCAGGGATAGGACGGCAGTCGCAGCGAATGCCGGATTTCGCAATAAGTTGCGCAAAGCGAGTTTCATTGAAGGGGACTCAGAGCAACTCTCGTTCCAGTGGGCCGCTTGAAACCAAAGGCGTTGCGCGAGGACCTGGGCAGCTACTGTTCGCAGCCGGATTGCGCCGTTCGGAAACGGACACAGCCGTGTGGGGCAGCCAATCCTGGCTGCAGGCAAGATTGCCTGCCCCACTTCAAACCGGCCCCGGCAACCTACCCGTGCCCGTGGAGGTGCAGGTCGAAACGTTCAACCTCAACAAAGCTGTCAAGCGCAACCCTCGACCGAAGAATCCGAATCTTTGAGGTACCAAATTGGCACCTCCAACGAAGGCCGCGGCGGCCGGTGCTACCTGCCCTATGCCTTCACCGAGCACGGCGTGGTCATGCTCTCATCTGGCCACCCACAAGGAGTTGGTCCGCAAAATCGAACAGATCGAAGCCGCCCAAAAACAACAGGCCCGCACCCGGGCAGCTATGTTCATATCCGGATTGCGCCATTCGCAAACGAGCACAACCACCAGCCACCAACCACGGCGCGCGAAGCGCGGCCCGGGCTACCAGAAATACAACACATCCGGCCGCACGTGCCCCCTGGCCTCCAGGCAAGGGCCGCACTCCATCTGGTAATCCGCGCGGATCTTGCGCACCGCGGCCGGGATGGTGTACTGGTCATCCGGCTTGTGCTCGGTGGCAATCGCCGCCTTCGATGTCCATCTTGATGAAATCCACGCGCGGCAGCTTCAACGCCGCCACCAGCTTATCAATCGTGGTCAGCGGCACCAGAACGCTGGGATGCGCCGATTCCGGACGCATCACTACGCTATTGGCCGCAAAGTTGGTGTCATCCAGATTCAGCGTGAGGGTGTCGTCTTTATCCCATACGCCTTTCGGGTACACGATCACGCGTCCGCCGGCCGTCTCCGCGGCCAGATTGCGCCGGATGCATTCCACGCTGGAGGGCGAGATTTCGATCGAAACCACCGTTTGCGCCCCGGCCTCCAGCGCCTGGCGCGTGAAATCGCCGTCGCTCGCGCCGCAATCCAGCACCACGTCGCCGGCGTGAATGAAATGCTCGCCCGAGCCATAGATGTGCTGCTCCATCTCCGCCAGGTTGAACGGCAGCACGTAACGGTTGCCTTTGGGGATCCAAAACTGGCCCTTGGGCGTGCTCCACAACTCCAGACCGCTGTCTTCCTTCACCAGGTGGCTGCCCGCCAGGATGCGGTCCTTTATGTGGGTCTTCTCGTCCCCATTGGCCTTCGATTGCACGGCGTGCGACATCGGGCAAACCGGGCTGTGGCCGGCGACCACCAGCGCCCATAGCCGGACTGGGGGAAAGATGAAGTAGGCCGCCACTCCGGCGGCGATCAGAATGACGAAGGAAAGAACGATGCGGGAAGTCTTCACATTGTGATAAATAACCCTATGAGCGCACCAGCTAACGTGAAGGTCGTCCTGGTCACCGGAGCTTCTTCCGGAATCGGGCAGGCCATCGCCCGCCATCTTGCCGCTCGCGGGTGGCGCGTGTTCGGCACTAGCCGCCGCGAGACCACCGGTTTCGACGGTGTCGACATGCTCCCCATGGACGTAGACGACGATGACTCCGTCACCCGCGCCGTCTCCGCCATTGCGGAGAAAACCGGCCGTCTCGATGCGGTCGTGAACAACGCCGGCTGGGCCTTGATGGGACCTGTCGAAGACACGCCCATCGCCGAAGCCCGCGCGCAGATGGAGACCAACTTCTTCGGCGTGCTCCGCGTCTGCCGCGCCGCGCTGCCCGTCATGCGCGAGCAGCGCTCCGGTCACATCGTCAACATCAGTTCTCTTGGCGGCATCTTCGGCATTCCTTTTTCAGGCATTTACAGCGCTGAGTATGAGCGGGAGATTATGGGGAAGCTGGCAGAGATGGAGCGGGAAGAGTGCCGCGGGCAAGCGGCGCCGAAATTGGACAACCCGAAAAAGGCGCAGGCGATCAAAAAGCGCGGGGAAGAACCCCTGCGCCAGGCGCTGTACCGGATCAGCGGGGTGGACTTGGCCGGGATCGATGCGATCGGTGTGGAAACCGTCCAATTGGTGCTCAGCGAATATGGCACAGACTTGAGCATGTTTCCCACCGAGAAGCAGTTCGTCTCGCACATCACCTTAGCTCCACACAAGGCCATGAGCGGCGGCCAGCCGGTGAAGAAGCAAAAGAAGCGCGGCAGCGCCAGTAGCCGTGTAGCGGCCGGGCTGCGCATGGCGGCCCTATCGCTACGCAACAGCAAGACGGCACTGGACGCGTACTACCGCCGCGTTGCGGCGCGCAAGGGCGGGGACGTGGCGGTATTTGCCACTGCCCGAAAGTTGGCCACGCTGATCTACCGCCTACTGCGGTGGGGCCAGCCTTACCTGGACGCGGGAGCCGCAGCGTACGAGAAGCGTTATCAGGAGGGCCGTATCAAACGCCTAACTGCCAGCGCCAAAGATCTTGGCTACCAGCTTACCCCACTGGCTACCACCGCCTGAGCCTCCGTTGTCGGGCAGGGGAAGTCACAGACCAGAAGGTCGGGTTAGGCCCTAATATGTATTCCGTATTGACGCTCTTCGACTCGCGTGTGATAATTCGTCATCCTCATGGCGAATCCAAAAATGAAACCGATGTTTCTGCCCGGCGTGGAACACAATCCCCAGCCGGGACCGTATGCGGACATGATCCGCATGATGCAGGATAGCGAGTCCGAATATCCGCAGATTTGGCACATGTTCGCCTATCTGCCCAAGGCCACCGAGCACCTGGCCCGTTTCACGCAGGAGATTCTGCGCGGCCCGGGGGCATTCAGTCCGGGCATCCGCGAGCTGATTGCTGCATTTACCTCGTATCGAAACGCGTGCCCGTTTTGACTGAAGTCGCACGCCGCGGTCGCGGCGGAACTGTTGGGAGATGAGGAACTGGTGTCGGGGGTGTTGCGGGACCTGGAGACCTCGAAGCTGGACGAAAAGCACAAGGCCCTGTTCCGGTTCGTCGATAGGGTGAATCACGATTCTCCGCGCATCACGGCCGAAGATATGAAGCCGCTGTACGCCGCCGGCTGGGAGGACGACGCCATCTATCTCGCAATCACGGTGTGCGCGCTGTTCAACTTCTACAATCGCTGGATCGACGCCAGCGGCGTTCACGCGCTCTCCGATGAAGCGCACCGCGTGGGAGGGAAGCGCACCGCCCTCCACGGCTATGCCCGCAGCTAACCGTATCTATCCGGGATGGCTGGTGGTCCTGGCGGCCTACTGCGGAGCGATGGCCGGCTTTGGGTCGCTGCTGGTCTTCACGTTCAGCATCTTCCTGAAGCCTTTGAGCGGGGCATTCGGATGGAGCCGCGAATCGGTCTCGGCGGCCTTCGGATTCGCGGCGCTCACAGTGGCGGTGTGCTCGCCGCCGCTCGGCCACCTGCTCGACCGGTACGGGCCGCGCAGGGTGATTCTCCCGTCGATGGCAGTCTTCGGCGTGACGTTTGCGTCGCTCGGTTTCCTGACCCCACGGCTGATGCATCTCTACGCGATTTTCGTAGTGCTGGGCGCCGTCGGGAATGGCACGACCCAGATGGGGTATTCGCGCGCGGTCTCCACCTGGTTCGACAAGCGCCGCGGCTTGGCGCTTGCGCTGGTGATGGCGGGCGTAGGCACCGGCGCCATGGTGTTCCCTCCGATTGCGCAGGCATTAATTGCCGGATACGGATGGCGCGCGGCGTACATGGTACTGGGAGCGTTGGTGCTGCTTTTGGGGCTTCCGCCGACCGCTCTCTTCGTCCGGGAGCGGCCCAGGGATAGTGTCGAGCGCCGGACTGTGCTGGACGGGATGACCGTCGCGCAAGGACTGCGGTCTCGCACCTTCTGGATTTTGATCGCCACACTGTTTCTGAGTTCGGTGAGCATGAACGGCGCCATCACGCACCTCTCGCCGTTACTGACGGACCGTGGCGTACCCGCGGCGAATGCCGCTCTGGCGGCCTCCATGTTGGGTTTCGCCAGCTTCTTCGGAAGGCTGATCGCCGGCTTCCTTCTCGACCGCTTTTTTGGGCCGCGCGTGGGCTGCTGCTTGTGCGCGTTGGCCGCCAGTGGCATCTTGCTGCTCGCCCGCGCAGGTTCGAGTGTGCCTGGAATAGCGGCGGCCATGCTGATCGGGCTGGGAGTCGGTGCCGAGGCCGACCTGACGCCGTACCTCCTGACGCGCTACTTCGGTTTGCGCGCATTTTCGACTCTCTATGGATTCACCTGGACCGCCTACGCCATCGCGGGCGCCATCGGTCCGGTCTGGATGGGCAAAGCCTTTGACGCCACAGGGTCATACGCGTCGCTGTTGACCCTGTTATCGGGTAGCACGCTGGGGGCGGCCGGGCTGCTGCTCTTGCTACCCGGGTACCCGCGTGCGTCGCTCACCGGCAGGCCGGCATCGCAATGACGTTGGCTGTTCTTGTGCTGGTGGGCCCTGTAGGATTTGAACCTACGACCAACGGATTATGAGTCCGCTGCTCTAACCGCTGAGCTAAGGGCCCGGCTAGCGCTTTAATTGATGTTACCAAAACCTCCAATCGCGTACCTAACCACCCGGTCGGCGGTGTCGGCGGTCAGCAGGCTTTTGCCCTTTGCGCTTACCCCCTTTTGCTCATGTCAGGAGAGAGGGGGTGTTCATCGGCGGGCCCTTTCGCGCGAGGAACTGGTCGCGACGAAGCTGCGCGCACTCTTGCAGCGAAACAAGGGACGCGACCTGCTCGATCTTTTCCAGGCGCTCGGACATTCGAAACTTTGGACAAAGCACGCATAGTCGGATGCTCGGACTCTACCTTGAGCGCGGCGGCACGCCGATCAGCCGCGCGCAGGCCGAAGAGCGGATGTTTGCCAAAGTCGCAACACCGAGATTCAGGCGGTTATCCTCCCCCTCCGTTCGCCTAACCGGGCAGAGTTGCTGACCGAGGACGCAATTCGCCGGGCCTTCGCCGCCGTGTTCATGACGCTGATTAGCATCATGCGCGGCGCGTCCTGGGCGAAGACATCTGACATGAAGAAAAAGTTTGGAGTCGAGTGAGTAATTGATAACTTCGGTGCGCTTCGCCACAAACGGCTGCGGTGCCTTGCGGACTGGCCGGGAGCACGGAGGAATTCCTTGCCCATTTCCTTTGCCCAAAACTCTGCCGACTGCGCCCGAATGATGCCGTTTGCCCTACGCATGCCGACGTAAATCGCTGAAAACACGTGGACCCGAATCCTGGACAAGCACGTTATGAGTCCGCTGCTCTAACCGCTGAGCTAAGCTAAGGGCCCAGCTAGCGCTAGCGCTTGCCAAACCTCCAATCGCGTACCTAACCACCCGGCCGGCGTTGCCCCATCGTGACAATCTGGGCGCAGTAGGGTAGTATGACGGAAGGCTGATGACAGATCCGGAAGTAACCAGTGATACACCCGAGATACCGGACAAGTTGTACTTTAGGATCGGCGAGGTGGCCGGTTTGCTGGCCGTCGAACCGTATGTCCTGCGCTATTGGGAGACCGAGTTTCCAAGCCTCGCGCCGAAGAAGTCCGGCACCGGGCACCGCTTATACCGGCGCAAAGACGTCGAACTTCTGCTCAAAATCAAGCATTTGTTGTACGACAAGCGGTACACTATTGAAGGGGCACGGCAATCCCTCCACAACGACTCCAAAGCGAGCAGACCCCAGGCGCGCGACCGAAAGCAGGGGGACCTGTTCACGCCCGATCCGCTAGCTCGCATCCGCACCGAACTCGCTTCTATATTAGAGATTCTAAAGTAGTTAGCTTGAGTCGCCGACGATCGCCGCGTAGATTCGATCCAGGTCTTCGGCGGAGTAATACTCGATTTCAATGCGGCCTTTCTGGCGGGCCCGCTCGATAATTCGAACCTTGGTTCCGAGCACCCTTTCCAATTCCTGAATGGCTGCCTTCACGTTGGGATCGGATTGGACCTCATCGACCGCCTTGGGCTTGCGGTCTTCCATCATCTTTTGGGTCAGCCGTTCGACCTGCCGCACCGACCAGCCTTGCGCAACCGACTTCTCGGCCACCTCCCTTTGCAGCTCGGCGGTCGGCAGCGTAAGAAGACAGCGTGCGTGGCCGATCGACAGTCTTCTCTCGGCGATCAGTTGTTGTATATCCGGGGGGAGCTGCAGGAGCCGGATCAGGTTTGCGATTGTCGATCGGTCCTTGCCCGTCCGGCGGCCCACTTCTTCGTGATTCAATTGCAATTCGCGGCACAGGCGGTCGAACGCCTGTGCGGTTTCGATCGCGTTCAGATCCTCCCGCTGAATATTTTCGATCAGCGTGATCTCCAGCAGCCGCTCATCGGGGATGTCTTGAATTACAGCGGGTACCCGGGCCACGCCAGCGATCTTGGCGGCGCGCCAGCGGCGTTCACCGGCAACGAGTTGATACCGTTCCGCCCGCCGCCGGACGACGAGCGGCTGTATGATACCATTGGCGCGGATGGACTGCGCCAACTCCTCGATGCGATCATGCTGGAAGACGCGCCGGGGTTGCAGTGGATTGGGTTCGATCAGCTCGATAGGGAGCTGCGCGACCTCTTCCCCGAGATGAGTTGGTTCGACCGGAGGCTGCGCCGTGGGCCGGGTCGGCAGCAGCGCGCTCAGCCCCTTACCGAGCGCTCTGCGCGGATTGTCCACGTTTTTGTTCATTCTCCAGAATCTCCTTGGCGAGGCGGATGTAGCTCTCCGCGCCGCGCGAGCGTACATCGTAGGCCAGGATGGTCTGTCCATGGCTGGGCGCTTCAGCCAAGCGAATGCTGCGCGGAATAACGGTTTGGAAGACCTTTTCGCGGAAGAAGTCTCTGAGATCGTTGGCTACCTGGCGGGTCAGGTTCGTGCGGTCGTCGAACATGGTGAGCAGAATGCCCTCGATTTCCAGGGGGTGCTCGAACGATTCGCGAATGCGCTGGATGGTGTCCATCAATTCGGAGATGCCCTCCAGAGCGAAGAACTCGCACTGGATGGGGACGAGGACGGAATCGGCGGCGATTAGGGCGTTCAGAGTCAGCAGATCGAGCGCCGGCGGACAGTCGATCAAGATGAAGTCGTATTGAGCGCGGGCCGCATTCACCTTATCGTGGAGGCGGAATTCGCGGCGCGGCGTATCCACCAGCTCGAGATTCGCGCCTACCAGATTCTTGTCGCCGGGGACCAAGTCAAGCCCCTCGAATCCCGTATGGACGACGGCATCCGCGATCTCCGCTGCACCCAACAGGACTTGGTACAGGCTGGGGCGGTCGGGGTCCTTCGTGGCCCCCATTCCGGTCGTAGCGTTACCCTGGGGGTCGGAATCGATAACGAGGACGCGGAGGTCGTTGGCGGCCAGAGCGGCAGCTACGTTGATGGCGGTGGTTGTCTTCCCAACGCCGCCCTTCTGGTTGGTGATGGCGAGGATCTTGCCCAAGCGGTCATGCTACCACGATTGATCCGCGGCGCAATAGAACCTAGTTGGGATACCCCTGTTTCACGTGAAACCTCTCGTCATTTAGGTCGGTGTTTCACGTGAAACGCTCTGGGTTAAACGGCGCGGATGGCCGAATTGCTCCCAATCCACAGGTGCCGCCGTTCGCCCCAAGGAAGCCGGATCGGTTCCCGCCATTCGAACCCTTGCAGGTCTTCGGCCCGCACTTCCCCAGTCAAAAGTTCGGCATTTCGCCCTAGCTTCTTTAGAGCCCCGGCAATATCCGAGTACCGCACCGCGCGCGAAACCACCCAGTCGAAGCGCTCCGCCACGTCCTCCGCTCTCTTCGCTATCACGCGCACATTCGCCAAGTCCCGCGACGCCTCTTTCAGAAAGGTCGCCTTCCGCTGGTGCGACTCAATCAGCACTACCGAACAGTCCGGCCGCACAATCGCGATAGGGATTCCCGGGAAGCCCGCCCCCGACCCAATGTCGGCGACCGAAGCCGGGGCCTCCGTCAGATAACAGGCGGCGAATACGGACTCGCAATAGTGCCGCTCGACCACCTCCTCAAGCGTTCGCACGCTCGTCAGACTCAGGACCGTGTTCCAGCGCGTGAGCAACTCATAGTGCAGCTTCAGCCGCTCGATCTGCGGCTCGGACAACTCGCAGATGCCGGCCAACTTCGAGCGCAGCAATTCAGCGAACATGGCCCAAGCTCAGGTAGACATCCAGAATCGCGATGGCGGCCGGAGTGACGCCTGGAATGCGCGCCGCCTGGCCCAAGGTTTCCGGACGAACTCGCTCCAGCTTCTCGCGAATCTCGCGTGATAGGCCCGGTATCCCGCCAAAACCGAAAGACCCTGGAATGGGCCGCCGCTCGGCATCCTTGAGCCGCTCGATCTGCCGTTCCTGTTGCGCGATATAACCGTTGTATTTGATCTCGGTTTCGACGGTAGTGAGTAGCCCGCGCACAGGTTCCTCGCCCAAAGTCTCCCGCACCCAAGCGCCGAGTTCGCCGATCGAAGCCTCGGGCCGCTTGAGCCATTGCCCGTGCCGATGCTGCCCCAGCGCCGCGGTGAGGCGATCCTTCTGACGCTGCTTGCGCGAGAACATCTCCCACCGCTCATCCGTAACCAGCCCCGCGCGCCGGCCGAGGGGAGTGAGCCGCGCATCCGCATTGTCGATACGCAGGTGCAGCCGGAACTCCGCCCGCGAAGTGAACATGCGGTACGGCTCGTCGGCGCCTTTCGTAACAAGATCGTCCACCAGGATGCCCGTATAGCCCTCCGTGCGCGCGATGACTACCGGCGGCATGCCGCGCAGCGAACACGCCGCATTGATCCCGGCCACCAAACCCTGGCATCCCGCCTCTTCGTACCCCGACGTGCCGTTGATTTGCCCGGCCAGATACAATCCCCGGATCGACTTCACCTCCAGGGTATGGCTCAGTTCCCGCGGATCGATCGCGTCGTATTCAATCGCGTAGCCTGGCCGGATCATCTCCGCCAGTTCCAACCCCGGCACCGAGGCCACCATGGCCGCCTGCACGTCAATCGGCATGCTGGTGGACATCCCGTTGACGTAGACCTCGTTGGTGTCCAGGCCTTCCGGCTCCAAAAAGATCTGGTGCCGCAGTTTGTCGGGAAATTTCACGACCTTGTCTTCGATCGACGGACAATAGCGCGGCCCCACCCCCTCGATTTGACCGCTGTACAGAGGGGAGCGCGGGATGGCCTCCCGCAGGATGCGATGCGTCTCCTCGGTGGTGTACGCGATGTGGCACTCCACTTGGGGCCGGTCGATCTTATCGGTCAGAAAGGAGAAGGGTGTAGGCTCCGGATCGCCCGCCTGCGGCTCGAAGCGGCTCCAGTCGATGGTGCGGCCGTCCAACCGGGGCGGCGTTCCCGTTTTCAGGCGGGTCCACTGCAGGCCCAACGTCCGCAACTGCTCCCCAAGAAGCTGCGAGGGCGCTTCGCCATTGCGTCCGCAGCTATACTGCATCTCGCCCACGTGTGCCAGGCCGTTCAAGAACGTCCCGGTCGTGACAATGATCGCGCCCGCACCGATGCTGCGGCCGTCGCGCAGCCGCACCCCGGTCGCCCGGCGCTCCGGCCCGTCCACGATCTCCAGCGACGCAACCTCCGCCTGCTTGATGCGCAGGTTCGGCTCGCGCTCCAGCACTTCGCGCATGCGCACCCGGTACATCTTCTTATCGCACTGCGCGCGCGGCGACCACACCGCCGGACCGCGGCTGGTGTTGAGCAGCCGGAACTGAATGCCGACCGCATCGGTGACCTCGCCCATGACTCCGCCCAGCGCGTCGATCTCACGCACCAAGTGCCCTTTGGCGATGCCGCCTATGGCGGGATTGCACGACATCTGCGCGATCAGGTCCAGATTCATGGCGACCATGGCCGTCCGCAGCCCCATGCGGGCGCATGCCCGCGCCGCCTCGCATCCCGCGTGTCCCGCCCCGATAACGACAATGTCGTACGTCTCGTGCATTGTTATCATTGTATCGGCTATGAGGGTCTTGATTATCGGCGGTGGCGGACGCGAGCACGCTTTGGCGTGGCGCCTCGCACAGAGCCCGGAAGTGGAGCGGGTCTTCGCCACGCCGGGCAATCCGGGCATCGCGCGCGTAGCGGGGTGTCTGCCCGCGGGCGACGGATCGCCAGACGCTTACCTGCGCGTCGCCGAATCGGTGGATGCCGATCTGACTGTCGTGGGTCCCGAGGCGCCACTGGTGGCTGGGGTAGTCGACGCGTTTCGCGCGCGAGGCCGCGCGATCTTCGGTCCCACCGCCGCAGCCGCGCAGCTCGAGGGCAGCAAGGTATTTGCAAAGAACTTTCTACAGCAAAGTAACATCCCCACTGCCGCCTTCGTGGCAGCCCCGAATGCCGCCGAAGCGCATCGCGCGCTGGATCGTTTCAGCTATCCTGTCGTGATCAAACAGGACGGCCTCGCCGCGGGTAAAGGCGTGGTCATCGCCGAGGATCGGGCGTTCGCCGAAGCCGCTCTAACGTCTCTGAAGCCGCCCTTCGTGATTGAAGAGTTCCTGGCTGGAGAAGAGGTCAGCTACATCGTGCTGAGCGACGGCCGCAACGTGGTTCCGCTTGAACCAACGCAGGATCACAAAGCGGTCTTCGACGGCGACGCGGGTCCCAACACGGGCGGCATGGGGGCGTACTGCGATTCCCGCATCCTTACCGCGGCGGAGAGCCGCACGATCCTGGATCGCATCATCCGCCCCACCATCGATGCAACCGGCTTCACCGGTTTCCTCTACGCCGGATTGATGATGACCAGCGCGGGACCCAAGGTGCTGGAGTTCAACGTCCGCTTGGGCGACCCGGAAACTCAGCCCATCATGCACCGCATGCGGAGCGACCTCGCTCCGTTGCTGCTGGCGGCCACGCAACGTGCGCTGCCCGCCACGCCCATCGAATGGAAGCCCGGACCCTCGGTCTGCGTGGTACTGGCATCCGGCGGTTATCCCGGTGCTTTCGCTGCCGGGCAGCCGATCCATGGAATCGAAGCCGCCGAAGCCGCGGGCGCCACCGTCTTCCACGCGGGCACGCGCCTAGGGTCCGGGGGACTCGAAACCGGCGGTGGCCGCGTCCTCGGTGTCACCGCCTCCGGTGCGGACCTGGCGGCCGCAATTGACAATGCGTATGCCGCGGCGCGTCTGATCCATTTCGACGGAATGCACTACCGGACCGACATCGGCCGCAAAGGCTTGAAGCGCTGCAGCGGCGCCACGAGATAACGACGATATAATAGATAGGATCGCGGGCACGTAGCTCAGATGGATAGAGCGGTCGCCTCCTAAGCGACAGGTCGGCAGTTCGAATCTGCCCGTGCCTACCACGCCATCCGCGGCCAAACCCCTGGCGTTGCGCTACACTCAGAGTAACTCGGAGGCGATTCATGAAGCTGCCCGCCCTGGCCCTTGCCGCTCTGTTCCCCGCCGCATCCCCACTACTTTGCGGCGAAATCACCTATAGCGCCGATGTGGCGCCCATCCTCTACAAACACTGCGCGACGTGCCACCACCCGGACGACATCGCCCCTATGGCGCTTCTGACGTATCGGCAGACCCGTCCCTGGGCCGCCGCCATTCGCGAAGCGGTATTGACCCGGCAGATGCCACCCTGGAAGGCCGATCCGCGCTACGGCAAATGGTCCAACGACTGGAGCCTCAGCGGCGAGGAAATCGCCACCATCAAGGCCTGGGTCGATCAAGGGTCGAAGGAGGGCGACCCACAACGGCTGCCCGCGGCGCCGGTGTTCTCGACCGATTGGAGGATCGGCAAGCCGGACGTGATCATCTCGATTCCCCCGCATTCTCTGACGGCCGATGGGCCCGACGAATACGAGTACTTCACCGTACCCACCAACTTCACCGAAGACAAATGGGTGGTCGCGGCCGAGTTGCGTCCGACCAATCGCAGAATCGTCCACCACGCGCATGTTTTCGTCAACGCGCCGGCCAAGCCCAAACCCGCCAGCCCCAAGAAAGAGGAGCCGGCGGATCCGCAATCGGCCTATGCGGACTGGCTCAAGGTCCACGAAGGCAAGCTCTCGTGGATACGCTACGAAGCGCCGGTGATCGATGACGGCTGCATAGTCGACGACAATTCCTATTGGCCCGGCGACAAACCGCGCGACGAAAACTTTGGTAGCGGGGGCCTGATCAGTTCCTACCTCCCCGGAAGAGGGCCGGACGTTTATCCCCAGGGAACCGCGCGCAAGATCCCCGCCGGCTCCAACCTCGGCTTCCAGATCCACTACTCCAAAGCGACGAAGAGGCCGGAAATCGACGTGACCTCCGTAGGTCTGATCTTTGCCAAAGAGCCGCCCAAGCAGGTCGCCAAGCGGGTGGACTTATCGAACTACTTCTTTCGCATCCCGGCCGGCGACCCGAACGTGGAAGTTACTGAGTGTCACACCTTCAAACAGGACATGTACCTAACCAGCCTGACGCCGCACATGCATCTGCGAGGCAAGGACGCGCGGTTCGAAGCGACTTATCCTGACGGCCGGAAGGAGACTCTCCTGCTGGTGCCGCACTACAATTTCAACTGGCAGATCACTTACCGGATGGAACAGCCGAAGTTCATACCGAAGGGCACGCGGCTGGCCATCGTCTCGCACTTCGACAACTCGCCGAATAATCCGCTGAACCCCGATCCCGCGAAGGTGGTGCGCTGGGGTGAAGCCAGCGAAATGGAAATGATGGACGGCTGGATCGAATACGTGGACGCGCCGCCGGGCGGAACGGGACAGCCGCAGATGCATGCGGATTTACGCTAAGTGTAGTGTCCACGAATCGGCTGGACAAATCGAATCCTGTGATTCCGCCCCAAAAGATCCGCGTTCATCGGTGTTCATCGGCGGCCAATATCAACGTGCCGTCACTAACCAACACCTCTAACTGACTAAGAGCCTTTATTATTGGCCGCCGATGAACGCCGATGAACGCGGATCTTTGAGGATTCACTGACCGAGCAGGTGCTGCGTGGATTGGGTGAGCCGTCCCACCCAACAAGTCGGGCCAGGAGACCCGCACCGCTTTTCCTTCACTCCGGCGCACCACCCATCCCATTAGCCGGCGCCTTCAATTCATATTCTTTCGGAGGCTCCGCGCCCATCAAATACCGCACGAAATAGTCCCACCGCCGCCGCACCATATACGGCTCACTGCCGAACCCGTGGTGGCGGTTGGGCAGCAGCAGCAGATCGAAATCCTTGTTAGCCTTTATTAGCTCGTTCACCACCAGCAGCGTGTTATACGGCGGCACGTTGGTGTCCATCGTGCCGTGCGCCAGCAGCAGGTGGCCCTTCAGATTCTTGGCGAAATTCTGATTGGCTTGGTCGTCGTAATTCGTGCCGTCGCCCGATTTGCGCAGCAGCCCTTGATAGCGCTCGCCCCAATCGTCCTCGTACTCGCGGTTGTCGTGGTTGCCGGCCTCCGAGATCCCGACCTTGAAGAAGTCCGGATAGCGGAACATGGCATCCGCCGCGGCGTAACCGCCGCCGGAGTGTCCCCAGATGCCCGCCCGTTCAATGTCGATCCAGGGAAACCGCCGCGCCAGTTGCTGCATGCCGCCCACCTGGTCGGGCAGCGTATTGTCGCCCATGTTGCCGTAATAGGCGTCGTGGAAGCTCTTCGAGCGCTGCGGGTTTCCCATGCCATCGATCGTCACGACGATGAATCCCAGTTCGGCGAGCGCCTGCGCATCGCCGCGCGCCGCCTCGAACGACCGGCCGCCTACGCTGCCGCCCTGCGGTCCAGGATAAATGTGGTTGACGATGGGATACTTTTTCCCCGGGTCGAGGTTGGTCGGCTTGAATAGCAGGCCGTAGAGATCGGTCACGCCGTCGCGCGCCTTCACCACGATTGCCTCCGGAGGCTTCCATCCCGCCGCCTCCAGCTTGGAGCTGTCCGCCTTTTCGAGCGTCGCCAGCAGCTTCCCGTCGGCGTCGCGCAATACGCTTACCGGCGGCGCAGCGGGCTTCGAGTAGTTGTCCACAAAAAAGCGGCCCGAGGGCGAGAAGGTCACTTCGTGGTTGGCATCCTCGGGCGTCAGCAGTGTGAGCCCGCTGCCATCGAAGCCCACACGATACAGGTGATCGAAATAGGCGTCGCGCCCCTTCTCCCGCCCGTCGGCCAGGAAGTAGAGCGTGCGCGCCGTCTCATCCACGCGCAACAACTGCGTAACCACGAAGTCGCCTGACGTGATCTGGTTCTTAAGCTTGCCGGTGGCCACGTCGTAGAGGTAGAGGTGGCCCCAATTGCTGCGCTCCGAATACCAGATGAATTCATTGGAGACGGGCAGATAGCGCCAGTTCGCCATGCCCTGGCCGGATTCATACTGCGTCGCGGCGCGCTCTTCCATAACGTCGCGCACGGCGCCGTCCGCCGCACTGGCGATGCGCAGCGTCTCCTGCTTGTGGTCGCGCGACGTGGAAACGAACGCCAGTTGGCTCGAATCCGGGCTCCACTCCACGTCCGCCCACTCACTGCCCCGGCAGACGACGTGGTCGCACAGCGTGGACCGATGCTGGTCCGGCGGCATCTGCAGGGGGACGACTCGCGGCGCTTCCACATCCACGATCACCCGCCGGATCATCGCCACGGTCTCATCGCCCGGCAGCGGATACTTCCACGCATGCAGCACGGGATGCCCCACCTTAGTCTCCACCAGGTACATCTCGCCCACATTGCGCTGGTCCTGTTGGAAGGTGGCGATCTTCTTCGAATCGGGCGACCAAGCGACGATCACCCGGTCGGTCTTCACCCAGCCGGCGTTATCCAGCGCGTAGGAGTTGTCCTTTACGCCATCGGTCGAAAGCTGGGTCTCCTTGCCGGTTGCGATATCGCGCACCCACAGGTTGTATTCGCGGATGAAAGCCGTCTTCTTCTTGTCCGGCGAAGGAGCATCGGTCCGGCCACGGCCGCCTGTCGCGGCGCCGCCTTGTTCCACTGCGCACTGGCTGCCCTGGCGGTCACACCGGTACCGCTGCGCGCCAATTTGGAATGAAACGCCGAATGAAGGGGAAACCCCGTCCTCCGATAGCTCGATCGCGTTGAACGGCAGTTTGTTCGCCTCGTACTTCTTCCCGGTCGCGGCCGAGAGGGCAGCCGCGAGCTTGGCGTGGTCGAAGGCTGGTTCTTTGGCGAGCTTGGCGGGATCGAAGAGCACGAAGCGGGCGCCGTCGGCGTCGGTGTCGCGGTACCACAGGCGTTCGTCGGGGGTCCACGCCGGATGCACCGCGTGATACACGAGGGGGTTCGTGTTGTACCCCATGAACTTCTCGGCGCGCGCGTAGTCGGCGGCGGTCAGGGCTGGCTGTGCGGCGGAATCGAGCGCAAATGCGAACGGAACGATTAGCAGCGGCAGCCGGCGAAAAGAAGTGGGCATTGGCCGATTATAATCTGGGGTCACTTGGCTATTGCCAGCGTTTCGATCGCAGCAGATCGAAGCGGCGGTCGTAAGTCCACACGGCCAGGCTCAGCCGCTCCCCCACCGCGGCCGCGACGGCGTCGAACATGGTGATCGGTTGGTCCGCAGAGGCCATAATCAGTCTGAGGCTCGCATGTAATCGCCAGGCTCCGGATTGATCGTCGCGGAGCCATCTACGACCGCTTGGAGCCAAAGCTGCGCGTACGCCGTGCCGAGCCGGCAACAACGGGTTTAGGCATCGGCGGCAAAGTACCGGTCATGCCGTTGGCTGACATCGGATTTGCCGCTGCCCTTCTTGGCCGGCGTGATCCGGAGCGGATGCGCGGGCGCAGCGGCGCCTCTGCGCGCCAGGTATTCCCGAAGCGCAGCCTGCACAAGGGCTGTAAAGGTCGGGGCTACTTCCTGCCGGCTGGTGTACGACTGGGGAGCGCCTTTTCCAGCTCGTGGTGCCGACGCCGGCAGGCCAGGAGGTCCGTCTCTTCTTACGACGCTTTCTTGGGAGCGGGCATCGCCGCGCGCTTCTTATGAGCGGCCGGCGCATCCTTGAGCAATACCTCGATCTGCTCCCTGATGTGCTTGTCCTGGTCCTCGGCGAAGAATTTGTCGTCGCCCGCATACTGCGCCCGGATGGTCCCCTGGCGGTCGATAAACACGACCTGCGGCATCAACAGCCGGAGGATCACCGGATGTTGCAAGTACTCCTGCACCGCGTTCTGATTGTTGAAACCCACCGGAAAAGGAGGCTGAAAGCGCTTGATAAAATCCGGCAAGTTCATCGCCGCCATGTCTTCGATGGCGCTGGCCAGCACCTGAAAACCGCGCGCACCGTACTCCTTCTGCATGGTGGAAAGATACCCGACGGTCTTCTGGCAGTGCGGGCACGTAGTAAGAATGAACGCCAGAACGCACACCTTGCCTTTGTACTGGCTCACCAGAATTTTCTGTCCGTCCGTCATGTTGATAGCGAAATCCGGAGAAGGACGCGGCACTTCCGCGGCGCTCGCCACAGCGGCAGCGTTCGCCATAGCGCTCGCCGCAGCCACGCAAACCCCAGTTAGTGTACGGAGCACACCACGATTCGGCATATTTCCACAGTTTAGCGCACGGGCGCCACGGGGTTTTCAGCGCCTTCCAGGCTGGTCACCACGTTGCCCGTCAACTGCACCAGGAAGTGCCCGTCATCGCCGGCGCCGGAGAGCATTGTGCCGCTTTCGGATTCGATCGCCAGATGCTTCCATTTCTTTTCCAGCACCTGGCGGTACAGCCGGAAATAGCGCCCGGCGGATGCCGCGTCGTCCCACTCGACGGCATACAGCAAGACCACCCTCTCCGGCGAGCGGTGCTCCAGCAGCGCGTACGCGCCGCCCCGCCAATGGGGCGAAACTGCCGTGGATTCCTCGCGGCCGGCATACTGCTCCAGCAGGACGGCGTGATCCAGTTCTCCGACGGTGCCGTCCGCAATACGCTTGTATCCGTGGGCATCCGGAAGCTGCGGCAGCGCCGGACGGGCAGGCTCCAAGCCGGAAAAATAGGTGTCCGGGTGCAGGATTTGCTGGGTGGATACCGGCGGCCGGCGAAATACCTCCCCGAACGCTTTCTGCTTCATGCGCTCGTACACGGCATTCTGAAACAGCAAACCCTGGCTGTAGGGAAACACGAGGGTCTCCCGCAAATACAGCGGCTCGCTCTCGAAAACCGGAAACTCGCTGGCGCCGGATTCGATCGAATGCGCCATGGTATTCAGCAGGACCGGCGAGGTGGCCAGCGATTGACCCACCTTGCGCGCGAGGTACTCGGCCATCAGCCACGAGGCCTGTCCCTCCATGACGGCCAGCCGCGCCAATGAACCATCGTCGCTCTTCTGGCCTTGCTTGATGAACTTCTCCAGGTTGACGTTCTGATCCGCCAGCGCATGCCCGAGTTCGTGCACCAGGGCGGGCTCGCGCGTGGCCGAAGGCGTCCAATCGGTGATGAACATGCGCTTGCGATGGAAATCGTAAAACGCCGCCGCCTGTTCGGTCAGCAAATCGACAGTGTTCTTCGCCAGGTCGAAATCCTGTGGCACCAGTCCGAACTTTTTCAGCGTCAGTTCCTCCACCCGGATTTCTTCGGGCGAACTGGCTTCCTTCATCCGTTGTTCGAGGAATTCCTTCACCTTATCGCGGGTGATGATCTCGGCCGGCACGCGATGCTTGATCCGGAATCCGGTGATTTCATGCAGGTCCTGCAGGATGCCGCCGATCTCGCTGAAGATTTCGCGGGCCTGGCCAACGTCCACGCTGGATTGCGCCGCAGCGGCCGCCACCAGGAGGAGAGCCAGAGCAACGGCCTTAATCCGGTTCGCCATGCTACCTCACCTCCCGGAATACGTTGCACTTTATCCTGAAAACGCCGGCGGCGGCCATGGCCAGCGCTCCGCCGGCCGCCACGGTCAGCCGGGGGCCATAGGCGTGCGCCAGCGCCCCGGCCGCCAGGCTGCCGAAGGGGCCCATGCCGACCACTGTCATGGTGTAGAAAGCCATGATGCGCCCACGGAATTCATCCGGAATCAAGGTCTGGATCAGAGTATTGGCCGAGGCCATCTGGCGCATCACACTATATCCGATCAGCGGCATAACCGCCAGCGAGAAATAGAAAACGTTCGAACACGCGAAGAAGCAGAAACTGGCGCCCAGCAGAAGCGCGCTCCGGAAGATCACCTTCGGCAAGGTGGATACCCGCGCCCGCCATGCCAGCACCAGCGTGCCGGCCACCGCGCCGGCGCCCATCGCCCCCATCAGAATCCCCATACCACGCGAGCCGCGGTGAAAGATAGCGTCTGCAAAGAACGGCATCAAGACCAGGGCGGGCATGCCCGCAATGGTAGTGGCGGCCATCATGCCCAGCAGCGTGCGGACGGGGCGGTGGCCGTGGACGTACCTGAGGCCCTCGACCAGGTGCGCCCAGGGCGAATCCTGCGCGCGCCGGCTGAACTTTGGCAGCCGCATCGCCAGCAGGCAACCGATCACGGCCAGAAAACTGACGCCGTTCAGCAGGAAGCAGACCCCTTCGCCGAAGGCCGCCACCAGCAATCCCGCGACGGCCGGTCCCACCACGCGGGCGCCGTTGAAGATCGCCGAATTCAGCGAGATTGCGTTCAGCAGATCCTCTTTGGAGGTCATCTGGATGATGAGCGACTGCCGGCCCGGCATATCGAATGCGTTGATCGTTCCCAGCACTATGGCCAGCGCCAGAATGTGCCAGACCTGCACTT
>OBLT010000479.1_pt1 | contig 26117 bp, 23 predicted proteins | sample 1518721 | NCBI WGS metagenome assembly OBLT01 (sample SAMEA3539307, study PRJEB22396) | soil metagenome | biome: tundra; feature: field; material: soil | place: USA | collected 2010-05 | depth 0.15 m | reverse complement strand
CCGAGCTTTCTTCCTTCTCTCCTCCGCCTCTGTGTCCTCTGTGGTTTCGTTCGGCTCACCGCAGTCCAAGTCGCCTCACCAAGCGGTGGAAGTTGCCGCGATCCATGCCGAGGGCGCGCGCGGCGGCGGCCAGGTTCTTCGGATTGTGGGCCAGCACGCGCTCGACGACTTCGCGCTGGTGGGCACGCGAGGATTCCTTGAGGCTTCGCTGTGATCTGTCGGCGGGCATCGACCATTCGAACGCGGGCGGCGCAACCTTGCCCTCGTCATTGTTCACATCGGCTTCCAGGTGCTTCGCCGAAAGCACGATGGCCTCGCCCCGCGGCACCACGGCGGTCCGGCGCAGGACCGCGCGCGAGATGACGTTCTCCAGCTCGCGCACGTTGCCGGGCCAGGGATAGCCGAGAAGGGTGTCCACGGCGCTGGCATCGAGGCGAACCGGCCCCACGCCCATGCGCCGCCGGGACACGTCGCAGAAGTACCCAGCCAGAAGGGCGATATCCTCGCCGCGCTCGCGCAGGGGTGGCGCGGCCAGCGGATACACGTTTAGGCGATGGAAAAGATCGGCGCGAAAACGGCCCGAGGCGACTTCCGCGGCCAGGTCGCGGTTGGTGGCTGCCAGCACGCGCACGTTCACCTTGAGGGTGCGGTCGGCGCCCACGCGCTGGATCTCGCCTTCCTGCAAAGCGCGCAGGAGTTTTGGCTGCACGGTCATGGGCAGCTCGCCGATCTCGTCGAGAAAGAGTGTGCCCTTGTCCGCCACTTCGAACTTGCCCGGCCGGTCGCCAGCGGCACCCGTGAACGCCCCGCGCACGTGACCGAACAGCTCGGCCTCGGCCAGGGTCTCGGGCAGGGCCGCGCAGTTGACGTGGATGATGGGCTCGTTCCGCCGCATGGAGGCGGCGTGGACAGCGCGCGCGATCAGTTCTTTGCCGGTGCCGGTCTCGCCATGGATGAGCACCGAAAAATCGGAGCGCGCGACCAGGTCGATCTCGCGCCGCAAACGCTGGATGGGCGCGCTGGTGCCGATGATCTCGCTTGCTTGCATCATCGACTCACGCATGAGGTCGCGCACCACCAGCCCTTGGTGCTCGGCCGCGTGCTCGAGCGCGGCGATGAGCTGGCTGGTTCGCATCTCGGCCGCGGCCAGCGCCGCCACCGCGGTGAGAAAGCGCAGATCGATTCCGTCGAAGGCCTTGGGGTCGAGGGCATCCGCGGTGAGCGCGCCTACGAGCTCCCCATGCACCACCAGCGGGCATCCCAGACAAGCATGCACGCGATGGAGTGCGCCTTCGTCGTGTTCGAGTTGACCGTCGAAGGGATCGGGTAAGGTCGTGTCCGAGGGAAAGAACACGGGCTCGCGCGAGCGGCAGATGATTTCGAGTCGAGGGTGGTCGCGCAGGGGATAGGGCTTGCCGCTGGCGGCGAGTGAAAGGCCGCTGGCGGCGACTGGCAAGAGAACATCGCCTTCGAGGCGCATTACAGTCGCGGCGTCGTAGGGGATCACCCGGCGCAAGGATTCAAGCAAGCGACGGTTGCGGTCGGAAGCCGTCAGGCCGGTCGCCAAATCGACGGAGATGTTCACCACGGCATCAAGCTGATCCATTGTTGTTACTATGACATCATCGTTGTCGATATGACATCATCTTCATCGTTGTAACATAGACATCACAAGTCGTAACTGCCTGTTTTATATTCATGAAATAGTTGGTACCGAGCTTGCTGAAGAAGGCTGCAAACCGATGAGGAGCGCAGCCATGAACACAGCCAACAGCGCGAGTCGTAAAGTTGCCGATGACAACGCGGCTTGGGAAACGCAGCCGCCAGCCGCCATCATCGAGTTCATCCTTCACCACTTTCACGAGCCCTTGCGCCGCGATCTTCCGGCCTTGGTCAGCGGTGCTCGGCTGGTCGAGGCGGAGACGGCACCGAGTGCTCTGCGCCCGACCGGCCTGGCCGACCACCTGGAACAGATCCTGATAGCGGTCGAAAGCCACCTGGCTAAAGAAGAGAAGATTCTCTTCCCTCTCATCCTCGCCGGGCGCGGCGGCAGCGCCTTCATGCCCATCAAGGTGATGATGGCCGAGCACGAAGACCACGTGGCCAATCTCGGGCGCACACGCGCGCTCACCCACGACTTCGCTTTGCCCGCCGATGCCAGCGAAACCTGGCGAACGCTCTACCGCGACCTGCAACGCCTCGAAGCCGACCTGAACCAGCACATCCACCTCGAGAACACCGTCCTGTTCACGCGGGTGATGAGCGGCCAAGGCGATCGCTAGACCGACCGCTGACCCTTCCTTTGGAGAACCCATGCAGCTCTCAGCCAACACCAACATCAACGATCTGCTTTCCGCCCATCCCTTCCTCGAAGACTTCCTCGTCGAATACAACCCGCATTTCACCATGCTCAAGAACAAGATCGCCCGCGCCACCGTCGGGCGCGTGGCCACCTTGGGCGCGGCGGCGCGCATCGCCGGCGTCGACATCGGCGCGCTTCTGCGCGACATGGCCGTGGCTATCGAGAAAGAGACCTCCGCGCGTCCGGAAGTCACCGTCGACGGGGATGGCCTCGACCGCCCTCAAAGGATCGCCATGCTTGGCCACATCATCTCGGAGTTGCACGACGGTGGTGATCTGGCGACGGCGCGCGCGCACTTCGCGCAGGCCGTGGGCGACGTGGACGCGGGCGAGATTGCGGACATGGAAGAGGAGATGATCCGCGGCGGTCTGCTCGTGGGCGAGGTGCAACGCCTGTGCGACGTGCACGTGGGCGCGTTTCGCGATTCGCTGGACCAAAAGAAAGAACTGTCGTTGCCCGCCGGCCATCCCGTGCACACATACATGGCCGACAACAAAATCATCGCCGCGCTGGCCACGCAGTTGTCGGAAATCGCGCGCAAGCTGGGCGAGGACGGAAGCCTGGCCGCCGAGCTTCTTCCCGTCGCCGCCGCGGCGCTGGCCAAATACGACGGGCTCGACAACCACTACAAGCGCAAGGAGAACCAACTCTTCCCGGTGCTCGAACGCCACGGCGTGACCGGCCCGTCGCAAGTGATGTGGGGGGTACACGATCAAATCCGCGGGCAGTGGAAGCAGGCTAGAAAATCGGCGGAAAGCGGCGACATCAAGGCCCTGGTCGACGGGATGCCGGGGCTTGCCCGCGGCCTGGTCGAGATGATCTACAAGGAAGAGAAGATTCTCTTCCCCATGGCCATGGAGAAGCTCGCAGCCGAGGACTGGGTCGAGGTGAAGCGAGGCGAAGACGACCTGGGCTATGGGCTGGCCAAGCCGGCGTTCGCGCTGCCCTTGGCGGCCGGGCGACCATCCCCGTCACCCGTGCCAGCGCCTGCCGCGGCTGGCCTGCTCAACCTGAGCACCGGGGCGCTTTCGCTGGAGATGGTGGACCTTCTGCTCAGGCACTTGCCGCTCGATCTGTCGTTCGTCGACGAGAATGACGTGGTTCGCTACTACTCGGAAAGCAAGGAACGCATCTTCCCGCGCACGCCCGCGGCCATTGGCCGCACGGTGCAGAATTGCCACCCACCGAAGAGCGTGGACACGGTTAACCGCATCCTCGAGTCATTTCGAGCCGGGAAGAAGGACGTGGCCGAGTTCTGGATCCACATGGGTCCGCGCTTCATTCACATCCGCTACTTCGCCGTACGCGACAACGCCGGAAAATACCGCGGCTGCCTCGAAGTTACACAAGACATCGGCGAGATCCGCACCCTAGAGGGCGAACGCCGCCTGCTTGACTGGAAAGACTGATTTGCCGCGTAGGCGGAGGCGGGCTTTGCCCGCTGAAGCCAGAGCGCGGGAGGGCTTGGGAACTCCTCTCAGGGTTCCCATAGCCGCGTAGGCGGAAGCGGGCTTTGCCCGCTGAAGCCAGAGCGCGGGAGGGTTTGGGAACTCCTCTCAGGGTTCCCATGTAGAGAGAAAGGGACGCCCGATGCAAAGCTCGAAGACCAAAGCCATTCTGCTGTTCATGCTCACGCTGACCTTCGGCGTGTTGCTGTTCGGCGGCTACCTCATGCACAAGGAAAAGCCGCCCATCCCCAACGCCGTGGTGTCTGCCGATGGCCGCGCCCTCTATGGCGAGCAAGAAATCATCGGCGGGCAAAACTACTGGATGAGCCGCGGCGGCCAGCACATGGGCAGCGTGTGGGGCCACGGCGCGTATTTGGCGCCTGATTGGTCGGCGGACTACTTGCACCGCATGGGCCTGTTCTTAGCTGCGCGCCATCTTGGCCGAAACGCCGATGAAGCAGCCGCCTTCACGCAAGCCGATTTGGTGAAGCTAGACCCGGGAACGCGCGGTCGCATCACCGGGCTGGTCACCCGCGACATCAAGACCAACACCTTCGACGCCCAAGTGAATCGTCTGACCGTGACGGCTTTCATGGCCGAGGCCCACGCGAGTCTGATCCGCTACTACACGGATCTCTTTCGCAACGGCAACTCGCGCATGGGTTTGCAAAGCGGAATTGTCCGCAGCGATGAAGAAGGCCAGCGCGTAACCGCGTTCTTCGCCTGGCTGGCCTGGGCCGCGGGCTGCAATCGGCCGGGCCTCAATCACACGTACACCAACAACTGGCCGTACGACGAGCTCGTGGGCAACAAGGCCATGCCCGACGCGCTCATGTGGTCCATCGTCAGCGTGCTCCTGCTCATCCTCGGTGTTGCCGCGGCCATCTTCATCTACCAGCGCTACATCCGCGACGAGCACGACGACAGCAAGCCCATCACCACGCTGGCCGAACCCAAGCCGGCGTCGAGCCAGAAGGCCACCCTGGCCTACTTCATCACCGCCATGGCCCTGTTCGTGATCCAAGTCATCATGGGATCGCTGACCGGTCACTTCACCGTCGAGGGCACCAGCTTCCTCGGCTTCCCCATCGCCAAGATCCTGCCCTACGCGGCGGTGCGCACCTGGCACTTGCAGCTGTCGGTGTTCTTCATTGCCACTTGCTTCCTGGCCGCGGGCCTGTTCATTGGTCCCTTGGTCGGCCGCGAGCCGAAACATCAAGGCAAGCTGGTGTGGGGCTTGTTCGTCACCGTGGTGCTGGTCGTGCTCGGCGCACTGACCGGCACCTACCTTTCGGTCATGGGTCACTTCGGCGGCGACGGCTTTATGTTCGGCCACCAGGGCTACGAGTATATCGAGCTCGGCCGCCTCTGGCAGCTCTTGCTGATCGTCGGCATGATCGTCTGGCTGGTGCTGGTGGTGCGCGCCATTCGGCCGGCCCTGGCCGCGGAGAAGGACAACGGCGGCCTCACGCACTTGCTTCTCTACAGCTCGATTACCATCCCCGCTTTCTACATGGCGGGCCTCATGTACGGCAAAGGCAGCCACATTTCCGACGCCGAATACTGGCGCTGGTGGGTCGTGCACCTGTGGGTCGAGGGCTTCTTCGAGGTATTCGCCACTGTGTTCATGGCCTTCATCCTGGCCCGCATCGGTGTGGTGGGCAGAAGGTTCGCCCTGCGCTCGGTGTACTTCAGCATCTTCCTCTACCTCGGCGCTGGCGTCATCGGCACCTTCCACCACCTCTACTGGTCAGGCGCGCCCACGCCCATCGTTGCGCTGGGCGGTGTGTTCTCCGCGCTGGAAGTCGTGCCCTTGACCCTTGTCGGCTTCGAAGCGGTCCAGAATTTGCGCAGCGCCAAAGCCGGCGGCTTCCCCAATCCCTACCGCTGGCCCATTTATTTCTTCTTGGCCGTGTCGTTCTGGAACATGCTCGGCGCCGGCGTCTTCGGCTTCATGATCAACCCGCCCATCGTGCTCTACTACATCCAGGGCATCAACACGACGCCGATCCATGCGCACACCGCTCTCTTCGGCGTCTATGGCCTCCTCGCTATTTCGCTCATGCTCTTCTCCATGCGCAACATCGTGAGGCTCGCCGCCTGGTCGGATCGCCTGCTCAAATGGAGCTTCTGGGGACTCAACGGCGGTCTCTTGCTGATGACCGTGGTCAGCCTGATTCCGTCGGGCTTCTACCAATTCTACTTCGCGGTCCGCGACGGCATGTGGTACGCGCGCAGCCCCGAGATCGCCTCGGGCGAAGTCATTCGCACCCTGGCCAAGCTGCGCATCGTTCCCGATCTCATCTTCGCCGCCGGCGCCATCTTGATGTTGGTGTTCGTCGTTCGTGCCGTAGTCTTGACTGTCCGTCAACCCAAGGAGGTATTGGTCCATGAGTCTGAAACAAGCACCCGAGCAGAGCTCGCTGCCGCCCGCCGAGCCGGTTGAGCTGGCGAACCTGGTGGCCTATCAAGAGGGCGGCGTGGTCAGCCGCACGCTGGTCAAGAAGAACGGCGGCACCGTGACCGTGTTCGCCTTCGACAAGGGCCAGGCCCTGTCCGAGCACACCGCGCCCTTCGACGCCATCGTGCAGGTTCTCGACGGCGACGTCGAGCTGGTCATCGGCGGCAAGCAGGTCCCGGCCAAAGCCGGCCAGACCGTGCTCATGCCCGCCGGTATCCCCCACGCCGTCAACGCCACCTCCAAGTTCAAGATGTTGCTCATCATGGTGCGCGAGCCGGCGGGAGCGTGATCACAGCGTTAGCTGGTAGGCCGCGTAGCTTTGCACGAAGCTGGCGCCCACGATGCTTCGGCCGGCGGAAAACAGCAGATGGTGGTGCTCGGTGAGGTCGAGAAGAAAACCGATGTTGAAGCGCAGGTTGGCGTCGCCGCCAACCTGGTCGGGTGTGGTGTAAAAGATCTCCGCTCCGATGGCCAGCGCCGAAATGCGGCGCTGAACCTCCCAGCCGAGGTACCAGTAGTCGCGATTTCCCGCGCCGGGATTGATCCATAAGCCACCGCCGCCGAAGCTGGTCCAAGCACCAGCGCTCTTTTGCAGCCATAGTGGAAAGAAGGCGTGCAAGTACCCGGTGCCAAGCCGGTGGGCCGAGTCACCCGTCGGAAAATCGAACAGCGGGTACATGCTCACCATCGGGCGCCACTCGCCCTCGTCGATGAAACGAACCTTCGCGCCAACCTCGGTATCACCCATACCATAAGACGTGGGACCGCCACTCGGCCGCGCGTAGGTGAACTGGCCCTGGACGTGAAGCTGGAGGCCAGGCCAGGCGCCATAGTTCAAATCGATGAGCGGCACGGATCCGGACGTGCCATCGCGATTGTTGGAATGCTGGGTCGCCAGATAGAGCTCCCAGTGACGGTATTGCACCGGCTCGGGGTCGTCCGTCACGTAGGGCGGTCCTGCGTGGCCAGTTGCAGGCGCGAGCAAGACGGCTGCAGCAAACAGGGCAATCTGGAAACGCGCTCCGTGTCGGTGGATCATGGCAGTGCCGGAACGGCCCGCCTTTCCTTGAACGTCGCCCAGACCACGAAGACGACCAGGATGCCGGCAAGGATCGCGGAAGAGCCGATGGTGCCAAAATTGAGACCGCCCTTGTCTTTCGACTTGGTCAGCACGTCGCCGACGGTTGCGCCAAAGGGACGGGTCAAGACGAACGCAACCCAGAACAGCAGCACGCGAGAAAGCCGTGTGAGGAATGTTGCGAGCAGAACCAACGTCAAGCAACCGCCGATGAGGAGGGCGCTGCCTAGAAAGCCGAGCCCAGAGCTGTCGGCGAGGAAATCGCCAAGCGCGGTGCCGAGCGTATTCGAAAAGAGGATGGCCATCCAATAGAACAGCTCCGCCTTGCGGGTCTTGACACGGTCGACGGCGAGCGTTCCCGTGGTCCAGCGCCAGGCCGCGAACACACACAGCAAGATGATGACCAAGAGGGCCGCGCCTTTGGTGTAACCAAGCCCCAGGGTGCGATCCATGTAGTCGGACATGGTCGTGCCCGCCGTGCTGGTCGAGAGGATCACGGTCCAATATAGGGCAGGGTGGTACCGCTTCGACAGAAGCTGGGCCACGAGGCTAACGAAGAAGCCCGATACCAGGATCAGCGAGCTCTGGGCGTAGCCGACGTTCAACGTCATGGACAGAAGATCGCCAGCGGTTTCGCCAAGGGTGGTGGCGGAAATCTTCATCACCCAAAATGCCGCCGCGATCTTGGGGAGCTTGCTGTCGTCGCTGGCCATACCTCGGTCTATCACGCCACTTGCCGCCCTCCAGCCGTTTCGTCGCCCGCAAACTCGCGCAACAGCACTCGATGTTATGGTGGTGGGTATGCCGTCGTACCTAGAGCACCGAACAGGTTGACTCCCGTCGAGAAATCGCGCATTTGCGTCGCGTCCCTGCGTTGCTCGTCGTCGCAATACGTCGAGTACTGTGCAGCGATGCTAGCTGACGTTCTAGCGGGTGAAAGTCCCGCCGGTGTAGCCCTCCCAGGGAGCACCGTAGTTATATCTGCCGTCAGGAAGGGAGACCAACCTGGCGAAAGCGCAGACGTAAAGCCCTCGTGGGCTGGTGTGCAGGTGCGCCCGTGCACCGGTCCAATCCGCCAGGAGGGCGAGCAAACGGACAGGCCGTAGCGAAGGTGAATAGCCGCAAGCGAACCAGGAGACCCCGAAACCGTATTCCCGCCCGAATCGGATGGCGGGGCATTCGAGCGCGCCGAGCCCCAAATACTTGGGCGAAGGCCATAGTCGTCGGTGAAGAGTACATCTGGGAACATGCAGCCGACGAGCACTCCGGGGGCGTAGAGGACGGCATGTCCGGAAAGAACGGGCAGCGAAAGCACGGAACCACTCGCGGGTCGCCTAGGCGCTCCCGCACAGCGAAGGCGTCGGGCATAACCGGCACTGCCGGGAAATCGCGACGTGCCTGCGAGTGGGGCGGATGGGGCCGGTTAAGCGTTGATGGATCGGGACAGAATAACCCGGACCGGAGCGAGGGCCCCTGGGGTAGAGCGGCGGGTGCCGCTCGCATGGCGGCGTCACACCGAGCCGGCTTCCTCGACTCTGATCGAGGGTTCGGTGCGGCCACGGAGGACGCGAACGTCGGAATGCAAACCCGAGAACGTGAAGGGCATGCCGGGAGATGGCTTAACCTGCACGCGGAGGGGAAGGCGCCGACGGAAAGGCCAGCCTTGGAGCCGTACTGGGGAAAACTCGCCGTACGGAATCTTAGGGGGACGATGGAAACGTCGGCATCATTCGAAGCCCGGTCCGCGCCATCGTCCTACCCGACCGCCTCCTCGCGCCTCGCATCCGGCCCGGCTGCGCTCCGTCGCGCTCGCTCTTCAGTCTGCTGTTCCACCTGCCGCGCGGCTTCGCCGACTATTTGCGCCAGCGCACCGCGGAATCCAGACCACACCGGTCCGGTTAACAAGGAGCTCCAGGGTGGCGCGCCGGATCCGCGCCTCCAAGCTGCTGTCTACGCCACGACGTGCTTGGTATTCCTGGCTTCCTCCTGGGCTGCGGCCTCTTTGGCGGCCTCTTGCTTGGCGAGTAGCCGCTTCGCCTGCATATCGCCGGAGCCGGCTTCCTTGGCGGTTTGGGCTGGAGTTTCCACTGTCTCCCGCAAAGCTGCCTGGGCAGCACTGCTCAACTGCACTTCGTCGATGGGTACAGGCTGCGGTCGGGATTCGGGCGCCTTGGCACGCGCCTCGGCAACCCGTTCTGTAGCTTGAATTTGTGTAACGCTGCCTACTGAGTCACTCATGTCGACAATCTCCTTCACTTTCGTAACGGCACTGGGGCCGCGATTGATAAGCATCAATCGACGTGAGCGATGGAATCTCGGATGGACGCCAGCGTTATGGGGATGGCCGGTAGAGTCGAAGGTCCGGCTACGGTTGTCGCAGCGGTGGCGTGGCGCTGCTCAGGCCATACATCAGCGGCACACCGGGTCCGAGCACGCTTACTTCCAGCCCCGGGCTGGCGAGGAGCGCCTGGGTCTCCAGCACCTCGAACAGGGCGTTGGCGATCATAGGGTTCTCGGCGATCTGGCCCAGGGTGCGGCCCACGATCTGCGGGCGCGTGGCCGCGGCCTTGGCGAACTCGACGGCGGCCTGGCGCTCGGCCGTCGAGCGAATGACGTTCACGCGGTTCGAGCCGTCCTGCTGAATCGCGGCCGTGACCTGGCGCAGGCGGTTGACCACCTTTTGTTCGATCTGGGAAGTCATGCCGCGGTCGCGGAAGTGCACCTTGCGGATGTAGATGCTGCCCACCTGGTAGCCCCACTCTTGCGACTTGGCGGTGACTTCCTTGCGAACCAGGCTGCTCATGCCGTGGCGATTCTCCAGCATGTCGGAAAGCTTCATGTTGGATAGGCAGCGGACCGCGGCGTTCGAGATGTTGGCACGCAGTGAGCCCAGCGGGTCGGTGTTCTTATATATGTAGTCGAGCGGTTCACTCACCACCATCTCGCACCACACGCCGATGCCCATGGGCGCGCCTTCCTCTGAATTCACGGGCTGGCTGCGCAGGTAAGTCTGATCGATGCGCACGTCCACGATGAACTTCTTGCCGAAGAACGGCACCAACATGGCGAAGGGTCCCATGGTCTTCCACGGGCAATGCAGCCCCGGCTCGGTGATCACGGCGCGCACCTTGCCGAAGAGCTCGAACACCACGACCTGGCGCTCGCGAACCACCACGTACAGGGCGAACATGCGCGCCGCCGCCAGCAGAATCGGCATGGCGAAGAAGCATGCGCCGAAGCTGTAGATCAGGGCCTTGAAAAAATCGATGGGCAGCGAGTCCATTACTTGCCCCCTTGCGTGGCGTCGCGCAGAACCAGATGGCGAGCCTTGCGTTGCAGGGAGATCTTGGCGTTTCTGACGTAGGCCTCGATGGCTTGCGGGCCGCCGTTGCCGGCCAGCTCGCGCAGCTGTTCGGCCAGGGCCAAGAGCGGTTCGACCTCGGCTTGCGCGTTGAGGGTCTCGATTTCCACCGCGCGCTTCGATTGGACGATGCGCTGGTCGGCGGCAGCCTGCGCCAGGCTGATCTCGCTCGACACGTGGTTGTGGGCGGTGTTGATGGCGGCCAGGGCCGAGTCCACCTCGGCCGGTGGATCGATGCCCGTGATGAGAGCGGCGTCGAGGTGGATGCCGTAGCGAGCGGCGGCGGTCTCGCACTCGGCGTCCATGCGTTCGTTGAGGTCGCGCAGGTTCTTGCGCAAGTCATTGATGGAAATCCCCTGCACGCCGCCGATGTCGAGAGCGTCCGCGGACGCATCGGCCCCCGCCGATTGCTTACCTGGCGCCTCGAAGTTGGCGATGCGGTCGCGCAAGATGGACACGAAATAGCCGAGCACGTGCGCGACCGGCCTTTTCACGCCGAAGAGATACGCGTAGAGATTGCGCTCGGCGACGGTAAAGCGAATCTGACCAGAGAGGCCAGTGTTCAACTGATCCTTGGTCACGGCCTCCAGGACTTGTCCGCTCGAATTGGCCGACGGATCTTCGGGATCGAAGGCGATGGAAACGGTCGAGGTCGCCATGGAAGCCCGGTGCAAGGTCTGCCACGGCAGCTTCCAGTGGAAACCGGGCGCCACGACCCGGACCTGGGGATACTCGTAGCGTTGCTTTTCGTCGTCGTTCAATTTCTCGGCGATAGGATCGCTGAGCGTGGTTTCGTCCTGCAGCCGCTGCGCGCGCCCAAAGGTGCACAACACCGCACGCTCGTTGGGACCAATGGTGTAGAAGCCACCCAGCCCATAGCGAGCGAAGAACCAAAGCAGAGCCCCCAGAAAAACGCCAAGCACGATGTCCATGGTTACGAGATTCTACCCCGATCCCGACGAGCGTCTATGCAGCTCAGAGTGCGCGACTCACGCTCCGAGATTCGGGAGAGCGGCGCTCGGCTTCTGCGGGCTTGCGGCGGGGACGCCCCCGCGGCGGCCGCATGCCAACGGCCGCGCTTCGCGCGTCCATGGCACGCTCGGCAGTCGGGTCCTTATGCGACCGGCGGACCGGTCGCGGGCCCCTGTCCCTAATCGCTGGCAACCTCGCGCGGACGCTCGGTGCGCGATTCTACGCCGCCCCGGAGTCGCCCCCGCCCGGCCCGCGCGCCGAGCTTGGCGACTGCCTAGCCGATGACGAAAAAATGATGGTGAGATCTACCCGATCGAGCAAACCGCTCGGCCTCAGAGTGCGAGTTGGGCCTCACTTATCGAAGGGTGTCGCTGGAGGTGCCCATGTGTGGTGCCGCCGCTCCTCCAGGTTTTTCATCGAGCGGTCGAAGGTGGCGCTCGCCCAGGACGAGTCCGTCCAACTCAGGAACATTGGTGTGTACTGAAGTCCGACCGAGCCTCCCTTTTCGCGCGCCTTGGCCCATGAAGGGCCCATTTTCCGCTTGAGGACTTCAAATGCGGCCTCTTCATGCTTGGCTCTTAGCTGGAAGCCAGTTGATACGATGAACTCGAACGCCCATTTCCCATACGAGTAGGCACTGCTTTTTGACGGAAACACTCCCTTGTGAATGACGTCGTTTCTAAACTTGGCCATCTTTTCGTCGAGTAACGGCGGTGTCCCCATTTCAAGAAGATGAAGAATAACAAATGCGCCGATTTGTCGTTCTGACTGGTTGGCCATCAGCTTCCACGCTTTTCCCACCTCAGTGCCGCTGACCTGTCTGCCTTCGCCGACGACGAGAATGTAGAACTCGAAGAATCGCTCAAGCGCGGCGGCGAAGGAGGACACCGCCTCGCGATAGTACCCGTCCAAGAGCGCCATACCACCCATCTCCATGAGCAGCTCGAATTGCGCTTGCTGAAGGACGTACCTAATCTCATGGCCTTTCGAGCATGTTGCGATCAGGATCTTGTCGTCTTCGAGTTCAGCGTAGACGACTTCCCCCCTTTCGAGGGAGTCGCGCTCCAGGTCGCAGGTCACGCAGCTGGTGGCGATCCGCATTGCTTGCACCTCGTTCGAAAGTGTCCGTGCAGTAGGCCTAGCTACTATTGGCAGACGGAAAGTATCGCACAATCACAGCGAACGGCGTGGGCCTTCCTGGCCAAGGGGTTGGATCCTCGTTGTGAATGTAAGCTCGGCGCGCGGGCGGGGTGGGGACGGTTCCGAGGCGGCGTAGACGAGCGCCGCGAGCGTCTGCGCTCGCGTGCCAGCGAGTCGGGACAGGGGCCATGTCGACCGGTCTGCCGGGCGACTTAGGCCCCGGAAGCCGAGCGTGCCATGGACGCGCGTAGCGCGGCCGTTGGCATGCGGCCGCCGAGGGGCCGTCCCCACTCCGCCCGCGGAAGCCGAGCGCCGCTCTCCCGAAATTCTCCTTGCCTAGCCGGCCTTGGTCTTGAGCCCGAGCAGCTTCTGCAAGACTGCCTTCGATGCCTCGGCGATGGTCTCGTGCAGCGATCCGCCTTGCGCGTCCATGGTGACCACCGTCGGGAAGTCCTTCACTTCGATGACCCACATGGCCTCGGGCACGCCGAATTCTTCCAGTTTGAATACGCGCTCGACGCGGACCACGGCGCGCGCCAGCGACTGGGCGGTGCCGCCCACGGCGTGCAGGTAGACCGCACCGTGCTCGACCAAGCCCTTGCGGGTCTTGTCGAACATGCCGCCCTTGCCGATCACGCCGCGCACACCATAGCGTGCGATGACGTCCGCCTGGTAAGGCTCTTCGCGCGCGCTTGTCGTCGGCCCCGCAGCGACGAAATCGTAGGTGCCGTCGGGGTTCTTCCGCACGACTGGACCGCAATGATAAATGATCGAGCCAGCCAGGTACGGCGCGACCTCCTCGCGGAATCCGCCCACCAGCCAGTGATGGGCCGTGTCCCGGCCGGTGATGATGCGGCCGGAAAGCAGGGCGGGCTCGCCCACGCGCAGGGCGCGGATGGCCGCCTCGTCGCAGGGCAAATTCAGCTGAGCCATGTCACGTCTCCGCTTTCGTTGACGACGGCGCCGGCCCGGCGGGCCGCCCAGCACAGGTAGGCGATGGACACGAAGTAGCTGGCGGGCACGCGGCCAAGCGTTCCGATCTTCACGCCGAGGAGGGTGGTCTTGCCACCAAAGCCCATGGGGCCGATGCCGAGTTGGTTGGCCTCGTCGAGCATGCGCGTTTCCAGGGCGTCGAGCTCGGGCACGGGATTGTGGTCGTCGAGGTGGCGCAGCAGTTGATACTTGGCCTCAAGGTACCCGGCGCCACGATCTCCGCCCAAGCACACGCCAAGAATGCCGGGCCCGCAGCCCTTGCCTTGCGCCTGGTGAACAGCATCCAGGACGACCCGGCGGGCACCTTCCAGATCGCGATCCGCGCCCAGCTTGCTGTCAGGCAGCGAGTATTGCGCGCTGGTGTTTTCGCAGCCGCCACCCTTGAGCAGGAGTTGCACCTTGGTTTCGGGGCGATCCCATTCCTCGCAGTGAACGCTGGGAATGCTGGGCGCATAGCCGTTGCCGGTGTTTCTTCCCGTCAGCGTGTCGACGGCGTTTTCACGCAGCAGATTCTGCGCCGTCGCCTGGCGAACCGCCTCGGCGCAGGCCTTGGTGAGCATCCCAGTGGAAACCCCGAACGGATGGTGAATCCGGAAGATGGGCACCCCGGTGTCCTGGCACATGGGCGCCCTGTCGCTGCACGCCAGCTCGGCGTTCTTCATGATCGAATCCAGCGCCATGGCCGCCAGGGATCCCTCGGCCTCGCGGGTTCGACCGAGCTGTATCGCGCGCGTCACATCCTCGGGAAGCTGCGCTGTCGCGCGCGCGATCACTTCCACGAGCAGCTTCGTCCACTGTTCGAGATCCTTCATTGCCGCACTCCTTGGCGATCTACCACGGGCTTGGCCCGGCGGCCCGTGGTGAAAGTCTCAGTCGGCCGGGTTGGCCGCAACGAAGTTCCGCTTCATGCAGCGCAATCGGCTATCATCCCGCCCGCTTTGTTGACGGCTCTCTCTTTTCCCTTTCGCTGGCGCGGCAGCTTCTGGCTGTTCGGCGCGATCGCGTTCATGTACTTGTTTTCCACGAGCCGCGAACGGCCGTGGGGCGACGCCACGCCCATCTGGGAAGTTGCCGACAGCATCGTCCACTCGCACAACATCCACGCCAAGACGCGCTGGCCGATGGCCCTGCCAAACGGCAAGGACGGAAGACTCTACGGTTTGGCGCCGCTTCTTCAGTGCGCGATTCATATTCCCGGCGTTGGGATCCAACGATGGATCTCCGGACGTTGGCCCGCCTACTGGCAGATTACTTGGCGCTTCACCTCTCACCTAGCGCCTACCTTGCTCGGGACTTTGTCGTGCGTTCTCTTCCTTGGCCTGTGCAGGCGCCTCGGCATGCGGCCAGTCCCCGCAGCCGCATCCACGCTGGCCCTCGCCTTCTCGACGTCGGTCTGGGTGTATTCGCGCTACCCGTATTCCGAGACGCTGCAACTCGCGTGCTTCACCGGGTTCTTCGTCAAGTTGCTCGACGTTCGCGAGAATCCGACGTGGCGTCAGGCCGTGCTGCTTGGCGTGTGGGCGGGATTGCTCGTCAACGCCAAGCCGGTTTACCTTCTTTCGGGAATCGGGGCCGGTCTGTTCTTGGCATGGGAGCTGCGCCGCAACTGGCGGGCACTCCTGCTCGTTGCCCTGGTCAGCATCGCCGCCACACTCCCGTTCGGCGCTGCGTACCTCTATTACAACTACGTGCGCTGGGGCAGCATCTACTCGACCGGCTACGGGCTGGCCTTCGCGGGAACCGGGGTTTCGTCCGCACCTGTGGGCGTCCTGCACGAATCGCCGTGGGTCGGTTTGTACGGGATGTTCCTCTCGCCGGGCAAGTCCATCTTCCTCTACAGTCCGCCCATCTTCCTGGCCGCGCTGGGATTCCTGCGCTTCTTCAAGCGCTTTCGCTACATCGTGCTGGCCATGGTGCTCACCGTTTTTCCTGGGCTCTACCTGCACGCGCAGATGATTTCTTGGGCCGGCGACTACGCCTGGGGGCCGCGTTACATGACCTTCGCCCTCGCCGTGCTTCTGCTTCCAGCCGGGTTTCTTCTGCAAGACTTGCTCGACAAGGCGAGCTCCTTACGCCGCTGGCTGGGTATCGCCTTCTTCTCGTCGGTCTTCGTCTTCGGCGCTCTGGTCACATACCTTGGCAACGCGATCTACTGGGATCACTTCATCCGTATCGAGACCGAAGCGACGCAGTACTGGCTGGGCATGCCCAACCAGAAGGGCGACGGGGTCAGCGCGCCCGGTCTGCCGTGTCCGGTGTGTTTCGAGACCATCTATTCGCTGCAGTGGCTGCCGCCCTTCCAGCACATCATCGGCAACTATTGGCTGCTCAGCCACTTGCCCAAGAATGACTCCTGGATCGTGGCGGAAAAGGATGCTCCTTGGCGCCGCTACACCAACCTGCAACTCGACATCCACGAAGGCTATGCCCGGGCGCGCGTAGACTGGTGGTTCATCGAGTATCGCCACACCTTTCCCGTCATAGCGTGGACCCTGGTCATCGGGTTGCCCGTTTTGAGCGCGCTCATGCTGCTGCTCTTCCTGCTCGAAATTCGCCGCGCCATGCGCGGCCTGCCTCAGGCCCCGGTGGACGGCGTCTTGAGCGCTTCGACATAGCGCAGGCGCAGGTCGAAGAGCAGGCTTTCCAGAATCTGACCCTCGTCGGAGGAGAGGTTGCCCTTGGTCTTTTCCTCGAGCACCGTGAGCAGATCGATGGCGTGCTTGGCCATGGGCAGATTGCGCGGGGGCTTCTTGCCGTCTGGTTCGTCCGACTGGCCAAGGTACATGACGGCCGAGCTGCCTAGCGACAGCACCAGGGTGGCGAAATCGGCGGGCGGGAGCGCTCGCGGCGGCTCAGGCGCTGGTCGAGGGGCCTGCGCGGGCTTGTCTGAGAGCGCCGACGGCTCTGCTGACGGTTCAGATTTGGGCTCGCCACTCGGGTCGAACGCGCGGCGGTCGGTCACGGTGAAGTTTCCTGTTTTTTGCTCGGAATCAGCCATAGCTCGCAAGCGTACGCAGGTGTTGTCCCAGTTTCAACCCCGCGCTCGTGGCCGCGTCTATTCCTGGGCGGCGGGTGGGTTTTCCGGCTCGGGCGGGAGCGTGTTGGCGCTCGCATCGGGCAGCGATTTCAGATGTCGCTCGTAGTCTTTGCGGGTGATAAGCCCGCGCTTGATGTTGCGCTCGACGGTGCGAAGATCGAACAATCGAACATCCTTGACGTCTTCCTCACGGCTCATGGAGGAAGTGGTTAGCGAAGACTGGGGGACAAGTCAAGGGGCGTGCGATTTCCCGACGGCGAGAGGGGCGCCTTAAGGCCGCTCGCGGCGGGCCAGGGCTATCACGGGCCTGGCTGGGCACGCGGTCACGAACTGAAGGGTCGCGCCGACGCTCAGGCTGCGGGCATCGTCACAAGGCTTGCCGAAGAGGACCACCGAGGCCCCGCTATCGCCGAAGTCCCAGCCATCTTGGTGCGACGTATCTTTCGGGATCCGATTCTCGGAAAGCAGGACTGCGACATTATCCGGCCAAGCCACCGCGCTGGGTAGGGCGAAGCTACAGCTCGTGGCCTGCACGCCGAGCGTGCTGAGCGCGGCGAGCAGATCGGCGGCGCTGTTGGCCGGGTAGTAGGCCGGTTGTCCGGGTGTGGCGTTGGGCATGCCGCCGAGATTCGCCATGTCGGTGAAGAGCTGCTGTCGGCTGTTCGGCTGGAGGTTGCCGTTCGTCGCGGGTAGGGCAATACCGGCAACCGCCACTGGGATGCCAAGCACGCTGGCCACGTGGGCCACGGTATCCTTGGTGCGGGCGTAGTCCAATGTGGATGCACCGTCGCACAGGGCATCGCTGGCGCAGGTTGGCTCGCCGCCCGTCGCCAGCACGATGTATTTCGAAGTGCTGGTCGTGCGCGCGAGCAGGGAATTCGCCGCCTGGACCAGCGCTCGCGCGGTCGGCGTGCCAACATCCGTCGGCACGCTTTGGGCAAGCGTCGCGGCGATGGCTTGCAAGGATTTCGTGGCCGGAGCCACTTCGACGACGGGTGAGAGATCGTCCGCCGGCATCTGGCAGCAAGCCGTGTTGCCACTCGATTTAGGGAACAGCATCATTCCCCACGCCGTCGTATCCTGGCTGGCAAGGACCGCGCTCTCGATCGCCGCGACGGTAGCGCTCCATTTGCTTGTGCCGTCGGCCGCGATGGCGTCTGCCATGGTGGCGGATCGATCGAGCACCAGTAGCACCTCGGCTGGCTGGGGATAGAGGGTCGTGGTTGCCAGCGAGCAAGTCGGATCGAGCGGAGGCTGAGAGCCCGCCTGGCCAGCATCCACCGAGGTCGCATAGGCCGCGGCGTCGATCATGATGACGAGGCCCCGCGCGGCATCGACCTTGACCGAAATGGCGCCTGCATCGAGATTCGGGTTCGCGCCAGTATTGCCTATGCGGTCGCTGCTAACTCCGCAAGCCGCCAAGCAAGACGTGGCTGTCAGAGCCAAGAGCAATCTGCTTTGCCAGGATCGGCTGCCGCGCTGTGGACTGGAAGGTGCCATGGGAATCATGAATCGCGCCTAGATGTCCTATCCACGATGACATGGCATCGTGGCTACGTCATCCGGCGCGACACCAAACAGGTAAGCGCTGTCACAGGCGCTCGACAAGCCCCGAGCTGCGGACTTCCCCGGCTGCAACGCCAGCCCGCCGTTGGTCGAGTGCGCCACACACGACAACATCGCGGTTTGGACCTCGCCACGCTTCGCCGGGATCGTCGGGCTCAATCTCGGTGTCCGCTTTCACTGCTACTTCGGCCCGGCGCCGCTCTCGATCGCTGCTTGCAAGCCGCTGGGATCGTCCAGCGTGTACGTGTAGGCCGAGGCCGGATCGAACGCGCTGCTGGCTCGCAAGTCAGCCGGTGCAGCTCCCGACGTGCCCGAGTACAGGTTGCCGGTGGAGCGAATGGCGCTGGTGGCGTCAGAGTAGCTGGTCGTATTGATAGGGGCTGCGACCCCGACGAACACATTGTTCTCGGTTCGGAGATTCGCGCCCACTCCGACGCCGATGCAGTAGTCGTCGCCCGCCGATGTGTACAGGTTGTTGAACAAGTGCACGCGACCAAAGCGCACACGCGGTTGGCGTTCGACGACATAGTCCGCCCACCAGTTGTGATGCCAGGTGATGGTCAGGTGTCCGGTATCCTCGCTGGCATTGCTGTCGGAATGCCCGACGAGATTGCTATAGCGATGGCCTTTGGCGCCGGTTGAGTCGGATCCGCTGTTGTCAGTGCGCGCGGACGAGTAGTGGAACTTGGTCCATGAAACCGTGATGAAGTCGCAGGCATGGGTGATATCGAGATTTCCGTCAGTCCCATCCGAGATGTCGTCATGATCGAACCATATGTGATCCGATTGACCCTGAATCGAAATGGCATCATTGCCCGAGGAACAGCCGGTGGCAGATGAATAGTCCGGGTCAAGCGCGCAGTTGCCGACCGCGTAGCCGACGATCTTGATGTTGCGAATGATGATGTTGGATTGCTTGTTGATGCCCACATGTCCGTGAATCTCGGCCCCGCATAGGCCAACAATCGTCTTGTTCGAACCCATGGTCACGGTTCCCGCTTCCAGCACGCCCTTGACGTAAATCACTGCGGCGGTTGTGCCCTTGACCGCACTCTGCAGGGCCGCAAGGGTGGTCACCGTGACCGGCGCGGCACTGCCGCCGCCCGTGGTTGAGCCGGACGCCGTTGCCCAACCAATGAGTGGACTGGCAGCAGGCGGCGCAGTGCAATCGCCGGTGCCACCCGCGCCGCCGGTCGCACCACCCGTGCCGGCCAACCCTGCATCTCTGGTCCCAGCGGCTCCGGCCCCGCCGCTGCCTGCGGCCCCACCGCTGCTGCCCCCAGAAGCGGTGCTTCCACCCGCGCTGCCTCCGGCCCCCGTCCCGCCGCTGCTGGGCGTTCCTCCCGTGGCCACCGTACCTCCACGGCCGCCCATGGTTCCTCCGCTATTGCCCGTCGTTCCGCCGCTGCTGCCAATCGTTCCACCGCTTCCGCCCATAGTCCCGCCGCTGTTCCCGCCTAGGCCGCCGCTGGCCCCCGCGCTTGTACCCGTGCTCGTGGTTGTCCCGCCTACTCCCGCGCTTCCGCCCGCGCCGACGCCACCTCCGGTGCCGCTCGCGCCACCAGATTCGGCCAGGCTGTTGCTGCCGCCCGCGCCACTTGCGCCCGCACTGCCGCCCTGGCCGCCGACGGTATGGGAGCCGGTGCCACCACATGCGACTTCGAGCAGGATTGGCAATATGAACGTACCCAGAAACGAACGCGTCACGATCATGTGATTGCGTCTAAGCATAACCGTTCGGGGCGAGCTGCGGGGCGCCTCTATCAAACAATCTCCTGCCCTCGTGCTCCTGCCCGCGGCGGCTCTCGCGCTCTCGCGCTGGTGCTGGCGATCGCGGCCCTGGGGCTCGGCAGGATCCTGTTGCGAGGTTCTCGTCGAGGAGACGATCCTAGGATAGCTTGAGGCGCTCGCCCATGCTCATCTCAGCCGCTCTCGCATCGATGGTATTGCTCCTGCAAGGCGCTGGAGCACCCGCCGCACGCCTCGAGAGCTCGCTTGACGAGTGTCCGTCGCGAGAGGAGGTCCGGTCCGCTTTGCGCCAGGTTCTCGGTGATGGAGCCTCCTCTGCTGCCGGCTGGGTCCTGCAGTACGACCGTGATTTGCCCGACGAGGCGGCCCTCGCCATCAAGCTCGTCGGTCCCACTGGAGAGCGCCTGGTCGAACGTCGGATCGTCGTGGGCCGGAGTGATTGCCCTGCCATGGCCGGTGCCATCGCTGCCGTGGTTGAACGCTCGTTGCGCGCGGTCGGCTGGACGCGTGGCGAGCCCCTGCCCGTGCCGGCGCAAGTCGCAAGCCCGCAAGCAGGCACCGCGGTACGAGAAAGGGCGGCTCGGGTCGTCCTCGGCGTCGGGCCTTCCCTGGCGCTCTCGTCAGAAGGTGGCGACAAGGTCGGAGGCAATCTGCTCTTTCAGGTGCGAGCCCGCGCTTGGGGACCGATCTGCCTACGCCTCGGCACCGGTCTCCTTTCCACGAACGACAATCGTAGCGCGGGGGACGTGGCCACGCAGATGACGAGTCGGTTCGTGAGCATGGCTCCCTTGGCGGCGTTCTCCCGGGAACGGATGGAACTGGCTTTCGGTCCTAGCGCCTTTCTTGGCATCGACAGCGCCACCAGCGGTCTGGGCGGGTCGGGAGATCGCGTGACCTTGGCAGCTGGACTTGCCACTTCCATCGCAATCCGCCTCTCACCGCACTGGCGCCTCGGCGTAGGAGTCGAGGGCTTGCACGCAGCGCTGGGCGCCGAATACGTGGTGGAGCGGAACGGGGTCAGGACCGTGGTCCTTGCACCACCTTCCTGGCGCGGGATTGCCACGGCGCAACTTGAGTTCGTCCCGTGACCGTGAACATTCGGCCTTGCTCCGGATCTAAGCTGTCTGGGATGTGACTTCACAGTCCGCGAACAGCAGTACCAGCTCGGCCGTCGTCCAGCTTCTCGCCCGATGCGTTCTGGGTGAGGAGGAGGCATGGCGTGATCTGCATCGCGAGTACTACCCAGTAGCATTCCGGTTCCTTCGGCGCATGGGTGTCCCGAGCGGCGAGCTGGACGACACCTGCCAAGAGGTGTTCGTGCAGATCCTCCGCTATCTCTCCCGCTTCGAGCAGCGCGCGGACTTTCGCACCTGGCTCTACAAGCTGTGCCTCAGCCAGGCCAGACGAGCCCAGCGACGGCGACGCGTACACGAGGCGCTGGACTGGCTGTTCCGGCGGGATCCGACCGTGGGCGAGGCGAGCGCCGGCTCGGACTGGAGCCCGTGTGAGCGTGCCCGACGGGTGATGGACGCTCTTGCCGAGATGAAGCCCATGCACAAGACCGTGCTCGTGCTTTTCGAGTTCGAAGGCGTTTCCGGCGATGAAGTCGCGCGCATCCTGGGCTGCCCGCCATCCACGATTCGTCGGCGGCTGCACTACGCGCGGCAAGAGTTCGAGACCCTGCTGCGCGCAGAGGCCAGGGAGGACGGAAGGTCATGACGTCCAAGAAACATGCCAGTGCGGACTGGCCGGCCCCGCTCAAGGCGAAGGACCACGGACTCGGCGAGGCCGTACGCGAGTTCGTCAGCGAGACGCAAGAGACGCATAGCGAGGCAGCCGCCTACGCGCGCGTGCGCGTCCTGGCACAAAACCCGTCGCGACCGCTCTTGCGATACGCCCCAAGGGTCGCCGCGGGGCTCGCCCTGACTTTGTTGCTGGTGGCCGTGGGCACCGCTCTTCACCGACGAGTCTCGTCCGCCCCGGGTGCTGGAATCGTCGGGGTCTCGCCGCCCACCCGGCGCGAATCTCGATCCTCGGAGAAGGAAGCAAGCAAGCCATCGCCCTCGCAACGACCATCCGAGGCGCAAGGCCCATCGCCGGTCAAGACGGCAGTCATTCGTCTCGCCAGCTCGCCCGTGCCGCTGCCACCTGGACTCGTCGACCTGGCCGGACAAGCCACAGTTCTGCTGGCGGCCGACGCTGTGGCCAGTGGACGCGTGCAAGCGGAGAACACGGAGATCGTGCTCAGGAAGGGTAGGATTGATCTCGATGTGCTGCCGCACGCTCCTGCGCACGGATTCTCCGTGCGGGCGGGACGCTACCGATTCACGGTCGTGGGAACGGCATTCACGGTGACCCAGACCCGGTCGCGCCTCGACCTCGAGGTCGGCGAGGGCGTGGTGGCCGTGTGGCGAAGCGAGACCCGCCTTGCCACAGTACACGCCGGTCAGAGTTGGAGTACCGACCTCTCGTCCGAGCCCGCGACGGGCGCGGCAGGGTTGGATGCGATCGAGATCGATAGCCCGAATCCCGCACCTTCGGATTGGCCGACGGTGGCTACCACCGTGGCTCCGCCTCCGGTGCTCGTCCCACCGCCCGCACCAGTGCCTTCCGATCGGCCGCCGACGTTCACTCCCAGACCCGTCGAGCCTGCTCCCGGGGGCGTGTCGCCCAAGCCTGCCGCAACCGTCCCGCGCACGACCGGGATCCCTTGTGCAGAGCTGGTCGCAAGCCGGCAGGTCCGCGAGGCTCTGGTCTGCTACCAAGAAAGGGCCAGACAGAATGGCTTGGCCGGCGAGACTGCGCAGTACGAGCTGGCGCGATTGTTGCGGGATTCCTTCGCCGATCCGCAACGCGCCCTGGCCACCTTCCAAGAACAGCGGTCTCGCTTCCCAAGCGGCGCGCTCCGCATGGAGGCCGATCTGTCGATCATCGAGATCCTCCCGCGCCTGGGTCGGCATAGCGAAGCCATCGCGGAAACGGAACGGTTCCTAGTCACCCATCCGAGATCCGAGCGCAGGGGAGAGATTCACCTTCTGCGCGGCAACATCTTCCGCGAGGGTCTGCGCGACCTCCGGCAAGCCGAACGCGAATATGCCCTGGGGGCCGAGTCGAGCGCTCGAACGGGCGACGATTGTCGATTCTTGCACGCTTTGTGTCTGGAGACCCTGGGGCGCGGAGAGGAAGCCCGCAGAGAGTACCGCGCCTATCTGCTCCGACGTGGCGGCGCGCACACCGAGGAGGCGAAAAAACATCTGGACGGCCTAGGGCCGTGAACAGAGGGCTCTTCTCTGGATCCAAGCTATTTGATCGCAGAAACTATTTCGTGGAGGCCAAGTCATGCAGAAGCTCTTTCCCTCGTTGACCCTCGTCTCGCCCTTTTTGTTGCTTGCGGCGTGCGGTGACGTCAACCTCGGTGTCGAAAAGGCCGACGGGAGTGATGCAGCCGCTGGAACGACTGCGGCGGGCACGGGTGGCATCATGGGCGTGGGTGGCAGCGGGGCGGGCAGCGGAGGCTTGCTGGCAACCGGTGGCAGCAGGGAAGGCACCGGCGGCAGGACGCTCGTCACCGGCGGCATTTCGGGCACTGGCGGCAGCGAGGTGGGAATCGGCGGCATCTCGGGCACCGGAGGTAGGCGGTCCGGCACAGGTGGCATCTCCGGGACGGGCGGAACGGGGAGTGGTGCTGTTCCTGGTTCTGGCGGCGTTACCTCCGGAACCTGCACCGCTTCCGCATGTGCAACGGACGCCGGACAGTCGGGCAGCGACGTAGCTACCAGCGAGGACAGCTCTGCAGGGCAGGTCTGCACATACAATGGCAGGACATATCCCGAATCGACGTCCTGGATGGCCCCCGACGGGTGCAACGAGTGCTCGTGCGTGGGCGGCTATGCCGGCTGCACTCTCTTGCCCTGCGACGCGGGCGGTCATCCCACCTATTCATGCGAGTACAGCGGCAAGTCGTACCCCACCGGGGTTACCTTTCCGTCGACGGATGGCTGCAACATCTGCGAGTGTGGCTTCTTTTGGTATCGCGACTGGCTCGATGGTCTCATCGGTCCCATCCTCGCGTCGTGCACCTTTAGAGACTGCTCCGGCTCCCCTGTCGGGGACGCGGGCCCTGCGAGCGATGGGGGGATCGACGCCTGCGTCTACAACGGAAAGACCTACCCAGCGGACACGTATTTCCCGTCGGCGAACGGTTGCGACGAATGTCACTGCCGCACCGACGGCCAGATCACTTGTACGTTCCAGCACATCGGTTGTCGCGGGGACGCGGGCATACCCGACAGAAGGGCCGATGTCCAAATAGCTCCGGACGCGCCGCTGGACAGCGCAGTGGCGCCGGGCTGTGACGTCGCGGCGGCAAGAGCGGCGATGGCTGCTAGCGGACTCGTGGTCACCGGCTCGGCAGAGACTCACAACGAGACCCTGCCATTCCCGATAAGCGGTCCCAACTGGGGCCTCAAATCGACTGCCTGCCAAGACGGTGGCTACGACATCACTGGGCTGGCCGGCCAGACCGTCTGCCTGGTCAAGCAGACCATCGTGCAAGCCTGCGCTCAGGCGCCGTACCTTGCCTGGGCAGTGATGAGTGCTGGCAGCGTGCAATGCCTGTACAAGACCGATGACACCACACCGGGTGTCTACGCAGTTAATGGTGGCTACGTTTGTCCCTAGCCCCAATGCCAGTCACTCAAGCAGACAGCTCAACAAACAATATCGTTCTGTTAGCCATGAACGAAACTGCGAACGCGGAACGTCGTCGTTGCTCTCTTCGTCGGACCGATCGTTGGGCAGCCAGTCGTTTCTAGCGCCATCTTCGAATCCCCCAATCGCGACGCGGAATGTGTGACAACGGCGTTCCCAAGCAAAGGATTCCGTGAACAGTGGTTCCGCGGCGAGCGAGCAGGTGAGCAAAGCAACCGACAATGCAGCCAAGGTCTTGCACGAGCTGTCCGCCGCTCTCGACGAAGAGTCGAGCGCGCCAGGAAACGCCTAGCCCGCCAGGGAGAAATTCGCCGCTGCACGACAAGCACTGAAAGCGGCAACCGCGGCGGTCGAGACGGCGAAGATACAGGCTGCCAGCGCTTCGCAAACCCTGAGCAGCGCGAAGCAGGCGTTGTCCACCGCCGACGGCGAAGCAGAAGACAAGACACCCCCGCCTTCCGAACAACATGCCCTTCATCCGGACGGTGGCGGTGAGAAAGCCCCGTGAGAGCGGGTGGCCGGCCGATGAATGCGTCCCGTGGCGCGTCCACCGACCCGGCCGCAACGCCAGCCCGTCATTGGTAAGGTAGAATCAGGCTTATGAAGGCAGTCTATGCACTTGGCGTCTTTGTCGGTTCCATCATCGCCGCTTGCGGCGATGGAGGCTCCGGGACCACGGTCGCGTGCACCATGGGTTCTGGTACCAGCAAGACGTGCATCGAGTACAGCGGCCTAAGCGGCGAAGCCATCCAAGGGCAGAATGATGCCTGCACCAACGCGGGCGGCGTCGCCTCGTCCGCATGTTCCCACGCAGGCGCCGACGGAGGCTGCCGGGTCAAGTCGACCGCCGCCGGAAGCTCACAGATCGTTACCACTTGGCTCTACGCCGGAAACGCCGACACCGAAAAGATGGCCTGCACCTCCAACGGCCAAACCTGGATCGCGCCCTAGTTCCGCCCGTCAGAACCGCGTTCTTGCTCGCTCATATCCTGCCGTACGAAACCGCTTCGGGCCAGTCCCCGCATCGCGCTGTTTGTTCTGACGGTCGTGGGCCCGCAGATCTCGTGACTCACTATTTCTTGATCAGGATCAGCTCGACGAAGGGATTCCACAAGCTAGGAATCCGTGGCAGGTAGGCGCTGTCAAAGGCGCTCGGCAAGCCCCGAGCTGCGGACTTCTCCGGCCGCAACGCCAGCCCGCCATGGGTCGAGCGCGCCACACAGAACGACGCTTCTGCGTG
>OBLT010000477.1_pt1 | contig 26145 bp, 29 predicted proteins | sample 1518721 | NCBI WGS metagenome assembly OBLT01 (sample SAMEA3539307, study PRJEB22396) | soil metagenome | biome: tundra; feature: field; material: soil | place: USA | collected 2010-05 | depth 0.15 m | reverse complement strand
TGTCAGAACCCGACACGCCGTTCCAGCGAGTGGAATCGCTGGTCCGTTCGCAGATCGTCCCATACATAGCTGACTTCCAGTTCGATCAGACCCGGCGCGCGCTGCCCGTAACCTCTTTCCAGCCACTCGAAGCCCGATCTCGATCTCCGAGTGCTGCGTAATACCCCGCGAACATTGAGCGGAGAGACATAGTTCTGTTTTGAGAATTCTTTGAGTTTCGCCAAGGCCGCTTCAGCTTGCCGCCTGTTTCCAGAAGCGGCCCAAGCGTGGGCGACGCCCGCCAGATATACCGCCCCATACGTCTTGCTCGCCTACGGTAACGACAAACTGCATGCCGCCTCCATTCGATGGCGCCCTTCTCCAAATCATGCCGTGGCCCGTCCTGCAGAACATGACGGTCGGCGATCTCAGCGCTATCTACGAATATCTAAACGCGATCCCGTGCTTGGAGGGTGGCCCGGGACAGCCTGCCACCCGCTGCCATTAGAGTCCGAAAGGTTGCCAGAACGGAGATGGGATCGGAGAGCGACAGGTGCACTCAGCCCCCGAAGATCCAGGCCTGCCCGGTTTGGATCTCGGGACGTTTCTAAATAGCCGCTTCTGCGGCTGAGGTAAGACCCTCCGCAGCGGTCGCGAACGCACACTGCGCGAGAACCGCCACGAAATGAGCCCCAGAACATGCAGGAAGCTAACAGGTTAGTTGTTGGTGAACGAGGACACGGAGCCGATGGATCTTGACGATGAGCGTTTTCAGGTTGCGTAGGGTGTCCGGTGGCATTGGCCACGCCGGGGTCGCCCGCGAGGAGTCGCGTAGTGGCCGGTGATCCGCCCTCGCACGCGTCTGAAGCGGCGAGATCAGAAAGCGCAATGGCGTCAGGGAGGAGCAATTCGTTTGCAGCGGGATAGCTTCTGTCCGGATGGCCGAAGGTCACTCACGACCGATAGTCTAGTATCTGGCACCCGCTCGAGGAGGTGCGGCGGGATTAGTACCGGGAAGTGCCGAGTTCACGGTGGTACTGGTAGGCGGCGTCCAGACCAGCCGCAAGCACCGTCGCCTGTTGGTGGTTTAGTTGGTGACTGAGCATTGAAGCAATTGCAGCCGCCCAAACTTCAGCGGGCTGCAACGTGGCCGTGCCGTCCCTGATCTGCTCCAGGAATTGTCGGTGTTGGGCAATCCCGGCTTCGTGCTGGCGAAGATGAACGTTCGGGTCGAACCCGGAGCGAAGTCTACGGGGTGCGTTCGGAAGCCGCACCTCGCCGCCAAATAACTCGATGCGGTCCTTCGCATGAAGCACAACCCGAAGCCATTGTCGGAAGTCGCCAGGATCAAGCGGAGAAGTGGGGGAGTTTAACCGGAGCACCTTGAACACGGCAAAGGCCACCGGGAATGGCAAGAACTCTGGGTTCCCCCGGCCAACGGTCAATCGAAGTCGATTCCTGTGATCCTCGAAATGCGCCTCGTCGCCACCACAAACGGAGTTTAGGAGTTCAAGGTACGTCTGTGGCGAGACCACTACCTGGAACCGACTGCTAATCCGGCCAACAATCCGGTTGAGATCGGGCTGGTAGTTGGGCTGAAGCAGGGTTTGAGCAACGTTGGTGTCGAGGATCAACTTGGGTTTCGGCATAGCGATAGCCGTTGCAGCTTCGGGAGGATCGAGTCCATCCGACCCAGATTATACGCTCTTCGGATTGAGAAATACACGCCCAATGCCCGGAACGTTAAGCGCAGCGGCGGCGAAGATCAGACAGGACGAACCGGAGAATTCGTCGGGCGCAGGTGAACGGCGCTGCGGGGCGTTGTACGGCTGCGGCGTTGCCGGGGATGCCTTCCCACCGGGCGCAACCGAAGGGCGCTGAGAGCTTCGTGTGCGTGCTGGCGGGGTGTTTTCCTGTGCGGCCTTCCGTGAGTTCATTTCAGCGAAGCAAATCCGAAGCAAACGTGCCGCCTATATCCGCCAATCCTCACCAGCCCAACTCGTCGTAAACTTTTGATACGCCAAGGTGCGCCACATCACACCAACCCCTCAAGTGAATTCAGGTTCTAGTTCTCGCAAGGGAGTGGAGGTTCAAGTCCTCTCATCCGCACCAATAAAATCAATAACTTAAACGATAATCGATTAGGAGCGTGGCACGAGAACCGGGGCCACTGCAACGGTTTTGTTAACGGTCTCGCGGTAGTATGGGGCAATGCTACGAAGCTCGTATGGCTCGGGCACCCTCTTCAAACGCGGCCAGATCTGGTACGTGGCCTACTGGCTCGACGGCCGCCAGGTCCAGAAGTCGTCGCACTCGACCAATATTCAAGACGCGAAGCGGATTTGCATAATCAGGTGCGCTGGACTCCGTAGATAGGATGGCGGCTGGCGCTCCACCGTCGGTGGCGCGGAGCAAGCAAGAGAGAGAGAGAGAGAGACACTATCCTTAAGCATTTGGCGTAGGGTCGCGTGGACTCGCGCGACAGGCGAACCTGTTCGGCGGATGTTCGGTATTTCTCCACTTTCTGTTCGGAGTCTGTTCGGCTATGCTGAATTCAGTCGCTCTAACGACAGTCGATCATGGACGACAAGTTCGGAGGCCTGCTCGACAGCCTGCCTGAAAAACCGCCGCGCTCGCGCCTGGAGCCGTACAGTGAGTTGATTGTTGAACTTCGTCGTCGCGGACGGACATATCGGGAAATCGCCCGCATTCTCGCGGAAAAATGCAAAGTCCAAGCTGGGTCGCGGCGAAAAAAACGCGAGGACAGGCGGGCCAGCCACACTAGGATTATGGGGGTGGCATATGGAGCTTAGCGATACGCTGCCGGACCAGCGCGAGGTCCACGTGTGGTTCGTGGAACTGGCGGCGAGCGCCGCTTCGGTCGAGGCATGCTTTCGCAGCTTGTCCGCCGACGAAAGAGAACGCGCCTCGCGGTTTCGCTTCGAACATCTAAAGACCGCTTTCACGCTGTCAAGGGGAATCCTGCGCGTTCTGCTGGGGAGTTACCTTGCCATCGAGCCCGATCGTGTACGCTTCGCTTATGAGCCGCGGGGGAAACCGCGGGTTGCGTTCCCGGACACCCCACTCGAATTCAACTTGGCCCACTCCGGGAAGTTTGCAACGTATGCCTTCGCGGTTGGCTGCGAACTCGGCGTGGATATCGAGGAGGTGCGGCCCGCACGCGACCAAGAGAGTATCGTCCGCCGGTTCTTCTCAAGGGAAGAGCGCGAGGAGTGGCTTGAACTCGATCTGTCACAGCGCGACGAGGCCTTCTTTCGCTGCTGGACCCGGAAGGAAGCTTACATCAAGGCTTTGGGCGATGGCCTTTCAATGCCTCTCGACAGTTTCCGGATGAGCCTGCGGCAAGGAGTACCCGCGGCGCTGATTTACGCGGCCGGAGATCCCACCGCGGCAAGCAAGTGGTCGCTATGCTCCCTGGCGCCGGCGGACGGCTATATCGGCTCGCTGGCCGTACCGGAGCGCACGCGCAGCGTGCGCGTTCTGCCCCGCTTGACTGCGGCCGCCGTGCTGGAACTGGTGAGCTGCCCGGGTCGCTTCCCGCCTGCGGATAAGGAGTTCGCAAAATCCCCAGAGACACGGTCCGGGTGAAAGTACAGGATTGGGCTACGCACATGTCTCCTCCAGTCGCGCAGCGGCGGGAGCAACTCCTCCAGGATGCCATCGACGACGGCGGCGTTCCCGCCTGCGGCGCGACCTCCTGGCAGCATCAGGCGAGCCGGAGGATCGTCGCCCGTTCTTCGCCTCACGACAGCCGAGGGCAGGCTTGGCTGTTCCGTTGTCCCAAAAACTTTTACTTTTGCGCCATGAGGAAAACGGTCCAGCTAGTTAGCGTTAGCGATTCGCCATCCGCAGCGGGCTGCGGTTAGCGTTGGCTGAAAAGCCGCAGATGACAGGCCGATCCGGACGCCCGAGGGCGGATCATGGGCGCCCCGCCGCAGCCGGCTTCGGTTCCGGGCTGAGGCCGAACTCGTTCAGGATGACGACATCCACGCGGCGGTTATGCGCGCGTCCCTGGTCGGAATCGTTGGATTCGACGGGCACGGTGTCGGCGTAACCCGCCACTGCCAGGCGCCGCGGCGGGATATCGAAGCGGGACACCAGCAACTCGAGCATGGCGATACTGCGCGCGGCCGAAAGTTCCCAGTTGCTTCGGAAACGGGAGTTATGAATGGGCACGGAATCGGTGTGCCCCTCCAGCCGCACCTGACTCGGTAACGCGGCTATCGCCCGCGCGATCTTTTCGATGCTGCGATAGGTCCCCGGGTACACGGTATCGTTTCCAGAGGCGAAGAAACCAGCTTCGCGTAAGCTGATCACCAGTCCGCGCTGCTCCAAGGCGACCCGGAGCTGGCCCTTTTCGATCTCCAGCTTCAAAGCGGTCCGCAAGGCATTCAGGGAACCGGCCAGATCCGCGGGAGGCCGGTCCTCGTGGACGGTAGGCTTCGCCCCTCCCGGACCCTTTATCATGGCGTTTCCCTTGCCCTTGTCGTCCCTCGTGCCTCCCAGAATGGCGGCCAGCACGGTCTTCACCTGCCCGTCTTCGAGCGCCTTTTTGACCGACTCGGAGACCCGCGCGGCCTTGCCGTGATCCGCTTGGGACGTGGCGAACATCACCACGAAAAAGGCAAACAGCAGAGTAATGAAATCCGCATAGGAAACCAGCCAGCGCTCGTGGTTGGCTGGTTCTTCGGGTTTTCGATGGCGCGCCATGGGCTCCGCCTTACTCCCCCGCCACGGCTTCCGCAGGCTGGCTGGCGGCCGCCGGCGCCGGGCTCGCCTTGGGCGCTTTCTTGGGAGCAGGCGGGGGCGCGTAGGCCTCCAGCTTGATCCGGATCAGCTTGGGATTCAAACCCTCCGCGATCCCCAGCACGCCCTCCAGCATCAACTCGCGTATCTGCACGGCGGCGTGCACGCGCGACTTGAGTTTGCTGCCGGCCGGAAGAAATAGTATATTCGCCGAGGCCACCCCGTATACCGTAGCCACAAAGGCCACCGCGATTCCCCGGCCCACCTCGTCGATGTTGGCCAGATGCTTCATCACCTGGATCAGCCCCAGCACCGCGCCGATGATCCCGATGGTGGGCGCGTATCCGCCGGCCGCTTCGTAGACCTTGGCTTCGGCTTCCCCGCGATGCTCCTCCAGGGCGATCTCCAGCTCCATCATGCGGCGCAACTCTTGCAGGTCGGTCCCATCCACCGCCAGGTTCAAGGCCTTGCGCAGAAAGGGGTCTTGAATGGACGCGGTTTCGTCCTCCAGGGAGACGATGCCGTTCTTGCGGGCCTTGGTGGCGTAGCCGATGATCTGCTCGATGACGGTTCCCGGTGCATGGCTGGTCTCGAAGAAGACCGCGGGGAACTTGCCGGCGGCGCGGCGTAGAAGATCCATCGGCGTGGTAACCATCACCGCCCCCAGGGTACCTCCCAGGACGATGATGGCGGCGGTCAGTTGCGCGACATCCTTTACTTTGCCCTGCTCGAGCACCAGACCTCCCAGGATGCCGGCCAGCGCCAGGGCCAAGCCACCCAACGTCGCCAGATCCGGCCGGTGCCCGGACGGTTTTTTCGCTTCTTTCGCCGAATCAGGAGCAGGTGCGGTTGTCTCTGCCATGTCCTATTCGATTTCCACCGCCATCTATAGTCTCGCCAGTCTCGCCGGGAGACGCGCTCTGCCCGGCCGGGATGGACGGACTGAGCAGAACGCCGCTGTAGATGGCTCGACGGAACTCCACCACCCGCCGGACTACCTCTTCGGGGGGTTCCAGCACCACCAGTTTCTGCCCAGTGGTCAGACTGATCACCGTGTCGGGGGTCACCTCGATCGACTCAATGAGGTCCGCATTGAGCACCAGCGGCCGATGGTTGAGGCGCGTGAGGTGGATCATGAGACCTCAATCCTTATCGGCCGGGCCGGCCGAAGCCGGCGTGGTTTCCAGCAGAAAGCCGAGCTTCCGGCCGGTCTCTACGATCCGGCCGCCGAACCGCAGCTTGCCGTTGAGCAGACCGTCCACCGGGCGGCCCACGGGAAAGTCGAAGGCCACCACGTCGCCTTCGGCCAGGCGCAGTAGATCCCGCGCCAGCAGGCGGGGACCGCGCAGGCGCACGTCCAGGGCCAGCAGCGACGGCCGGATGCGCGCCAGCATGTCCGCCTGTTCGGCCTCGGTCGATTGGGTGCGGCGCATGGACCACTGCTGGTCGAACTTCTGCCGCATCATCTTGGCGATGATGGACGGGACCGCGATGTTCATCATCCCCACGTTGTCCCCGATGCGTATCTCAATGCCCACCGCCACGACCGCTTCGGTGGGCGCCAACACGCGCAGAAACTGGGGCTCGGTCTCCACCGTATGGATGGTGAACTCGATCGGAGCGACGGCTTGCCAGGCTTGTTTGAGATCGTTCAGAATAATCCGGAAAAGGCTGTCGAGCAGTTTCTGCTCGATTTCAGTGATCTCCCGCCGCAGAGCCGCCGTGGACTTGCCATCGCCCCCCAACAGCACTTCCAGGATGGGGAAGACCAGCGCCGGGCTCAGCTCCAGCAGTCCGTAACCGTCATAGGGCCGCAGCCCCAGCGAGAGCATGCAGGTGGGCGAGGGCAGCCCGTTCAGAAACTCCTCGCAGGAGAGCTGCTCGACGCTCACCAGATTCACCAGAAGATAGGTGCGCAAATAGGCCGAGAGGCTGGAGACCAGATTGTGGACGAAGGTCTCGTGAAGCTGGTGAATGGCCCGAAGCTGGGACTTGGCGATGCGATCCGGGCGGCGGAAGTCGAAAGGCACCACCTTCTTGGCCGGGGACTCCTGCTGGTGCCCCCCAGCCGCATTATTGAACAACGCGTCGATTTCCTGTTGCGATAAGGTGCGATTCAAGCTGGGCCGTCCCTGATAGTCTATCGGCAGGTGGGCACGCAGCTTTAGTCCAGGAGCGCAGATTCGCACCCGGGCAGCCGATGAGATCGTGGGGGAGCCGGCGCTCCCCCGGAGTGGCCTTTATGGATATCGCACCTGTCAATAATCCGGGACAGGCTCTCCCGGCCGTGCCCGACACAGCCAGTCCCAAATGGTTGGTGGAAAACCGCGAGCTGATCCGCAGCGTCAAGGGCATCAATGCCTCCGAACTATTCGGCGAAGGCAGCGATCTGACCTTTGCCCTGGATCGGGACACCAAGCGGCCCGTGGTGCGGGTCGTCGACCGGCAGACGGGTGAGGTCCTCTGGCAAGGGCCGCCGGAGTATGTGCTGAAGTTGGCGCAGGCCCTGGGCCAGCATGGCGGCTAAGTTTGCCACTAGCACTAGCCGCCGCGCAAGTCCGGGCGCATTCTCCCGATAAGTAGCGTGAGGAGATCCGATGCCCCTGCAAGATGCCTATTTGGAAAGTCAGGTTCTGAGCGCCGACCCGATGGAGTTGGTACGCCTGCTCTATCGCGCCGCGGGCGATGCCACGCGTAGCGCCAGCGCCCACCTGGCGGCCGGCCGTATCGCGGAGCGTTCCCGCCAAATCTCGAAGGCCTATGCCATTCTGTTACAGTTGTCCGCTTCCCTCGACCATGCGCGCGGCGGCACAGTGAGCCGCAGCCTGGCGGAGTTGTACGATTATATGCAACGCCGGCTGCTCGAAGCGAATCTGCGCCAGACGGCGGAACCGCTGCTGGAAGTGGAAAGCTTGCTGGCCACCCTGCTGGAAGGCTGGGATCAGATCCGCACGGCGCCCGAGCACGCCACTCCCCAGGCGAACCCACGTTCGCCGATAGGCGGGGAGTCCGCGGAATACGGCGGGTATCCCGCGGTCTTCGCGCCGGGCGCCGCGGCGGAGTATGCCTCGCAGAGTTGGAGCTTCTGACTTCGGCGGGAGCGCAGGAACTGCACCCGGGCAACGACCGCGCAGCGGCGCTCCTGCCTGGCAGGCTCTATTTCGCCCGGGCGGACAAGCTGGAGACGATCTGAGCGCTCAAGCCCAGGCCCCCGTTCTGTGCCAGGGCCTGCGCAAACTGCTCTTCAGCCAGTCCGGCGGCGGTGGCGCTTCCGCTGTCCTCGCCGCTTCCCAGCCAGCCGCCTTCGTCGCCACGGGCTTCCTTGAGGAGTTGCGCGATCATGAGGGCCTCGAATTGCTTGGCCGCAGCCTCGACGGTTTGCGGCGGGCGCGCGGCGGGCGGTTGCACCATGGCCCCCGCAGCGACTCCCAAGGTCACTGGCGCGCTCATCAGATCACCTCCAACTCGGCTTCCAGCGCGCCGGCCGCGCGCAGGTTTTGCAGGATGGCAATGACATCCCGCGGAGTCGAGCCGATGGCCGCCAGCGCGCGCACCAACTCCTCCACGGTGGCGCCTTGCTTGAGCACCACGTTGCGGGCCGGCTCCTCTTTGGCGTCCACCCCTACCTTGGCCGCCGCGGCGGTAGTCCCGGCCGATAGCGGCGGCGGCTGCGAGATGTCCAGACTGGTCTGGATCTCGACCGTCAGATTGCCGTGCAGGATAGCCACTGGAGAAATGTGTACATCGCGGCCCATGACGATGGTGCCGGTGCGCTCATTCACCACCACCCGGGCCGGCCGGTCCGCGTCCACGGTGAGCGTCTCCATCTCCGCGATGAAATCGATAGGGCGGGCGGCGTAAGACGAGGGAACCAGTACGCTCACCAGGGCCGAGTTTTCGGCATGCGCCGGCCAGGCTCCCGCCGCGCCGTATTTGGCGTTCAGCGCCGCGGCAATGCGGGAGGCGGTGGTAAAGTCCGCGTTCCGGAGTTGCAGATGCACGACCCCCTTGGGCGCCAGCGAAGGCGCCGGCCGCTCGACGATGCCGCCGCCGGGCACGCGGCCCACCGTGGGATGATTCACCGTCTGGCTAGCGCCGCCGCGCCCCGCCGAGAATCCGCCGGTGACCACGGCGCCCTGGGCCGCGGCATAAACCTGGCCGTCGGCGGCTTTCAGGGGCGCCAGCAGCAGTACCCCTCCCTGGAGGTTAGTGGCGTCCCCGATGGCCGCCGCCGTGACATCCAGGTGTATGCCCGGCTGGGCGAAAGGAGGCAGGGTGGCCGTGATCATGACGGCCGCCATGTCCTTGGTGCGAAGGGTGGCTCCCGGAACCGAGACGCCCATGCGTTCCAGCATGTTGGCCAGGCTCTGCGGCGAGAACAAGGTCTGCTGCGTGTCCCCTTTTCCGGCCAGCCCCACCACCAGCCCGTAGCCGATGAGCTGGTTGTCGCGCACGCCTTCGATTCCCGCCAGATCCTTCAATCGCGTGGCGCACGGCGCGGGGGCCGCCAGCGCCGCCGCCACCAGACAGAAAGCCATCCATCGCATCGTTTCCTCCAACCCTAGAACGGAAGCACTCCCATCAGCAGCCGGTACAGGATGAACGGACGCTTGATGGCGTCCCCCACCACACCCTTTCCATTGACCGAGACCTCCAGTTGCGCGATCAGGTCCGATTGAACCACATTGTTCGGACCCAGATCCGCCGGCCGCACCACACCGCGCACCGTGATGACTTGCTGTTCGGAACTCACGCGGATCTCCTTGACTCCTTCCACCACCAGATAACCGTTGGGCAATACGTGCACGACCCGGGTGCCCAGCGTGGTGGAGATCACCGTCTGGCGTCCGATCGTGCCGGATCCCTTTAATTCCTGGTCGCCTGAAGTGCCCAGCAGGTTAGCCAGTGCGCCGGTGGCCTTCGTCACACCACCCAGGGCCGTTATCGAGGCTTTGGCGCTGGAGGTGCGCGCGGTTTGCACATTGCCCGAACTAACCGCCGAGGCATTCTCCGCCACCAGCACGGTGACCGTATCGTTTACCCGGCTGGCCCGCAAGTCGCGTGCCAGGTCGGTGAACAGGGCCGCGGACGACCATAGGGAACCGGGCGAGGCGTCGTTGTTGGCGCGCGCCGCCGCAGCGGCCTCCGCCACGTAACGTTCCAGTGCGGATGGCTCCGGCGGCTTCGGCTTTTTCTTCGCCGCCGCCCAGGCCGGGACCAGCGTCGAGGCCAGCGCCAGCAGCGCCAGAATTGGTTTTGGTTTCATCGGTTCCTTCTGCCGGGGCTATTCTCCCCGGTCCGCATCGAGGACCACGCGTCCGCGATCCGCGACTGTAGCGCGCAGGATCTTTCCATTGGCGGGATTGCGTACCCCGACGAGCTCGCCCCGCCTTCCGGAAGACTGCGCCTGCCCTTCCAGGATCACCCGCGCCCGGCCGCTCCGGATTTCCACCCGCACGCGCTCGCCGCGCACCACGTCGGCCGGCACATCCAGCCACTGCCGCTCGATCGCCGCGCCCGCCGGAATCGGCCGCCGCGGCACCCAACCCACGATTTGGGACAGGTCCGGCAGACCAGGCGGTCCTTCGTAGGGTTCTTCGCGAAGTTGGGCGCGTTCGATGGGACGGCCCGGCGCCAGCGCCTCGGTGGCGGTCACGCGCTTTCCCGAAATTTGAATGCGCACCTTGGCCCAAACCGGAAAATCGTCTTGACCGGATGCGGAGACTACGCCGTGCCAGAGCAGCGGAGAGCTAGTGGACTGGTCCGCTCGCAACCCGGAGACCGGAAAGCGCAGTTCGCCGGCTGGAATGGGCTGCCGGCTGAATTCCACCACCTCGATGCGCGCCATGGGCATGGCCGCGCGGAGGGCGGCCGCGACGCGCTCGCCGGTGAGAGTCTCCACGGGCCGTACGAAGCAGGCTTCCATCCCCGGTTCCACCGCCAGTCCGTAACGCCGCGCCAGGCGCGCCAACTCCGCGGCGCCGTAAGTGCGGCGCGCTCCCGGGGCGGGCGCGTAGCCTAGCGCCAGTTCCGGCGCTATCGCCGCGAAGACCGGCACGGCCTGGGCCAGGTCTCCCGCCAGGATCCGCTCGCCCGAAACCGGCAGGCATTCGTGAAGGCCGGCGCTGCCGCCTTGGGCGCTCGCCGGCGCCAGCGCGGCAAGCAGGGTGAGTAACATCCGCCGGGTCATTGTTGCACGAGACTGTTGGCCTGTTGATACATCTCGTTGGCGGCCGTGACCACCTTGGAATTGGATTCGTAGGCCCGCTGGCTGACGATTAGGTTGACGAATTCCTGCACCACGCTGACGTTGGACTGTTCGGTATATCCCTGCTGCAACGCGCCCAGGCCCTCGGCCCCGCCCGGGTTGCCCAGAGTGGGGTCGCCGGACGCTTCCGTGGGCGTGTACAGGTTGCCGCCAATGGTGCTCAAACCAGCCGGATTCTGGAAGTTGGCAAGCTGGATCTGCCCGGCCACCTGGGCCGTGGTCTGGTTCGGCTGGGTGTAGCTCACCGTGCCGTCTCCGGCAATAGTGATCGATTGGGCATCCGCCGGAATGGTGATCTGGGGCTGCAAGGGATTGCCGCTGGCGGTTACCATATTTCCGTTCTTGTCGAGCTGAAACTCCCCGTCGCGCGTGTATGCCAACTGTCCGTTGGGCTGCAGCACTTGAAAGAAGCCCCGCCCTTGGATGGCTACATCCAGCGGGTTGCCGGTCTCGGAGAAACTGCCCTGCGTGGAGATGATCTCGTTGCCCGACGGACGCGTGCCGAGCCCCAGTTGGAGGCCGACGGGAACCACGGTTTGCTGGCTGGCGGAAGCCCCCGGCTGCAGCAGGTTCTGGTAGAGCAGATCCTGAAATTGAACCCGCCGCGCCTTGTATCCGTTGGTGGCGGCGTTCGCCAGGTTGTTGGCGATGTTGTCTACGTTCATTTGTTGCGCCGTCATACCGCTGGCGGCGCTGAAAAGCGCTCGAATCATAAGTGTTCCTCACCTTCCCCGCGAGCTCTTACGAAGCCACGCGGGCTACCTCTTCGACGGCCTCGCGATTCATCTGCGAACCCAGCGTAGCGGCCTTCTGCAGCATTTCAAATTGGCGCATGACCGCCACCAGACGCACGGCCGATTCCGCGGCGCCGACATTGGAGCTTTCCAGCTTGCCCTGCTCGATTTGCGCGCCGGATGCCGGCTGGGATGCCGCCGCGCTCCGAAAGTAGCTGGCCCCTTGCTTGACCAGTGAACTGGTATCGGAGAAATCCGCGATCTCAAGGCGGCCCAAGGCCTGGCCGTTCTGGCTCACCGTGCCGTCGGGCGCGACTTCCAGCGCGCCGGATGGCTGGATACTCAAGCTCCCGCCGGATACCGTCCGCACCGGGTATCCCTCCGTCGTCACCAGGGATCCGGCGGGCGATACTCGAAAGTTCCCATTGCGCGTGAACAGGCTCCCGGAAGGCCCATCCACCGCGAAGAAGCCTTTGCCGGAAAGCGCCAGATCCAAGGGGCTACCGGTCGTGCGCAGCGTTCCTGGCGAGAAATCGGTCCAGGGACGTTCGATGACCGGCAGGGTAGCCGCCGATCCGTTCTCCGCGCCGGTGGCTTCCGCCGATACATAGAGGTTGTAGAACTCGCGGTCGGTCTTGTAGCCGCCGGTTTCCGTGTTGGCCAGATTGTTCGCCAGCATGTCCAACGACTGCATGCGGGCCTGCATTCCGCCGGCTGCCGAGATCGTCAGGTTATCCATGGCACGCTCACGCCGGTCTTTTATGCAAGTGGAGAGCCGCAGGCCGGCCGCACAAAAAGAAAGGGTTGGCGTCCCGCGCCAGGACAGGTTTCTGGCGGAGAAGGCGCGCCCGCCAAGATCTTGGCGGCGGCCCCGCGCGTAACTGCTTCGAATCCAGCGCGGCGCTTTGGTTCCCCGAGTGCATTTGTTCGGGACGTGATCGCCGCTTCTTCAGAATTACCGGCTGCCTCCGGCGCCAATTCGATGCTGGTTACCGGCGGGGCTATGGGCGCAGCGGCGCCTAAGGCTGCGGCGGCCGCGGGGATCGGTTTCTGGTCCTTTCTGGACGGTTGCCTGGCGGACAATACCGGCCTGGGCGAATCGCCCGAGCCCAAACGCCCGATGCCCGCCGAAAGAAATCAAAACGATGGCTTGGCGGCGCCCACCTCCACGCCGGTTCAGGCGGTCTCGACGGCTCCCCTGGCGCCCCGCTGGGGCCTGGAACAATCGGAGAGTCTTGGCGCGGCAATGGCCGCCCCGGCTCAGGAAGTCACCGCCGTGGGCAGCCAGGATTTTTCCAGCGACTCCGGCTCCGCGCCCGAGGGTACTGTCCTCCCCCAGTTCGCAAGGACGGCAGGTCCGTTGGCATGGGATCTCGCCTTGCCGCCGGACGATCCGGCTTCGAAGACCGATCCAGCCAAAGGCCCGCGCGACGCCGCGCAAGCCCTGGATGCCATTCCGGAGTTGGCGTTCGGCGCTCGCTTGCTCCCGCCCGCACCGGTAACGCCGTCCAGCGGAGCCGCAGACGCGCTTCCCAGTCCCCCGGCCGCCGCGGCTCCGGCATCCGCCAGCCCCGGAGCAGGTCCGCAGGACCGCAGCATGCCGGCGGAGGACGAACACACCCAACCGAAGAATGCGGAGGTCTCCGGAACTTCGCTTGACGCGCACACCACGCCGCTCGACAATCGCCAATCCGGATCCGAGAACATAGCCATCACCGGAAATGCGCGTAGCTCCTCCACCACGCCGGAAGAAGGGCGCAGCACCCCCGCCCCAGAACAACGGAATGCCGGCCCACTCGCCAGCATCGCCGCAAAGTGTGCGGCGCCCTCCGGTGAGCACCCTGCGGGTGATCGCGGCGAAAATGCGCATGCGGGACAGCCGGATATGGAGAGCGCTTGGAACACGGCCGCCCCAGCTCCCGCGGACGGCGAGGCTCCGTCTGCAGTTCCCGCGCGGGAGGCGAGCGAGACGCGTCCGGCCGTCGTGGAGCCTCCGGAGCCGGCGGCGCAGCCGGTCTCCCGCGACGTCTCCCTGCATCTGGCCGATGGCGAGAGCAGCGTGGACATCCGCATGGCGGAGCGTGCCGGGGAGATCCGCGTGACGGTGCATACACCGGATCGCGATTTGGCCAACTCGCTGCGCGCCGACCTGCCGGATCTGGTAGGCAAGCTACGGCAAAGCGGATTCCAGGCGGAGGTCTGGCGCCCGGCCGCCGCGACACAATCGGATGCAGGCCGCCGGAGCGGTTCGGATGCCGCGCCGTCCCAGGAGCGCTCGCCGGGCGGCCACAGAGATGGCCGCCAGCGGCAATCGCAGCAACAGCAGCAGAAAAAGCAGTCCCGCTGGGACGGGGCATGGAAGTCCAGCCTCGACCCCGCACAGGAGTCCCACATATGACGATTCAACCCTTGGCAACATCGCCGCAGAGCCAGAGCAGCGGCGCGGCCGCATCTACTACTCAATCGAGTTCGCCGGATAATGTCAGCGAGAACCAGTTCCTGCAACTTTTGGTGGCTCAAATCCAGTATCAGGATCCTACCAATCCGACCGACAGCACAGCCTTCGTCACGCAACTGGCGCAGTTTAGCTCGCTCGAACAACTCGTCGCCATTCACGGCGATCTCGACAGCCTGGCGTCGCAAAGCGCCGCCGGCACCCAGAATTCTAATGCCACACAAGGAGGAAACTAACAATGTTTGCAGCTTTCAGCACCGCGCTATCCGCTTTGGACGCCAACGGAGTGGCCGTCGACGTGGTCGGCAACAACCTGGCGAACTTGAATACCACCGGTTATAAGGAGAGCGCCGCTTACTTCCGCGATCTGGTCAGCGAATCGCTGGACGCCGGCCAGACTCAACTGGGCTTCGGCGTGGCCTCGCCGCTGACCATCCGGGAATTCACCCAAGGCGCTATTCAGTCGAGCAGTGGATCTCTCGACGCAGCCATTCAGGGGAACGGCTTTTTCGTGGTAAACAACAACGGCGCAACCGAGTTCACGCGGGCCGGCAATTTCCAGGTAGACCTTTCGGGGAACCTGCTCACTCCCACCGGGGAGCAGGTCCAGGGCTGGATGGCCACCGGCGGAGTGGTCAACACCGGCGGGCCCATCGGTAACATCACCGTGCCCGTGGGCACCCTGCAAACGCCGGCGGCCACCAAGAACATCACGCTGAGCGCCAACTTCGACGCATCCGCCGCAGTGGGTGCGGCTTCGGACTGGTCCGCTCCTATTACGGTCTATGACTCTCTGGGCACCGCGCACGTGGTCACTCTCAATTTTGAAAAAACCGCCGCCAACACCTGGTCGTACAGCGCGACCGTACCCGGCGCGGATGTCAGCGCCGGCACGGCGGGAACGCCTTACCAGGTTTATCCTGCCGCAGGTGCCGCTCTGCCCACCCTCCAGTTTGGCGACGCCGCCAAAAACCAGAGTGTCGGGCAGTTGGTCAGTCCGGCCGCGGGATCGCCGATTGCCTTCAGCATCGCCGGGCTGAGCGACGGCGCGCAGGACATGAGCCTGAGCTGGAATCCCTACAATGCGGACGGCGCCGGCACCCTCACCCAGTTCGAGCAGAGTTCGGCGACCTCCGCCACCACCCAGGACGGCTCGGCGGCCGCCCAGTTGACGGGCGTGACCATGGGGAACGGCGGCCAGTTGATGGCTTCCTACTCCAACGGTCAACAGGCGGTGGTCGGCCAACTGGCCGTGGCTTCCATTCGCAACCCGCAAACGCTGCTGGCGGTGGGCAACAACCTCTTTCAGATCAGCGCGCAGACGGGCGCGCCCGCCATCGGAGCGCAGGGCACCGGAGGCCGCGGCACGGTAATTGGCGGCGCGCTGGAATCTTCGAATGTGGATATCGCCCAGGAACTGACCGACTTGATTGTTCTGCAGAGCGCCTACCAGGCCAATGCCAAGGTGGTGACGACCGTGGACACGCTCGCGCAGGCCACTACCAACCTGGTTACCTAGGAGCCGCGCGAATATGACAGCCATGGAAGAGATCGCCGCCTTTGCCGATGTGCCGGTGGAAATCGAGGCCGAACTGGACCGCCGCATCCTCAGCGTGGGGCAGATACTGCAAATGGAACGCGGAAGCCTGATCGGTATGAAGCGCTCGGCGGGGGAAAACATCGACCTGTACGTGGGCGGAACGCTGATCGGTTGCGGCGAAATCGTGGTAGTCGAAAACACCCTGGGAGTCCGCATCACGGATTTCAACTGCGATGTGTAACGCGGCCCGGGGGAAGAGGAGCACATGGAACTGATCCGGCAAGTGTTGGCGGTGAGCGCGGTGCTGTTGCTGCTGGCGGCCTCCCTCTGGTGGCTACGCCGCAAGGGACTTGCCCGCCATTTCTCCGGCGGCTCCCGGAAACACGCCCTCCAGGCGGTGGAGCGGCTGATGCTGGGACCCCAGCACTCGCTGCACCTGGTGCGGCTGGCGGGCCGCGGATTGCTGGTGGGAACCTCACCGGCGGGATGCGCGGTGCTGGAGAGTTTTGAGTGGGCAAGTCTGGAATCCCGGCTTCCGGCCGGGACCCCGGAGGCCCGTTGATGTCCCGCCGGCTGGCGCGTGCGGGTGGCCTGGCGCTGCTCTTTCAACTGGCCGCCTGGGCGGCTCCCGCCCCTTCGGGGGCATCCTGGTTCGTAACCGGCAAGACGGGTTCGTTGAGCGCGCCCATGCAGATTGTCCTGCTGCTGACGGCGCTGACGCTGTTGCCCGCGGCGGTGGTATCGGTGACCCCTTTCTTGCGGATCACCATAGTGCTGCATTTCTTGCGGCAGGCGCTGGGCACGCAGACGGCCCCCTCCAACCAGGTGCTGGTGGGAATGGCGCTGTTCCTGAGCCTGCTCACCATCCAGCCGATGGCCAGCCAGATCTACGAACAGGCCTGGACCCCCATGGAAAACGGCCGGATGACGGTCCCACAGGCGGCCCAGGAGGCCGCCAAGCCGTTACGCCAGTTCTGGCTGCGCTTCGCCCGGGAGAAGGACATCGCCTTGTTCCTGGAGGTATCGCATTCACCGGCGCCCCGCACGCCGGCCGATGTGGATCTGAAAGTCCTGATTCCGGCCTACATCCTGTCGGAGTTGAAGGCTTCCTTTCAAATTGGCGCGGTGCTCTACCTGCCCTTCCTGGTCATCGACCTGGTGGTGGCCTCGGTAACCCTGTCGGTGGGCATGGTGCAGTTGCCGCCCGTCATGATCTCGGCGCCCTTCAAGATTCTGCTGTTCGTGCTGGTGGATGGCTGGAACCTGGTGATCGGATCGCTCATGAAAAGCTTTGCCTGAGGACCGCATATGACCACCGACGCCGTCGTCGAGCTTCTGCGCCACGCGCTGCTGGCGGCATTCTGGATTGCGGCGCCGCTGATGGCCATCGCCTTCGCCGCCGGCGTGGTGATCAGCCTGGCGCAGATTGTGACCTCCATTCAGGATACCGCCTTCAGCACCATTCCCCGCCTGGTCGTGTTTGTGCTGGCCATCCTGCTGCTGATGCCCTGGATGATCCAACGCATAACGGTTTACACCACGGCTTTGTTGGGCGATCTGGGGCGGTATGCCCGCTGATCTCACCCTGGGCCTCTCCACGCTCTACGGGTTTCTGCTGGTGCTGGCACGGGTTTCCGGAGTCTTCGCGTTGGTGCCCATTCCCGGCTTTCAAAGCGGTCCGCGGCTGGCGCGCATTGTCCTGTCGGTATCGATTACCATGGCGCTGTTTCCCCTTTGGCCGCGGATCGACGCGGCACGGGCGGATGCCCCGCGCATGCTGTTGTGGGTGCTGCCGGAAATCGCCGTGGGGGTCACTATAGGCTTGGGCGTGGCTTTCATCCTGGAAGTCTTCCTGATGGCCGCGCAAATCCTCAGCCTGAACGCCGGGTTCAGCTTTGCCCAAACCATCGATCCAACCACGCAGGGCGAGTCGGGCGTGCTGCTGGTGTTCGCGCAGTTGGCCGGCGGCATGGTTTTTCTCTCTCTCGGCTTGGACCGGGAGGTGATCCGGACGCTGGCTTACAGCCTGGAAGCGCATCCGGCCGGAGCCTGGATCGCAAGGCCCGCGGCGGAGGCGCTGCTGCGCCTGGGTGGGGACATGCTGGCGCTCGCGGTGCGGCTGGCATTGCCGGCTATCGCGCTCCTGGTGCTGGCGGACATTGCGCTGGGGCTGCTGGGGCGCCTCAACGCCCAACTGCAACTGTTGACGCTGGCTTTCCCCATCAAGATGACCGCGGCGCTGGTGCTGTTGGGTTGGATCACCGTTCTGCTGCCCAGGCTCCTGGCGGCCTACGGCGGCGTGGTTTTCGGAACGCTGCGCCAGGCGCTGCGCTTTTGAGTGCGGAAACTTCGTGGCGGACAACGGTCAGAAAACGGAACAGCCCACCCCCAAGCGCCTGGACAAAGCGCGCAAGGAAGGACAGTTCCCCACTGCGCGCCAGTTTGTTTCGGCCATGCAATTCATTGCGTTCGTGGCCGTGCTCGAAGCCTGGGGCGGGCAATGGTTCGCCGAATTGCGCCTGCTGATGCGGCATGCGCTGGCGGCGGCCTTCTCCGCGCAGCAGACGCAGATCGTGGAGACCAGCCGGTACCTGCTGGTGGACCTGCTGCGGCTGCTGGCGCCCGCCGCGGGCGTGCTGCTAGTGGTGACGCTTGGCATGCAAATGGCCGCCTCGCAACTCGGCGTGAGCCTGAAAAAGCTGGCCCCCGATCTAAAGCGGCTGAACCCGCTGTCGCGGCTGCGCGAGTTGCCAAAGCAAAACCTGCCCGCGCTGCTGCGCGCGTTAGTCATGCTCCCGCTGTTCGGTATGGCGGTGTACGGAATCATCCGGGACAACCTGTTCGCTTACATGGCGCTTCCCTTTCAGGGTGTCGAATCGGGCTTCCGCTTGGTCTGCGGTTCGTTCGGAACACTGCTCTGGAAAGCCTGCGGCGTCTTCCTGGTTTTCGGCGCGGTGGACCTGTTCCGGCAGCGCCGCCGCTACCGCAAAGACCTGCGCATGAGCAAGCAGGAGATTCGCGACGAGTTCAAGGAGAATGAAGGCAACCCGCAAATGAAGGGGCGCATTCGCCGCATGCGACGAGACCTTCTGCGGCACCAAATGATGAAAGAAGTTCCCAAAGCCACCGCCGTGATCGTCAATCCGACGCATTACGCGGTGGCGCTGCGCTATGCCCTGGATTCCATGGCCACGCCGGTGGTGGTGGCTAAAGGGAAGAATTACCTGGCGCTGCGCATTCGCCAGAGGGCCGTGGAACACCAGGTCCCCATCATCGAGAATCCGCCGCTGGCGCAGGCGCTTTATGCCTCGGTGGAGGTCGGCCAGGAGATCCCGGCGCACCTGTATCGCGCCGTGGCCGAGATCCTGGCCTATGTTTATAAACTCATGAACGGTCGATTACCTGGGTAAGGGGACGCGGGGACCGAATCGGGAGATAAGCGGAATGGCGACAGCGACGGCAATAGCCAAAACGGGTTGGAAGCCGCTGGAGTTCTTCTCCGGCGGAGGCGCGGCGGACCTGGGCGTGCCGGTGGCCGTACTGGCCATCGTGATGGCCCTCATCACTCCGCTGCCGCCCTTCCTGTTGGACCTGCTGCTGGTGGTGGACATCATGATGTCGGTCATCGTCATGATGACCGCCATGTATATACAGCGTCCGTCGGATTTCAACGTCTTTCCCACCACGCTGCTGTTGTTGACGCTTTACAGGCTGGCTTTGAACGTCTCGTCGGCGCGGCTGATCCTGCTCAACGGCAACACGGGGACCTCCGCCGCCGGACATGTGATCGAAGCCTTCGGCAGCTTTGTGGTGGGCGGCAACTACATCATCGGAACGGTGATTTTCCTGGTGTTGATCGCCATCCAGTACGTGGTCATCAATCACGGCGCGGTGCGCATCTCGGAAGTCACGGCGCGCTTCACCCTCGACGCGCTGCCCGGAAAGCAGATGTCCATCGATTCGGACCTGAGCTCGGGACTGATCGACGAATCCGAAGCGCGCCGGCGCCGTAAGCAACTGGCGGCGGAGGCGGAGTTCTACGGCGCCATGGACGGCGCCTCCCGCTTCACCCAGCGGGATGCGGTGGCCAGCATCCTGATCACCAGCATCAACATTATCGCGGGCTTCCTGATCGGCGTACTGCAGCACGGCATGGAACTGCGGCACGCGCTCGAGACCTACACGGTGCTCACCATCGGAGACGGCCTGGTGACGGTCGTTCCGGCCCTCATGATCTCGGTTTCGGGCGCCTTGGTCATCACCCGGTCCGGCTCGGACGCGCGGCTGGGCGCGGATTTCCGCAAGCAGATCTTCGGCAGCCCGCAACCCCTGCTGCTGGCGAGCGGCGTTCTGATCGTGCTGGCGTGCGTGCCGGGCATGCCTGGAATCCCGTTTCTGTTGCTGGGCCTGGGGCTGGGAGCGGGGGGCTGGCGCATGCGCTCGCGGCCGGCTGCCAAGGAGCAAGCGCCCAGCGCGGCCAAACCCGCCCGCGAGAATCTGGAAGGCCTGCTCAAGGTGGAGCCGCTGGCCATCGAAGTGGGGCTGGGGCTGGTCAAGATGGTGGAAGGCGCCCAGAACTCGCCGCTGCTGAAGCGCATATCGGGCATCCGGCGGCAACTGGCCGCCGATCTCGGCTACCTTTTGCCGCCGGTCCGGGTAGCCGACAATCTGGCGCTGCGCGCGCGGGAATATGTGATCTCGCTCAAGGGCGCGGAGATCGCCCGCTACGAACTGCCGCAGGGCTGCCAGTTGGCCATCCCCTCCGGACGGAGCGCTCCGGCGTTGGAAGGCACAGCCACCCGCGAACCGGCCTTCGGATTGGCCGCCTGGTGGATCCCCGACCAGCGCGCCGAACAGGCCCGCGCGGCCGGATACACGCTGGTCGATGCGGTCAGCGTGCTGGGCACCCACATTGCGGAGTTGGCCCGGCGGCACGCGCATGAGCTGTTTTCGCGCCAGGATGCCAAGAAGGTGCTGGATCTGGCGGCCGTCGAACAGCCCAAAGTGGTCGAGGATCTGGTGCCCAAACAGCTTCCGCTCTCGGTGGTCCAGCGCGTGTTGCAGAATCTGCTGCGCGAGCGAGTCTCCATCCGCGACACCGGTTCGATTCTGGAGGCCCTCGGCGAGGCGGCCCTGTCCACGCGCAACCTGGTGCTGCTCACCGAGTACGCCCGGCAGGCGGTCCGGCGCACGGTTGCCAAGCGCTATCTGGATGCGTCCGGCAACCTGCCGGCTTATTTTTTGGACGCTTCGATCGAGCAGGCCGTGGAGTCCGCGGTGCAGCATGCGGAGCAGAACAGTCACTTGAGCATGGCGCCGCAGACCATCCGCGAAATTCTGGACCGCATCCAGCGCAAGGTTGGAAGTCCGGAGGGACCGGTGGCGGCGGTGACCACCGCCGGCGCCCGTTATTTTCTGCGGCAAATGGTGGAGCCTACCCTGCCGAATCTGTTCTTCCTTTCGCACAACGAGATTCCGGCCGGTGTGAAGGTGGTGTCCCTGGGAGTCGTTCAGTAAGGGAGAGAGATGCGAATTAAGTCCTTTTATGCAAGCACAGTAGAAGGGGCGGTGGCCCTGGCGCGCAGGGAGATGGGGGCCGAAGCCATGTTGGTCGAGTCCCGCAAGGCGCCGCTAGAGGCGCGCCACTTGGGCGAGTACGAAGTGGTGTGCGCCCTGGTGCCGGAAGCGGAGACCGCCAAGCCGCAGGCTCCGGAGGATACCGGCCCGCAGGATGCCCGGCTGGCCCGCGAGATGGCCGAGATGCGCAGGCAACTGGACGTGATGGGCAAGACCATTACGCGCTCGGCCTGGAGCGGGGCGCGCTGGCCGTCCACCAGTCCCGAGATGCCGGAATGGCACGCCCGCCTCATGGCGACGGACATGGACGCTGAACTTGTGCATCAGATTCTGGACGACGCCGAGCGCCGCGCCGCGCCGGAGATGAGCGGACTTGAGGGCGCCGTAAGGGCGGAGATCGAACAGCGCATCCTGGTGAATAGCACGTTGGCCGCGGCGAACGGACCCCGCGTGGTGGCGCTGGCCGGCCCCCCGGGGGCCGGCAAGACGACCATGCTCGCCAAACTGGCCGTGACCTGGGGTCTGGCGGAGCGCCGGCCGCTGGCATTGGTGTCGATGGACGATTTCCGGGTGGCGGGAGCCGACCAGTTGCGGTCCTATGCCACCATTCTGGGCGCCGGTTTCCAGGCGCTGGATAGCGTGGGCGTGCTGGCGCAGGCGCTCGACGAGCATCGGGGAAAGCGGCTGGTTTTAATCGACACTCCCGGTTACGGCCCGCGCGACATGGATCGCGCGGCGGATCTGGCCCGCTTTCTGTCCACCCGGCCGGAAATTGCTACCCATCTGGTGTTAACGGCTTCCATGAAATCCGCCGATCTAACGCATGTGGCGGAGCGCTTCGAAATCTTCCGTCCGTCCAGCCTGCTGTTCACCAGGCTGGACGAGACCGCTTGCTTCGGTACGGCGTTCTCATTGTCGGTGCGGCAGGCGAAGCCTGTCTCGTTCCTGGGAACCGGACAGGAGATCCCGGAGGACGTCGCGCCGGCCACCAAAGAGCGCATCCTGAGCCTGCTTTGGCCGCAGACGCTCAGCACCAAGCGGTTAGCCGCATGAAAGGAATTGCTTAAGGCGCCATGTCTAACCCGTACTGCTGTCCGGACACCGGAGAGGCGGGCACCGCGGAACGCGAGCGCCTTATTCTGGAGCATCTGCCGCAAGTCCGGCTAATTGCCCGCCGCATCCGCGACCGCTTGCCCGAGAGCGTGAGCCTCGAAGACCTGGTGTCCGCCGGAATTGTAGGATTGATCGCGGCCGTGGACCAGTACGATTCTGCGCACAACGTCAAGTTGAAGACCTACGCCGAGCACAAGATCCGGGGCGCCATTCTGGACAGCCTGCGCGGTCTGGACTGGGCGCCGCGGCAAAGGCGCAAGAAAGCCAAGCAGATCGAGTTCGCGATCTCCCGCGCGGAGCAGCGGCTGCACCGGATTCCCGGCGAAGACGAGATCGCCGCCGAGATGGGCCTGGACCTGGAAGAATACCACCGCTGGCTGGTGGAGGTGCAGGGGCTCAACATCGGCAGCCTGGAGTATACCCGGGAGGACGGCGAAGGAAAGGGCCTGCTCGAATACCTTAGCGACGACCAGGACCAACTGCCTTCCCGCGTGCTGGAGCGGTCGCAGCTCGAACGGCTGCTGTCCGACGCTATCCGCAAAATACCGCCCATGGAGCGTACCGTGTTGGGCCTCTACTATCTTGAAGAGCTGACCTTGCGGGAAATTGCCCAGGTGGTGAACTTGCACGAGTCGCGCATCTCTCACCTGAAGTCGCAGGCCATTCTGCGGCTGCGGGCGGACATCGAGAAGGTCTGGCCCAACCAGGCCGGAGGTGTGGTGTGACAGGGGATCGAACGAGTCCCGCGCGCTGGTTTGCCGAAGAATGGACGGCTCTGCTAGGCACCGTGCTGGAGTCTCTGGCCGGAGAGCGCCCCAAGCTAGCCTGTACCGCGCCCGCCGGCGGCGCGACGCTGGCCGCCTCCAGCGAAGAGATGGTTGGGCTGCATGGCGCGATCCTGTGGTGGCAACACCGCTTTCCATTACCCGGCGAGCCGTCCATCTGGATCGGCGCGCCACGGAATGCGTGGTCTCAAATCGCCGCGCGCGTCTTGGGCGCGGCCGGTGTGGAGGATGACTCCCAGGCGCGCGAAACCTATCTCGAGGTCCTGCAGCAGTCGTTGGGCGAGTTGTCCCGCAGCGCCGGCCGCCGTTGGAGCCGCCAGATCGACTGTTCCGGGAATGAAGAGGCCGCCGCGCCGGAGGCAGCCGAGTTCTACATGGTGGAAGCGGCCTATCCGGACGCGGCGCTCCCGCCCCTGATGGTAGCCATCACGGGCGCCCCGCAAGATACCCCCCAGGAGACGGATCCGCCCGCCGGGACGGCCACGGCCGGCGGTCCGTCCGCCGCGGACCCGGCAACTCAGCTTCCACTGACGTCCAAGACGTTTAATCTGCTCATGGGGGTGGAGTTGGCCGTAAGCGTTTCGTTTGGCCGCGTGCAACTTCCCTTGAAGGACGTCCTCAAGCTCACGGCCGGATCCATCATCGAACTGAACCGCACGGTGGATGAACCGGTAGAGGTCATTGTCAACAACTGCGTGGTGGCGCGTGGAGAAGTAGTGGTCGTGGAAGGCAACTATGGAGTGCGGATCGACCACATCATGAGCCGCCAGGAACGCCTGGAGGCCTTGCCATGAGCGCCTTTCTGTGGATTGCCTGGAACCCTGAATTCATGCTGCAACCGCTGGTCTTCTACGTTCTGCTGGCGGCAGGTTTCGGACTGTGCCTGTATCTGTTCGTAACCCTCAAGGCCGAAATCCGCGGCTTGCTCCGCCGCTCGCTACAGGAGCGGCAACAGGTCGAAGCATTGGAGACCGCTCTGGGCGACGCGCGCCTCGCCGTGCAGTCGCTCGAAACCGATCTGCGCGCAGTGGAACGGCAAACCGGCATGCTGGTGGCGCCGGCGCCGGCCCGATCGGGCCTCAACCTCAGCAAGCGCACCCACGTTCTGCGGATGCACCGCGCCGGCCAGGACGGCGCCGGAATCGCGGCCGCGCTGGCACTGCCGCGCAGCGAAGTGGAACTGCTGATTAAGGTCCACCGGATCGTCATGGAGCAGATCTGACGGATGGAAGCCAGGAGTCAGAAGTCAGCCCTGCCACCGGCGGCGCCGGATTGAACGTGGCTGTGACTAAACGCCCAGCGCTGAGGTATCCTGCGAGAGAAAGCTAGACCAGAATCCGAGTGTCGGCCGACCTGACTGTCGTGTTCGGAAGGCGGATAGCAGGATGTCGAAGAATCGTGAGAAAACCAATAATATAATAAGCCGGACAACGATGAGGAAGCCGAAGGGTTGCCCGTGGTTCGACCCAACGTAGCGGGGATCGATCTGGGAAGCAAGAAGCATTGGGTGTGTGCGCCTAAGCTGGGTGGGCCGGGACGAGAGGTGGAAGAGTTCGGAGCGACCTGGTGACAGCGCCGATCCCGCAACTTCGCCAACTGCCGGGCGTCCCGCTCTCCCCCCACGATGGCCCGCACGATGGCCATCCCGGTCACCCCCATCGATATCCGATACCGCCCGGTGCACGCGTACATTCATCTGATCCAGGCTCTTCTGCATCCGCCGTAGCCAATCTCCAGTCTCCGCCACCAGAATGGCTTTGTCTCGCACCAGGGTCCGTAGCATGCACACCTGTTCGTCCGGCCGGAACGAGCCTAGCAGCAGCCCGCAACTGTGCAATCGCTGAAGCCACTTACAGTCCATCCGGTCGGACTTCTTCCGCCCCGGCACCCTGGCCAACTGCCGGGTTTCCACCAGCACCACCTCCAATCCGGTCCTCTCCAATACCTCATGCGGCGCGACCCAATATACCCCCGTGGCTTCCATCGCTACCGATTCTACGTTTCTCTCCTTCAGCCAAGCCGCCATCCTTTCCATCTCTGGCGTTGCGGACCACTTGTTCACGCTGGGGCAAGCCCTGAAGATGTACGACGCCATCCAGGAGCGCATCGCGGAGTATGAGCGGGAGATTATGGGGAAGCTGGCAGAGATGGAGCGGGAAGAGTGCCGCGGGCAAGCGGCGCCGAAATTGGACAACCCGAAAAAGGCGCAGGCGATCAAAAAGCGCGGGGAAGAACCCCTGCGCCAGGCGCTGTACCGGATCAGCGGGGTGGACTTGGCCGGGATCGATGCGATCGGTGTGGAAACCGTCCAATTGGTGCTCAGCGAATATGGCACAGACTTGAGCATGTTTCCGACCGAGAAGCAGTTCGTCTCGCACATCACCTTAGCGCCCCACAAGGCCATGAGCGGCGGCTAGCCGGTGAAGAAGCCGAAGAAGCGCGGGAGCGCCAGTAGCCGTGTGGCTGCCGGGCTGCGCATGGCGGCACTATCGCTGCGCCACAGCAAGACGGCACTGGGTGCTTACTACCGCCACATTGCGGTGCGCAAGGGAGGGGACGTCGCGGTATTTGCAACTGCCCGAAAGCTGGCTACACTGATCTACCGCCTGCTACGGTGGGGGCAGCCTTACCTGGACGAGGGAGCCGTAGCGTACGAAAAACGGTATCAGGAAGGCCGTATCAAGCGCTGGCTGCCAGCGCAAAAGATCTCGGCTATCGGCTTACGCCACAGGCTGCTACGGCCTGAGCATCCGTCGTTGGGCGAGGGAAGTCACAGACCAGAAGTCAGAATGGCACGGGTATCCGGGTGCTGGGTTCGCGGAGCCCAGGGGGTGCTTAACCGTTTTGGGGAACTCACCCGCTCGCTTATCATTAACCCTTGCGGAATCAACGCGGCTGTTACCGAGCCGCGACCGTCAGGGAGCGGT
>OBLT010000474.1_pt1 | contig 26329 bp, 31 predicted proteins | sample 1518721 | NCBI WGS metagenome assembly OBLT01 (sample SAMEA3539307, study PRJEB22396) | soil metagenome | biome: tundra; feature: field; material: soil | place: USA | collected 2010-05 | depth 0.15 m | reverse complement strand
TCGGCCCGACCGGCCGTCAGCATGCTGGTGACCGTGGCCTCATCCGGATATATGGTGGCCAGCCGCACCGGCACGACGGGCTGGTGGCTGGCGATGACGGTGCCACCATGCATCCCCGTAGCCGCATCCCCGTAGCCGCATCCCCGTAGCCGCTGCATCGGCCGCGGGGATGATCACTCTGGGTCGGGAGGAAGCGGAGTTGTCGCAGCTGCTGATCTTCCGGGCGAGCTCACCCAGGCTGAGCCCAGCGAAACATGGAACGCCTGGGGACCGCGATGTAGGCGCCACCGAAGGTATGCAGGTCGATACCTTGATACAGAGCCCGGAAGACCAGCGCAGCCAGGTCGTCGCGCCCCGGCTGGGCGCTCTGGTTGAGTGAATCGATCACTCGCACCGTCCCGTCGCCGGTGCTGAACGTCGTCTCGAGCACGTTGGCCCGGCAGTTAGCGCCGGTTCACCTGGTACGGCACGGCCTGCTCCAGGGTGAAACAGCCACCGTCCTGCGGGTCAAGCGCGGCCGCGAACAGCGGCGGTGAGTCGATCGCCGGGGCGAATCCGTCCGTCCGCGCGCACCCATCCGCGGCCGCTGTGCCCGTGGCCGCGTCGTCGGCCAGCTCCTGCCCTCTGGTCACGGGCGGGCTCTACCCCGCGCCTCGCCTTCCACACGTGCCGGCGATGTTGCCCACGTCTCATCCCCCAGTCAGCTAGCTGTCATCACAAACTGGTGTAGCCCAGGTCAGCGTGGGTACACGGTCCCGGCATCTGGACTGAACGTGAAAGGACGCTTCCCATGACGCACGGTGAAAACTCGGCCGGCCAGTCCGCGGCAGGTATCCCACGGTCCGCGGAAACCGTGGCCGTGCTCGGAGCCGGCGGCACCATGGGGTTCGCGATGGCGCGGAACATCGCCCGGGCCGGGATCAAGGTCCGGGCCTGGAACCGCACCCGGGCCAAGGCCGAACCGCTGGCCGACGACGGCGCCTGCATCGCGGCCACCCCGGCGCAGGCGGCCACGGGTGCGAGCATCGTGCTGACCATGCTGGCCGACGCCGATGCCGTCGTCGCGGCGATGGAAGGCGATGACGGCGCTCTGCCCGTCATGGCGGACAGCCGTCAGCCGGAGCAGGTCATCTGGCTGCAGATGAGCACGATCGGCGAGGAGGCCACCGAGGCGTGCGCGGGGCTGGCGCACCGCTACGGCGTCGGGTTCGTGGACGCGCCCGTGCTGGGCACGCGGCAGCCGGCCGAGCAGGGCCAGCTCGTGGTGCTCGAGTCAGGCCCGGACGAGTTCAGGCCCCGGGTCCAGCCGGTCTTCGACGCGGTCGGCCATCGCACCATCCATGCCGGGCCGGTCGGGGCCGGCACCCGGCTGAAGCTCGTCACCAACAGCTGGGTGGTCTCGGTGGTGGAGGCCGGCGCCGAGACCATCGCCCTGGCTGATGCCCTCGGGGTGGATCCGTCGCTGTTCTTCCAGGCGATCGAGGGCGGTCCCCTTGACCTGCCGTACCTGCGGATGAAGGGCCAGGCGATGACTAAGCACGACTTCACTCCCTCGTTCCGCCTCGCGCTCGCCGCCAAGGACGCGCGCCTGGTGACCGATGCGGCCTGGCAGCACGGCGTGGACCTGCCGCTGCTCGACGTGGTGGCTCGCCGGCTCGGCGAGGCCGTTCCCGAACACGGCGATGAGGACATCAGCGCCACCTACCTGCTCAGCGCGCCTGAGAAGACGGCATGACCTCACCCGGCATGATCGAGGTCACCATCCGGATCAACGGCACCAACCGCACGCTCGGTCAGTGCGGCGCCTACGTGAACATCGTCAAGGCGATCACCACGGTGACGGCGCAGGTATGAAGGCGTTCACCCGCTGCAGCTACTTCCAGGACACCGCGATGCCGTGCATGCCTGGCCTGCACCGCCTGCCCGGCACCGAGCCCGACCGTGACACCGTGCTCGAGCCCGGTGAGCTGATCACGGCGGTCGAGCTGCCGCCTGCGCTCCGCGGTGAGCACGTACGGCGACGGGGATGAAGCGCAGCGGGTGGCGTACGCGACGCTGAAGGAGAAGTTCGAGAAGCGGGGCGACCACTGGACCGCCAAGGTCACTGCCTGACCCCGCACGCCGCCCTGCCCAACCAGGGCTCGGCGCTGCGGATCTCCGGCGACTTCCGCTGGCAGCGGCCGGATCAGCCGGCTCCGGCCGAGCTCATCCTCGGGCCTATGAGCAACCCGGCGGCTGCGGCCGCGCCGGCCCGCGAGATGTTCGGCCGGATGTGCGGCCGCGCGCCATGGTGGGAGCCGGTCCCAGCCGGGCTGGCCCTGTACCCTCGGGCGGAGCTGGCCAGCCTCCCGCCCGGACCCTCGCGGCTGATCGCAGGGGATCCTGGCTGGAAGCACTGGCGGCCACCGCCCGCGGTTGTGCACTAGGGAATGTTCCCGGAAGGCCGGAGAAAAGAATGCCAGTGTCACCGTTGCAACTCGGCCACGACGAGGAGCGCCGGCTCGCGGCCACACTCTTCAATCATGTCTGGGACCTGATGGAGAAGCCGGATCGCAGCGCCGCCGACGACGACGAGATGCTGCATGGCGCGCACGCGAGCCGGTACCACTGGGGGGTGGCGGGGGAGCCGGTGCACTGGGCCCGCGGCGAATGGCAATGCTCCCGGGTCTACGCCGTCCTCGGCCGGTTCGAGCCTGCCTTGCATCACGCGGGCCGCTGCCTGTCCCTGGCCGTCCAGCACGGTCTCGGACCTTTCGACGTCGGGGTGGCCCACGAGGCGCTCGCGCGGTCCTACCGGATGGTTGGCGACGCCGCGAAGGTGGCCGAGCACCTAGCGCTGGGCCGGGCCGAAGCCGCTGGGATCATCGACGCCGATGACCGCGCCATCCTCGACGCCGATCTGGCCAGCCTGACCTGAGGCCGGGCCGGCGTTACTTTATGCCGCGGGCGATGTTGCTCACGGTCCGCACGGTGAAGGGCCCCGGCGGACCGCCCGCCGTGGTCAGCTAGCGCCGATCGCCGCCAGCAGCACCAGCAGGATGGCCGCAGTCGCGAGCATCCCATGGACGGCGATGACGGTCACCGGCAGCCTCGTCCGGACCGGCACCTGGCCCCGGCTCGGCTCGGGCAGCGCGGCGGACAGCGCACCCATGCCCAGTCCCGCGATCAGCACGATCAGGCCAACCCCGAGCCAGGCCAGCACGGGAGCCGCGGTGATGACGAACGCGACCCAGATGCCCAGCCCGGCCACGGCCAGCCCGACATGGCCGAGCACGGTAACCGGCACCAGGCCGGCCCGGCGCGGGCGCCGCGGGCCCCCGCCCGCCCGCCAGCCCGCGAACAAGTAAGCTCCGGCGGCGGCGGTGAACAGCCAGGCCGCCAGCGCGGCGAGACCGAGCGGCAGGCTCGCGGATGGCCGCGTCGGCGCAGCGGTCGCCGGCGTCACCGGCGTCACCGGCGCGGGCGGAGCCGGCCGTATCGTGCTGAGGATGGGGGCGAGATAGGTGCTGTCCTGGTCGGCCAGGTGCCGGGCCAGGGCCTTGGGCTCAGGCCCGACGGCCTCCCGGATCGCCCTCGCGACGGCCAGATTGACCTGCTCAGGGCTCAGCCCGGCGCAGGCCCGCGGCTCGGCCGTCACCATGACATGCCGCTGGATGGCCCGCAGCCCGAAGGACAGGCATGTCTCGGCCGTCGCACGGTAGGAGGCGGGCGCACCCCCCGAGCACCCGGCCGCCAGCACCGCGGCTAGCACCCCAGCCGACACCGCCCTAGCCACCCCAGCCATTCGGCGCACGGCTCACCCTCGCCAGGTCAGCGGCCACCGCAGCGGCTCACGGTTCACGCGCATGGAGCCTGTTTCCGCCTCGTTTGTCCGTAAGGTATCCCCTATGATCCACCTGGCCGGGGGAAGGGCGCGTTCCCTCCTGCTCGCAGCGGTCATCGCGGCACCGGTGGCTGTTCTCGTGCCGGGATTGATGACCCGGACCGCGAGCGCCGCCGTCCTGGGCGCCGCGCCGGGCTCTGGCGTGCCGGCTAACCTGCGGGTCGGCTCGCAGGTCCTCAAGCGATGCGCCACCTCCCCGGCCGCCTTCTGCGGGACCTTGAAGGTCCCGCTCGACTGGCAGAGCCGCGGCGGACCTGACATCTCGGTGTGCTACCGCTGGTATCCGGCCACCGGCAGCGGGCGGCCGGAAGGAACCGTGCTTCCGGTCGAAGGCGTCGACCTGCGCGGCACCGGTTGCTCCACGGTGCTCAACTGCCCGGTCCTGCAGAACTACCAGGGGCCCACCGGCACGCCGGTCTTCGCCGCGGTGGCCGGAACCTGCGCCGATGCGCTCAACACGCGCTGGCGGGGAGCCGGCGGCTACGTGCACGCCTCTGACCTGTTCACCTCCGCAGCCTCGGCGCAGGACGTCGCCGCGGTGATCCGCGCCCTGCAAGTGCCGAAGGTCGACGTCTACGGCGACTCCTACGGTTCCTGGTTCGCGCAGGTGTTCGCCGCCCGGTACTCCTCGCTGGTGCGCAGCCTCACGCTCGATTCGACCTACCAGGTGCAGGCGCTCGATCCCTGGTACCGCAGCACGATCGTGACCATGCCCGGCGATTTCGACACCGTCTGCGCTCAGACCCCGGCCTGCGCCGCGGCGCGGGCCCTCCTCGACCACGACCGGCCCGCGCCTTTGCTGCGCCTGTACGCGTCGCGGCTGGCCGTCGACGAGTCCTACTTCGGCGTACCTGTCAGCCAGTATTCGGTCGAGCTATACATGGCGCTCTCCTGCCTGGACTACCCGCAGCTCTTCCCGATGTCCGCCTCCGGGCCGGCCCGCGTGGCTGACCTGGCCGCCGCCGAGGCGGCGCTCCCGGCGAGCACCTTTGCCCCGTTCACCACCGCCCAGTGGCTGGCGATGGACCAGAACACCGAGAACTACACCGCCTGCCTGGACTGGCCCGCGCCCACGATCGCCCAGGCGCCCGTCACCGCCGCGCCGCCTTTCCTGCCGCCGCACCTGCCGGTGCTCATCCTCGGCGGCTCCCTCGACACCTGGACGCCGCCGGCCGGAGTACCCGAGGTCCAGGCCGAGATCGGCGGCGACAGCCGTTTCGTCGAGTTCGCCAACGAGACGCATGTCGTCGGTGAAGGTGATTCCTACGGCTGTGCCTCGTCGATGATCCAGGCCTTCGTGACCGACCCCGCCACGCTGGCGAGTCTCAGCACGTCCTGTGCGGCGGCGATCCCGAGCTTGCGCGCCGTCGGCTCCTACCCGGCCAGCCTGAGTGCCGTGACCCCGGTAACCCTCACCTCCGGCCGGGCCAGCGCGATCACGCTGAAGCTGGCGGCGGCCGCGGTCCAGACCGCGGGCGACGCGGTGGCCCGTTACTCCTCGGTCGGATCCTCGCCGGACGCGGGGCTCTACGGCGGAAGCGTCACCACGTCGGCCAGCGGCAACCAGCTGACCCTGACCGGCGACGAACTCGTGCCCGGCGTCAGGGTCAGCGGCACCGTCACCATGGGGGCCACCACGGTCACGGCCGATCTCAGCGTCCGGGCCGACGGCACCAGCACGAGCCTGACGGGCTCGTGGCCTCTGTACGGCGGGTCGGCCGCCGCGGCCGTGACGTTCACCGGCGGCTCTGGCTCGACGCAGGCTCCGGAGGGCGTGCCGTTCTGACCCGCCATCCGGGCGCGGCCAGGATCGGGTCAGCGCGCCGAGCGAAGCTCCGCCGAGGTCTTGCTGGCCTGGTTCAGGGCGGCGGTCATCATGTCGGCGGCCTGACCCGCGGCCGCGAGCGCCTCGACCACCTCGACGACCCAGAAGTCGGGATCCTGGCCGGTGCCGGGCACGATCTGCCCTTCCTCGCGCTGCACGACCAGCATCCGGGCGAGCTGCTCGTACAGGTGCGGCAGGTCCTGACCCATCCGCTCCAGGCTCGCGATGACGTCGCGGACATCCTCCAGGCTCGCGAAGTCGGTCCCGTCAGCGGTCAGATCGCTTAGCGTGCGGGTGGCCTCGGCCGCCTGGCTGGCGATCTCCCGCACCATCATCATGCTGGCCAGCTCGCTCACAGGCTCACCTCCGGCTCTCGGTCCGCGGGACAATGCCGCCGACTCGGCGTCTGCGGCAGAGCCGTAGGGACGAACCCGTTTGGGCATCTCTCTCCAGGGGTTACTCGGGTCTGGGTCGCTGCGGGATACTGGCATGCCTGCTCAGGAAGGCCCCGCCTGTACGATACGTGATACGCGGCCACCACGGCACGGGGGCTATCGGCTGACCCGGATCACGGCCCGCCCGCCCGCGACTTCCCGGAGAGATCTTGATTATGCCCCCGGACACCGCAGCGAACCAGCCGGCCAGCGCCAGTTCTGCCGATCCGGACGACCCGCCGGCGCTGCCGGACCGGAGCCCGGCCGATTCCGATGTCGCCTGGGGCGACCAGCCTGAGCCAGACGACGACGAGCGCCTGACCCTGGACCGGCCGCCCCACTGGGATTCCGCCTAGGCCTGGCCGGTTCCCCGGCACTCATCTGCGGCCCGGGCCATAAGATCAGGTCAACGATCTAGCGGAGCGGTACGGAAAAGTCATGCGGCTGGTGGCGCCGGCTTGCCCGCGAACGACCAAAGGAGTTCGCACTATGACGCTGTCCTACGCCCTCGATACTCAGCAAGGTTTTACCTTCACGCCTGGTTCGCGTGATGCTATCGGCTCCCTGACCGTGGCCACCATCTGCGGCACCGCCCTCAAGGCCGACCTCACCGTCACTGATCCGGTCACGACCGCGAGCATGCCCGCGGTCGGTGTGCTCACGCAGGTCCAGTGGGAGGAAAGCATCCAGGCGCCGCTGTCCTTCACCGTCTATGTCTCCGCTCATAACCGAGGCGTGCTCGAGCAGATCTTGAGCCAGCAGATCTCCAGCACAGCTGTGATCCTCAATTTCGGGGTCTACCAGTACGCCGCGTCGGCGCAGAAATACTTCTGCGCGTTTACTCCCGAGCAGCCGCCGCTGAACGGGGTCATCTCGCAGGCCGGCGGGGCCCTCTTCGTGAACCTGGCCGAAACCCCCACGCAGATCACGAAGTCCCTGGCCGCCTATGAGGTCACCCTGACCGCCGGGCCGGCCGCTCAGGTCCAGATCCTCACCGTCGCCTCGACCGCCCCGGGCTCGGTCGCCATGCCGTGGGGCAGCTAGAAGACGACGTCTTCCGGCCCTAACGCCGGCGGCCCGTCCGGCGGCGTCACGGTCGTGATGCAGAACGGGTGACCAGCGGGGTCAAGCAGAACCCGCCACCGCGGTTCCGCTTGATGTTCCGCCTGCACCGCCCCGGCTCGCTCGGCGGGCGGTAGCCCGGCACCCAGCGCCTCGCCCTGGCGTGCATGCACCTCGTGGTGGCCGCGGTCCTGATCCCCGTCTTCGCGCTGACTATCACGCACCGCCGGCCCGCCGGACACGCATCCGGCGTCCTGAATACCCCTGTCGGCGCGTCCGGTCACCGGCAGGCATCCGGCCGAAAGCCGCCGAGGTCCGTGGCCTGAGGACTTCCGCCGCCGCTCCAGGAGCAGCGCGCGAACATGCCGAACGAGCCCGGCGCCTGGACGTCCTGTAGCGGGTCGAGAACGAGTTTGACCCGGTGCCATTCGAGGCCGAGGCGGCCCGCATCTTTGGGCGCGTGACGGCAGCCGTCATCGCGGCCGCCCGTAAGCCGCGGGGCCGCGTCGCCGATTTGATGATCGCAGCCTCACCGGGCCCACGGCCGAGTCCGGGGATGACCGCCACCTGGGCGCTGGGTTAGGCTTTGCGTGCATGGTGCTGCCGGGAGGTGCAGGTGAATATCGGGCCGCGAGACCGGAATGTGCCCGCTGCCCCGTTCCCCGGCGCGCTGCGAGCCTCTGACGCCGACCGCGAGCGAGCGATCGATACCCTCAAGACCGCGTTCGTGCAGGGTCGGCTGACCAGGGACGAACTCGGCCTGCGCACCGGCCGGGCGCTCGAGTCGCGCACCTACACCGAGCTGGCCGCCGCCACCGCCGGCATCCCCGCAGTGCGGACCGAAGCCCGGCCCTGGCTGGAGCCGGCGCCCGCGCCCGCCCGGAAACCGGTGAACAAGAAGGTCGTCGCGTGGGGCGCGGCCGCGATCGTGTTGCTGACCGCGATATGGGCCGCTTTCCTGACCTACTACGGCGGGTTTTTCGTCCTGTTCTTGCTCGCCCTGATCGGAATGGCGGTGTCCGCCGGGCCATCGCGGCACGGCTTCACCAGCGCTCCCACCGGTGCCAACATCCGCCGCAAGTAAACACATCATCCGGTTCGGTCAGCGGCCTGTTGAACGCGCACACGTACCAGCTTCATCACCCGTATCACGAGTACACCCAGATCCTCACCGCCAGCAGCTTCCTGCGCCCCCGAATCACCCATGACGATCATCGTGGATATAAACCCTGGTCAGACCAGGGTTTATATCCACGATGATGCGACGCGACCGGGCCGGGGACCGAGTGGGGACTGTGGAGGTGAACCCGGGCGGTTAGGAATCCCGCCGGTTATGCGTCGTCGGGCGTTAGCCCCGCTGGTTTCAGCCCAGGCTGTCTTCGCGGCCAGCCGGGGGCACCGGGGGAGTCTCGAGCCCGGCCTCAGCAGCGGAGGCGGTGTCGGTGCTGATGATCTTGTGGGAGTAGATGTCGAGCAGCCCGAGGGCGAGCAGCCGGTCACCTTCGGGGCCGAACAAGTCGGTCCCCATCGTCCGGGACAGGTGCTCGTGGAGCAGCGGGATGCCGACCGCCATGGCCGTGATGAGGCCGGCCCTGATCCTGCGGTCGACGGCGGGCGGGTCGGGGCGGCCTTCGTCGGCCCGGGCGAGCCACAGCTCGGTCTGGGTCACCATCTCATCGAAGATCGGCCCGGCGGTGACGGACCCGTCGGCCAGGGTCCGCGCGATGTACCGCTCGAATCGCTTCGAGGCCCGCCGGGCGGCGGCCGCGTCGCCCGGATCGTCCAGGAGCTGCGCGTTGACGCGGCGCAGCATCTCCGACACGTACACATCGCACTCCTGGCGCAGGTCATCTTTGGAGCCGAAGTGGTGTCGCAGCAGGCCGGGGGACACGCCCGCCGTCTGGGCGATACCCCGGATGGTGGCGCGCTGGAAACCCTGCTCGGCGAAGTGCCTGAGGGCGGCTTCGCGGATCCGGGCCCGGGCGGTGAGATCCTCGAACGCTACGACGGCCTCGCCGGGCGGGCTTACCGCCTGCGCGGCCGGATCTGGCTGGCCGGTGGTCATTCTGCCTGCAGGTCCCGCCGGTTGAACGCGATGCCTCCGATCAGGGCGGCCGCTACGCCGATGGCGGCCATAATGCCGTCGGCGGCCCAGTGCGGCGAGGTGGCCGGGGCCGACCCCATCTGATGGAAGACCGAGGTGTCGAGTATCCAGTGGCTGGTGGAGCCGATACTGCCGACGATGAGCACGAGCAGCGACCAGGCCAGCAGCGCGTAGACGACGGCCGAGGTGACCCTGGGCCGCACGCCGAACGCCAGCACGCCGATGCCCGAGATGGTGATGGCGGGCGGGGTGAGGTTCACGCCCGCCTCCACCATCGCGGTGAAGCTCACCCCCGCGTGCTGGCTGGCCCCGCCAGCCCAGCCGAAGACACCTGCCACCACGCCGCTGGCCAGCAGGACCACGACGGTCACCAGCAGCCTGCTGCCGAGCCACCGCCAGCGGGAGACGGGCCGGGCCAGCAGGTGGTCGAGGCGTCCGGCGGACTCTTCCGAGCGGGCCGCGGTGAGCTGTCCAGCGGCCGTGAAGGCGACCAGGACCGCCAGGATTAGGAAGCACACGCCGAGCACGGCCTCCGCGCCGCTTCCCTGCGCGCCGAGCTTGGCGAACACCTGTTGCACCGATGACCCGGAAATCGTGCCGCCGGCCGATCGGGCGATGAGCCCAAACAGCAGGGCCGAGATGGCGATCGCCACCCACCAGCCGATGACGGCGGGCCGGACGAGCCGGACCGCCAGGCCCGCCGGCCCGCCGAGCAGCCGCAGGTGCGATCGGCGGCTCGCCCGGTCCGGCACCAGCCCCGCCCCGACGTCGCGGGTGCCGGCCAGGCGCACGGTGGCGGCGGCCAGCACCGCGGTGAAGGCGGCCACCGGGACCAGCGCCGCCGGCTGGGGCGCGGTCAGCGGCCGGAGCTCCTCCACCCAGCCGAGCGGGGAGGCCCAGATCAGCCCGTGCAGGCCTAGCCCCGCGTCGGCGATCAACCGCACGGCGTAACTCGCCCCGAGGAACCAGGCGGCGTAGGAGGCGGCCTGACGGCGGGTCGCTGCCACCTGGCTGGTCAGCGCGCCGACCGCCAGGAACATGACCGCCGTCGCCACCATGGCCAGGGCGAAGTAGAGGGCCGGCCCGGCCCCGATGCTGACGGCCGAGTCCAGGCCGGTCAGGACGGTCAGCAGGCCGGTGATCGCCCACAAGGTGAACACGCCCGCGCCCAGGCCGCCCAGAGCCTGGGCGGCGGCGCCTGCCCGGGTGTACTGGCCGGCCAGCAGCAACTCCCAGCGCCCGTTGTCCTCCTCGCCGCGCAGCAGCCTGGTACTGGTCAGCAGGCCCCACACCGCGCCGAGGATTATCAGCGTCATGGAGATCTTGAAGACGGTGAAGCCGGCCACCGTCTGGAGCTGCGGAGCCGGCCCGAACAAGGCACTGGTCGCCTTGTCAGACCCGTAGGCGGCCGCCAGCGCATCTCGCTGGGCCGGCGTCTTGTAGAGCCTGGTGTAGCTGACGGCGGACGAGGCGATGGCCAGGCCGAAGATGTAGCCCCAGATGGCCCCGGAACGGACCGCCTTGCGAGCGGTCAACCGGACGATGGCGACGGGTGACCGGGCGGCCGGGTGACCCGGCGCCCAGGCGGCGTGCTCAGCGTGCAGCATGCTGCGCGCCCTGGTCCTGGCCGCCACCGTACTGAGCCAGGAACAGCTCCTCCAGCGAGGGCTCGCGGCTCAGCAGCTCCGTGACGTCCGCGTTCGCCAGCACTTTCAGCAGCGGCGCGACCGGGCCGCGCACCTGGCAGCGGACCACCCGCCCGTCGACCTGCACCGAGCTCACCCCGGGCACACCGGATAGATCAGGGACCGGGCCTTCGAAGGTCGCCTCCACCGTGAGCGCGCTGAGGTGCCGCATCTGGGCCAGCGTCCCCATCTCCACCAGCTTGCCCTCCCGCAAGATGGCCACCCGGTCGCACAGCGACTCCACCTCGCTCATGATGTGCGAGGACAGGAAGACGGTCTGGCCGCGATCGCGGGCCTCGCGGATGCTGCCCCGGAACGCCTGCTCCATCAGCGGATCAAGCCCGCTCGTCGGCTCATCGAGAACGAGCAGGTCAGCGCGGGTCATCAACGCGGCGATCAGGATGACCTTCTGCCGGTTCCCCTTGGAGTAGGCCCGGACCTTCTTGGCCGGATCGAGCTCGAACCTGGCCACCAGTTCATCCCGGTACGCCTCGTCGACCCGGCCCTGGACGCGCCCGAGGAGCCGGAGAGTCTCGCCGCCGGTGAGCGAAGGCCACAGGTTCGCTTCGCCGGCCACGAACGCCAGCCGCCCGTGCGCCTGGACGGGCTGGCGCCAGCAATTGAGGCCGAAGATCTCGCCGCGCCCCTCGGTCGGGTTGATGAGCCCGAGCAGCAGGCGGATCGTCGTGGTCTTACCCGCGCCGTTGGGGCCCAGATAGCCGACGACCTCACCTTGCGTCACCTCAAGGTCGAGATGATCGAGGGCCGCGACGTTACCGTAACGCTTGGTCAGCCCTTGTGTGCGGATGGCCGTAGCTCCCATAAGCGGCCGGCCTCTCGTCTACCGAGCTATACGGAGATATAGCTAACTATCCACATGTATAGCACGCAGCGGCGGCAGGTGCGCTTAGGAGGGCCGCAGTATTTCCGTGTTGTAGAGCGGAGTAAGGGCCCGCGATTTCGCGATGAATGCCGCCTGGGTGGCCTCGTCGAGCGGCGGCGGTGCCTCGGTCCGGGTGGCCACGGGCGTGCCGACCTCGAGGAAAAACTTCTCCTGCCCCGAAGGTGAGCACATGCAGAGCAGCCGCGCGGGCTGGCCGGAGGCATTGGTGAAGGCATGCGGGGCGTTGGCCGGCACGTTGACGGTCTGGCCGGCCCGGGCGACCATGTGCTCGCCGCGGAAGGTGAGTTCCACCTCGCCGTCCAGCACGGTGAACATTTCCTCGAAGTCATGGCGGTGCGGCGGGGGACCGCCGCCAGGCGGGACGTGCATGTCGATGAGGGTGTACCGGCCCGCGGTGTCGTCACCGGACAGCAGGATCGTGTAGGTATCGCCCACCACGCCCAGGTGCGGAAGCGACTGGTCCTCATCCGGGCGTGCGACTGCCAGATGCCGGTGCGGGTCGTCAGGCGGGATCGCGGGGTGCTGCGCGGGAGCCGGGCTGTCGGTCACTGGGCTGTTCCTTTGCGGTCAGGTGCCTGGGCAAGCGGACGCCTCACCTGATCAGCCATCGTTGAATCGGAATAATTCGTCCGCTTAAGCCACTGTACCGGGACCCGCCAGCCGAGGCCGGAGTCGGCGTGGGGACGCTCTACCGGAGCTACCCTGACCGCGACGCCCTGCTGCACGCCCTTGAGTACCGCGCCTACGGCCTGCTCAACCAGATCCTCGATGATGTCGACCGCAGGGACATCCCCGGACTCGGAGCCGTCCGCGAGTTCCTGGCGCGCTGCCGGGCGATCGGTGACCAGCTGATCCTGCCGCTGCACGGCGCACCCCCGCTCATCACCGCCCAGGCCGTGCAGGCGCGGCGGGAGATCAACCGCCGCCTCGATCGCTTCATTGAACGCGGCCGGACCGACGGCAGCATCCGCGCGGCGGTCAACGCTACCGACATCATCTCCTTCAGCGCGTTCATCACCCAGCCGCTGCCGCACGGTCCCGACTGGCCGCTGATCGCCGGGCGCCAGCTCGCGATCTTCGTCAACGGCCTCGCCGCGAACGGGCCGTACGAGATCCCGGGCCCCGCGGTGACCCGCCAGGACGTCGAGACCACCTTCGCGCTCCGCGCCGCGCCCGAACGCCCCGGTCCTGCGCCCGCCCAGCAGGCCGGCCCGCCAGACCCGGCGGACGATCCGCCGGACTTACCAGCGCAGCACGTCCGGTGAGCCGCCGTTGGCGACGACCAGCTGGCGAGCCGAGGCCTCGGCGGCCGGCTTACGGGCCACCCGCTCGGTGACCAGGGCCCGGGCCAGGGCGTCATCACCGGCCCGCGTCGCGGCGGCGATGAGGGTGAGGTCGATGATGTCGCGCTGCGCGTGGCTTCCGCCGACGGCATGGGCCCGCGGCCGGATGTCGATGAGCAGGTCGATAGCCCGGTCGGGGCGCCCGGCGGCGAACGCGCTGAAGGCCTCGAGCAGATCCAGGCCGGCCCGCTCGACGGCTCCCCGGTTGGTCGGCGCGGTGAGGTGCCGGTTCGCGGCGACCACCAGCTCGTTGCGCGGGTGGTCCCCGGCCAGGCCGAAGGTCATCACCGCGTGCCAGTCGTTGAAGATATAGACCGGGCTGCTGACCAGGTCGCTGATGTCGGCCGCGAGCTGCTCGGCCCGTTCGGTGACGTCGGCGCCGAACAGCGACAGCCGCCACAGCAGGGCGGCGGCGTCCACGACGTCGAGCCATTCAGCGGACCGGCCTGCGCGCATCGGGTCGTCGTACAGGGCGAGGGCCTCGTCGATCTCGCCCAGCTCCAGGTGGAACAGGCCGCGGTGCCACCAGTTGTGGATGGCGAAGTAGCTGGCCGACCAGTCGGGCGCCGAGGCGGTGAGGAACGCCACGCCGTCCCGCTGGCGGCCTTCCATCTCCAGGACGTGCGCCAGCGCATGCACCGACCACACGTCCCTGGGGTTGTGCTCAAGGGCGGCCCGGGCGCGCGATTCGGCCTGCCGATAGTCCGCGTTCTCCTCCAGGCCGAACGCGTAGATGCCCTGGACGTACCCCCAGCCGGGCCGCTCGCGCGGCCAGGCGGGCAGCACCCGGGCGGCGGTGTCGCGGAGCTCGAGCCGGTTACCGAGGAAGAAGTACAGATCCTGGGCGACCTTGAGCGCGAGCAGATCGCGCGGATGGCGCAGCAGGGCCCGCTCCAGGGAACGGGTGGTGGCCTCCCAGTTACCCTGGACCCAGGACCTGGCGGCGCGTAGGTGGTGCGCTTCCCGCTCGCCCATGACGGTCTCGTCCAGCTGCTTCAAGATGTCGCCCGCGGCGGCGACGCCCCCGGGTGTCGTGGAGTACAACTGCAGGTAAGCACGATAAATGTGGCCGAGGACCAGACTGTCGTCGGCGGCCACCGCCGCCTCGGCCTCCGCGACGGGATCGCCGGCCAGCGCGGCCAGGTCCTCGATGGCCTCGTCGAGCAGCGCCACCGCACCAGGGCTGGCCGCCCGGACGGGAACATCCCACCGGTCTGCGAACGCCTTGCCCATCTCGGCTCCTCCTGCCGATAAGCCTACCTACCGCACTTGCGCAGGAGTGCACAAGCGCACCAGCTACGCCATGCGCTGGCGGGTGGCGCTACCAGGAGGAAGGGGCCGATCCGGCGAACGCGGCGTAGGCCAGGGCGGCGGCCGCGGCGCCCAGCACGGCGCCGCCCACGACCTGGGCGGTCGTATGGTCCTTGACCGCCACCCGGGACCAGCCGAGCAGCGCGACGAGGCCGAACCCGGGCAGCACCAGCGGCCCGTAGGTAAAGGCGAGCAGGGTGAGCGAACCCGAGGCGACCGCGCAGTGGATGGAGATCTTCCACACCGTGGTGATGCCCGCGAGCACCGCTACGCTGGCCAGCATGAAGCCGAGGTAACCGACCAGCAGGCCGGGCGCGGCCAGCACGATCAGCAGGATCAGCCCGGCCGCGATCGACGCGGTGATGAACGCCAGCACGATCAGCCGGGGCCCTCGCGCGCCGACGTTCCTGTCATCCCAGCGGCCCTGGCGGATGCCGTAGGAGATGAACAAGGTCGGCAGCACGGCGGTGAACAGCGCGGCCAGCAGCCCCCAGCCGACGCCCGCCAGGCCGTCCACGTGCCCGCCGATGCCGACCACGGTGACGATCAGCCAGTTCTTCGGCTCGAGCAGGTAGGTGCACCGCTCGGCCAGGGACCTCGGCGACTTGCCTGCTTGACGGACGGCCATGGACAGACGGTACCGTCCCCGGTATGGCGGCACTGAGCGGCAGGGAATTCCTCGAGCGGCGATCCGCCGCCCGCGTCCACGTGGAGATCCAGGGCCAGACCCTGACCGGTGGCGTGGCCGATCACCCCGCCTTCCGCAACGTGCTCACCTATTCCTCGCCGACCTCGGGCCCGCGGCGGCCGATATCGAGACCTACCTGCAGTCCGCCACGCTCGGCGGAGCCGACCGGGTCAGGCTGTTCCGGCTGGTGTGGGACACCTGCATCTCCGCCTTCGCCGGCCGCCAGGCGCTGTATGAGTACTACTTCTTCGGCGACCAGGCGCGGATGGCCGGCGCCTACGTCGCCGGTTACGACCGGGAGCCTTACCAAGCCGCGGTTCGCGCCTTTCTCGACCGCGGTTGACGGCGCGGCGAAAGCCTCAGCTGGGGTATGAGGGCTAATATCGCAGCAAGCTATGGCGGGGTCCCGGTCGGCGGAGGAGATAGATGATGAGCAAAGGGACGGTGATCCTATTCTTGTGGCTCATCATCGGAGCGGCTGCGGCCGGCCAGCGCGGCTACTTCAGCACTCCCAACCTGGGCTGCACCCAGGGAGCCACGATGGCGCTGACCATCGTGGCCGGCCCGCTCAACTACGTCGGCCTGGATCCGAAGATCTCCTGCACGACCCCCAAGCCAAGCGGCGCCTGACCACCTCACTCTGCCGCCACCCCAGCCCCGAACATCACGAGACCCGCCACACCCATAAGCATCTTCGCCCACGGCACTTGCGGGTCAAGAATTAACGTGGATAGCTACCTTCTTCTGATGAAGGTAACTACTACGATCCCGGGATTTCCGCCGGGAGCGCCCTCGGGTCGCGGCGGGATCTCATGGACATGCCGAACGGCCGGTGGTTGCTGCCCGGCGCTCCTGCGAAACTCCGCGCGGTGGGTGCTCGACATATGTAGGCATAGCGCTCTTGATCTGGGTGCCCTCGGATCAGGGGCTCGCCGGCTGGATCTTCACGGCCTCTATGGGCGTCTCAGCTGTCTCCTGGTGGCAGGCCCTCCGGCCACCGCGCCGTCGCTCCGCCAGGCGGTTCCAGCTCGTCGCCGCCGGAGCGATAACTTCGGGCGCCGGCCTGGTCACCAATCTAGCCATCTCGATCTGGTGGCCCTCGCATGATGGATTCGGCAGCGCGTTCTTGGCCTCCGCCCTGACAGTGTCGCTGATCTTCTGGTGGCAGGCCAGCCGTCGCCCCCGGCGTCAGGTGCAGTGAGTCTTCCCAGCGGCCCAGCTGAGGGCGCACAATAGGGCCGTGAACGATGGCCAGTCCGGGGCGGTGTGCCCGCAATGCGGCAGCGCCGCCGCCGTGCATTCGATTGGGGAACTGGCCGCGCTGGCCAGGAACCAGCTAGGTCAGCAGCCCGGCTACGGCCCGGCGCCGCAGACCGGATACGACCCCACGCCGCAGGCGGGCTACGCTCCGCCGCCCACGGGCTACGACCCGCCCCCGCCGGGGGGTTTCGGTCCGCCGCCCCCGCCGGGGCATCAGGGACCGCCGCCGCCGGGATACACCGGCTCGGCCCGGCCCGGACAGCCCAGCCAATCCGGCCCGTCCAGTCCGTCCAGCCGGTCCGGGCGGTCCGGTGACTGGCCAGGCCTCGGGGATGCGGCCGCCTCACTGGAGGATGGTGTCGCCGACGTGGTCCTGGGCGCGGCCGCGCGGTTCGTCGGCCGGGCGATCAGCCGCCGGGTGCAGCGCACGGTCAGCGAGCGGGTGCTGCCGGCCCTCGCCGTGCGGCAGGAGGCGATGCTGCGCGAGCAGATCGCGATCGCCGAGCGGCATCCCGATCTGCGAGCCTGCCTGACCGATCAGGTGGTCTTCCTGGCCGGCGGCCACCGCGTCCTGCCGATGCCCAGCCTTACCGGAGGGTTCACCGTCGAGCAGTCCGACGCGGTGGTCGCCCGCCTGCGGGACGGCTGAGGAGGGTTCAGGCCCGGGCCAGAAAGGAAAGCGCCGCCCGGGCTGAGCGCCGGTCGATGGCGGCGGAGAACGACAGCTCGCTGCGGCAGATCTTGACGAACGCGCGCCAGCCCCTGGGCGTGGCCAGCACGGCGTGAAAGGCCCCGGGATGCCGGGAAAACGCCGCCAGGATGCGCCGGCCGGCGTCCATGTCCGGGATCAGGTCACGGTGCACGGACGCGACGTACTCCGCCAGCCAGCCGTCTCGCTGCTCGCCGTCCTCCTGCGTGGCCGCCTTGGCGGCACAGGCGCCCGCCAGCGCACCCGACCTGAGCGCGAAGCTGATGCCCTCCCGGGTCCACGGCTCCAGCAGGCCGGCCGCGTCCCCGGCCACCAGCACCCGTCCCTTCCGCAGATCCGAACCGCTGGTCCGGCACCTGGTGAGATGGCCGGAGTCGCGGATGACCTCACACGAGCCCAGCTTCAGCCGGTCGATAAAGGCGCGCAGGTACTCCTTGGTCCCGCTGCCCTGACCGCGGGCCGCGATGACCCCGACCGTGAGCCTGTCGTCCTTCGGGAAGACCCAGCCGTAGGATCCCGGCAGCTGGCCCCAGTCGAGCAGGACCCGGCCCCGCCACTGCCGCTGGACTCCGGCCGTGGCCTTGACCTCGACCTCCAGGCCCAGGTCGACCTGGGAGAATTCGACCCCGATGTGCCGGGCGCTGACGCCCGAGGAACCATCCGCCCCCACGACCACTTGGGCGGACACGGTGGTGCCGTCGGCCAGCCGCACCCGCGCGCCGTCCGCCTCCGCCTCGATCGCCCGGACCGTGCACCGCTGCCGCAGCGTCGCGCCCAGCTCCACGGCCCGGAGCCGGAGCGCGTCGTCGAATTCCTCCCGGAGCACCATGGCGAGGATGGGCTCGGTGTGCTGCCGGGTGAACGGACGCTGGCCGTCCAGGGTAAACGTGGCCGTGTCGATACGGTCCCGGGCGGACCAGTGAACTTCCTGCCCGACGGCGGCCAGCGACGCCCCGATCAGGCCGCCACCGCAGGTCTTGTACCGCGGATGTTCGGCCCGCTCGAAGACGATGGTCCTGGCCCCGGCCGCGGCCGCGGCGCTCGCGGCGGCCAGCCCGGCAGGCCCAGCCCCGATGACGGCGACATCCCACTCCGCGCGCTCCATCACCCTTGCAGCGTAGACGCTGGCCACGGCGCCCTCCGCTGGCCTGCGCCGATCCTGGCTCCGGGCTGGCACCACGGTCCGTTCGGCTCAATAAAAAATCTCTCAAGGCCGAACGGCTCCGAAGTTTCTCCTCGGCCAGCTGACGCAGGCGATAGCGCTGGGTTTTCCCGCTGACGGTCTTGGGCAGCTCGGCCACGAACTCGACGGACCTGGGGTACTTGTACGGGGCGATGGATTGCCTGGCGAAGTCCTGCAGCTCGGCGGCCTTGGCCACGTCGGGGGCCGCGCCCTCGCGCAGCACGACGAACGCCTGGACGATCATGCCGCGGCCCGGGTCGGGCGCCCCGACCACGGCGACCTCGAGCACGTCGGGATGGCCGAGCAGCGCCTCCTCGACCTCGGGTCCGGCGATGTTGTAGCCGGCCGAGATGATCATGTCGTCGCTGCGGGCCCGGAACCAGTAGTAGCCGTCGGCGTCGCGGACGTAGGTGTCCCCGGTGATGTTCCAGCCGTGCTGCACGTAGCTGCGCTGGCGCGGGTCGGACAGGTAACGGCAGCCGGTCGGACCCTGCACGGCGAGCCGGCCCGGCTGGCCGTCGGGTACCTCGTGGCCGTCCTCGCCCAGGATGGCCGCGCGGTAGCCGGGTACCGGCTTGCCGGTCGCGCCGGGCCTGATGTCGTCGTCGGCGGCGGCGATGAAAACGTGCAGCATCTCCGTCGAGCCGATGCCGTCGATGATCGAGATGCCGGTGGCCTGCCGGAACTCCTGCCATACCGACGCCGGCAGGTGCTCACCGGCCGAGACGCAGCGCCGCAGGCTCGTCAGCGCGGAAGCCTTCCCTGCGGCCAGCATGGCCCGGTAGGCGGTGGGGGCGGTGGACAGCACCGTCACCCCATGGGCCGCGATCGTGTCGGCCAGTTCGCCCGGCGTGGCCCGCTCGATGAGCAGGGCGCAGGCGCCCGCCCGCAGCGGGAACAGCAGCAGGCCGCCGAGCCCGAAGGTGAAGCCGAGCGGAGGCGTGCCGGTGAACACGTCGTCCGGGCGGGGCTTGATGAGATGGCGGGAGAAGGTATCCGCGGTGGCCAGGATGTCCCGGTGGAAGTGCATGGTCACCTTCGGCTGCCCGGTCGTGCCCGAGGTGGGCGCGAGCATGGCCACGTCGTCGGCGGCGGTGCTGACCGCGATGAACCGGCCGTCCTTGGCCGCGCAGCGGGCGGTTATGTCCTCGGGGCCGCCGTACAGGACGGTGGTCAGCGCCGGCGCGGCGGCGGCCAGGTCCGCGGCGAAGCGGTGATCGCACAGCGCCAGGCTGGGCTCGGTCAGCCCGGCAATGGCGGCGATCTCCCTGGGCCGGAGCAGGGCCATGGTGGTGACCGCGACCGCGCCGGCCTTGAGCACGGCGAGCCACGCCGCGGCGAGCCACGGGCTGTTCGGGCCGCGAAGCAGCACCCGGTCGCCCGGGCGCAGGCCATAGTCCTCGGTCAGCACCTGGGCCAGCTGATTGGTCCGCCGGACGGTCTCGCCGTAGCTCCAGGTTCCCAACGGCGAGCGCAGGCAGGGGCGATCGTCACCGTGCCGGCCCGCGGTCATGTCGAGGAGCTCGACCGCGGCGTTCAGGCGCTCGGGGTAGCTGAGTTCGGGCCGGCCGAAGCGGAACTCGGGCCACTGGTCCCGGGGCGGAAGCCGGTCACGGCAGAAGGTGTCGAGGTGCGCCGAAGGGGAAAGCCGCATCTGGCCCCACTTCCTTGGATCCCGTAGGGTAGATCACCAGTATTTAACTTTTGTGACGGCAGTCAAGAGTCCGCTATACGCGCCAGGGTGATGGGCCAGGGCCCAGGAAGGAGGCCGGGCGATGAGCCCCTTCCGGGCTTCGGTCCCGCTGACCGACCGCTGGGAGCACTTCGGTTTCTCGGTCGTCGACGGCGTCGCCACCGTGCGGTTCGACCGGCCGGACAAGCTCAATGCGCTGACCTTCGAGGCGTACGCCGACCTGCGCGACCTGCTCGCCGAGCTGCCGCACCGCGGGGACACGCGGGTGCTCGTGCTGCGGGGGAGCGGGCGGGCGTTCTGCTCGGGCGGGGACGTCAACGAGATCATCGGCGCGACGGCCCGCGGGCCGGACGCAATCGCCGGGCCGCGGTGTTGCATAGTGCGGTGTTGCGTAGTGTTGAGCCTGCCTGCGGCGCGCCCGCGCGCCGCAGGCCCGCGAGACCCTAATGGCGAGCGAAGGTGAGTTCAACGTGGCACTGCCCTATGATTCCGCGGCCAAGTTCGGCGAGTACGCGCACCCGCAGATGATCGTGTCGACCGAGTGGCTGGCCGCGCACCTCGACGACCCCGGCCTGGTGGTGGCCGAGTCCGACGAGGATGTGCTGCTGTACGAGACGGGCCACATCCCCGGCGCGGTCAAGCTCGACTGGCACACCGAGCTCAACGACCAGGTCACCCGCGACTACGTCGACGGGGCCGGCTTCGCCGCGCTGATGTCGGCCAAAGGGATCAGCCGGGACACCACGCTGGTGCTCTACGGTGACCGGAACAACTGGTGGGCGGCCTACGCGCTGTGGGTGTGCTCCCTGTTCGGCCACCCCGACGTGCGGCTGCTCGACGGCGGGCGGGCCAAGTGGATCGCCGAGGGCCGCGAGGTCAGCACCGCCGAGGTCAAGCGCCCGCAGGCCGGCTACCCGGTCATCGACCGCGACGATGCCCAGCTCCGCGCGTTCCAGGACCAGGTCCTGGCCCACCTCGGCCAGCCGATGATCGACGTGCGGTCGCCCGGCGAGTACAGCGGCGAGCTGCTGCACATGCCCGACTACCCGCAGGAAGGCGCCCTGCGCGGCGGGCACATCCCCGGCGCCAGAAGCGTTCCCTGGGCCCGGGCCGCCGCCGAGGATGCCACCTTCAGGACCCGCGCCGAGCTCGAGGCGATTTACCACGACGAGGCGGGGCTGCGCCCCGAGGACGACGTCGTGGTCTACTGCCGCATCGGGGAGCGGTCCAGCCACACCTGGTTCGTGCTCCAGCACCTGCTCGGTTTCCCGAACGTGCGCAACTACGACGGATCGTGGACCGAGTGGGGGAACAGCGTCCGGGTTCCGATCACCCGCGGGGAGAACCCATGACCCCGGCCACGCTCAACCCCCGGCTGCAGGAGATCGCCGACGACTTCAACGCGATGCCGGCCAAGGAACGGCTGCAGCTGCTGCTTGAGTTCTCCCAGCAGCTGCCCGCGCTGCCTGACCGCTACGCCGAGCACCGTGACCTGCTCGAACCCGTGCCCGAGTGCCAGTCATCGCTGTTCCTGGCCGTCGAGGTGGAACCGGACGCCACCGTCCGCCTGTTCTTCGAGGCTCCCCCAGAAGCGCCGACGACGCGCGGCTTCGCCAGCATCCTGCACGCCGGCCTGGATGGCCTGGACGCCGACGAGGTGCTGGCCACGCCGGGCGAGTTCACCAGTCAGCTCGGCCTGCAAGACCTGGTGAGCCCGCTGCGGCTGCGCGGGATGGCCGCGATGCTGGCCCGGATCAAGCGCCAGATCCGGGACCAGCGCGGCTGATCCAGCGAAAGCCCCCCGGGGAAGCATCCTCGGGGGGGCTTTCGCTGGATCAGCGGAGAGGGCTCAGCCGAGGCGGTCGGCCAGTTGCTGCTGCAGCTCCCAGAGGCGGCCGGGCAGCTCGGCGCCGAAGGTCCGGAAGAACGCGGGGATCTGCTCCGCCTCGGCCTGCCACGCTCGCGTGTCCACGGTGAGTAGCAGATCCAGGTCAGCCTGGCTCAGGTCCAGGCCGTCCAGGTCCAGCGAGCCAGGGGCCGGAAGCTGGCCGATCGGGGTCGGCACCGCCTCGGCGTCACCCGACAGCCGCTGGATGATCCACTTCAGCACGCGGATGTTCTCGCCGAATCCAGGCCACACGTACCTGCCGCCTGCGTCCTTGCGGAACCAGTTGACGTAGAACAGCCGGGGCAGCTTCTCCGCCTCGGCGGTGCGGCCGATCTTCAGCCAGTACCCGAAGTAGTCGCCCATGTTGTAGCCGCAGAACGGCAGCATCGCGAACGGGTCGTGCCGCAGCTCGCCGACCTTGCCCTCGGCCGCGGCGGTCTTCTCGGACGCGATGTTGGCCCCGAGGAACACCCCGTGATCCCAGTCGAAGGACTCGATCACCAGCGGCACGGTGCTCGCGCGCCTGCCGCCGAACAAGATCGCCGAGATCGGCACGCCCGCGGGGTCGTCCCACTCCGGCGCGATGATGGGGCACTGGCTGGCCGGGGTGGTGAACCGGGAGTTGGGGTGAGCGGCGGGCTCGGGCGAGTCCGGCGTCCAGTCCCGGCCCTTCCAGTCGGTCAGGTGCGCGGGCGGCTCCTCGGTCAGGCCCTCCCACCACACGTCTCCGTCGTCGGTCAGGGCCACGTTGGTGAAGATGCTGTTGGCCGTGAAGGTCGCGACCGCGTTGGCGTTGGTCTTGGCGCCCGTGCCCGGCGCGACGCCGAAGAAGCCGGCTTCCGGGTTGATCGCGTACAGCCTGCCGTCCTTGCCGGGCCGCATCCAGGCGATGTCGTCGCCGATCGTCTCGACCTTCCAGCCCGGGATGGAGGGCTGCAGCATGGCCAGGTTGGTCTTGCCGCACGCGGACGGGAAGGCCGCCGCGATGTACCTCGTCTCCCCATCGGGGGGCGTGATCTTGAGGATGAGCATGTGCTCGGCCAGCCAGCCCTCGTCCCGCGCCATCACCGAGGCAATCCGCAGCGCGTAGCACTTCTTGCCGAGCAGCGCGTTCCCGCCGTACCCGGAACCGTAGGACCAGATCTCCCTGGTCTCGGGGAAGTGGGAGATGTACTTGACCGAGTTGCACGGCCAAGGCACGTCCGCCTGGCCGGGCTCGAGCGGCGCGCCGACCGAGTGGACCGCGCGGACGAAGGACCCGGTCTCCTCGATCGCGCGCAGCGCCGCCGTGCCCATCCGGGTCATGATCCGCATCGAGGTGACCACGTAGGGCGAGTCGGTGATCTCCACGCCGAGCTCGGAGATGCTGCTGCCGATCGGGCCCATGCTGAACGGGACCACGTACATGGTGCGGCCGCGCATGCAGCCGTCGAAGATCTCCGCGAAGGTCTCGCGCATCTCACCGGGCGTGATCCAGTTGTTGGTCGGCCCCGCGTCGACTTCGCGCTCGGAGCAGATGAAGGTGCGATCCTCGACCCGTGCCACGTCACCGGGGTCGGAGGCGCAGTAGAAGCTGTTCGGCCGCAGCTGCGGGTTCAGCCGCGTGAAGGTGCCGGTCTCGACGAGCAGGCTGGTCAGCCGCTCCCATTCGTCCTGCGAGCCGTCGCACCAGATCACCTCGTCAGGCTTGGTCAGCTGGGCGATATCGCGCACCCACTTGGCCAGCTCTTCCAAGCTCGTCTGTTTTTGATCGTCAATAACGTCCGCGCTGAACATTGCCATCTCTCCTGCATTGGACTTACCCGAAGTAGTCCTGGCCGACAGTGGTTCCTGATATAAATGGTCTAGTCCACTATTGCCGGGTGGCAATACGTCTAGAACAGGGTCGAAGGTCCCCGCATCGTAGGGACCAGGGCGTTGCGCCTCGCGGCTATGCGGTCTGTCACCAGCAGCGATGTGGTTCCGGCCATTCACGCTCCGCGAGATCATTCGCATCGTCGTCGATGACAAGCAGCCGCCATGTACGGACAGCGCTTAACCTTTATCCGCCTGCCGCGATCAGGTATATATACCCTAAGAATACCGAGGGTATGCGGCCGAAGTCCTGACTCGGGGCTGTGATAAGGGACACCCTCAGGTGCGCCGCCGCTAATTCAGGCGCTTGCACTCCAGATCACGCGTCGCGGCGCTGGAGTAGGAAGGCGCCGGCCGCGAACAGCAACGCGGCCCACAGGCACAGCACGCCGAACCCCTGCCAGGGTGACAGCAGGTCACCGGAAACCTCGTGCGTGTGCGTGATCAGCGTCCCGGCCTGCTCGGGCAGGTAGGCGTTGATATGGGCGCCCCAGTTGCCCGGCAGCAGGCCGGACAGGATAGGCAGCACCAAGACGATGCCGATGACCGCGGAGATGGCGCCGGCGGTGTGCCGGATAAGCGTGCCGATCGACAGCGCGAACAGCCCGAGCACGGTGAGGTACAGGCCGGCCCCCGCCACCGCCCGGGCCACTCCGGAGTCGCTCAGCGACACCGCGACGTGGGCATGCAGGATGGCCGAGCCGATAAAGAACGAGCAGAACGCCACGATCTCCGTCACCACGAGCACGAGCACGGCGAACACCGCCGCCTTGGCGGCCAGCACAGGTATCCGGCGCGGGACGGCCAGCAGCGAGGCGCGGATCACCCCGGTCGAGTACTCGCTGGTGATGACCAGCGCGCCCAGCACGCAGATGGCGAGCTGGCCGAGTCCGACCCCCGCCCCCATGATGAAGCCGACCGGATCCGCGAGGATGCTGGCGTCCCGGTCGCCCGCCCTGGGGCCGGTCCAGTGCGATTCGGTCAGCCAGGTGAGCAGCGCGGTGATGCCGATGGTCACGACGATGAACGCGGCCAGCGTCCAGACGGTGGAACGCACCGAGCGGATCTTCGTCCACTCGGCCCGCATCAGGTTCACGAACCCGGCGCGGCGTCCAGCCGATCCCGACGGACCGCGGGCGGGGGCAACAGACGTGGTCGTCATCGGGCCTGTCCCTTCCCGGCAGTCACCGGATCGGCGCCGTGGGAGCCGAATTCCAGGCTGCCGGACGTCAGTTCCATGAACGCCTCTTCCAGCGAGGCCATCGGGGTGAGCTCGTGCAGCACGATGCCCCCGGACGCCGCGATCTCGCCGATCCGGGCGGCCGGCAGACCGGTGACCGTGAGCAGGCCGACGCCATTCGATGCCGGGCCCGGCGTCGCCGTACCGCCAGCCTTGGTGATCAGCTCGGCCAGCCGGGCGGCGTCCGGGGCACGGACCCGCACTGACTGGTCCGTGCTGCGGGCGATCACATCCTCGGTGCTGGCCTCGGTAATCAGCCGTCCCCGGCCGACGACGATCAGGTAGTCGGCGGTGACGGCCATCTCGTTCATCAGGTGGCTGGACACCAAGATGGTGCGGCCCTCGACGGCGAGCTGCTTCATCAGGTTCCTGATCCACAGCACGCCCTCGGGATCGAGCCCGTTGACCGGTTCGTCAAGCAGCAGGATCTCCGGGTCGCCGAGCATGGCGGCGGCCACGCCCAGCCGCTGGCTCATGCCCAGCGAGAAGCCGCCTGCCCGCTTGTCGGCCACGGCCTGCAGGCCGACTAGGCCCAGCACCTCGTCGACCCGGCGGGTCGGCAGGCCCTGGGTCTGAGCCAGGAACAGCAGGTGGTTGCGGGCGCTGCGGCCGCTGTGCACGGACTTGGCCTCCAGCAGCGCGCCGACCGTGCGCAGCGGGGTCGGCAGGTCGCGGTAGGGCCGGCCGTTGATCAGCGCGGTGCCGGTCTGCGGCCGGTCCAGACCCAGGATCAGCCGCATGGTGGTGGACTTGCCCGCGCCGTTGGGTCCGAGGAACCCGGTTACCCGGCCAGGCTCGACCGTGAAGCTCAGGTGGTCGACCGCCGCCTTGCCCCCGTAGAACTTGGTCAGGTCACGCACCTCGATCATGCCGCTGCTCCTTGCCATCAGCCTGCGTGTTGCCATGAGCCTGCGTGCGCCGCCAGCCGGTAGCCGCGCGAATGACGAATGGCCTACGGTACCCCCGCCGGAGAGCCCAGTGCGAACCGTGCTCCGGCTGGTGTCCCGGGGCAATTCGTTCAGCGGTAGAGCTCACGGGCGATGATCGTACGCTGGATCTCGGAGCCGCCCTCGTAGGTGCGCGGCGCCCGGACCTGCCGGGCGAAGGCCCGCTGCTGCTGCGTCAGCGCGAAGGCGGTCATCGGGCCCGCCTCGTGGCGGGAGCGGCCGTCGCCGGGTCGCTGGGGCGCCAGCGGGCATGCGCGGTGCGCGGTGCCCCGGCGTGGATCGGGTCGAGTCGCGGTCGCGGGCCGTCGGTGCGTCC
>OBLT010000473.1_pt1 | contig 26394 bp, 20 predicted proteins | sample 1518721 | NCBI WGS metagenome assembly OBLT01 (sample SAMEA3539307, study PRJEB22396) | soil metagenome | biome: tundra; feature: field; material: soil | place: USA | collected 2010-05 | depth 0.15 m | reverse complement strand
CTATACAATAGTGGGGTATAGTATATTTATCGACACAAAAACTTCATCAGCGCGCTGTACCGTGATGGTGGCCCATGTTGACGAGATCATTGCGCACTTCGATGCCTGCACCTGCCCCTGCCCGCCCAGTCGCCCGCCGCTGGTTTCTGGCTGTGTTCGCCTTATGCGTGTCGGCCGGCTCACAGCTCGCGCCGGCGCAATCGGCGCCCGACGACGCCCCGCCGGCCCCAACCGAGACCCCCCTGGGTCCCACATCGCACCTGCCCCAGCTGGTCGGCGCCCAGTACACGTTCATCCTGCAGAACCAGAGCAGTCTGCTCTCGCCCTACGCCTCCCGGCTCAGTCTTGACCCGAACGGCGACACCCAACCCACCAACACGCTCGGAATCTATCTGGGCTGGGCGCCGCTGAATTGGCTGCAGGCCTATGTGGACGTCGAGAAGTTCATGGGTTCCGGGGTCAGCAACGCCACCGGACTCGCTGGGCTGACCAATGGCGATGTGGTCCGCGAGGGGGCCGCCGGGCTGAAGAAAGAGTTCTATATCGCGCGCGACTTCCTGCGCTTCATGTGGCCGCTGGGCGATGCCGTCTCGGCGGTCGAGCGCGCCAAGGATCAAATCGGCGGCGGCGAGGCCTCGACGCGGCTGGAACTCAAAGTCGGTCGCATGGCGGCGAACGATGATTTTGACCAGAACCGCTATGCCGGCGATCCGCGCACAGAATTCCTGAACTGGTCGCTCTGGGCCAATACCGCCTGGGACTATGCCGCCAACACGCGTGGCTACACCGACGGCATCGTGGTTGGTTACATCAGCCCTGGCTGGTCGCTCAAATACGGCATCTACAAGATGCCGATCATGGCCAATGGCCAGCAGCTCGTCACCTCGTTAACGCGCGCCAGCGGCGAGAATCTGCAGCTCACGCTCTCAGACCTGCCGACCGGCACGATCGTGCAGCTGCTGGCCTATCTCAATATCGCCAATATGGGTCTTTATCGCCAGGCGCTCGCGATCGCCGCGGTCGACGACACGATCCCGAATATCGTCGCGGACGATCGCCCCGGTCGCCAAAAGCACGGCTTCGGGCTCAATCTTGAGCAGCCCTTGGCCGACGGCGGCGATACCGGCGCATTCCTGCGCTGGGGCTGGAACGATGGCAACGAGGAGAGCTTTGCCTTTACCCAGGTCGATCAGGTCCTGAGCTTCGGGGCGCAATTGGCCGGCACCCACTGGACGCGCCCCGACGATCGGCTGGGCGTGGCGGTGGCGAGCGAGAGCCTGGATGCCCCGCAGGAACAATACCTGGCTGCCGGCGGCTCAGGCTTTCTGCTCGGGGACGGGCATCTGAACTACGGCCACGAGCAGATTTTGGAGGCCTACTACCGCTTTGAGCACACCTGGCCCGAGCGCCCGGGTCCGATCCACTGGCAGCTCAGTCCGGACTTTCAATATGTCCAGAACCCGGGTTACAACCGCGATCGCGGACCGGTGCATATCTGGGGAATCCGGCTGCACGTCGAATACTGAGCGGGCACGCCGCCGGCTAGGCGCGCCGGTTGACCTCGACCGTGACGTGCGTGAGTTCTTCATGCACCGAGAGCAGCGAGCGGATCTCGTCCGGCGAGACCGCTTCGGCGGTCTCGACGCTGAGCACGCAGGCGAACTTACCCTTGCCGACGCGCCAGACGTGCAAATCCTCGATCGTCGTCGCGACGCGGCCGCCGCATACGGCGTTGCGAATCCGCGCTACCACGGGTGCATCCATCTCCGCATCGAGCAGGATGCGTCCGGTGTCGCGCAGCAGCGTAAAGGCCCACGCCGCGACGATCACGCTGCCGACGATACCCATAACCGGATCGAGCCAGGTTGCGCCCAAATACTTGCCCCCGGCCAACGCCGCGATCGCCAGCACCGAGGTGGCAGCATCGGCCGCGACGTGCACGTAGGCGGAGCGCAAGTTGAGGTCGTGGTGGAGGGCATGGGCGCGGTGCGAATGTCCGTGCTCCGCGCCGTGCGCGTGCTCGTGGCCATGCGCGTGCCCGTGAGCATGCGAATGGCTGTGACCGGCACCGCCCGCCCCGGCCAGCAGCCAGGCCGAGCACAGATTGACCAGCAGACCGACGCTGGCGATCGCGATCGCCTCAGTGAAGGCGATCGGCGCCGGATGAAACAGGCGCGTGACCGACTCCCAGCCCATGTAGATCACCACGCCGACCAAGAAGATCGCGCTGGTGTAGCCGCCCAGGATCTCTATCTTCCAGGTACCGAAGGCGAAGCGCTCGTCGCGCGCCAACCGGCGCGCTAGCGTATAGGCTGCCGCCGACAGTCCGAGTGCGATCGCGTGCGAGCTCATGTGCCAGCCGTCGGCCAGCAACGCCATCGATTTGAACTTCCATCCGGCCGAGATCTCGATGATCATCATCACGACGGTCAGCAGCACGACCAGGCGCGTGCGCTGCTCGGCCATCGGGTTGACGTCGTTGTATTCGTGGCTGTGACGCATACGCATACTGTACCAGAGTATGGTATTTTCTACAGTCGGGAGTGAACCATGCCGCATATTCTGCGAAACAAGGACCGTTTACTGGCGCGCGTGCGCCGCATGCGAGGCCAGACCGAGGCGCTCGAGCGCGCGTTGGGCGAGGACCAGGAATGCACCGCCGTGCTGCAACAGATCGCTGCGGTGCGCGGCGCCGCCAACGGCCTGATGTCCGATGTGCTGGAAGAACACTTGCGCGAGCATCTGGGGCCGCAGAGTGGCTCGGTGGCGCAGCGCGAGCGAGACCTGGTGGAAGTCGCCCGTATCGTGAAGCGATACCTGCGCTGACAAACACCTGGCGCACCTTCGGCAAAGGGATTTCTTAACCGGGGATATTTGCCGACTTACGACCCGCGCATTACGAATTGACGGGGAGGAAGAACTCGCATGAGTGCCGCAAATCCCGTAGACCGCGCGAGACTCATGTCTCTTGTCATGTCATTCCAGCTGCTCGGCCAACGATCCCACACAGCAGAAAGGTAATTCCATAGCACCTTAGCTATCTCAGCCTCTTTATCCTCAATGAAGCGGCGTCGGAATATCAACTCCCTATCGTCTTCCGCCGATATTGGGACTGACTTTTTTCGCTTAATGAGATCTCGCTCGCGCAGCGCGTCCCGAGTCACCAATTTCAGTAGCCGGTCCTTCGTAAATGTGGGCTTTCGCCGGTCGTCCGTTCTGCTGCCATGCGACTGGCTGATCTCTCAACAAAGTCGCAGCGACGCACGGGATACTGTCAGATTTGACAGGTTGTGCGGCGTGATCGTGTCTGATAGAGGTGGGTCAAGCCAAGCGCATTTCCGGGTCCGCACTCTGCGCGAACCCGGCGTTCGCGGCAATTACCAACCCCATGAGGCGTTGCGCTATGCAGCACTATGTCGGTTACCGCACGGTCGCTGGGGCCGGCTAATCTCTAAAGTAAGCTGTCGAGGGCTTTGATCCACAAAACGATCCGGTGTTTCATGTCGGGCCTCTGACCGGCTGAAGTGCATCCTTTGTTGTTGTCATGGACTGAATTGAAAACGAAATTGCCACTCATTCGAACCATGCAGTTCGGGTTCGGCGCGGTGGTCGTAGTACTCCTTATCGTCGGTGTGGTCGCTTATCGCAGCGTCATCGCCTCGACTGAAAGTGCACGCTGGGCGCAGCACACAAACGAGGTTCTTGAACAGCTCGCAAACCTGCGCTTGGCGATGGAGAACATCGAGAGCGGATATCGCGATTTTGCATTGAGCGGCGACGACGCGTTTCTGCAATTGTCTCGCGCCAGGGTATCGCTCGTCGATCAGGAACAGAGCGCCCTGCGCGCATTGACGGCGGACAACTCCGATCAGCAGCGCCGGCTTGTCATCATCGCCGATTTGGTACAACGAATAATCCAGCGTGGCGACGTTATCGTTCAATTGCGCCGGACAGGCGGTACTGAGCCCGCGGCAGACCTCATCCGCAAAGCACAGGGCGATCCCATTCTGGACGAATTTCGCGCTGTCGCCCGTGACATGGGGGACGACGAGCAGCACCTTTTGCAGCAACGTAATGCGAACGAGGAGCGGCGCTATCGTGAGGCCAGGGCTGCTCTCATCTTGGGAAGCGTCCTGGCAATATTGATCGCCGCCGTATCCGGCTGGATGGTGCCACGCGACCACACCGAACGCAGGGAAGCGGAAGATAAGCTCAGGCGCCTCAATCGCCTGTACGCGATGGTCAGCGGCACCAACGCACTGGGCCTACGCGTGCGCGATCGCGACGATCTTTTCAGGAGCTCTTGCCGGATCGCGGTCGATCAGGGCGAATTCAAGATGGCGTGGATAGGCGTCGTCGATCCTGGCGAGCTGAAGATTGTCCTGGCGGCCTGGGCGGGCCTCGATGAGCAGTCCGTGGCCGCCATCAAGGGCTTGTTCTCCACCGGCGAAGTCACGCTGCAAGGAAAAACTTTGGCCGCGCGGGCGATCAGAGAGAACGCGGCGGTCGTCTGCCACGATGTGCAGAACGACGAAGGTGTTGTGTTTGGCAAGATGCACGCCGAATCTGGCGTTCGCTCGATAGCCGTGCTGCCGCTGATTGCCGCGGATAAAGCCATTGGCGTGTTCGCGCTGTACACGAACAAACCTGAGTTCTTTGATGCTGCAGGGCTGCTGCTCTTGACGGAGCTCGCCGGCAACGTCGCGTTCGCAATAGATCATATCGAAAAGCAGGAGCGGCTCGATCACTTCGCCTACTACGATGCGCTCACGGGACTTGCGAACCGCCGGTTGTTTCTTGATCGGGTCACGCAGCACATCCTCAGCGCCGCCAGTGGCGGGCACAAGCTGGCCGTGTTCCTGATTGATTTGGAGCGGTTCAAGAAATTCAATGACAGCCTCGGCCGCGCTGCCGGCGACGCGCTTCTGAAACAAGTGGCCGAGTGGTTGGCGCAGAACGCGGGCAACGTCAATCTCTTGGCGCGGGTGGATGCGGACCATTTTGCCGCAGTGCTGCCCGAAGTGAGGTACGAAGCCGACGTGGCCCGGTCGCTCGAGAAAACGATTGCGGCTTTTCTGAACCATCCGTTTCGTCTGAATGATGCTGTGTACCGGATTGCCGCCAAAGTGGGAGTCGTACTATTCCCGGATGATGGCACCGACGCCGACACTTTATTCAAGAATGCCGAGGGGGCGCTCAAAAAGGCCAAGGTGAGCGGCGACCGGTACCTGTTTTACGCACAGAGAATGAATGACACCGTGGCGGGCAGTCTCGGCATTGAAAATCGGCTGCGTCTGGCCCTCGAAAAGCAGGAATTCGTGCTGCACTACCAACCCAAGGTGAATCTCGCAAGCGGCAAGCTCACGGGGGCCGAGGCGCTGATCCGATGGAATGATCCGCAGACCGGCCTGATGCCGCCTGCCCGCTTCATTCCGATCCTGGAAGAGACCGGATTAATCCATGAAGTAGGGCGCTGGGCGCTGCACAAAGCGATTGAAGACTACCAGCGTTGGCGCAGCGCGGGCCTCCCCGCCGTGCGCATCGCGGTGAATGTGTCGCCGCGGCAACTGCGCGATCGAAGTTTCGTCGCGGAGATCGAGGAGGCTATCAGTATTACCCCAGAAGCGGCGGCAGGCCTTGAGCTGGAAATCACCGAAAGCCTGATCATGGAGGACGTCAATCACAGTATTGTCAGCTTGCTGGCGATCCGGGCGTTGGGCGTCACTATTGCCATCGACGACTTCGGCACTGGCTTCTCCTCGCTCAGCTACTTGTCCAAACTACCCATCGACACGCTCAAGATCGACCGCTCGTTCGTGGTCGACATGGTTTCCGGGGCGGGTGGCGTGACGCTGGTCTCTGTCATCATCAACCTGGCGCATGCGCTGAAGCTCAAGGTAGTGGCGGAAGGCGTTGAGACCGAGGAACAATTGCGCCAGCTCCGACTGCTGCACTGCGATGAAATGCAAGGCTATCTTTTTGGCAAGCCCGTGCCGGTCGAGATCTTCGAAAAGAGATATCTGGCCGCTTCCGCTGACGTCAACGCGAAGCCTATTGGTACGACAAAAGCGCCGTAATCTGCGTTTCAACGCCCGCCCGGCGCTGGACCGCGCGCTTGCATACTTCAGCCGAGGTGTGCCAGCGCATGCTCGACGGCCACATGACCCAACAGCACTCGATGATCGGCACCCTCCCACGCTGAACCATAGCGTCGCGTAAAATTCAACTCCGCATGCGGCGCGAGTTCCTGTGCCGAGAGATGCACCGACCACAGCCCGAAGGGCTGGAGCACTGCTTCGTGATCCTGAATCTGCTGCCAACCGTCAAAGCCAAAGTGCAAAATAAACGGCTGCCGGTCCTCGATTCGCAGCGCTCGTCCCGCCTCGAGCCGCGCAATGGGCACTTCGTGGCGCCAGTGCCAGGCTGCGGCACTGCGGCCCGCCGTACCACCATAGCGCTGCTGCACCGACTGCAGCAGTTCCACCGGCTGTCCGCGCTCACGGGCGATCAACAGCTTGAGGAATTCCGCGTGCGACCACAGCAACGGCATCGCGCTGCCCGAGGGTCGCCCCGGTTCGAGGCCGAGGGCCGGTATCGCCGCCGTGTCCCAGACCTGCTCGGGTAACATGCCGCCGAGGCTGGCGCAGTTCCAGATCGTGTTCAGATACTCGAGCGGATCCGCACCCATCTGCAGCGCCAGATGCCCGCGCTCGCCGGACAGCAACGGCCATAAACGGCCCACGCCGTTGCCGTCAAAGGCGCGCCCGTCCGGATGCTCGCCGTACCCATCCTCGTTGTAGCGGTGATAGAGCGCGCCGGACGGTGTCTGCACGCGCAGGATCTCATCGACGACTTTGATCGTGTCCCGGATGCGCGCATCGTGTGGGCTGCGCAGCCCCAGTCGCACGAGATAGGAAAAATCCATGCTGACCAGCGCTGAGCCCATGACCTCCTCGCCCTCGCGGTTGCGCAGCGCCACCCAACCGCACAAGTCACCGGATTTGTCCGGCGCAGCGATGCGTACGTAGTAGCCCGCGACGCCGAGCTGCTCGGCCAGCGTCGTGTCGCGCACATAGCACCAGGCCTCGAGTCGCTCGTTCCAATCATCGGCGAGTTCCTCGGCGCGCGAGCGCTCCTCGGCGCTGAGCCACGGCGCTGCCGCAATCAGCGCACTGATCGCGACTGCGAGCGTAAACGGGCTGACGCCGGGATTTTCCTCCCACCGGTCCTGCTCGCTGTAGGGCCCGGTGCGCGCGACGAAGCCGGTTGCCGCGCGCACCATCTGCGCCGTGCCGGGCAGCTCCGGGTCGCCGAGTTCGCGCAGCTTCGCCGCCAGCAACACTGGAAATGCCGCCTCATCGAGCTGCGTCCCGGTCCAGAACGGTGTGCCGCTGGGAAAGTAGTTCTGCGGCCACTGGCCATCGCGCGCCTGCGTCGCGGTCAGATGAGCGAGGATGTGACGCGCTTCGAGCGGTTGATTCGCCGCCAGCAGTGCGAAGGCTGTGAGCGTGGCATCGCGTGGCCACACCAGATGGTAGCCACCGAGTGTGTCCGTGCTGTTGCCCCAGGGCACGCTCAGACTTGCCACGACGGCGCCCGGGAACGTGCGATCTTCATGCACTTTCAACACCGCCGCCGACAGCAGCCCGGCGTTGCCGAGCCGATCGTCCGGTCGCGGCAATTTCAGCTCTGCGCCCCAGTTCTGCCAGCCCTGCAGGAACTCGGCACGCAGGGTATCGAAGCCTTCGGCGAGCGCGGTGCGTACCAGCGTATGAGCCCCGCGCGCCGATTCGGAAAATGCGAGCGCCAGTACGCCGCTCGGGCCCTGGGCCTCACCGCTCAGCGCCACCGTGCCGTGATCGGCGCTGGTGTAGTCGTAGGTCAGCGTGCCGTGCCGATCGAGATCCTGCCAACCGTCCGAAGCCCCGACATAGCCGCAGCTGAGGTGCTTGAGCGGCGCGTTGGCGGCAAAGCACAGCGCGCACTCCCCGCGCTGCGCGTAGCCGGTGCCGTCGTCCACCCAGGCGCGATTGTCGCGGCCGGTGCTTCCCAGATGCGGTGCCAGAATGGCCACGAGCCGGTACGGGCCCTGAAGGCGGTAACGCACCAGCAGTGCATCGCGGCGCGCATCGGGCAGGATCTCGAGGCAGAGTTCATAGTCATCACCGTAGTGCGTGATGTTCAGGGCCGGCAGGAAAGGCCCGGGGGTGGACAACCGATAGCGCCGCACACGCTTCAGATCGATGAAACCGGCCGCACCGACCAGATAGAAGCTGAAATCGCGGATCTGCGGCTCCCCGGTCGACGGCCAGTACACCTCATCGACGATGCCGTGCCCGATGGTCGCCCACAGGCGCGAAGACCCCAGCGCGGTGGTGACGAAATCCTTGTCGCTTGAACACCAGGTCGGCGCCAGGCCCGGCGCGCCGAAGGCTTCCCCGCTCATGCGCCTGCCGCCATGCTGGTGCATCTCATGCGTTCCAGCATATCGGCACTGCCCCGCTCACCGCTACCGTGCAGGCTGCTACGCTTTAGTGCTATGAGCGCGCACACCATGTCCCCGCGTAGCTTTCTGCGTTACCTGCTGCTGCCCGCGCAGCCGGTAGGGCTGCTATTCATTGCCGTGCTGACGCTGGGTTTGGCGCTGTGTTCGGCGGCCGGATTGTTCGGCCTGCCCATACTGGTGATCCTGCTGTCCTGGCTCTCCAAGTACGCGTACGTGCTGCTCGAGCAGGTCGCGCACGGGGCGCGCGAGCCGCCGGTGCTGGCCATCGAAATGGTCAATCCCGCTGCCGATTTCCGCCCGCTGGTGCAGCTCGCGATCGTGGTGGTCGTTTATCTCGGCCTGCGCGCCCTGTCCGGCTACCTCGGCACGGCGCTGACCCTGGTGCTCGAGGGCCTGGCGCTCGCGGCGCTCCCGGCATCCATCGCCGTCCTCGGGGTCGCTGATGTGTACTGGCAGGCGATCAATCCGCTGGCACTCTGGCAGATCGTGCGCGCTCTCGGCCTCACCTACCTCGGCATCGTCGCCGTGGCCTTGATCTACGGCTACGGCATCGCCGGACTTGAGGCCTATGCGGCGCTGCCGGCATGGCTGCTCAATGCGCTCGGCGTGTTCGCGTGGCTGTCATTGTTCTCACTGCTCGGCGGCAGCCTGTACGAGGAACGCGAGGCGCTCGGCCATGAGGCCATCCATGCGCCGGAGCGCGCCGCGCGCAAGGCGCAACAGCAACTCGATGGCGAACGCGCTCGATTCGTCGATGGGGCGTACGCCCAGGCGCGCGGCGGCAATCTGGCCGGCGCCTGGCAGGCCATCGAGCACGAACTGGCCGCAGGCGGCCATGGCTTTGAATCCTACGATTGGCTGCTGGAACGACTAGGACGCCTGGATGATCAGCGGCTGGCCAACCGCCTCGCCCAGGACTACATACGCCGCGCGCTCGGGCGCGACAATGGCCGCGTGATAGAGATCGTGCGGCAGCGGCTTATCCTCGATGCGCACTTCCGCCCGCGATCGGCCGCCGAGACCCTGCGCGTGGCGGCGCTCATGCGGCTCGCCGGCGATCGCGCCGGCGCGCAGTGCCTGCTGGGGGACTTTGCGCAGCATTTTGCCGATGCCCCGGCCGCACTGCTGGCCGCCGCGCAAGCCGAGACCGAATCGCTGGTCACCCGCTCGGCGCCGGCACCGTAATAAAGCCCTTTACCGCGGAAATCACTCGCGCTCCAGTAGTGGTAGCTCGCCGACGCCCCTGTCATAAGCAGAATTTTCCACGGCGCGGACCGCTCGGCCCGGTTTCGCTCTACACTGGGCGGCAAATTCAGCGGAAGCAACATGTCCGACCCCAGAGAGCGATTCAGCAGACAGCACGCAGAGCAGCACACGTAGTGGCGGCTCCGGGGCGGCCTCAAGCCGCATGAAAGTACCCAAGGGCCTGCAGCCACTGGTAGAGGATGGCCTCATCGACGCGGTCGTGCGGCGGCTGCAGGGCGGCAAGGAAGCCTCCGTCTACATCGTGAGCCGCGGCGAGCAGATTCTGTGCGCCAAGGTGTACAAGGAGGCCGAGCATCGCGGTTTCCACAAGCTCGCCCAATACCAGGAAGGCCGCAAGGCGCGCGGCAGCCGCAATGCGCGGGCGCTGCGCAAGCACGGTCGATACGGCCGCAAAGTGCAGGAATCGGAGTGGAAAAACGCCGAGATCCAGGCCCTCTACCAGCTGGCCAACGCCGGCGTGCGCGTGCCCAAGCCACAAGGGGTCCATGAGGGCGTGCTGCTGATGGAACTGGTGGTGGACCAGCACGGCAATCCCGCGCCTCGACTCAACGAAGTCGAAATGACTCCCGAGCAGGCTCGCCTATGGCACGGCTTCATGATCGCGCAGATCGTGCTGATGCTCTGTACCGGCCTGATTCACGGCGATCTGTCCGAATACAACGTGCTGCTGGACGCCAACGGGCCGGTCATCATCGATCTGCCGCAGGCGGTCAACGCCGCGGGCAATAACAACGCCTTGCGCATGCTCGAGCGCGACGTCAACAACATGCGCACGAGCTTTGCCCGGGCTGCGCCCGAGCTGCTGGAGACGGACTACGCCCACGAGATCTGGAAGATCTATGAGGCCGGCGAGTTGAAGCCCGACACGCCGCTCACGGGCCGCTTCACGCGCGACCCCACCGCGGTCGACGTCGAGGCGGTGCTCGATCAGATCGAAGCCGAACGTCAGGAAGCCGAGGCGCGGCAGCGTGGCCGCGAGCAGGCGCTATCCGCCTGAGTATGGGATCAGTGCGTCGCGGCCGACTCGTTCGCGCCGCGCGTGAAGGCCCAATCCATCCAGCGCGTGATCAGGCCGCCACCGAGACTCGCACCCGTGACCCCCTCGAGCTGGTAGGTCGAGCCATTGAGAATCGAGTCGGCGGCACGCTGGCCGCTGCGGATCGCCGGTCCAATGCCTTCACACAGATCCCGCGTGGCCAGACCCGCGGCGTCGCCGGTCAGAAAGGCGTTGCCCAGGCGCCCGACCGCAACTGGACCGCGCAGATAATAGCTGTAGCCGGAGGGCTCCTCGGGCACGCTGATGCGAAACTGCCGCTGCAATTTGGCGGCAAAGTGCTGCCAGTGCGTTCGGATGTCCTGCTCGCGCTGCTTGAGGCGCGCGGCCATGCCGCCAACGCCCACGTTGAGCCAGCCGCGCGCCTTGGGCACGTACCAGCTGTAGCCCGGTAGGCCGTGATCGAAAAACCACAGGTGACAGTCCGCATCCTGCCACTCATAGGGGAATTCCAGTTCCAGGGTCACCGTCTGTAGAGCACGAACGCGTGCCAGTTGCTCGCGGAACAGCGCGCGGTAGACCGGACAGGAGGTGCCTGCCGCACCGATCAGGTAACGGCAGCGGAACGCCTCATCGAGCACGTAGTGCTCGCCGTCGCGACGAATGGCCTTGACGGTGTGCTGGAGGACTTGCGCGCCGGAGCGCTCGAGCAGCCAGGCATCGAACTCAAAGCGCCGAATGGAGTGCTGCACGCACGGGACCGGCACGTGCAGGCCCTTGAGGTGCCAGTGCAAGCGCCGGAAACTCAGGAAGCGGTGCGGGTAGGCGCTGATCTGCAGCTGCAGGTCCGCCACCACCTCGGGGGTGATCCAACCCGCGCACAGCTTGGGTCGGGGAAAGCTCGACTTGTCGAGCACCAAGACCTCTGCGCCGGCCTGCTTGAGCCGCTGTGCGGCCGCAGAACCGGCTGGACCGCCGCCTACCACAATGATCTCGGCGCTGCGCATCCTGCATGTGCCGTTCAGCGCGGGTAGATGAACTCGCGCGTCAGCGGGATCCGGTTGTTCTCCTGGGTCGTGAACAGGACCTGGAATAACTGCATCGTACCGGTCTCAAATGCCGCGATCGAACCGGCCAGATATAGCCGCCACATGCGCACGAAAAATTCATCGAACATCGTGCGCACCTTTCCGACCGCGCCCTCATAGCGCGCAAGCCACTCGCGCAGCGTCAGCGCGTAGTGCAGGCGAATGTTCTCCACGTCGAGCACCGAGAGACTCGAGGGCTCGAAGATCTGCATCATCTCGCCCAGCGTGGGCGCATAAGCGCCCGGAAAAATCCGCCGCTCGATCCATGGATGCAGCGGCTCCGGGCGGTTGCGGCCGATCGAGTGAATCAGGCCGCGCCCTTCAGCGCTCAGCGAGCGCCGCGCGACACGCCCCAGTTCGGCGTAATTCTCGCGGCCCACGTGCTCGAGCATGCCGACCGAGGTGAAGACGTCGTAGCGGCCGCTAATATTGCGGTAATCGTCTTCGATGAACTCGACGAGGTTTTCCAGACCCTGCTCGCGTGCGCGCGAGCGCGCGTACCGGATCTGCTGGTTGGAGATGTTGAAGGCGCGAACCCGCGCGCCGTAGCGGCTGGCCATGTGCAGCGCCAGGCTACCCCAGCCGCAACCCGCCTCCACCACGGAATCCCCGGCCTGCAGGCGCAGCTTGCGGCAGATGTGATCCATTTTCGCGACCTGCGCCTGCTCCAGGCTCGCCTCCGCGCTCGGGAAGTAGGCGCAGGTGTAGGACATCGTCTCGCCGAGCCATAGCGAATAGAACTCATTCCCCAGATCGTAGTGACGATGAATATTGCTGCGCGACCCGCTGAGGGTATTGCGGCGCGGCCGCTGCAGCCAGCCGGCGAGCCGACGAGACATGGAGCCTGCGCCGCTGCCCGAGGGGAAGGCGCGATAGATGATTTCCATTAGCTGAACTAGATCGCCTTCGACTTCAATGCTCCCGGCGCTGTAGGCATCGCCGAAGCGGACCCGGGGATCGCTCAGCAGGCCCAGCAGCGTGGCGCGATCGGCGATGCGAACGTGCGCGACCGGCGCGGTGGCTTGCCCGGCAATGAGCTCGCCTGTCCACGCCAGTACAAACTCGATGGGCGGATTACCCAGGGTCGTGATGAGCCGTCGCACGAGGCGTGCATCCAGTGAACCGCCCTGGCGGCCGTGCGGAATCGGTGCCGCGCCGGCGGGCGTTGCAAGCCCCTCAGGCTCGGAGGCGGCGTCCATAGCATGCTCTCCTTAACTGGATCGTAGGTTGCCGCGCGCGTTGCAGCCACGCGCCCGGCCGCGCGTAGCCTACCCGAGCTGCGCCCGCAGCCGTCGCATTCGACGGTACTGTAACTGCAACCCGTATTCGAGTTCCTTGAGCTGCAACTGCAGGGCCGAGCGCTCCCAGCGCTCGATCATCGCGCGCTTGGTTTGCGCAAGCCATTGTTCGCGCAGATGAGTCCAGTCCGCGACGGCTTGACAAAACGCCTCGTACTCCTCGGCCACGCGCCGCCGCAGATACTCGATCTGCGCGCGCCCCGGCTGGTGTCCAGCAAGCTGTCGTTCCGCCCGGCGAAACTGCGTATCGAGCAGCGCGCGTTGAATCTTGAACCACGGTACGGTCTTCAGGTTACGTGCCAACCCGAGCCAGCGCATGACGTTGATGAACCACTTGGAGGGATCCCACTGCCACCAGCGCACGCCGTTGCGGTAGTCGTGCGCAAACATATGGTGAAAATTGTGGTAGCCCTCGCCGTAGGTCAGCAGCGCCACCACGCCATTGTCACGGGCCGTGTTGTCATCGGTGTAGGGTTGTACGCCCCACATGTGTGCCAGGGAATTGATAAAAAATGTGAAGTGATGGCTGATAACGAGGCGCAGCACGCCCGCGAGCAGAAAGCAGCCGAGGACCTCGCCGCTGGCCCAACCGACCAGCAACGGCAGGCCGAAATTCATGGCCAGCGCCAGCGGCACGTAATGGCGGTGCTGCCAGCTCACCAGCCGGTCACGCTCCAAATCTCGCACGCAGCTGAAATCGGGCTCTCCGCTCGGGTAATTGCGCAGCATCCAGCCGATGTGCGAGAACCAGAAGCCGCGGCGCGCGCTGTACGGATCGAGTTCTGTGTCATCGATATAGCGATGATGAACGCGGTGGGTGGCGCTCCAGACCAGCGCGCTGTTCTGCAGGGCCATGGCGCCGAAGAGCAGATACAGCACCTTCAGTATCGGATGGGCGTCGTAGGTGGCATGGGCGAACAGGCGGTGGTAGCCACAGGTGATCGACATGCCGTTGGCGCCGAGGAATAGCACGAACCAGATCCAGGCCGCCGCATGGTAGCCGTGCGTGAAGCCGTACCAGGGCACGACGGTGACCGCCACGGCAAAAGTCAACGAGAACATCAGCGTCGTTGTCCAGTTGCGCGAGACGGAATCCCAGCTCGTGGCTCTCATAATCCTTAACTCCCAGGCGTCCGGCGCCGTGTTATGTATTCGGGCAGATCTTTGTTGTTTTCCAATGTAATCATCAAGTTACGAAAAGAACCAAAATATCCACCCAAACTGCAGGATAACAGGTTTGCCCCAGCCCGCGCTGCGAACCACTCCGGATCCCTGCCCGCAAGCCTCCCGGCTCCCATAATAATGGGGACGATTCCCCGCTGTTGCAACCTCACGCCGTGGGGGGCGGGGTGGCGGATGTCTCGCCCAGCATCCCGAAGATCCCCTGCACCACTCTGGCCGATCCGGCAGCGCCGTTGTCCATGAAGATCACCTTGCCCTGCGCGTGCTCAGCCACGTATTTGAGGGCGTCCGTGTACTCGAGGAACAGCAGGAACTTGTTATCCACCCCGGCGGCCTTGAGGCTCTCGGCGGCATCCTTCATGCCGGCCGCGATATTTTTGCGGAACAAGGCCAATCCCTCGCCGCGCAGCGCCGAGGCCTTCTTGTCCGCTTCCGCCCCGATGGTCTTGTAGGCGGCCTCGGCCTCCGCATCCTTGGTCCGCTTGACCAGCAGCGCCGCGCCTTCGTTGGAGGCGGCCGCCAGCAGGTTCTTGGACGACACGACACGCGCCATCGAATCGATGATCTCCTTGTCGAAGGTCATGTCGGTGATCTGAATGTCGCGCACCACGTAGCCCCAGTTCAGTACCACCTCGTCGAGATTCTTCTTGGTGTGCTCGACGATCTCGGCGCGCATACCGAGGATGTCGGACTGCTTGGTGGTGGCGACGAACTGGCGAATCGAGCCGTCTATGGTCCGCTGCAGCGCCAGCTGGAACTCCTGCGGCGAGGCAAAGCTGAACACCGCTTTCTTGATGGCCTCCTCCTCCGCTGCCGCCACCGCGTACAGCACCATGGTGGCGAATTTGACGTTGGCCTGATCCTGGGTGATGGCCTGAAACTCCAACTGCAGCGCGCGATTCTGCAAGGACAGGCGGTAGACCACCTTCTCCCAGGGCATCTTGAAATTCAGGCCCTCGCGCATGATCCGGTGGTACTTGCCGAATACGGTCACGACCGCGACCGTGGCCTGTGGCACGGTGCGGAACAAGGCGCGTGCGGCCATCAGCAGCACGACCAATAGCACGATCAGCGGCAACAACGCTCCAATAGTCATGTCTGGGGGCCTCTTGGCGTGAGCCGTCGTTGAGCGGTCGCTCGAGCGCGCGAAGTATACTGCGACGGTGACCGCAAAGGCCTGAGGACACGGCCATCGGGCTGATTGGCGGGGCGACTCGCTCGATTGGACTACGCACGCCAGTGCGACTTGCTGTTGCCTCCAAGGCTGCTCAGTGAAAGCCTATGCGGGCACAATGCGGCACCTAAGTTGATCTTGGAGAGACTGAGCGCCGGCATTCAGCCTTGCAGCCGAGGAGCCGTGTGTACTGGAGGGGTAATCGTGCAAACCGTGCAGCTATTGATCGGTGGTCGTGACGTCGATGCCCGCAACGGCGCCACCTTCGAGCGGCTCAACCCCATGACCGGCGAGACGGCCACCATCGCCGCGGCCGCCACGGTGGCGGACGGCATCGCGGCTGCCGATGCGGCGGCCGAGGCATTTCCCGCGTGGGCGGCCCTCGGGCCGAGCGCGCGGCGCGCCAAATTGCTGCGCGCCGCCGACGTGCTGGAATCGCAGGCGATGCGGTTCGTCGAAGCGGTGACCACGGAGACGGGGGCGACGGCCGGCTGGACGCATTTCAATGTGCATTTGGCCGCCGGCATGCTGCGCGAAGCCGCCTCGATGACCTCCCAGATCTCCGGCGAGGTGATTCCCTCCGATGTGGCGGGCAGTCTCGCCATGTCCATCCGCCAGCCCGTGGGCGTGGTGCTCGGCCTCGCGCCCTGGAATGCGCCGATCATCCTCGGCGTGCGGGCCATCGCGATGCCGCTGGCCTGTGGCAACACGGTCATTCTCAAGGCTTCTGAAATCTGCCCGGCGACGCATCGCATGCTCGGTACGGTGTTGCAGGAGGCCGGATTAGGCGCCGGCGTCGTCAATGTCATTACTCATGATGCCAAAGACGCCGCCGCGGTGGTCGAGGCGATGATTGCGCATCGGGCAGTGCGCCGTGTGAATTTCACCGGCTCGACCTCGGTTGGGCGCAGCGTCGCCCTGCTCGCCGCCAAATATCTGAAACCGGTGCTGTTGGAACTCGGCGGCAAAGCCCCGCTGGTGGTGCTCGCCGATGCCGATGTCGATGCGGCCGTCGATGCCACCGTGTTTGGTGCGTTCGCCAACCAAGGCCAGATCTGCATGTCCACCGAGCGCGTGATCATCGACGAGAGCGTCGCCGACGAGTTCGCGGCCAAACTCGCCAAGCGCGTGAAAGCACTGCCTAGCGGTGACCCACGCCAGGGCGACGTGGTTCTGGGTTCGGTCGTGGGGCGCGCGACGGTCGATCGCGTGCAGCGCCTGGTGAACGCCGCGGTGGCCCAGGGCGCGAAGCTGCTGACCGGTGGGGCTGCGCAGGGCACGATCATGCAGGGCGTCGTCGTCGACCATGTCCGGCCCGAGATGGCATTATTTCGCGAAGAGAGCTTCGGACCGCAGGTATCCATCACGCGCGTGAGCTCGGCCGACGAGGCCGTGCGACTCGCTAACGACACCGACTACGGACTGGCCGCATCGGTATTCAGCCGCGACATCGCCAAGGCGCTCGATGTGGCCAGGCGCATCGACAGCGGCATCTGTCACATCAACGGCCCGACGGTACATGATGAGGCACAGATGCCCTTCGGCGGCATGAAGGCCTCCGGCTATGGCCGCTTTGGCGGCAAGGCGGCCGTCGAGCAGTTCACCGAAACCCGCTGGATCACGATTCAGACCACAGCGCGCCATTATCCGTTTTGAGTCGACGCCTGCGCCGGCGGTACCAGCAACAGATGATGCCCGTCCGGATCGAGCAGGCAGCGCTCAAATCTCGCGCCTGAAGCGCTTGATCCTGGCTGTGTTGTCTCCAGGATCAGCCGCGTCGTGGCCATATCGTTGTTGCGCAGGCGTATCGGTTCGCCCCGCTTGACGCCCCGATAGCACAGCAATTCCAGATGGGGCCCGCCCTGACTCAGCGCCAGAGCGGTGACCTCCACCTGCGGCTGCGGCACGTCATCGAGGCGCGCCTGCTCAGAGCCGCGGTTGAGCGAGCGCGCGGAGACGCACAGGCCCAGCGCTTCATAGAAGGCAATGCTGCGGGCGCTATCGGCAACGCTGATCGCCGAATGGTCAATCCCTGAACACAGCGCGCCATCCGGCCCCGGCTGCCACGCCGGCGGCGCCTGCCCCGAGGGAAAGGCCAGCAACTCGAGCGGATGACCGTCCGGGTCGCGGAATTTAAAGGCAGTGACGCCGCCGGACTGTGCGGGCAGACGTTGCGGACCGGACATCGAGATGCTGGTCCATCCTTGGGCGCGCGAGAGCTGCTCGAAGGCTTGATCCATGTGCGCCACGACGATCGCAAAGTGCTGAAAAAAAAGATCCGAGGACGCCGAGTCTTGCGGATAGGGTTGACCCGGGCGCTCGAATTGCAGCAGCTCGATGCGCTCGTGACCCAGCCCAAGCATCATGCGCTGCGCGCCAGCGCTCACACCCATGAGGGATTCGAAATCCGGTCCGGACATGATCTCCCTGGCCAAGGTCTGACAGCCGAAAGCATCCCGGTAGAACGCGGCCAAGCGCTCAAGGTTTCCGGTGGTCAGGCTGAAGCTGACCAGGCGACTCACGGCCATCGCACGCCGCGACGATTCAGAAATATCGCGTACAGCGTGTGCGATCCGCCGATAAAGAGCCGGTTCTTGAGCAGGCCGCCGAAAGTGAGGTTCGACACGCGATACGGCACGAGCACTTTGCCGAGCAGCCGTCCGCTGGGGTCGATGCAATGCACCCCGTCGCCCGCGCTTGACCACAAATTGCCGTCCTCATCGACGCACAGGCCGTCAGCGTAGCCCGGCTCGATTTTGTGGAAAATCTCACCGCCGCTCAGTTGCCCCTGGGCATCCACATCGAAGGCTCGGATGTACTGCTTCGGGTTGTCGGTCGTCTGATCCCCGGTCTCGGCGACATAGAGCCGGCGCTCGTCCGGTGAGAACGCCAGGCCATTCGGTCCATCAAAATCTCCAGCCGCGAGCGTGATACGGCCGCTGTCAGGTTCGAAGCGATACAGCGCCGGCGGCTGCTCGGAGAATTGGCGGCCGCCTTCGTAGTCGCTCTGAATTCCATACAGTGGATCGGTGAACCAGATGCTGCCATCGGATTTCACAGTCACATCGTTCGGTGAATTCAAACGTCGCCCGTCATGGCGAGCCACCAGTCGAGTCACGCTGCCGTCGAGCTCGGTGCGAAACAAACAGCGCTCACGGTGCGAACAGGAAATCAGCCGCCCTTGCCGGTCACGCGTCTGGCCGTTGCCATAGCCCGAGGGGGAGCGATAGACCGATACCCCCGAACCCTCGATCCAGCGCATCGTGCGATCGCGCGGCAGGTCCTGGAATAAAAGACATTGCGCATCGCCCATCCAGACCAGGCCCTCGATCCAACGGAAACCACTGGCCAGTGTCTCGAGTGGCGCATTGCCCAGCAGGTAGCGGGCAAATTTGGGATCGCGGATTTCGAACTCGTCCATGTGCGCTCAACGCAATGCACACGGCGAGGACGGCGCGGCGGCCTCATCGAGCTGGATGACCATCAACACCGCCGGCGCATCGCCGACCGTCCCGGATCGATGACCGCGCCGGCCTGCGACATCGCGACAGTTCTGATCCCCGCCGAAGGAGATCTCGCCCGCGCCCATCTCGACCCGGCTGCCATCCATCGACTCCACGAACCATCGTCCCGACAACGGCACGATCCACTGCGGCTTGGGATTTTCGTGCCAGGTGCCCACCCAGCCGACCGGCTGCACGGTGACCAGCACGCTCATGGCGCCGCTGGTGCGCTGTCCCTGCCACTGCGGATCGGCGGGCGGCTGCATCGACTTGAGCTCAAACTCACTCATTGCGCACTGCTGCTGGTGGCTGATGCCCTCGGCATCCGTCCACAAATGCCAATAGCGCACTGTGGGCCGCTCGCTCATCACGATCCGCCTGCGCTGATGATCGCGGCGTAGGGGTGGCTGGACGCCAGGGGATGATTCCAGAACCGCTGCACGCCCGCGGCATCGGTACCCAAGGCCAGCACCAGGAAGCCGCCGGCCAAGCCGAGGTTTTTCAAGAAATCCCAAAAAATCTCGCGCCCGCGGCTCTCGCCCTTGAGGCGGAAGTCCGATGCCTTCCAGAATGGCTTCCAGAGCAGCGCCGTGACGATGCAGTAGCCGGCCAGAATGAATGCAGCGAGGCGATCGGCGATGCCCGTCAGAATCGCCAGCGACATCACGACCTCGACGCCAAGTGCCATGACGATCAGCACTGTCGCCAGCGCGCGCAGCCTTATGGCTTGTGCGCACTGGCCCACTGCCTGCTTGAAATTCAGCATTTTGTCGAGCGCACTGAAGGGCAGAAACAGCACCACCATCAAACAGCGAACGGCGAGGACTATCCATAGGCTCGACAATGCTCGCCTCCGATCACCGTTCAGCTACACTTGTGAATGCAGGCTCGCGTGCAGGGTAAAGGGCTGGAATACGCTGAGAAATCCAGCGGCGAGTGTAACCCGTACGCCGCCGCCGCTGGCGAACATACCATCGAATCGTCCTACACCAGGAGGGATCCCGTGACCACACCGCCCGCGGCCACGGCCCCCAAATCCACCGCACCGCCCGTGCCGATGCACAAGTGCCTGAGCGGGCAGAAAGCCCTCGTCACGGGCGCGAATTCCGGCATCGGCCGGGGTGTTGCCATTGGTCTCGCCCAGGCTGGCGCCGACGTGGTCGTGAATTACGTCGCCGGCGATGATGCCGCGAACGCGGTGGTCGAGGAAATCCGGCAGTTGGGCGTGAACGCCTATGCCCACAAGGCCGATGTGTCGTCGGAGGATCAGGTTGCCGACATGTTCAAGCTCATGGTGCAGCAGTTCGGCACCATCGACATCCTGGTCAACAACGCCGGTCTGCAGCGCGACGCCGCGTTCGCCGCCATGAGTCTGCAGAGCTGGAACACGGTGCTCAACGTCAACCTGACCGGTCAGTTCCTGTGCGCGCGCGAGGCCATCCGCGAATTCCTGCGCCGCGGCATGGTGCCATCGGTGTCCTGCGCGGCCGGAAAAATCATCTGCATGAGTTCCGTGCACCAGGAGATCCCCTGGGCCGGACATGCGAATTACGCCTCCTCCAAAGGCGGCATCAAATTGTTGATGGAGAGCCTGGCGCAAGAGATGGCACCGCATCGCATCCGCGTCAACGCCATCGCGCCCGGTGCGATCCGCACGCCGATCAACACCGAGGCCTGGCAGACCGCCGAAGCCTACGCGGCACTCATGACCTTGGTCCCCTATGGCCGCATCGGCGAGCCCGAGGACATCGCGCGGGCGGCGGTGTGGCTGGCATCGGATCAATCCGATTACGTGGTCGGTACCACCCTTTTCGTTGATGGCGGTATGACGCTCTACCCCGGCTTTGCCACCGGCGGCTGACGGCCGCGGCGGGAGAGCGACATGGCGGATGCGCACTACGACGTGATAGTGATCGGCAGCGGGCCCGGAGGCGCCTCGCTGGCGCACAGGCTGGCGCCGACGGGAAAGCGGATCCTGCTGCTCGAACGGGGCGACTATCTGCCACGCACTCGCGCCAACTGGGATGCCCAAACCGTGTTCGTCGATGGCGTGTATCAGACGCCGGAGACCTGGTACGGCCGGGACGGGCGAAGCTTTCATCCGGGACTGCACTATTACGTCGGCGGAAATTCGAAAGTCTACGGCGCAGCGCTGTTGCGTCTGCGCGAGCGCGACTTCGAAGAGATTCACCATCAGGACGGCCTCTCGCCGGCGTGGCCGCTGCAATACGCGGCCTTCGAACCCTACTATGCACAAGCCGAGCGACTGTTTCACGTCCATGGACAGCGCGGCGAGGATCCGAACGAGCCGCCCTCGAGCAGCCCCTTTCCTTATCCTGCGGTCTCCCACGAGCCCGCGATTCAGGCGCTCAGCGATCGCCTGAGCCGCAGCGGTCTGCACCCCTTCCACCTGCCACTGGGCATTCTGCTTGATGAAAAGGACGGTAAACCGACACCAACCAGCATCTGCATCCGCTGCGACGCGTTCGACGGTTTTCCCTGTCTGCTCAATGGCAAGGCCGACGCGCAGGTCATCTGTGTCGATCCGGCGCTCCGGGCGCATCCGAATCTGACGCTGCTGACGGGGGCCTGCGTCGAAAGGCTGCAGACCGATGCCACGGGGACCGCGGTCACGGCCGTGCACGTGACGCGCAACGGCCAGCCCGAGCAATACTCGGCAGATATCGTGGTGGTGGCCTGCGGCGCCTTGTCCTCGGCATTGCTGCTACTGCGATCGGCCAACGACCGGCATCCCAACGGCCTGGGCAATCGCTCGGGGCAAGTCGGACGCAACTATATGCGTCACAATCAATCCGTGCTGATGGCGTTGATGCGTGAACCGAATGACACGGTATTTCAGAAAACCCTGGCCGTCAGCGACTACTACTTCGGCGCCGAGGACTGGTCCTATCCTCTGGGTCTGATTCAGATGTGCGCGAGCGCGCATGGCGCGCAGATTCGAGGCGAAGCCCTGCCGGAGTGGCTCGATTGGGTCCCGAAGATGCCGTTTGATGTCATGGCGCGCCATGCGATGGCTTTCTGGCTATCCAGCGAGGATCTACCGCATCCGGACAATCGAATCTGCTATGACGGCGAGCGTGTGGTGCTCGATGTGACCGAAGGCAACATGGAGGCCCACCGGCGCCTGCGCAAGAAATTGCAACTCATGCTCAGTACCGGCGGTGCGCCCGTGCCATTACTGGAGCGCAGCCTGTACCTGGGCAAGAACATTCCGATCGGAGGCACGGCACATCAGGCCGGCACCGCGCGCTTCGGCCGCGATCCGGCGACATCGGTGCTGGATCTGAACTGCAAGGCGCACGATCTGGACAATCTCTACCTCGCCGATGCGAGTTTCTTTCCCTCCATCGGCGCGGTCAATCCGACCTTGACCATCATCGCCAATGCGCTGCGCGTCGCCGACCAGATCCAACAGCGACTCTGATCGGCCCGATGCCACGCGCACGACGCGCGATCTTAAGCCTGCGCGGGGCGTGCGCCGAAGCCCGACACCTGCCAGCCGTCATGCTCGCGCAGGCGCAGCATCGCGAAGGCCGCGATCAACGTCACGGCACTCGCAATCAGGAACGCCATCGAGAAATCGCGATGCTCGAGCACGCGGCCCGCCGAGGCGAGCGACAGCGAGGCGGCACCGAAGCTGACCCCGAAACTCATCGAAATGCGCTGTGCAAACAATGCCACGCCGTTGCTGCGGCCCATGTCGGCGTGCTCGATGTCGGCGAGCGCGAGTGCACCGATGCTCGAGAGGATCGCAGAGCGGATCGTGCCGAAGATCAGGATATAGGCGGCGAACACTGCGATCGACGAGGAGACTCGAAACAGCGTGAAGCCCGAGAGCATGGCGCTGGCAGCCAGACAGGCCCAAAACAGCGCGTTCCGGAAGCCGAAGCGAGCGAGCACCAAGGAGATCCACGGACGCACCACGAAAGCCCCGGCCGACACCAGAAAGGTCAGCAAGCCGGAGTGGAATGCGCTGTAGCCGAACTGCAGCTGCAACAAGGTCGGCAATAGAATCTGCGTCGAGAACACCCCGGCCCGGGCGAGGCTGCCGGCCAGAATCGCCACCGAAAAGCTGCGGATTCGGAACAGGGCCGGATCGATCAGCGGCGCGACGCGACGGCGCGCATGCCCGGCGTACAACCCGGCGCACAGTGCTACCAGCATGCCGAGCGCGATCAAGATCGGAGCGGGCAGCAGCCGGTGACCCAAGGCCTCGATCAGGGTTTGCAATCCTGCCGCGGCGCTGCCCACCAGTAGGAAGCCCAGCCAGTCAAAGCGTGCCTGCGGCATGGGCGGGCTCGGTGGAATGAAGCGCCAGGCCATGATCAACCCGAGCACGCCGATGGGCACGTTGATGAAGAAATTCCATCGCCACGAGGCGTAGGTGGTGATGAAGCCTCCGATCACCGGACCGAGCGTCGGGCCGACGATTCCGGGCAGGAGCATGTAGTTCATGACCGACACCAAGGCCCGCTTCTCGACCCCGCGCGTCAAGATCAGTCGCCCGACCGGCGCCATCATGGCCCCGCCCGTGCCTTGCACGAAGCGGCCGAGCACCAGCGACACGAGCGAATGGGAAAAAGCGCACCAGAGTGAACCGCCGACGAACACCAGGATCGAGGCGCAATAGACGCGCCGCGCACCGAATCGGTCGGCCACCCAGCCGCTGATCGGGATCAGAATCGCCAGCGCGATCAGGTAGGCGGTCACCGCAAGGCTCAGCCGCAGCGGCGATTGGCCCAGATCCGCCGCCATCTGCGGCAGCGAGGTCAGAATGACGGCGCTATCGAATCCCTCCATGAACAGCGCGCCGGCAACGGTCAGCGCCACGCGTCGCGGTGCGGCGTGCGCAGGCGGTCGCGGCGGGGTTCCGACCGGTGGCGTAGTCATAGGTTGTGCGCATTATAGCTTTGGTGCGCCGGCGCACCGACCGCGCTCATGAGACAGAGCAGTTTGAGTCCCTGAACATTCAATGTAGCGCACGACGCGCTGCGCAGCTCGGGCTCATCTGGATGGCAACCCACGGTATGATTGCGCGTGTAGAACAGGCGAACCGATCCAGCGCAGGAGAACGACTTATGAATCCACGAACTCGTCTGCCCGATGCTGGTACTCCGGCCGAAGTACCCGAGCGGCCGTCTGATGCCGAATCCGCCGAAAAAGAAAAGGAAAATGAGCGCCTCGACGAAGAATTGGATGAAACATTTCCAGCCAGCGATCCGATCCCTTTCCAGCATGACGCCTAAGGCGCCGTCCCGACACTCATTCTTCGGCCTGTAAGTTGGTGACGTGTGCGTCACGCAGATCAAGATCCCGCTCGATGCGGCGTCGTGCTTCGTCTTTGAGCTTACCGCGGCGATAGAGATCGTTGATTCGATCTCGTTCGGCAGTGATGATGAAGCGCTCGATCTCATCGTGAAGCGCGACGAGCTTCTTATTGCCATCGCCTTGCTCACTTCTGTTCCCGACATACTTGATCCGATCGCGCAGGCGCGTAAGGATCGGTTGAACGATATCCTGCGAGAAACGGCGTTCCGCTTTCAGCTTTTCGAGACTCTCGATCGCCGCCTCGATCGCCTGGCGACGAGCTGCCAGCTCCTCCGCTCTGTCGACGTGGCGCTCACGACGCCCCGCATGGGCGAGGCCGAGCGCACGCATCACTGCGGGCAACATGAGGCCTTGTCCCACGAGTGTCACGAGGATGACCGCAAACGTCAGGAAGAGAATCAGGTCGCGGTCGGGAAACGGCTCACCGCTCTCGGTGGCAAAGGGAATCGCGAGCGCCGCCGCGAGCGAGACGATGCCGCGGATACCGGTGAATGCAAGCGCGAACGGCCATTGCCAGGGCGGCGCCGGATCCTTGCGCGCGATGGAGGGAATGAGCCAGCGCGGGACGTAGGTCGCCGGATACATCCAGACGAAGCGGGCCGAGATGACGACGACGCACACCACAGCGCCGGAGATGGCCAATCTGGAGAGCGAATAACCCCCTATTCCGGCCATCAGCGCGCGCGCCTGCAGGCCGGTGATCAGGAAGATCATGCCTTCGGTCAGGTAAATGAGGAAGTCCCAGAAGAAGATCCCCTGGAGCCGCGTTTCAGCGCTGATGAGCCGAAGGCCGTTCCAGCTGATGTAGAGCCCGGCAGTCACGGTGGCGAGTACGCCCGAGCCGCCCAGATGCTCCGGCGGCCAGTACGCCACGAACGGCGTCAGGACTGAGAGCATGATCTCGATGCGCGGCTCGCGAACCCAGCGTCTCAGCCGCAGCATCAGCCAACCCACGCCAATGCCCCAGAGGATTTCGCCAACCACAATGGCGGCAAACATGCCCACGGCGTGGCCGAAGGAAAATACGCCGACGCTCACCGCCACCACTGCAAAGCGATAGAGGATCAGGGCCGTGGCATCGTTTGCCAGTCCCTCTCCCTCAAGAATGACGACGATGCGCCTCGGAAGCTGCATTCTGCGGGCGATGGAGAGCGGCGCGACGGCGTCCGGCGGCGAAACGATAGCGCCCAATACAAAGCCCACCGGCCACGGCAGACCCAGAAACCAGTGGCTTGCCGCAGCGGTCGCGAGCGTCGTGAATACGACGCAACCCACTGCCAGCAACGAAATGGGCCGCAGATTGAATCGAAACTCGCGCCAGCTCATGGCGACCGCAGACGAGTAGATCACCGGCGGCAACACGAGAAGAAGTACGAACTCCGGAGCCAGCCTCACCGTCGGCAGCCCCGGGACGAGCGCCAGGATCACGCCGGTGAGCACCAAGAGAATGCTCGGAGGAATCTTGAGCCGCGCTGCCACGACCGCAACGGCGGCAATGACGATCAACAGCAACACCAGGACCTGAATAATCGACACCATCAGCGCACCACGGGCCGTGCCCTCTCAGTCTGGTTCATTCCCCGCAAAAGGATAACGCATCATCACTAGCTCTCCGCGAGAGCCGCGATTTGCAAACTGTGACGTCCAGCGCATTCAGGTTGACTCGCTGATCGCATAGTCGCGGCAGTTCCATCAGCCTCACCCGCACCTGCAGCGATGTAAACACAATGTTCGGCACCGCACAGACGCAGTCGGCAAGCGAAGAGTAGCGTCAAGCGTCTGAGTCCAGTCTTCCCTAACGACCATCACTCGACCCCCGAGCGATGATCGGCGGATTCAGCATTGACCCGCTGGCGAGGTTATCCACGCCAGCGGGTTTTTTTAAGCTCACGCGCGCAGGGCTGACCAAAAGGGCTGGATAATATTGCCCTTGCGCTCTTGCATGCAGAGCGAGAAATCTGCCCATGGATCAATTCCGCGCTGGTCGGCGCTCTGGGCTTGTATGCTCTTGGCAGGAGCTGACTTACGGCCATA
>OBLT010000470.1_pt1 | contig 26434 bp, 15 predicted proteins | sample 1518721 | NCBI WGS metagenome assembly OBLT01 (sample SAMEA3539307, study PRJEB22396) | soil metagenome | biome: tundra; feature: field; material: soil | place: USA | collected 2010-05 | depth 0.15 m | reverse complement strand
GAAGGGGCTTCTCACAAATCTTGTTCATGCTGATCGCGTGCCCGCAGTCGTTGCATGTCATCAGAGTGCCGCCTGCGATGCTTGTCTAGTCTCGAAGCCCCTCTCAAAAATGGCCAATTCTGATCAGGTACTCCCTTGACCGCAGTTTGTAATCCACGGGATAGCCAAGTCTCCTCGCATGTGGCAAGCTGGGCTCATGGCAAAGAGCAAACTGACTGCACGCGAGAAGTCCCGGCAGGAACGCGAACGGGCCAAATCCCTTGAAGACCGCTCCCGGCAGTTAATGAGGAAAGCGGCTCAACTCCAACAAAAGTCCCAGCACGACGATATCCGCCAAGCCGCTGCGGGGATCGCGAAACAAGTTGGCAAGGGGAAGTAGGACGGCGCTGACTGCGGAGATCGTCTGCCCAGACTTCCTGCCGATCACGCCGATTTTGATCTGGCGGTAGCGGCCTGGTTGAAATTCAATGTTTTTTTTGGCGCTCAGGGTATTGTCCGGGCATCAGGGCCGTACCTCAAGTCGTGACGGACGCCATGAAGCAACTGGAAGCAAAAATCGCTCGTGCAGCAGTTGTGCAGCAGTCTTCGGTGAACTGATCCGTAAGCTTCTGAAAAGTTGGAGCCGACGATCGGACTTGAACCGATGACCTGCCGATTACGAATCGGCTGCTCTACCAACTGAGCTACGTCGGCTTCTGGTTTGCTTTGTTTAGTTTACCAAATTGCTTAGTGGTTTTTGCTGTGCAACTGCTGTCCTACGATCTGGCCTCAAGCTGCATCATGGCTGCGGTGAATGTAGAGACCGGCCACAACGGTGCAGAGCAGGTTAGGCCGCAGGTCGGCTCTGGTACCGTGCGGCACTCGGCACGCCCTTCGGCAGAACTGAAGCATACCTTTCACTGCCGGTGTGGGCGCCGCAGGCGAAGTCCTCACGTCCATGTTCGTTGACTTCCAGATAGTCGGCGATGTTTTCGCAGTTCGAACGATTACAAAGAATCAGTCGATCCGGTGGATGGTCTAGGCGAAAGTATTCCATGAAATCCTCCAGTGATATGAGTAGGTGAAGATTGGACAGGCAAAGTGTGAGCCCCCGAGCGGACGCCGCTTAGACTCGAACGAAAGCCGGCCGTACTTGAATATGTACGGACACTATCTCCGGGCTGCACCGCGAAGTTTGGATAGACTTGACAGCGTCTTCGGCTGTGAACCTTCCCATGATCAGTGCCCGCTTGCGGTTGAGTGTCATTTGGATGGGAGTCCGATCAATCCGCTGCACGTATTCAGGGCCGCGAGTGCGGTTCACTTGCACAACAAATTTGGTGGTTTTCAGTAGGTTCTCCTCTCGCTCGGGATGACAACCAATAAGGGGAGGCGCTATCGGCCCGCCTCCAATTTCTCTCACTGACTACTGGTCTTACGCGGCCTTGCCGTGACCCTTGGCTTCGAGGGTCTTCTCGCTGCCAACAGTCACCTTAATAGTGTCATGACGCAGCTCCTCTTTCAGAAGGTAGCTAAGAGGGGGAAACTTCAGATGGGCTGACTTAGTTCAGAGAACCTGAACGAGTAAGAAAGAGGTAGCTTGCTCAATTAGAATGCTAGGCTTGTGCGCCACTGTTGTCAATGGCCAGTATCAAACTCTAGGCTTCGAAAAACTGGTCAGAATCGATCCTCGTATAAATCAGGAGTTAGGCCACGACCGGAATGACGCATGCAGTTGAAACAGCCCTTCGCTAGCGAACCGCCACGATTGCAAAATAAGCAGCCTATGGACGCTTGGCACGCTAACGTTGCTTAAGACCCACGCCTGATTTCCCGCTCGCGCAACCATGTGAAGATGACCGGAGTGACGATAAGCACGTGCAGCAGAGAACTCACCATGCCGCCGAGCACGGGCGTAGCGAGTGGTTTCATGACCTCCGCTCCGGTGCGGGTTGACCACATGATGGGCAGCAGTCCGGCCACGATGGTCGAAACCGTCATTACCTTGGGCCGAAGACGCAGCAGGGCTCCCTCCATCACGGCTTCGCGGAGGCTTGCCACAGTTAGCATTCCCTCCGCCGTCTTCTTGCGCGCTACCGCCTCCTCTAGATAAATCACCATCACCACGCCAGTCTGCACGGCCGTGCCGAACAGGGCGATGAACCCCACCCACACGGCCACCGAGAAGTTGTAGCCCAGCATCTTGAGCAGGAAGACCCCGCCGCTCAGCGCGAACGGAACCGCCAGAATCACGTGGGAAGCTTCCCGGAACGAGTTGTAGGTCTTGTAGAGCAGCAAGAAGATAATCAGAAACACAATCGGGATGACGAGTTGCAGGCGCTTCCGGGCGCTGATCTCGTTCTCATATTGTCCGCTCCACTCGATGTAGTATCCCTGCGGCATTTTGACTTGGCGGGCCACCGCGCGTTGGGCATCGGCAACGAAGCCCCCCACGTCACGACCCCTCACGTTCATGAGCACGGTGCCGCGAAGCAGCCCGTTTTCACTGGAAATCATGGTTGGCCCCATAACCAGCCGGATGTCGGCTACCTCACCCAATGGAATCTGGGCACCGTTTGACGCCGTGACTAGCACCCTCCGCAGAGTTTCGGGGTCTTCCCTGAAGTCGCGAGAGTAGCGCACCCTTACGGGGAGGCGCTGGCGGCCATCAATCACCGTGGTGAGATTTTTCCCGCCAATGGCCGTCTCGATCACATCCTGCACCTCGCCCACGTTGATACCGTAGCGGGCGGCAGCCTCGCGATTCGTCTTGATTTCAAGATAGGGAGCCCCGGTGATCCGTTCCGCATAGAGGTCTACCGCTCCCGGAATCTGATGCAAAACTTTCTCGATCTCCCCAGCCTTCTGCTCGATGGTGGCGAGATCGCTTCCGAAGACCTTGACTCCAACCTGGGTGCGGATGCCGGTGGAGAGCATGTCGATGCGGTTTCGGATGGGCTGCGTCCAGATGTTAGTCACGCCCGGCATTCGCAGCTTTTCATCGAGGCGTTGCAGGATCGTCTCTTTGGTAGTCCCCGAGGGCCATTGATCCTTGGGCTTGAACACGATAACTGTCTCTGTCATGTTGACGGGTGCGGGGTCAATTGCGCTTTCCGCCCGTCCGACCTTCCCCACCACGTTCTCCACTAAGGGGTCTTGCGCGATGACCTTGTCCTGCCAGCGGAGAATTTCCGCAGCCTTCGTTAACGAGATGCTCGGGTCAGTGATCGGCATGAAAAGCGCAGTCTCTTCGTTCAGAGGCGGCATGAACTCGGAGCCGATTGTCGTTGCCAACAGCACCGCGACAGCGAAGATCACTACGGCTGTGCACAGAGTTATGATTCGGTGCCGCAGGGCCCAGTTCAGAGTCGGCTTGTAGAGCGCACGAAGTCCACGCATGAGAGGGTTATCCTCTTCACGGTGGAGCTTGCCTCGAATAAGGAACGTGCACAGGACAGGCACGAGGGTGACAGCGATAATGGTCGAACCTGCCATCGCAAACGTCTTGGTGAAGGCCAACGGATGAAACATCTTTCCTTCCATCCCGGTCAGCGCGAACACAGGCACAAAAGCCAAAATGATGATTGCCATCGCGAAGAATATGGGACGGCCAACCAACTTGGCTGCTTCTAACGTGATCTGCTCGATGGCTGAACTATATTCACCGTGCGCTTCGTAGTATTGTTCGGCTCGCCGGAGGACGTTTTCCGTCATCACAATGCCTGCATCCACCAGCACCCCGATGGCAATGGCAATTCCGCCAAGCGACATGATGTTCGATGAAATGCCGGCATAGTGCATGAACAGGAAGGAGCAAAGCACGGCCAGCGGCAAGGGCAGTGTGACGATCAGAATGCTGCGGAAGTGCCACAGGAACAGGACGTGCGCGAGAGTGACAAGGACGATCTCCTCGATCAGTGCCGTCTTGAGCGTATCGACGGAATGCAGAATCAGAGTGCTGCGATCGTAGAAGGGAACGATGTGAACGCCTTTCGGGAGTCCGGGTTCTAGGGCTTTGATTTTCTGCTTAACGGTCTCGATCACTTCCAGCGCATTGGCTCCGCTGCGAATCACTACAACGCCGCCGACCGCCTCTCTCCCGGCTTTGTCCAGCACGCCTCGGCGAAACTCAGGGCCAAGATGCACGTCGGCGACATTGCGGACATAGACGGGAGTACCCCCGCTGGATGTGAGCACAATGTTGTTGATGTCATCGACGGACCGAATCAGCCCAACGCCACGTACAGCCTCTTCCGTGTCGTTGACCTCCAGAACCTTCGCGCCCACGTTGGTGTTGCTACGCTGCACTGCTCCCACCAGCATGCTCAGCGGGATGTTGTAGCCCCGGAGTTTGGTTGGGTCTACATCAATTTGGTATTGGCGTACCCATCCCCCAATGCTGGCGACTTCGGCCACGCCGGCAACTGAATTGAGTTGATACTTGATGAACCAGTCCTGAAGTGAATGCAGGGTGCCACCGTCGTAGGGGCCTTCAACCGTGTACCAGAACACCTGCCCGACGCCCGTGGCGTCAGGCCCGAGCACGGGGACGACTCCTTCCGGGAGAAAACTCGAAGCGAGGTTCATCCGCTCCAACACTCGGGTGCGGGCGAAATAGAGGTCAACGTCGTCCTGAAAGATGACGCTTATCATCGAAAAGCCAAACGCGGAGGAGGAGCGAACGTCCTTCACTCCAGCCAGCCCTTGCAGGTTGACGGTGAGCGGATAGGTGATTTGATCCTCCACTTCCTGCGGACTCCGTCCCGACCAATCCGTGTAGACGATGACTTGGTTCTCGCTGAGATCGGGGATCGCGTCGATTGGCGTCTTCAGCAAGGCCCAATAGCCCCACGCTCCCAAGATCAGGTAGGCGATGAGGATGAGCGGGCGATTCTTGAGTGAAAATTCAATTAGCCGGTTAATCATCGCAGTATCTCCTCATTGCGCTGCCAAGCGCGAGTGATAGGTTCCGAGTCGCTGCCCGTTTCGTCGCGCCTCGATTTCTACGTTCCATGAACCTGAGGACGGAACCTTTAAGGTGCCCGCATAGTCAGACCCGTTCCATGCAAGGTCAGCCGGAGAGCGCATCTCAGGCATATTCATGGCGGGCATGGCAGGCATCACCAGAGCGACCTTTACTTCCGCGTCGGTTATGGGTTTTCCGGATGCATCCAGCACCGTTACATGAACGGTTGTATTGCTCCCGCCTTTGGGCGCGGCGGGGTCGGCTCGGAAGGCGAAGCGGATTGTCGCCGAGGCCGCCTCTTGGCCAGACTCAAACTGCGTCGACCCTCCGAACAATCCCGTCATGCCTCCAGTAATCCTCGTCTGCGAGTCGATCAGGAAGTTTCCCTGCGTAACGACACGATCTCCCACCTTCAGTCCGGCAAGAATCGGGTAGTACTGGTCAGAAGGCGGACCGACGCGCACCTCGGTGCCCTCGAAAATCCCATTCTTTTTGGCGAGATAAACAATCTTGCGAGTGCCCGTATCGACCACTGCCGATCTGGGCACAACGAGCACGTCGTCGCCTTCTGGCAGGGCAAAGTTGACTTGTACGAACATGCCGGGCCGCAAGCGCATTTGCTGGTTGGGAACCTGTATGCGTACTGAGGCAGTCCGTGTCTGCGGGTTAACCATGGGATCGATGAATGCAACGTGGCCGTGCACGCTTCCATTGGGCACGTCCCCGCTGATCGCTGCGACTTGGCCAACATGAATCGAAGCCACATCCGGCTGATATAACTCCGCCTTTACCCACACGCTGCTTAGGTCGGAGAGCGTGTACAGCGATTCTCCCGCGCTCACATACTGCCCTTCAGTTACTTTTCGTTCGGTCACGACGCCGCTGGCGGGCGAATAGATCGGCAGGTCAATTTGCGGCTTCGAGGAACTGGCAATGCCTTCGATCTGCTGTGGAGTCACTCCCCAAAGTTCGAGCCGCCTGCGGCTGGCGGCGACAAGGTCCTCCGCGCCGGAGATTGCCTGTGACTCGGCGCCTGAGCCAAGGCGCTTGCGGTTTTCCAAGGCAAGCCTGTATTCCTCAGCCGTGCTGAAGATGTCCGGGCTGTAGATGAGGGCGATCTCCTGCCCCCGTTGCACTGCCTGCCCAGTGAAATCCACGAACAGCTTGTCAATGCGTCCACTGACGCGGGCGCTGATGGACGTGAGTCCCGTCTCCGGCTGCTCAACCTGAGCAACCGTGCTTAAAGTTCTTCGGAGATTCCGGCGCTGAGCCTCAACCGTCTGCACGCCGATCTGCTGCTGCTCCTGCCCGGTCAATTGCACGGCGGACACGGTCTCACTAACTCCGCTTTCGGCCACTTGGGAAGGTGGGTCAGGTTCGCTATCTCTTGCCTGAACAACCGTGACCGCATCAACTTTGCCTGCTGCGCCGCCATGCAAATGACGGCTGACCCCGTAGAACACGGCGGCCAAAAGCATTCCAACCAACATTCCAGTCATCACGAACTGCTTTTCACGCTTAGTCATCGCGGCACCTCCAAGGACAAATTTGAAGCATCAGATTTGGGCTCTGGTTTCGACGGCGAACCGGACTGCCGATTCAAGGGAACGCCCGTTGCGCGTTCAAGATCAGCCAGATTCGATTCCAGATCGGAAGCAAAGCGGTAGTAGTTCAGTTCCATGTCCAAAGTCGTATTCTGGCTGTCGAGAAGATTGAGAAAGTCCGTGCGATCTGCCTGATAGGCGCTCACCGCTGCCTTCAGGGAGGCTTCCGCCTGTGGGCGCAACGTGTTTCGATAGAGGTCTGCGAGCCGCTTCGCGGACTGCGCCCGGATCAGAGCCTCTTGAATTTCTTGAAAGACGACCGACCGCCGGTAGTCGTATTCGGCTTGCTTCTCGGTTACGCTGGCTTGCGATTCGGCAATCTCAGCATCGTGACGGCCTCGGTTTAGCCATGGAAGTGTGACCGAGAGTTCCGCCATGTAGGTATTGCGGTATCGCGCACCGTCTGGCATAAGCATGTATCCCGCGCTGAGGTTGTAATCGGGCGAGTAGCCTTTTTCCGCGAGTTTCACCTGGGCCTCGCCCTGATGAATCGCCGAGGTCGCTGCCGCAAGTCCCGGTCGGTTGCTCAGGGCAAGCCGCTCAAGCTCCAAGAGTGATGGCAGAGTATTGGGAGGCGCGTATTGTCCTTCGACCGCGATGGGCGATGCGGGATCGCGTCCCAGAAGCGTATTGAGGCGCGAACTTGCCATGCTGCCTTCCTGCTGCAACATGACAAGGTGCTCAACCAGTTTCGTGAGGGCAATCTGTGCCTTGAGCACATCTTGTTGGGGCACTTTTCCAACCACATACTTGATGCGAGCTTCCTCTAGTGCTTGCTGTGCGAGTGCGGCCTGCTGGTCGTGGAGCAACAATTCGTCCTGATTGCGGAGCAGGTCGTAGAACGCCTTTCGTACCTGAGCGGCGACTTCGAGCTTCTCGTCTTCCAACTCTGCTTTCGCAATTTCGCTTTGTTCCCCGGCAACATCCGCCCGCAATGCCAGTTTGCCCGGGCCCGGCAGAGCTTGGTTGAACATGAACATGTGCTGGGTCTGGTTCAAGTCCCACGGGCGCTGGAGGGGCGTGCCCCAGCCGCGATACATGAAAGCTGGGTCTTCACGCGACCCCGCAGTTCTAGCCTTCGCTTCAACAATCGCGATTCGGCGGGACATGAGACGGATTTCAGGATTGCCGGATAGAGCAGCCGATTCCAACTCCGCTAAGCTCATCGGCGGTGAGGAACTTCGAGCGTGCTGGTGCTCCTGCTTCAGCAGGTTGGCCATTCCTTCAAGAGGATCGGAACTGGAAGAATCCGCCGCATTCGCAAGCACGGACATCAGCAAACTCGATAAAAGGATAAGAACCTTGACCGTTTTCATTAACTCCTCCACAACAAGACAGACCTTCAGACGAAACCCTGTCGGACACGCATAGGCGCTCAGATCAAGACGAAGCTTGACCTTGGACAAGGCATTGGGTCGGGATAGTGGAAGCGGACTAGATTCTCAGAATGGAAATAGACGAGAACTGCGGGTCAGGTGGTGGAGAATGCAGGTCGATAGCCAACAGTGCTCGCGTTGTCACGGGGAGCGCAAGCGTTGCTTGGATTGTCGTGTGAGCAATCGCCACGCGCCGATTCGGAAGCGAAGAGCTTGCCTGAATCAGGGCATTATGGCGACCCTGAACTTGGCAGCACGAATGGTTCGCGGGCATTGCGCTCTGCCCGCAGTGCTGGGCCATGTGATGGCAGCATTCCCGCTCGGCGGGAGTAAGCGTGACTCCGGGGAGCACGCAGGCGACAGCAGGAGCCGCCACCCACAGCAGCACGATACCGATTAAAACAAGTGCTCGAACTCGGCTCACGCAGATCATTATAGCTCCCTATGATCCGATGTTCGATAGCCAAGGGTCTGTGACCAGAGTCACACCTTGCCGTGTCCGGTGCCGTGTCCGGGATGTGTTGGGGGCATGGGCATGAGTGGTCCGAAGGTATATCCGCAGGTGACAACACGCCCGCTGTGCCGACGATTTTCGCTGGGTGGATTTTGACTAGCGCCTCCTCTCCCCCAAGATTTGTTTCGTGGCTTTGAGCGCGGCAGTTTGGGCGAGCACAGTGCGACCGCGACGCTCCGCGCCCAGCCCAATGCGCCCGTGCTACGCGGCCTGCGCCAGCGCTTTGTACTCATCATCGGATCGCGTGGGGAGCAGCACCCAGAGCGTGTAGATGCCGAGTGCAGTGCCGATCGGAACGTTCAGCAGCGCCACGAAGCCCACCACCAGGGCAACGATTCGTGCCCACTCCTGCCGCTGCAGCAAGCCCCAACCGGCAATGAAGCCGGCCGCGGCTTTCGCCAGGATCAACCATCCGACAAAGGTTATAAGAGGCCGCAGCCAGACGGTGACTTCAGGCGGCGGGCCGTTGGGAATATGGCTCACGCGGCCGAAGATCGTCTGCGCGACAATGATCACCACCACTCCTGCAACCACGTGCAATGCCGAGTACGCCATCCAGAGAATGCCCACCAGTCGGACATGCTCGCGAACGCGGCTACGCCGAAGCTCGACGAGTCCAAGCACGGTTTTGCCGCAGCGTCCGCAGCGTGAATCGCCCGATTGCAACTGGGCACCACATTGATCGCAAAACATCGCTTGTCCTCCAATGGCTAGACAGATTCTGTCCAGTGGGTGATACGGATAGAAGCACTCAACAGTTGCAAGAGAACAGTTCTCAGTTGCCAGTTGTCAGTTCCCAGTTCTCAGTGAACAACGGACCTGTTGCTAGCCGACTGCGAACTGAGAACTGCCTGCAAACAAAAAGGCCACCCGGCAACTTGGGCGGCCTTTTCTTTCAAGGGAGAATAGTTCCAACGGAGGTTTCCATCCATCAGAGCTTTCTGCGGGAATCTTATGAGCCTCAAAAGCGCAGTGTCAAGCAAAATTTTCGGCTTAAATAGTCTTATTTTCAATAACTTACAAGATGCGTCCACAAGTCAGCAAACGGGATCAAAATGGGACAAAAAGCCTTCTTTTTGACGCTAACGACATTCGATTGAGTCACTTACCGCTCCCGAGGCAGCGGTCGGGGGGCGTCATCCAGGTGCAGCGAGATGATTTCCATCGCCTCCCGGCGATCGAAGACGGAGTCGGGAAAAAACCGTTTTACGAGCACTCGCAAGCCACCAAACGCAATCCCGGCCACCAGCGCCAGGCCGACCACAATTCCGCAGAGAAGAATCGCATTGAACAGAAAGTTTGCCAGATTGTCTTTCTTGGTGACGTAGGTGTTTTCATTCCACGTGACATCGGCCTCGTAGCTGATGGACGACATCAGCGATCGGGCTTCGCTTTTTGAAAGTGGGCCGGCCGCGATCACGAGGATAGGGCCAGTGCGCGTATCGAAGAACGGGCCCACATCAAGAATCGGCACAACCCCCGGTTGCTGCTGCGTAAGCTGGTGCGAGGCATCAATTTGGCGCAGCCGTTCCGCGGCAATCTGCGGCGTGGGATATTCGATCAGCATCAGGGTGGAATCGCCCGCGTTCACCGCATATTTGCCAATCACGACTTCCGCGCCCGACTTGAAATCCACCATCGAAGTGGGCAGCGGCGATCCGACCCGATCAAGCGTGACCGGACCCAGAATGTACTTCGTCGTGTTCTTCTCCAGATTCTTCTCGGAACTTCTGTCCGAACTACCGGCAAAAGTCCGCTTCGGAAGGTACGCGGGCAGCGAAGGCGGCTTGTTCTTGCCGCCCGCAGCTTGCGGCAGCAGCCCAGCCAGTTGCCGCAGTTGCGCCGCCGACATCACACTCATTCTGTCGAACACCGCATCCACCAGTACATTCCCCTGATAGAACAGCACGCGGTTATTCAGAAAAGCCGCCTGCCCGCCGATGGTTTCCTCCTCCATCTCGGGAGAATAATAGTAGGTGAAGGCGCCGTAAGCGCCGCTGGCATCTTCAAACACCGCGGCTCGAATCGTTAGATTGCGGCCGTCGTCGCGAGTGTAAGCCGCTTTCTCCAAACGCACGAAGCCATACTCCTTCAGAACCGGCGCATTCACCGCATCAGCGGACGCGGGATCGTCGCTCCTGGCAACCACGCCTTTCAGCTGCCAGCCGGCAAACTCGGGAGGAAGGACAGGGGACGAAGAAACAGCGGCTGGGGACGCTGCATCCGGCGCAGGCGGCTCGGCCGCAAGGGGCTCAGCACAAAAAAGGCAACCAAAAAGAAAGATAAAGACTACGGAGAGCTGGAGCGGGAATTTCATTCGAAAAGAGGCGCACCTGTGCTAGGAGATTAGACTACCGGCAGCCCAGGAAAGTTTCCACCCGCCCTCAGGCCGCCCCAGTTTTTGCCGACAATATTTATTTTCGACCCGGTTTTCCTGCGGTGTCCGCTTACGTCCACAGGCGGCAAGAGTGCATAATACAGGTATTAGCGTAGCGACGTTATTGGCAGGAAGTTTTGAAGGCTGTGAAATGGCGATCCCACAACCAGCGACTCGCGGGCACCTCAGGGAAGCACAGAGAAATTAGTCGTATCCGAAGTTTTAGGAAAATCCGGTTCTAATTTCAGCATAGTCTGCACGCTGTCTGCACATTGGGGAGGGAGCATGAAAGCAACGGATCTGGCGAGAAAATTGTGGCGAAGCGAGGAGGGTCAGGACATCGCCGAGTATGCGGTGATGCTCGCGGTGATCCTGGTGATCGTCATTGGAACCGTCCGTCTGATCGGCGGGAATGCGAATAATGTGTTCTCCTCGGTTGCCAGCAGCATCACGCAATAAGCGGAGGTGCCCTTTGCCCTATCAAGCAGTTTAGCGGAGCTGTCGACTCAGTTAAATGGGGCGACACGTAACGCCCCCACAGGTCATTTCGCCGGACGACTGTCGACTGTCGAACCGGCGATTTCACTAACGATCCCGTTGTTGGTGACATTGCCCGGAGCACGCCCCGACATCCCAATCCTAAACGTTATGGCGATGCGTGGGTAGATAGACGACCATGACGACGATGGAGGATAATCTGACCATGGAGGATAATTTAATGAACGGACTTAGAATCCTTGCGTTAGCTGCTGTTGCTGGAATCTGCTTCATGGCAACTACTCCCAAAACACAGGCTCAGGTGGGCGTCGAGATCGGAGTTGCGCCTGTGTGTCCCTACGGGTACTACGATGTCCCGCCGTACGACTGCGCCCCCTACGGCTACTACCACCCGGAATGGTTTACGGGTGGCGTCTTCATTGGTGCTGGCCCGTGGTTTCATGGCGCTGACAACTTCCGAGGCCACGTAAATAACCGTTTCCATCCTGAGCACGGCTATAGCGGCCCAAGGCCGGCCCGTGGCGACAAACCCGAGCCGGGAAAGCGTCTCGATAAGGTTGCCCACTTCAAAGGAAATGAAGTGCGTGATGGACGCGGCCACGCAGTAGGCAAACGCTAATTGAAACGAGCCCGGGGCCCACTCGTTCGTCCCTTTGCGAACGTGTGGGCCCTTGACCGCTCCGCGCTCCCAATCGCCAATTACAAATCTTCGGCGCCCACCGCGTCTCGGCGGCGAAAAGCTCGACTCTGCATCACCAAATACTTAGCCCCCGGATAGCACCACAATCGCCGAAGTGCTCTGCTCCGGCTCCAGCAAGAATCCCGAAGTCAGCCGCCCGCCCATGAACCTTCTCAGAATTCTCCTGCGTCAGCTCACTGGGGTCGCGACATCGACATCGCCTTCTGGAAATCGTCTGCGGTGGTGCGATAACAGGGCAGCACTGCGCTGAGGTCGGCGGAACGCAACGCTGCTGGGAGCTTTGGGTACTGTGTGGCTGGAAGAGCGGGGTCGGTGTGAGACTGTATCACCTGCCCCAAGGACTCGTCACAGCTCGGATCTGGGGTTACGCGCAGCTTGATTACCCGCGGCGGCAGGTTATTGAGATCATATTCAGACAGCCGCCGTTGATAGGGAAGAAATTCATAAACCAGCTTTATGAGTTGCAGCTGGTCCTTGCCGACCCGTCGCCTGGCGACGAAGACTTCGAAATTGGAAAAGAAGGAGGTACCTGGCGCGGCAAACACCACGCCAAGAAAACCGAGAGGCAACTCTTCGACGGTAGGATTGTTGACGGCCGGGGGGTCCGAAGAGGCGTCCATCGGCAGGGGATCCATTGGTTCTAAAATTTTTCTCGCGCCCGAGTTGCCCGCACCCTCAACGGATGAAGGAGGCGACACGATCGGAGAGCCATCTCCGGACCCTAAGCGTCCCCGCGCGCCCGAGCGGCCCGCACCCTCAACGGATGGAGGAGGCGGCACGACTTCCGAGCCCGCGCCGGAAAGCGAGGCCAACCTCGTACCTCCAGCAGGGACGCCTGAACCCTGGACTGAAGGGGGAGGCGGCACGATCTGTGAGCCATTTCCGGACCCATTTCCCGACAATGAGCCTAAGCGTCCCCGCGCGCCCGAGTGGCCCGCACCCTCAACTGATGGAGGAGGCGGGACAACTTCCGATCCGGAAAGCGAGCCCAACCTCGTACCTCCAGCCGAGTTGCCTGCGCTCTGAACCGAAGGAGGCGGGGGTACCACTTGCGAACCCGCACCAGCCATCGCACCCAACCGCGCATCTCCAGCAGCATTGCGCGCACTCTGAACCAGCGGGGGAGGGGGTACGACATTTGGCCCCGCGCCGGACAATGAATTCAACCCTGAACTCAACCGCCCGGCTCTCGCCGAGTTGCCTGCGTTCTGCACCGATGGAGGAGGCGGCACAACTCGCAAGCCACCCGTATTGGGCGCCTTCATAGCCCGTCCTGCGGAAGGCCCTCCAAGCTGGGGCGCGGGAGCAACCGCAGAAGCTTGAGGTAGTGCCAGCCGGCGAGCTTTAGCTTGGTCAACGTCTTTGTCAACCTCGGGCGGCGGAGCCACCACGCCAGACGGTCCCGTCAGCGCGTTCCGCCGCGGGCCCGCGGTGGCTGAGAACGGCACCATAGGTGTAACCGCATGGGAGCCCAAGAAACTCGGCAGCCTGGCCGTAGCCTGCTTGATGTCAGGTGGTGTGACGATGCTCGGTTTTTGCTGCGGCGTCACTGGCATCGCCTGATGTGGCGGTTTACGTGGCGACGCATGTTTCGGTCGCGACCGCGCCCCGACGCTCGTCACTCTGCTCTCAGCTGCCGGAAAGGACTGCCTAAGTGGGTAGTAGGTGATAGACCTGTGGACCGCATCTCGCTGCGGGAAAAGCTTTACCGGCGCCCATACTCTGGATTGGCCCCATACGAACAAAATCAGTAGCAGCAAGTGCCATAGCATTGACTCCAGGAACGCGGACCAGGGGGCGCCGGAAGGGACGAAAACGTCGTCCCAGAAAGGTGCGGGCCGTGAGGTGATCGGGATCTGCGAGACTCGCCGCGACAGGAACAGGTCCACCAGATTGCGGAAGAACACACGATGGCGAGGTTCCAGTTCGGTCAGCAGCCGGAGATGGGGTGCGGGCGCTGAGCGCTGAACTCTCTGAATTGCGATCAAAACCCCGGGGGCTTTGTCCATTAATACTCGCTGGAGGGGGGAGGAAAACTATTCCCGATTATAGCGCCATTTCACAGCAAGCGGCGGGTAACCACGGTCACTGTATGGCGGTGCGATCGGTGGGGTTGTTTATAGACGGGTGAAATGAGGAGAACGAGGGAGGATGTTCGACAGGTCTCTCTCCGCCGCAGAAACGCTGCTCCCGCACGTCCTCCCGCAGGTTCGCGGGAGGAGCCGGGAAAGCAGCACGTTTGCGAAGCTAGAAACTGAATTTGGCGGCCAACTGAATGCCGCGCGGGCCTCCTCCGCCCAGGAACGGGTTACCGATGCCGACGTCGCCGGTAGCAGTGAGGTGGTACCCAGGATTCGCGGGAACGCCCGTGAACGCTGGCTGGCCGCCAACTTCGTGATTCCCCACCACTTGGAAACCACACCCGCAGGGGCCGAGGTTCGAGGCCGGGTCGGCAATGAAACTCGGGAGCAGCGGACTGGAGAAATTGGGATGGTTCAGAACGTTGAAGAATTCCGCTCTCAGTTGCATCTTCACGCGTTCAGTAAGGGCAGTGTCCTTGTAGAGAGCGAAATCCCACTGTTTGTAGGTCGGCCCCACCAGAGAATTGCGACCCAGGTTGCCGAAGTGCCGCGTACCCGGAATACAGTCGGATGCGAACCCTGTCGGCCCAGTGTAATTTGGATTATTCGGATTGATGACCACGTCCAGGGGCGTGCATGGCATAGCAAAAGAACGGAGGTCGATGTAGTCGGCTGGATTACGTTTGTGGTAGACGATGGGTCCGACGACATCAGGGCGGTCATAACCTTCGCCGCCGCCGCTGTAGTCATCCTCGGCGTTGTAGTTCAGGGTAAAGGGCTGTCCACTCTGCAATGACACGGTGCTATCGAAGGCCCAGCCGTTCTTGATCCGTTGCATGCTCCCACCCCGGTTCGGCAGTTCGTAACTGAACACCCAGGTAAGGCGATGGGGGATGTTGAAATTTGACGGTCCGTATTCAAGATTGGGACGGTTACTGTCCTGGGGCTGGGCCGCGTTCACGACGAAGTCTTCGAGGTCGCTCGCGGTGTCCAGTGACTTCGAATACACATAGTTGAGCGCTGAAGTGATGCCGCGCCAGCCGTTGACCCTGTAGCTGACCTGGAGCGAGTTGTAATTCGACTGACTGGTGGACTTTTCCTGGAAGATGTAAATCGCGTTGACGCCTGCATTGCCAAAGGGACGCGGCACGCCGAAGTCCTGGATCGCTCCCGAAGGACATGGCTGAATGCCGATGCCAGTCGTCTGGCTGCCGCAATCGGCTCTCCAGATCGCATCCTGGGTGGGCTCGTTGAGATCGACGAAGTGGAAGAGCCTGTGGCCTTGCGATCCCACATAGGCGACCTGGAGCGTTGTCTTGCTGGTAAGCTGTTGTTGGATGTTGAAGTTGTAGTTCTCCATGTAGGGCGTCTTGATGTGCGGATCGACGGCAAAGATGTCGCACTCGACGACGCTGCAATTGGACGGTGCATAAACCGGTGTTATCACACCGCCAGGGTTGATGGAGCCCGTAGGGTTACTCGCGGTGACGTTGAGTGCCGCCGAGGTAATCGGATCCGCGCCAAAGTTAGCGTAAGCGGGACCTGGGGCGTAGTAGGCCGGGTAAGGCAGGTGACCCAGAAAAATATCTTGCGAGAAAGCGTCGTAGAAGAGACCCCATCCGGCACGAATTACGGTTCGACCTTTTCCTGTTGCGTCCCAGGCAAGACTGGCCCGCGGCGAAAAATTCTTGTAGTTCGGCTGATAAAGGCTGCTCAGTCCGGGAGAACCAACTTGGGCGAGGGAGCCGGTGCCGGTATCCGCCACGGGGTCAAAGCTGGTGACTAGGAAGTTGTAGAACAAGTTGTTCTTCTCTTTCACAATGGCGTAGTAGTCCCAGCGCAAGCCATAGTTGAGGGTGAGACGCGAGTTCACACGAAAGCTGTCCTGCAGGTAAAGTCCGTAGCCGTTTTCGGAGGTGTGACGTCTGGAATTCCCCGAGTATTGCAGGCTGCCAAATCCGCCACCTTCCGGATCGCCCTCGAGAAAGGAACTCAAATTCGCGAATTTCAGTCTGCCGCGGAAATACTTGTCGAAGTATTGTTCAATGCTGGTGCGGCGGTACTCAAAACCCATCTTGAGGTCGTGCTTGGCGATTTTCCAGGCGAAACTCTCGATGAACTGATTGTTGGTATCGACGCGTTGCCGAGGATCGCCGGAGGTAGAGCCGGGCTGTGCGAAGAAACTGCTGGCTCCACTCGGCGTCACCGAGACGAGAGTAATGGGCAGGCCGGAATCGTGCGGACCGGAGCCCGAGCAGTCCGCGAGTGAACTGGCCGCGCAGAGGCCGATCGAACTCGGATGGAAGCTTTGATCCTGGGCGAAAAAACCTTCCGCAAACCGGTTCCAGCCGTAGCGCAGCTCATTCACCTTATTGGTGCCAAAGGTGTGCACGTACGAGAGAGAGACCAACTGGACGCGGGTCGGCGTAATGGTGTTATAGCCTGGGAGCTGGCCGCCGGAAGCTGTCAAGGCTAGCGGGAACGATTGGGTGCTGTCGCCAAAGAAATAGCGGCCGGTCAAAATATTGTTCTGGTTGAAATTGTGGTCGATCTTTCCGATCACGCTGCTGAGGTTGTTGTACGAAGGGGTGATCAGCGAAGCGTTGGGACCGGCGGGGCACCCCACATCTTCCCCAAATCCGGGGGGACTGGTTGTTCCGAACGTTCCCGGAATATTCGGCGCCGGCCAGAATTTCAGCATAGCCGCAGTCACAGGGTTCGCGGCACCGTTCACCGTTTCGTCAACCGCAATCTGAGCCGGATCCGGCACGCAGGCGAGCGTCACCGTGCCCACGGCCTCTCGCTGACCTTCGTAGTTCGCATAGAAGAAGGTTTTGCCTTTCACAATCGGACCGCCGAGCGAGCCGCCAAACTGGTTGTTGTGGAAGGGCGCCCGCAGATCGGTCGTGTTGAAGTAATTGCGCGCATCGAGCGCGTCGTTGCGGAAATACTCGAACAGTTCCCCGTGAAGGGCGTTCGTGCCGCTCTTGGTCACGATGTTGACCACAGCGCCGGCGTTGCGTCCATACTCGGGCTGGAAGTTGGAGAGCACCTTCATTTCTGCCACAGCGCCGATGGGCAGAATCGCCGAGGGAACCGCGAACACGCCGCCCTGGTTGATGGCAGGGTCGTTGCGATAGCCGTCGTTCATGTCGGTGCCATCGAGCAGGTAATTATTGGAGCGTCCGCGAGCGCCGTTCATGGAGAATTCGCCAAACGATCCCGGCGAGTCGGTGATCTGATCGGGCGAGCCTGCGACGCCGGCATTCAAGAAGATCAACTTGGTGTAATCGCGGCCGTTGATGGGCAGATCTTCAACTCCCTTGCTGGTCAGCACACCGCCCAGGTCATTGGATTGGGTTTCGATCTGGGGAAGGTCTCCGCCGGAGACCTCAACCGTCTGCGTGACCTGGCCGGTTTTCAAGTGCGCGTCTACACGACGCTCGGTAGCCACGTCCACTGCGACGCTGTTGGTGACTGCAGTTTGGAAGCCAGTCAGCGTTACGGTGACAGAGTATGTGCCGATGGGCAACTCAGAGACGGTGTAGCTGCCGTCGCCGCTGGTTACGGTCGTGCGCTCCAGCCCAGTGGCCTCGTTGCGCACTTTGACTGCCGCTCCGGCCACGAATGCTCCGGAGGGATCGGTCACGGAGCCAAGGATTGTTCCACGAAAGGTTTGGCCCACGAGCAGGGCCGTCGAAAGCAGAAGGAACACCACCAATAAATGCAGTTTCATTCCTGGTCCTCCTTAGTCGCGGGCACTGGAACGGACCCACGCTCCGCGAGCGGCAAATACAGTTTCACTTGAAACCGCGCATTATAAACCAGTTCGCGCGCAAGAGCGGTGTCAAACCTCACAAGAAGAAGTTCGTGGCCGGCAGCGTGCCGGCCCGTTCATCGCGTCGCATGACGATCGCCGGCAGTTTCTTCGGCGGCGGTCAGGGGCAGCTTACGCATCCCGAGATCATCGATGATGAGCAAGGGCACTGTTTCCAGGAGTTCCAGGTGCTCCTTAGGGTGTGCATTCGGGGTCGCTTCAGCGAGTTCATTAAGCGGCGTGTGCGTTGCGCGAAGAGCGCCCAATCACTCGCGAACGCTCCACCTTGCCGACAAGAATTGTGCAAACAGGTGACACCGCGTTGACAACCTGCCCGACGCTGCGGAACTAGCATTCGATGGCAAGCCGGAGGGGAGAAAGTGTGGTTCAAGCGTCGTGCGCTCCGCGACTTAGTTGCTCTCTACTCCGGCCCCACAATCCTAAGGAGGATTCTGTATGCAGCGTCGCAAGATTGCTTTCACAATTTGCCTCGGGCTCGCGGTAATGTTCGTTTCGAGCGCAGCCCTGGCGCAGTATCAACTCACGAACCTGGTTTCGAATCAGGCAAAAACGGCTAAGTTCATGGATCCGCTGCAGGTGAACGGCTGGGGACTTGCTCGCAGCTCGGGCGGCCCCTTCTGGGTCAGCGATCAAGGCTCCGGTTGGTCGACACTCTACACTGGCAAGGGAGTCAAGGAGGGCTTGGAGGTCTTAATACCATCGGCCTCCGGCGCAGGCCCTGGTCAGCCGACTGGAATTGTCTTCAACGGAACGGGAGAATTTCCGGTGCAGGGATGGTCCGCCTTCTTCATTTTCGCAACTTTGGACGGGACCATCAGCGGATGGGCCCCGCAGTCGAATCCCAACGATGCGATTATTGCGGTGAATAACTCGGCGGCCGGCGCGAGCTACACCGGTCTCGCCATTACCAACAGGCCCTCGGGCAATCTGCTTTATGCCGCCAACCCCGCCAAGAACGTAGTCGAGGTGTACGACGGAAGCTTCAACCTGGTGAATTCGTTTACCGACAGCACGCTGCCGCCGGGTTACGGGCCGTTCGGCATTCAGGACATCAACGGATTGGTCTATGTGTCGTTTGCCCTTGCATCGACAGCCCCGAACGGCCAAATCGATATCTTCCAGGAGGACGGAACGTTCGTAAAGACACTCGCGCAGGGTCGACCCTTGAACCAGCCCTGGGGTTTCGCCGTGGCGCCCAGGAATTTTGGGGCACTCAGCAACACGCTGCTGGTCTCGAACAACACGAACAGCGGGACCATCAACGCCTTTAATCTCGAAACCGGCCAGTTTGTGGGCACGGTCAAAGACACGAACGGAAAGGACATCGTCATCAACCAACTCTGGGGGATTGAGTTTGGCGGAGGCGCGGCCAACAATGGCCGGACCAACCAACTCTTCTTCACCGCCGGTCCATACAACAATCTGGCGGGGACGTTCGGTGTGATCGCTTTGAAGTAGTCGCAAGCGCTCGAGAACGACCTACAAAATAGAACAACGGGAAAGGGAGATATCGCGAAGGCCGCCACAGAGGCGGCCTTTTGCGGCTCTTCAATAAGCACCTAGCGTTGCTGCTCGTAAACAGAGTTGTTGGGCGTGGGCTCGTCGTACTCGCGTCCATACTTGTTCTTATGCGCAATGCGCCGGCCATTGGCTTCCGGAACTCGAATCACTCCCAAAGACGAAGTATTCTCCGCGATCGTGATCTCCCGCGCCAGGGGCTGCGCATTTTCCGGACCCATGCCCTCGCTCCAGATATGCAACATGTAACGCCCGTAGGGAACGCCCGCCAGGCTGAGTTGCCCGTCCGCATTTGAAACGGCATACAGCGGTGTCGTCAGAGTAATGACCACCGCACTCATCTCAGGGTGAATATTGCAGAAAATGTAGCTGATTCCGGGCCGGTCGAATCGCACCATCCGCGAGGTACCCGCCTCGTACAGACCGAGATCGAACCGCTTTCCCTCGAAGAGTGAAAAGACGTTGTGGAAGAATGGATCGCGATTGGGAAACTCCACCATCGACCCCGCCGGAACCACCAGAATGTGCGGCTCGAAACTCTTGTTCTTCTGCACCAGGCGTGGGTTTTGCGCCGCACTTGCCGGCGGACCGGGGGAGGAATTTGGCGCCGCCGCAGCGGCTTCGCCTGCCGCTGCCGTCGTCGTTATTGGCGTCAGCCACACCACGGTGCCGGGAATCGTTCCATGCCGCCTCTTGTCCGCGCCGCTTGCACCGATGACCTCGACGCGCCCGCGCACGGTCGCTGTTGCGATCTGCGTCGTGATCTGCGTGGGGGACTGCGCGTGCAATCCCGCCGCGCTGGCCCACAACATCGCGACCCAGATGATTGTTCTATGGCTCATCGTTGATGGCCTGTCTTAAGTTCTTCACTGCGTTCTTTACTACGTCTTTACTGCGGCTTCTTACCATGCCGCTGCCGCTCAGAAAAGAACTCCCATCATCAAATTGAGATGCCCTGCGCCGTTCCCGCCGTCGGTAAGCGAATACGTCGTCAGGTGTCGATACTCAGCGGAAAACAACAAGTCCGATCGGGGACGGTAAATCATGTTCACAAAGCTCCCCTGATTTCTCGCCAGCGTCGCATCCCCGTAGGACTGCGGATATTGGAAGTATTTCAGATCGCTGGCGTACGGATTGTCCATTCCAAACGCCGCATTGAACTCCCATTTATTCGCGGGCCGGTATTTCAATTGTGCCCAGCCACCAATCGAGTTCAACCCTTGCACCTCCGTGCTGGCCAGCGTCGGAGCGCCGCTGAACAACACACTGCGACCAATGCCACCATACAGTCCGCCAAGGGCCTTTCCGCGATAAAACTTTCCGCTCAACGAAAATTGGCGATTGAGCGGCAACTCGATATCTGTCATTCCGGCCCAGCCATCGACGGTCCGGCTGAAACCATAACCCTGCCGGGTGTAGAACCCTCCCACGCCCACCCGCAACGGCTGTCCGAAAACATTCCGCGTCCACGCGATCCGTGTGCCGTATGCCGGTTGGCGCGACGCTTCCCCAGGCCCCGCCTGCCGGTAATAACCGGTGCCCGGCGCTTCGCCCGACGCTGTGCCCGGCACTTCCCCGCTCACCGGATCGAGAATCCCTCCCTGGAATAGCAGGCTCGACTCTTCCCCCAGCGCCACTCTATGTTCCACTCTTATCTGCGGCACCCAACTCCACAGATTCCCCGCATAGGTCAGCGCCGGAATCGCCAGCGTAGCAAACGAGGTCGGCGAGTTCGGTGAGAAGAAAATCGCATCTTGCCCGACCACAACCGAGGTGTTTGTCCAATCCATTCGCATCGTGGCCGTCCGCAAGCGCACGAGTCCGGAGTTGATCCCGTTCGGAATCGACGGGAACCCACCCGCCAGATCGAGTTGCAGGTCCGCCGTCGTCTTCGCACCCGCCACGGTCGGCCCGAATGCCTCGAACCCGATTTCCGATTGTCGCAGCGTCGCACCGAAACTTCCTCCTGAGCCGCCTGGCGGCCGCGCATACGCGAGCGTGGGAAGATCGATGCTATCCACCACACCCTGATTGCTCGCCAGATTCATCAGAACAATGCCCGACAGCCGCACCCGGTACTTCGATGCGCTTTCCACTTTCGTCTGATACTGATCGTCCACTTTTCCGCTCAGCAGTTGGTATTCCTCTTCCAGGCTGGCGGCATGCTCGCCTTTTTTCCGATCTTCTTTCCGATCTTCGTTCGGATCCTGTTTCGGATCTTCCGCTCTTTGATCTTGCGGCACCCGGTTCTCTAAGACGTTCTGTAAGCCCCCCACCGGCACGGGGCTGGCCGTTGACGTCGCCGACTTCACTACCGCATTCCTTATCACCGCATTCCGCAGCCCCGTTTCTGTGCGGACTTCCTCGAGCTCGCGGCGTAGTTCCGCCGTTTCCGTGCGCGCTCGCTGCCAATCGGAGCGCATTCCGGCAACCGCTGCCTGCAACTCACGAACCTGCTCCCGCAACTCGCGAACCGAGTCACTGACCGACTCATGCACCGATTCCGGAGAAGGTGGCTGCGTTCGATTCGCAGGTTCCTGCGCGGCGCCGAGCGCAGCCGACGCCATTAGACTGGTCAGCATCCCCCATCGCAACCATTCGAAACAGCGCATCTTGCTCATAGTCATGCCGCCTCCCGCGACTTCCGCACTTCATTCTCAATTTCACGTATGCACTTCAAGTCCCGATACGCTATGACTGTAGCGCCGCCGTCCCGGCGGCTGTCCCGAGGGCATCCCTGCCCGCCACGCCGAGGGCGCGACGCCCTCGGGACAGCCGGCAAGATGCCGGTCGCTACGCGGTCACGGTTCTAGTTAACATGGCGGGCCGCCAAAGCATTTTCCGCCGAGGGATTCAGCGGAATATTCACGCGGAATGTCGTTCCCGAAGCCGAAGTCCGCTCTACCGTGATGTCGCCGCCGTGGTCCTGCAGAATCTTCTGCACCACCGTCAATCCCATCCCGGTGCCATTTTCCTTGCCGTGACTCACAAATGGTTCGAACAGCCGGTCGCGCACCGCCTCCGCGATTCCGGGACCGTTGTCCTCGATGCGAATTTCCAGACTCTCGCCCTTGCGTTTCAGTTCGATATCGATTTTCCCGGATTCCGCCGGCACCACCTCGCACGCGTTCAGCAGTAAGTTGAGCAAGGCGCGCTCCAGTTTCTTGAAGTCGAACCAGCCCTCGGTTGGCCCTTCGCAAGAAATGCGGACCCGTATGCGCTGGAATTCCGGATGCGCCTTCACGCCCTGCACCGCCCGATCAACCGCCGAGCGGACGTCGCCGTATGTGGGACGCAGCGACTCTCGTGTGCGTGAGAATTCCAGCAGCGACTCAATCAACTCCGTCATCTGGTTGACCGCAATTCGTATCTCGGCATATAGATCTTCGCGCTGCCCCGGCGTCAGGTTGCTCTCGCAAAGAAATTCCGCATTCGCTATGACCGCCGCCAATGAATGCCGCAGATCGTGCGAGATCGAACTCGCCATCCGTCCGATCGTCGCCAGCCGTTCCGAATCCAGCAACTCGCGCTGAGTTTTCTGCAGATTCTTTCTCATCCGGTCGAAGGTTCCCGTGACCTCGGCGACTTCGTCTCCGCCCTGCGCCTGCAGCGGATAGGCATAGTCGCCCTGCTCCAGCGCGCGTACCCCCGCCACCAGATTCTCCAACGGACGCGTAAAGGTATGCGAGATCAGAAAAACCAGCAGGCTCCCCGCCAGCACCGCCGTCAGGCCGAGCGCCAGCAGCAATTCGTTCAGGCTGCTCAAGAATGCAGTGGCCCGATCGAACGACTTCAACACCCACAGACTCAGCGCTGGTCCGCCCGGCGTGGGCAAATCCACCGACGTCGCCAAAAACGTTTCCCCACCCAGCGGCATCTGATCGCCCTGCGGCGGGCCTCCTGTTCTCGGCGCCACGCGGAGCAACTCCGATTCCTGGGCAGGCTTCAGGGTGCTGCGCACAATCGCGTCTCCATAGCGAAACGCCACTTCGCTCGCAGCCACGCGGCTCAGGTCGCGGGCAACACGGTCGTCAATTTCGTAACCCACGAGCAGGTATCCCAAAGCCTGACGACCGCTGGCGGGACCAAAATAAATATCCTGGAGAAAAACTTCGTAGAGGTGGCCTTCGACATACCACCAGTGTCGCGTTTCGTCGCTCGACACCAGCTGCGGAAAGAAATCCTGGGCCTTATGAACTGTGATCTCCGGCGGAGTGGTCTGCAGCGCCATCACCTTGCCGGAAGAATCGGCCAGCAGCAGCAAGTCGCTGCCCGCCAGTTGCCACAAATCCCGCGATGCGTCCTGGATCGTGGCCGGGTCGTGTGTGGTCATCAGCGCCCGCACATTCGGCAGGTCGGCCAAGAGCGCCGCCGAACGCTCGAGCGTGACTTCCCTTTGCTTCTGAAAGTTGTGGAATGCGGAAACGGAATTCTGCAGGTCGCGCTGGATTCCCAGGCGCACCTCCTGTTGTACGGTGCGCCGCACCACCAGCAGCGTGGTGAACGTCAATGCCGCCGATACCACCACCATGGAAAACAGGAACTTGGTCCGCAACCGAATTCCGCCCATGGTCAAAACCTCGAAAGTGTTACAGGATACTAGGTTATAAAAGGTCAGAGGTGAGAGGTCAGATTGCAGAGGTAAAAGCCGCTGTGATCTTCACCTCTGCAATCTGACCTCTTACCTCTGACCTCGCTCCACTACGGCACAAACTTGTATCCCGAACTGTGCACGGTGCGAAAGTGCGAGGGGTTCGCGGGATCCTTTTCCAGCTTCTGCCGCAGTCGCAGGATGTGATTATCGACTGTCCGCGTGCTCGGATAATTCCGATATCCCCAAACGTGGTTCAGTAACTCCTCACGCGATAACACGCGCTCCGCGTTTTGGATCATGAACTTCAGCACCTTGAACTCTTGCGAAGTCAGCGGCACCAGCTTCCCTTCCCGCCACAATTCCATCTTCGTGAAATCGACTCTCACATCGCCAAACGTAAAAGTCTCGGTCAGCGGAGTCCGCAGCGATTGCGACCGCCGCATCGCCGTCCTCACCCGCGCCAGAAGTTCCCGCGGACTGAAGGGCTTCGTCACGTAGTCATGCGCGCCCAACTCCAGCAGCAGCACCTTGTCCATCACTTCCGTTCGCGCACTGAGGACGACGATCGGCAACGAGGGCGCTGCCTGGCTGATTTCCCGGCACACGTCCTGCCCCGGCGTCCCCGGCAAGCTTAAGTCCAGCACCAGCACGGACGGCGCCGCCGTCCGAAACATCTCGAGACCCGCTGCGCCGTTCCCCGCAATATCTACCGCAAAGCCTTCGGCCTCAAACAATCGCTTTAGAGCTTTTTGCACGGCACGATCGTCCTCGATCACCAGTATCCGCTCCGAACCAGCCGGAACCGCGTCCATCGTCGTCGTCGCTGAAGATACGTTTTTGGTCACCACCACCCCCGCGCCGTAATTGCCCTGAATCATACCCCTAAACTCTAGCCTGATATCGGGTTAATGGCACATTTCGGGGAAGAAATTGACATCAATTTGACAATTTGTTGACAACATACGGGACGTAAGAGACGGCGGGGGAATGAACGCAACCGCTTGTTTCCTTCGGAGCTATTTCCCAGCACGTCACTTTGATTTTTGTTGTGCGATCCATTTGTCCGTGCATGCGTCGAGGAGATCGAGAGGGAGGGTTCCGCCGTCGAGCATCTCATCGTGAAATGTGCGGATGTCAAACTTGGGGCCCAATTCTTTCTGAGCGCGCTCGCGGAGTTCGCGGAACTTGAGTTGCCCGAGCTTGTAGCTGAGGGCTTGTCCGGGCCACGCGATGTAGCGGTCGGTCTCGGACTGTATGCTGGGCTCGTCGACAGCGTCGGACTTGCGGAAGAAGTCCACGACTTGATCGCGGGTCCAGCCTTTGGAGTGGATTCCGGTGTCGACTACCAGACGCACCGCGCGGAAAAGTTCGGAGGAGAGGCGGCCGTAGTCCGAAACTGGATCTTGGTAGAAGCCGACCTCTTTGCCGAGTTGCTCCGCGTACAGGGCCCAGCCTTCGACGTAGGCGTTGAAGCCGAGACCATGGAGGCGGAACTTGGGCAGCCCGGTGAGCTGCTGCTGCACCGATAACTGCATGTGATGTCCGGGGATACCCTCGTGGTAAGCGATCGCCTCGTCGTTGATGAGCGAGCGCCGCGCGAAATCGGAGGTGGCTACGACGACGCGGCCGGGGCGCGTGCCGTCCGGAGTGCCGGTAACATAGTGGGTCGCAGCGGCCGACTGGAAGGCGGGTATGGCTTCGACGGTGACCGGCGATTTCGGAAGCAGGGTGAAGAGCTGCGGAAGCTTCGGCTCCATCTGCGCGATGTAGTGGCGGAAAACGTCGAGGATCTGCTCCGAGGAAGTCGGAATGTATTTGGGATTCGTTTTGAGAGATGCGCGGAAGGAGGCAAGGTCGGCGAAGCCCTCCTTCTTGGCGATAACCATCATCTCGGCCTGGATGCGGTCGATCTCGCGGAAACCGAGTTGGTGGATCTCGTCTGGCGTCATGCGGGTGGTGGTCCGCGCGTAAATGTCGTTTTCGTAGCGCTTCTGGCCATCCGGGAGAGACGTGACCGAGAGGGTGGTACGTCCCTCAGGGACGTAGACCGTACGCAGAAAATCAGCGAAGCTCTTGTAGGCCGGGATGACGTCAAGCGTGATCGCGTCAGTGATCTGCTGGGTCAAGCGCCTCTGGTCTTCGGGGGAGATGCTCGCCGGATACTTTTTTGTCGGGACCAGAAAAGGGTCGGCGTCGATGATGCCCTGACACTGGACGGGGAGCTTCTCCAGGAGGAATCGGACGGGCATGAGCTTGTCCTTCATGCCCGCGCGCAGGACTTCGGCGGTCTGGTTGAGGACGCGCGGGATCTGGTGAAGACGGGCGATGTAGTCCTCGTAGTGCTTGACGGAGTCGAGGGGAACGGACAGCGGCAGATCCGCGAGGCTGG